>Ga0302134_10000279_pt1 | contig 20921 bp, 18 predicted proteins | sample CB9_SCM_MG_FD_203123 | JGI IMG/M metagenome (GOLD analysis project Ga0302134, IMG submission 203123) | Marine microbial communities from Western Arctic Ocean, Canada - CB9_SCM | ecosystem: Environmental > Aquatic > Marine > Oceanic | place: Canada: Western Arctic Ocean | collected 2017-09-19
AGACGAATACTAAGTTTTGAAACCACTGGAAGGTTGAAGGACTACCTACTCAACGACTAGGCAAATACCACAATAAATTCCGCCATGTCCATTTGAGATACGGTCGACTATCACGTCTTACATCTAGGGTCACACACAAGTCTCCCTAACTCTGCCTCAAGTCACGTCGATCGAACAATCCCACCGCTGCCACAACCAACACAACCGTCAAACCAGCCAACAATGCAGCGTGCCCCAGATTCAGCCCATTTACCAACGGATCGCCACCCGAGTAGTAGTGAAAAACCGATAACTTCGCATACCCCGCAAGTGAATCGCTCAATGGTAAGAACGCGTTCATCAGGTAGAAAATCAATGCAGGGCCAACACTACCGAAAACAGCCAACTTCACCTGTCCGGTAGCAGCACTAATAGCCAAAGCCAAAGCACCAAAAGTTAGCCCGATTAACGTCACCTGCAACGAAACAGCCGCTATGTTTTCCGTAGCCATACCAAGCCCACCAATCAACGAACCGATCAAAGTCCCTGCAAACGTCAACAATCCCATAACAGACGTCAGAACCACCATCGCCGCCATCTTCTCGATAACCACTCGTCTACGAGAAATAGGATTCGCCAGCAGTAACCCCATAGTGCGTTTTGACTCCTCGCCAGCTAGAGCACGAGAGCCGATTGTGACAGTGATCATCAAGAAAATAATCGGCCCCATCATTCCAAATGTTTCGACAGAGTAGTACCCCTCTGGAGTGCTTATATCACCACCACCCGCTAGAGCCATCAACGTATCCGGAAGTTGGTCGGCCAACGTGAGTAAAGTATCGTCGATCGCCGTGTAGATCGGTCCCATAGCGACGCCGCCTACGAGAAACATGTAGTAGCCCGCAGCTATCAGAAGCATCTGATATTCAGAAGCGGTCTTCACCCAAATGTGCGAAACCTTAGCAGTTCCAGGAACCCGTTCCACAACCTTCTGCGTCAACGGATTCGCCCGTAAGCGATCCACCAAAGTAAGACCAACCGCCTGCGCCTTCATGTCACGTCGATTCACTCCAAACAACGCCACAACGAAGAACAAGCCCGACGCACCAGCAAGAACCGCAATATGACCCCAGTCGACACCGTTAACCGCAGGCTGGCTGCCATCAAAGTAGTACCAAGGAAATATCTTTGCGAAGTCTTCAGCACCCGAAACTAACGGCAACAATCCCGATCCCAACAACCCAACTATCATCACCCCGGCGCTCACTCCCGAAGCCAAACCGCTATTACCTGTCCAAGCCCCGATAGCCGTCGCCAGCATTCCGTAGAAAATCGAATTGATCAGCAGATGTAACATCAGCGATTCGGTCTCCATTCCACCCACTTCTACACCAAGCAAAACTGGAACGATCCGTCCCGCAATGCCCATCACAACAATCGCCAAGACCAACAACAGCAACAGTGCCGTCGTTTTTGAAATTAACAAGTGCGAACGGCTTTTCGGATTACCCAAAAGCAACCCCAACGTACCGTTGCGCTCCTCACCTGCAATCGACCCAGCACCAGCCATCAACGCCATCACAGCAAGCACTAACGCACCGTATACGCCATAAATTGCGCCATACGCCAAACTCCCAACACCAGCTCCCTCTGAAATTCCCATCATCGCCTGCATGGCTTCCGGAAAATCGTTATAGAAACTAATATCGATGTCCTTGTACACCGCCATACCGAACAGGAAAGAGACACTTAGTGCAACTGACGCGATAAACATCCCGCGCCAGCGGTCTTGAATCGATTTAGCGAACACACTGTGCCTCATCATGACGCCGGCCCAGCTTCATCGCTCTGATCTATGTAGTAGGTAAGGAAAATATCTTCGAGATCAGCCTCATGAGTCGTGATGTCGACCACCGTGTCGTGGTGATCCATCGCCGCCTTCAGCAATACGTCCATCGTTCCGTCGAAAGAAAGAACGATTCTCCGCCCCTCAATCGCCACATTGCTCACGCCCGCTACACCCTCGAATACGGAAGAATCAGCATCGGATCCAAACTCGAATTCGACCTTACGCATAGCCTTCGAACGCAAACTAGAAACAGTCTCTACCGTAATTAGCTTTCCGTTTCGAATAATCCCAACACGATCGGCAACGCGCTGAACTTCCGAAAGCGTATGACTCGAAAGAAACACCGTATTACCTTCGGCAACAAGCTCTCGCAAAATCGTCTGAAATTCACGCTGCACCAACGGATCAAGCCCGGTGCTCGGCTCATCCATAATCAACACCTCGGGGCGGCTCATAAACGCCTGAATAAGTCCGATTTTCTGGCGGTTACCTGAAGAAAGATTCCCAACCTTCTTCGATAGATCAGCATTCAGCCGTTCGGCCAGCAGATCCACGTACGACCAATCGACGCCACCCCGTAAATTGGCGAAATAGCTGAGCAGATCTTTACCTGTCAGGCCCGGATACAACGCAAGGTCACCAGGCAAATATCCAATGTGCCTTCGAATCTCGACCGATTTATCGTGGGTATCCAAACCCACAATCGAAGCCTGACCGGCCGTAGGACGAATCTCGTCGAGCAGCGTTCGTATCGCAGTCGTTTTGCCAGCGCCATTCGGACCCAAAAACCCGAACACTTCGTCTTTTTGAACAGTGAGATTCAGGTCGGTTAGCGCACGGACCTCACCATAGTGCTTCGTCAAATCCTTGGTGAGAATCGCAGCTTTGTTGGGCATTGTGTTCCTTCAATACGACTTCACGAGTCACCTAAATTAGGCGATCTGCGCTGCCGTTACTAACAATTTTGATCTGATCTAACAGCAAATCAATGTGCGCAATGTGAGAAGCAAACCAAAGTGTTCCGCACTCACGCAAACAACATAAATCGCCGTGACAAAAACTACCCGTTAGGCTGCGGCCACTCACCCGACCATTTGTCGCGGTACTCGTACTTCAGCCCGGCATTCCCAGCCAAATTGTTCCACATAGTTGTGCGTCGATAGTTTCGCTTCGACACCAACGATCGTTGAATCAAAGCCGCCTCATCACGTTCTAACCGCTCAAAGATATGAGCATCATTTTCCGAATCGTGATTCCAGCTCGGCTCCGTCGACTCACTGGCGCGTTCGAACAGGTATTTCACCATGTACCGAATCTGATCACTCGTATTAGCAGTACCTGCATGCCAAATATCGTAGTGAAGAATCAGCACTGAACCCGCTGGAACAACGGCAACAATCTGATCCCTAAAGTTCCCATGCGAAGCGTTTCGATCACCCGCCGCCGTAAATAAGTGCGACCCCGGAATTAACGCCGTAGGACCCATGTTCGAAGCAACATGTTGCGGGTAGTACATCACCAGCACGCTCTGAACATGATCAGAAATCCGACCATGACCATCATCCAACGTAGGAATATTCAAACTGTCCTGGTGCCACGCCTGACTCCGAGTGCCCGGATGATTTTTGTGACAGTGCCTATGCGCAGCTCGTGTGTAATCACTTCCCAACAAGCTAGCCAAAGCACCAGTAACCGCAGGGTGTTCATACACCTGATCGATCTTAGGAATCGCTTTGTTTATTTCGTCACCGGGATTCATTAGCAACAGTTCCAGCTCGGAGTAAACCTTCGAGTGGAAATCAGCTGGAAACTGAGGTTCAACAATGTGATAGCCGTTAATAACGAAGTCAGCAACTTGATCGTCAGTCAGCAAATTTCCTACAGAAATACCTGTCGAACTAGTCATCGAACTGCTCCAATTTCTCTAGTACGAATTGATACCCAAATACATCGATTTCAGAACCAGCAAGCGATCCCCGCTGATCTGGAAAGTGAACTACGCGCCACCCATCGCAAATCGCATCATGCACAGTTTCGTAGTCAAGACTCGTCCTTTTCGGATCGATCTCGGAAATCGTGCCCCGCACTGGCTCATGTAACGCCTGAGAAATCGCTGGCGACCGCGGATCGGTCGATTGCGCGCTCAAATAAAGAAGTCGCTGTTTTACTGCCATAGTTTCTCTGCGTCAGCCCTCAAATATCGATTCTCATTGCCAAATCGATCACCGAGTGATCAAGAAGCCCCACTCTAACTTTTTACCAACGCTCACGCTCGTAGTGCGAAGTTCTGAATAACCAACCGTAGTCGTACCGCTTACTGCTCAGAATCCATGCCGCAGAATCGCCCACACACCGATCTTGAGTGATAAATTCCTCGAACTAACTCCTAACAGATTTCATCATTAACGGAACACAATCGAAATGCTCACAGCAGGCGCCGGACGAACAGACATCACACCACCAGTAGGTATTGCCCACGCCGGATGGGGAGCCGCAACGCACCAGCGCGCAGAAGGCGTCGACATGCCGTTCTACGCCACTGCGCTCTACGTCACTGATGGCGATCTTGAAATCGCAATCGTTGATCTCGATATCGGCGTTCTCTTAAACAACGACGATGCAGATATCCGAGCTGAAGTCGCAAAAGTAGCCGGAATCAAACCCGAGAACCTGCGAATCTCCGCTACTCACACCCACTCCGGCCCCGTAAACCGACAGTCATGGCTCGACGAAGGCATGGAATTGGTCGGCCCTTACTGGGATTCACTACCTGAACGGGTAGCAACCGCCGTCAACGCAGCTCGCCACAACGCAAAACCTGCCCACGTAGGTGTTGGAAAAGGCTCAAGCTCGATCAATGTAAACCGCCGCCCTTCCCTTAGCGACGGAACTCTATTTACAGGCAGACAGTGGGATGGTGTAGTCGATCAAGAAGTTGGAATCGTCGCCATCAACGACACCGACGGTGCGCCAATCGCAACCCTGCTCAACTTCGCTTGCCACCCAACAATTCTTGGCCCAGCAAACAAACTTCTCTCACCCGACTACCCCGGATACGCCCGAAAAGTTGTAGAGCAATACGGCGGAGGACTCTGTATCTTCCTACAAGGCGCCGCTGGCAACTGTGGACCTACACATGGCTTCATTGGCGAGGTTGCAGTAGCCCAATGGCTTGGCGAACGACTCGGTCTCGAGTCGGCACGCATCAGGCTCGAAATCGACCCAGTACCACGAAAAGAACGACTGGTCGAAGTTGTTCAATCCGGTGCCGACCTCGGCATGTACGAAGACGACCCAGCTGGCGAACCTGACGACACCCTGAGAGTCGTCAATACAACCGCCACACTCCCTGTCGGCGACTTCCCTTCCATCGAAGAAGCTCAAGCTGGTTTCGACAAGGCGGTTGAAACACTCAACAACGCTCGTAAGAACGAAACTGAAGCCAATATAAAACTTGCCGTTTCCGACGCGAAACGTGCTGGATTCGTTCTAGGCAACGCCACTCGTACTGCCGACGGCCCAATGGCAATGCCCGTACAGGCAATGCGAATCGGCCCTGCAGCACTAGTAGCAATTCCGGTCGAAGCATTCTGTGAAATCGGAATCGCCGTCAAAGCCGCATCGCCAGCAGAGCAGACTTTGTTCAGCGGTTACACGAACGGCTACATGGGCTACATGCCAATGGCCGACAACTTTGAAGAAGGCGGCTACGAAGTAGTCACCACTCCAATGGCAGCCGGAGCCGCTGAAGAAACAATCGACGTCTGCACCGACGCCGTTAAAGCTCTCTGGCGATAAATGCAGGCATCGATGGCTCTCCTTCTCTCGGGAGGGAGAGCTGCCTAAGCAAGTCGAACGGTTTCGGGAAATAAATTTATGTCCACTTTTCGAAACATCATTAGGTCGGTAACCCAAAACATCGTGGTGATAGCGATTGCCCTCCTCATTGCCCTCTCCGCAGCCTGTGGATCAGCAAGCAATTCGACACTGGCAGAGAAAAACACGCCACAGCCGACCGCAACGTTCATCTCCATCCAAGTAACCGTCCCCCCAATCGAAACGCCCACGCCCGGGCCAATAGTTGACGAAACACCAACAACTCGGGGCGCGCCACACCCATTCGCTGAACTACTTAAAACTCCAGAAAATGTAACCACCGGACCACTAATTAGTGGCTGGCAAAGTTACTTCGACAATGGCGTAATGGTGTTCGAGAACAATGTGTGGGATTTTTGTACCAGCGGCCGGGGCGTTGCTACTGGTGATTCCCTCAATGGACTAACGAGATGGACACTCGCTCCACCGAGAGCAAGTCTGGGCTTGCAAGCTAACGAAATAACCATCGCAATATGGAGCCCTGTCGAAGAGAAAGGGCACGCCGGCGTGCTCAGCTTCGAGAACGATCACCCGGTATTGAAACCCATTAAAAGTTTTGATCAGCGCAGCGATGAACCGGTCGAATACATAGGCGACCCCATTCCGTTCGAGATGCATGAACTCACCACATGCGTACGCCCCTGATCAGTTCTACTACGACGAACTTCCATTCGCTGTCGCAACGAACGGGCAGTTTTTTTATTGCAACTAATCCAGCAACACAACATCTATGGTTAGAACTAAACAATCGGTACCCTAATCGACCTGTTACCAATCGCTACCAAAACGAAATTAGTAGCGACCCTCCGATACGCTGAAACGATCAAAATCAGCTACTTCAGCCGAGAACACAGTCCTGCCCGATTCAACTCAAAATCCACGTCGTATTCTTCACGTAGCGAATCTCAGCGATTGGAACGATGCGTCAGCGACAGGCAGCTATAGGCCATCGACATTCGAGTCAGAAGGCTTCACCCACTGCTGCTTCGACGATCAGCTGGCCGATATCATCGAAACTTACTACTCAGACCAATCTGACTATTTAGTGCTGGAATTGTCACTGGGCAGTAATCAGCCTAATCTGAAAATAGAACAAGCCAGCAACGGCGACGAATACCCTCACATTTACGGGGCAATCGCTGTCGCCAATCTAATTCCCGTCAAACGATAATCGCCACGCAAACGACCATCTCTCCCTCACAACCGAAACTCCTCCGCAACGGAAAATTTTTGCGACTCTGGTCAGTCGGCTGGATGACTGGCACCATGATGTGGCTCGAAATGCTCGTCATAGCCCTTCTTGCCCTCGAATTAACCGATTCTCCATTCCTCGTATCCGTCACGTTCTTCCTAAGATTCCTCCCCATGCTGTTCGGCTTCGGAATCGGAATTACTGCTGAGCGGCTTAATCGTAAGTATCTGATGACCGTCGGTCTCGCCGTTCAAGCAGCAACATCAGCCGCCCTCGCAACCCTCGTCATCGCTAACAGCCTCGAATACTGGCATCTCGCACTCGGAAGCTTCCTAATCGGAGCCGTCATGGCGAGTGAATTTCCTGTTCGTAGAACAATGATCGGTGAAGTAGTCGCCCGCTCGTCAGTCGGTCGCGCCGTCTCCCTAGAACAGACCACGAACTCCCTTTTCCGAATCATCGGGCCCTTCCTTGGCGGAGTATTCCTAGCAACCATCGGAGCCCAAGGCGGCTTCCTACTGGGGTTTGTGCTCTATTCAATCGGAGTAGTAATCGCACTCAGCCTCAAATATGAGCGACCTATATCTAGCGAACTACCGGCCGGACCTAAAACTCAAATAGTCGAAGGCGTCCGATACATACGAAAAAGCCAAGTGATGATCGGTACACTCGGCGTAACACTCGTCCTCAACGTGTTCGGTTTTTCGTACCTCAGCCAACAGCCAGTCGTTGCCAAGCAAGTACTGCAAGTAAGCGATGTCCTAATTGGAATCCTGCAGTCCGTAGAAGGAGCCGGTGCGTTCGTCGGAGCCGCTCTGATCGTCGTCTTCGCCAAGCCGCATCACTACACCCGAATCTACATGTGGGGATCACTTCTATTCATTGTCGCCATCGTCCTCTTCTCGCGTTCAACCACGTACTGGGTAACGCTAATAATCCTGTTCTTCGGCGGTGTGGGTATGTCAGGATTCGCCACCATGCAAAGCGCCATCATGATCTACGTCGCCTCACCACAGATGAGAGGACGAGTGCTGGGTTCAGTAGCCGTATTTATTGGAATAGGACCGTTCGGACAACTCGGAATAGGCCTACTAGCCAGTATTCTCGATCCAGCGACCGCAGTGCTGATTACCGCATCGACCGGAATCATTTTCATGTTCATAGCGTTCGTCATATATCCAGCAATGAGCAAGTCTGAATCACTAGAACTCGAAGCCGATTCAGGCTGATCTATCGCAAGAATCATCCTGGCTCGGTAGCACGATGAATAGTCTCCAAACCGTTTCACTTTGCTACTGTTCATAGCTTAGTAATCCGCCCGACCAGCGAAGTATTAATAAAATTGCAATTAGGAATCTTCGGAAAATATCTCACTCTTTGGGTCGCGCTCTGCATAATCGCCGGAGTCGCACTTGGCGAACTATGGCCTGAATTCCCCGATACCCTCAGCAAGTTCACGATCAGCCAGGTATCAGTCCCAGTAGGCATCCTCATCTGGTTCATGATTTACCCGATGATGGTCCGAATCGATTTCACCAGCATCATCGACGTCCGCAAGCGACCACGTGGACTCGCCCTCACTCTCGTCATCAACTGGCTCGTAAAACCATTCACCATGTTCATCGTGGCATGGTTCTTCCTGAAAATTCTCTTCGCACCTTGGATCGACGGCGACCTCGGATCGGAATACGTCGCCGGTGCCATCCTGCTCGGAGCCGCTCCGTGCACAGCGATGGTCTTCGTATGGAGCTACCTCACCAAAGGAAACGCAGCCTACACACTTGTCCAAGTCACAGTGAACGACCTCGTACTCCTGTTCGCCTACGCCCCAATCGTCATCCTATTACTCGGCATCGGCGATATCACCGTCCCGTACGACACAGTTCTGCTCTCGGTAGTCCTCTACGTAGTCATCCCGCTCGCTGCCGGATACCTCTCCCGAAAATGGCTGATCAAAGCAAAAGGTGCGAACTGGCTCGAAGAAGTATTCCTGCCAAAACTCGGACCAATAACGATCATTGGGCTGCTACTAACTCTCGTCTTGCTGTTCTCATTTCAAGGCGAAATAATTCTTGATAACCCCGGACATATCGGGCTAATTGCAATCCCCCTAATCCTCCAAACATTTCTCGTCTTTGGAGTCGCCTACGCAATAGCAAAATTCTGGGGGCTGTCCCACGACATCGCCGCGCCAGCAGCGTTAATCGGAGCCTCAAACTTTTTCGAACTAGCAGTAGCCGCCGCTATATCAATCTTCGGACTTAACTCAGGTGCAGCTCTCGTCACGGTCGTAGGAGTTCTGGTCGAAGTGCCTGTGATGCTCCTCCTCGTACGATTCGTGAACGCCACATCTAAATCGTTCGCCCACTCAAACGATGGCACATGCTGCCCAGCAGGTGCCGCACTCGCAGCAAACATGGCAAAACGCTAGCTACCGACAAATTTACGCAAAAGATTCTGGCAGAATAGGTGCACATGTCTCATCTAGGAATATTCGAATCAATCGAGGACCTTGTGTTCGTAACGAATACCCACGGGAATATCGTTGAGACGAACCGCGCACTATCTACCACTCTGGGAACGAACCAGCCGCTACAACCGGTAACCGATATATGGCCAGAAATTGCCGATATCTGGGAGTCATCATTAGCCGCTGCGAACTCTGGAAAACAGCTCCGAGTAGATGTCAGCGCTATGTCAGTCGACGGCCGTGAATTGATCTTCGACGTCCGAACTTTCGCAATCGATCAAACCGACTCCTCCGAACGCCTCATCGTAGCCGTCGCTCGAGATCTCACGGCGGAACGTAAGAACGCAAAACTTCTTGAAATTCAGGCCACAACCGATGGACTAACGAGTGCTTACAACAAGACACAACTTGCAATACTTCTCTCGCAGTCGATCAGCTCAGCTCAAAGACGCAAGGTAACTGGCTGTTTCTTGTTTATCGACGTCGACAAACTCAAAACAATCAATGATGATTTAGGGCATGATGAAGGCGACAGAGTCCTCAGAGAAATTTCTAAATTACTCCAGGAAACTTTACGAGATTCCGACATAGTGGGCAGACTCGGTGGCGACGAATTTAGAGTGATACTCACCGACGCCAGCAAAGAGTCGGGTGCCATGAAAGCACACCAAATTGCAAATGTGCTCAACAGCTCGATAACAATCGACGACTCCGACAATGCCACAGGGCTGGAAGTTTCAATCGGCTTGGCAGTATTCCCAGAATCGGGCGATTACGCGAAAGATGTAATCAAGCGAGCCGATACTGCCATGTATCGAGCTAAAAAGCATCCAGGATCATCCGTTGAAGTTTGGGAACGCTGATTATCGTGGCGTCATTGGCAACAATCTTGCCGACCGATCTCGCAAGTAACATCGGTGCGTCGACCGTAATTACAGGAATATAGTTGCCAGCCATATCGTTCGACGATTTCAGCCATCTGAGACCCCATATGCCAACCGACCAAATGCTCGAAGTCCGTACTCAGCTACTCGCCGTCGTCCGTGACTTCGTAAAACGGGAAGCTATACCCGTCGCTGCCGAACACGACGAAAACGACACTTACCCAACCGCGCTATTCGACCAGATGGCTGAGATGGGGCTCTTCGGAATGACCGTCCCCGAGGAATACGGCGGACTCGGAGTCGATGTCACAACCTTCGCAATGGTCTTCGAAGAACTCGCAAAAGGCTGGATGTCGCTCACTGGTCCAATAGGCTCCCACTCCATGCTCACCTGGGGCATCACCAAATATGGAACTGAAGATCAAAAGAAAAAATGGCTCCCTGATCTCGCATCTGGCAAAAAACGAGGCGGACTCGCCCTTACCGAACCAGGCGGCGGAACCGACGTAGCCGGAATTCAAACGAAAGCCGTGAGAGACTGCGATGATTACGTAATCAACGGTACAAAACAGTTCATCACCAACGGCCGAAACGGCGACGTCTTCCTCCTGCTCGCTAAGACCGATATGAACACGAATCCACCCCACAAAGGCATCACCGGATTCATTGCCGAAAAAGGCCCCGGATTCACTTCGGGTAAAGACTTCAACAAACTCGGTTACCGGGGTGTCGACACCACAGAACTCATATTTGATGACTACCGAATCGACGCAGAAAACGTACTCGGCAACGAGGAAGGCAAAGGTTTCTATCAAGTGATGGATTCCCTCGAAACCGGTAGAATCAACGTCGCTTCGCGAGCCATCGGAGTCGCCCAAGCCGCCTTCGAGGCAGCCATCAAATACGCTCAGCAAAGAGAAACATTCGGACGACCAATTTCAACCCGACAATCGATCCAAAATATGCTCGCTGATATGGCAACTAAAATCCACGCGGCGCGCCTTATGACGCGTGACGCCGCCGCCAAAAAGGATCAAGGCGAACGGGTCGACGAAGAAGCAGGAATGGCGAAGCTATACGCCAGTGAAATCTGCGCAGAAGTCACCCTCGACGCCATGCGAATTCACGGCGGAGCTGGCTACGTTAAAGACTCCCCAATCGAACGCTACTACCGCGACGCACCGCTCATGATAATCGGCGAAGGCACCAACGAAATCCAACGTCTAATTATCGCCAAAAACCTTCTCAAACGCTACGAGATCTAGCAGCCGCCAAACCTCCACCACCTCAAAATATGGCATAGCTGTTCGATTCATTTCGAATCCAATTCATTGAACCTTCTTGGCAACGACGTCCACACCGACGTCTTCAAGGAGGAACCGAAATGCGAACATTCGCAGTACGCAAAACCCAGAGCATCACGCTCGCACTCGCAGCCGCCATATTGGCAACCCTGCTAATTGCAATAAGCACCGGCTGCGGCTCCCGTGAAGCAGCAGCTGAAGAACAGCCCAATCCAACGGCAATAACAGTTCAGGTCACACAAGCACCCGTGCCCACATCAACACCCGAACCGCCAAAACCAACAGCCACACCAGAGCCTGACCTAAGTGCCGATGAACAAATCCTCAGAGAGATGCACGACAACTGGTCCAACGCCCGTATAAACCGAGAATACGACCATTTCGATGACAACTGTAATCCTGAATTCGTTGCGCCCGACACCCGCACCCTCGCAGAACGCGATACCGCTTGGAAGTAGGCCTGAAAGATGGTGGATACACGCCCGATGGATGGGGCACTGGCGATCCATCGATCAGAATCTTCGACGGCGGAACCACTGCACTCATCGAGTTCGCCCTCCTTCGAAATGAGCAAGAAAAGCACCAGTGGGCTAACTTCTATACCAAGATCGACGGCACCTGGTACGACGACTGTCCAGGCGCCAAATAGCTGCCCGAAGCAGCACGATTGAAAACTCTCCTCCTTGGAGCCGATCCTGGTTCTCACAATCCGTGATGAACCCGATCGACGAGGAGGCCTCCCCAACAAATCACTCATCAGCAAGAAGATCCAACAACGTACCAAACAAGCGCACTCGTTCGTATAATCCTCCCCGCTGCTGCTCTTCAAATGGCAGTATCAACAAGCAGTACCTAGAACTACGGGATTACGGAGTAACGAGTGCGTCCAAATATTGTTTTTGCCTTCGCCGACGACTGGGGCCGATACGCCAGCGCCTACCGGAACCAACCCGGCGAATCCACTCTGCACGAACTCATCGAAACTCCAAACTTCGATCGCATAGCAGATGAAGGAACCCTGTTCCTCAACGCAAACGTCCCTGCACCAAGCTGCACCCCATGCCGTAGTTCCATCCTTACCGGTCGCTACTTTTGGCAAACCGGCCTTGGCGCAATTCTTCAAGGCGCACGCTGGGACGAAACGATCCCCACATATCCGCTAATGCTTGAAGAAGCTGGCTACCACATCGGCTACACCTACAAAGTCTGGTCACCGGGCCTCACGACGAACGCACCTTACGGTGGGGCAAGAACGGCATACGAATCAGCAGGAACCCGCTACAACAGCTTCTCTGAAGAAGTAACAGCCCGTCCTGAAGGTCAATCTGTCGACGACGCCAAACAAGAAATTCTCGACGAAACAGAAGCCAACTTCGATAGCTTTCTTGATGCCCGCGAAGGCGACGAACCGTTCTGCTACTGGTGGGGACCAACCAACACGCATCGCGTTTGGCAGCAGGGCTCAGGCAAAAAACTCTGGAACATAGAACCTGATGATCTAAAAGGGCGAATGCCAGAATTCCTTCCCGATGTTCACGAAATCCGAGAAGACTTCGCCGACTATCTAGGCGAGTGCCAGGCAGTCGATGCCGGCCTCGGCGTTCTCCTTGCCAAGCTCGAAGAAATTGGCGAACTCGACAACACGATCATCGCCGTCAGTGGTGACCACGGAATACCCGGATTCCCTCGCGCCAAATGCAATCTTTATCAATTCGGTACCGAAGTTTCGATGGCAGTTCGCTGGCCTGAAGCAATCTCAGCAGGTCGCACCGTAGACGACTTCGTAAACCTCATGGACATCGCCCCAACCTTCCTCGAAGCAGCAGGTGTCGATCTTCCTGAGGGCATGACCGGAAAAAGCCTATTGCCGCTCCTCAAATCAGAAGGCAGCGGGCAAATAGAACCCGCGAGAGATTTCGTCGTTACAGGGCGCGAACGACACAACCTCGTCGACAACCCTCGACCCGACGAAGGCCTCCCTTATCCGACCCGCGCAATTCGTACCAAAGATTTCCTCTATATCCACAACTTCGAGCCTGACCGTTGGCCCGCTGGCGACCCAATGGGTCTCGATGACCCAACGGCCGAACCGCCTCCAGCCGATGAACTGCTCCACAGCTACACCGTGGTCTATCCCGATCTCGACAAAGGCCCCACCAGATCATGGATGGTCAACAACCGCGCCGACCCTGAAGTAGCACCACTGTTCGAACTAGGATTCGGAAAACGACCGCAAGAAGAACTCTACGATCTGCGCTCCGACCCCCACTACATGACGAACCTCGCAGCAGAACCCGCACATGAAGAAACGCGAAAACACCTGCACGATCGCCTAATGAAAATCCTCGTCGAACAAAACGATCCGCGGGTCACAGAAAACCCTCCTCGATTCGAACTCCCTCCCTTTGCTGGCCCCGTACCCGAAGACTGGAAACTCGAAAATGCCAAGGGAGTCGAATCTCTAGGCACAAGCAAGTAGACCTCACCCAACTGTCATCCTGAATTCATTTTTATGATCAAACGGTCAAACCACAGCCTCCCAAGATTCAGCCCACCACTACTAGGAATCCCAGCCCCATGCGCCCCAACATAGTATTTGCCTTCGCCGATGACTGGGGTCGCTACGCCAGCGCCTACAGAAACCAACCCGGCGAATCCACAATTCACGAGCTGATAGAAACTGTGAACTTCGATCGAATCGCCGATGAAGGCACGCTCTTCCTCAACGCCAACGTGCCCGCCCCAAGCTGCACGCCCTGCCGCAGCTCCATCCTCACCGGTCGGTACTTCTGGCAAACCGGAATGGGAGCGATCTTGTCGGGAGCACGTTGGGACGAAACGATCCCCACCTACCCGCTAATTTTGGAAAAAGCCGGCTACCACATCGGCTACACATATAAAGTTTGGTCGCCCGGACTCACCGTCAACGCTCCCTACGGCGGCGCTCGAACGGCCTACGAATCGGCAGGAACTCGCTACAACCGATTCTCTGAAGAAGTAACAGCACGCCCCGCAGGCCAATCGATCGAAGATGCCAAGCAAGAACTACTCGGCGAAACAGCTGCCAACTTCGATAGCTTCCTCGATGCACGGCCCAATAAAGATGAGCCGTTCTGCTACTGGTGGGGACCGACCAACACTCACCGCACATGGCAACAAGGCTCAGGCAAGGAACTTTGGGGCCTCGACCCCGACGACCTAAAAGGTCGCATGCCAGATTTCCTCCCCGATGTGCCTGAGATTCGAGAAGATTTCAACGACTATCTCGGAGAATGTCAGGCGGTCGATGCAGGGCTAGGCGTGATAATCGCCAAGCTTGAAGCAGCCGGTGAACTCGACAACACAATGATCGTTGTCAGTGGCGACCACGGCATACCCGGCTTCCCACGTGCCAAGTGCAATCTCTACAACCTCGGCACTGAAGTTTCGATGGCAGTCCGCTGGCCGAAGGAAGTCACCGCCGGGCGCACGGTCGACGATTTCGTGAATCTCATGGACCTCGCTCCAACCTTCCTCGAAGCAGCCGGAGTTGATATACCCGATCAAATGACAGGCAATTCCCTGCTTCCACTTCTCAAATCTGAACTCAGTGGACAAGTTGAAGCCGAACGATCATTCGTCGTAACCGGACGTGAACGCCACACCGGTTCAGCGATCACCGGCGGCAACCCAACAGTCGAAGAGGGATTGCCCTACCCGATGCGTTCGATTCGTACGAAATATTTCCTCTACATCCATAATTTCGAACCAGACCGCTGGCCCGTTGGCGACCCCGGAGGTCTCGATGACCACTCCGCAGAATCACCGACACGGGATGAAATTCTAGCCAACACTGGTCACGTTTATCCAGATATAGATAAAGGACCAACAAAGGCATGGTTGATCGCCAACCGAGCCGAAGCCGAAGTGGCTCCACTCTTCGCTCTAGCGTTCAGTAAACGACCGCAGGAAGAGCTTTATGACCTCAGCTCCGACCCTCACTACATGACCAACCTCGCCACTGATCCTGCCCACGAACAATCTCGCAAAAAACTACATGACCAATTAATGAGAGTCCTCGAAGAACAAAACGATCCGAGACTGGTCGAATCACCACCCCGATTCGAACTACCGCCCTACGCAGGTCCAATCCCCGCAGCATGGCACGAAGAGAACGAAGCCCAAGGTCGCACCACCGAAACCAAATAACGCCAGTTACGCCAGCCAAGACGATCACTGTCATTGCGAGGAGGAACGAAGTGGCAATCAACTCTCATAACCAACGTTACTTATGATCTAGCGAACCACATCCAAGAGCCTGCTAAAGTCTCTTCATCAATTCCACCAATCAACCAAACACCAGAAAACAAGGCAAGCCTTGCAACGCGTATACATAACCCTCCAAGGCGACCATAAAATCGCCATTCACAACCTCAACTCCGAAACGGGCGAACTAACCCACCAGGAAGATATCTCGACTTCCGGCGGACCCGCCCCGTTCGCTGTATCACCCGACAACACCCGCGCCTACACCGGGCTACGTGACACCAACAAAATGGCAAGCTTCGACATCGATGCCACGTCTGGGACCCTTAAGCCGTCAGGCACGATCAATCTCGAATCTGACCCCTGCTACGTCTCAGTCGACAACACCGGTCGCCACCTACTCTCCGCCTACTACGGAGCCGGTCACATAGCAGTTCACCCAATCGATGAACAAGGCGCTCTCGGTGGTGCGGCTACTGAATGGATCGCAACTCGACACCGCGCCCACTGCGCTCAAACCGACTCGTCTAACTCGTACACATTCCTCCCGCACGTCGACGATTCAAACGCCATATACCAGTACAAATTCGACGATAAAACCGGCAAGCTAACCCCGAACACTCCTGCCGTAATCGAACCGCCAGTGGGCGACGGACCTCGCCATTACGCCTACCACCCAAACGGCAAATTTCTCTACTTCGACAACGAACAAGCCAGCAGCGTAACTGCCTACAAATTCGATTCTGCTACCGGCACTATCGAAGCCTTCCAGACACTTTCAACCCTTCCCGCAAACTGGTCAGGCGAAAACTCAAACGCCCAAATACACATGAGTCCCGATGGCAAATTCCTCTACGCGGCGAACCGTGGGCACAACTCCATCGCCATGTACTCGGTCGATTCAGAAACGGGCAAGCTCACCTCTCTCGGTCAGCAGCAATCACTAGGCACTCCTCGTGCTTTCGGCATCGATCCAACTGGAAAATTCATGCTCGTAGGCGGACTCGACAATGGCGATCTAGCCACCTACAAAATCGATCCCACAGGAACCCTCTCCCACCTAACAACCCAACCAGTTGGTGACCAACCAATGTGGATCCACATCACCGAACCAATCTAATCACAACCAAACTGCCATCCTGAATTCATTTTCAGGGTCAATCGTTCAACAAGTACCAATAACTAATCCAACCAACAACCAACGCCGCAGCTATCCCCTTCCAGACGGAAGGGCTAGGGTAGGAAAATTGCGGCGCGAGCCGAGTCATTCGATGACGAGCGCGACTAACGAAAACTGCAGCGGCGACCAAGCCTAACGCCTCGCCCGGAGCTAATTACGCATGAAAATCACATCAATCAAACCCTGGCTCGTAAAAGTTGAAGGCACCTTCTGGGGCGAATACTTCTTCATCGAAGTACAAACCGACGAAGGCGTCACAGGCTGGGGTGAAATCACCACCACCACCCTCACCGCCAATCGGGCCGTCGCCGGAATCATCGAAAAACTCAACGACCTCCTCATCGGCGAAGACCCCTCACAGATCGAACGAATCTGGAACAAAATCTTCCGAGCCTTCACATACATGGGCTCCCGAGGCGCAACCACACACGTTGTCAGCGGCATCGATATTGCACTCTGGGACATTCGAGGAAAAGTCCTCAACCTCCCCATCTACGAACTACTCGGCGGCAAAGTCCGTGATGAAATCCTGCTCTACACACACCCCGACCAAAAGAACTTCGGTACCGACGAAGGTGTCGAGCAGGAAATTAGGAAAATCGTCGACTCAGGACACAAAGCCTTCAAGTTCGATCCATTTCCGTTCACAGGTGAGCAATCGGTGAACAACGCCGGGTACCTCAGCGGAAATCTCGACAAAGCTGGCGAACGTGTAGCCGCAGAACTCACCGCGAGAATTCGTGAAATCGCTGGCGAAGATATGGAAATCCTAATCGACGCCCACGGACGCTTCAACGTTCCAACCGCCATTCGACTCTGTAACTCGCTCGAAGATGCCGGAGATATCGATTGGTTCGAAGAGCCTGTCCCCGTGGAAAGCTACCACGCGCTGAGCCAAGTTCGCGACAAAGTGAACGTCCCGATTTCAGTCGGTGAGCGACTCCACACCCGTTGGGAATTTGTACAAATATTCGAAAACCAACTCGCCGATTTCGTGATGCCCGACGTCACTTGGACCGGCGGAATCACCGAGTTGAAGAAAATCTCGACTCAGGCCGAAACCTACTACATCCCCATCTCGCCGCATGATGCTTCAGGACCAATTAACGTCCTCGCTGGTGCGCACGTGATGATGACCGTACCGAACTTCTACAAGCTCGAAACCGCCAACGCCGACCTCACCAAGTACAACGAATTCATCCAGTCGCCACTCAACAACTCCAACGGCGCACTTCACATCGATCCAACAGCCCCCGGCCTCGGAATCGAAATGAACATGGACTACCTCAACGCAAACAAACTCAACGACTAAAATGCCGCTGCTGAATACTCAACTCAATTTCGATACTGCGCTTGTTCCCAGAATCATCTATCGAGCTCATGCCATCTAACTCAATAATGTGCAGATCCGTAGAGGTTCGACATCATAGTCTCATCTCCATATGAGCTGGATGAATGTGTATTAATGACAGGATAGAACCATTGGATGGTCAACCATACAAACAAACGCTGAAACGTAAGAAAAACACTAATACACATTGATTCTGGGCTGGCGATAACTCTGAACCCCATGAACTCCAAACCCGTAATTCATATTTTCGTCATAGATGACCACAAAATACTCACCGCGGGTCTTATTGAGTTGCTCTCGACTGAAGACGATTTCGAACTCGTAGGAAGCGTCTCCTCGATATCGGAAGCTAAAGACACAATTTGCGATCTCAAAGTCGATGCGATAGTAATCGACGTACAGCTACCTGATGGCGATGGGCTTTCTTTTCATCAGTGGTCGCTCGACAACTGCGAATCCAACATTCCGAGCTTCCTCTACGTCACCGGCGACGACCAAGCGAGTTCTATCAATCGAGCCATGAGCCTCGGCGCAATGGCATACCTCGATAAAACTGCTGATTGGGAAGAAGTAGCCACAGCAATTCGGCGATCAGTAACCGGATCCAAAACACTCGGCTCAAATATTGCGGCCAAGCTAGCCGAATACTCGTCGACTCCCCATATACCGGATATTGCGCTGTCTCTACGTGAACTGGAAATTCTCAACCGCATTTCAAACGGACTCACCGCAAAAGAAATGGCTGCCGAACTAAACCTAGCGCTCCCAACCGTTAGAACTTACGTTTCCAGAATGTTTAAAAAACTTGGAGCGAAAGATCGTGCTCACGCAGTTTCAATTGCTTACGCACACGGTCTCATAGGCAAGTAAACAGCCCTGGTACAGACCAGTTACTCGGATAAGACCTGCGCTTATCGACGAACTTGAGTGTCGCCGGTAACGCCTCTGATGCATCTCATAACGTGCCCCCTGTCAGCATCTCTCACGCGCAAGCTATAACCCGGAAGCCCAAATGCTCCGTAAAATAGCTAGATGACCAATTCTTCCGCTGATTCAGCAAACACTCCAACGGCAACCGAAGTTGAGATCAAAGCCTTCACCGTAGCTGCGCTCTATCACTTCGCAAAAATCGAACTGCCTGCCGAGAAAAAGACACCGCTCCTAGAGCTGTGCCATAGCGAAAACATTCTCGGAACGCTGATTCTTGCCGAAGAAGGAATGAACGGTACGATCTGCGGTCCCGACGCTGGAATCAAAGCTGTTCTAGCACATCTGCACAGCTTCCCCGGTATCGAAAACATTGAAGTGAATTACTCGTACAGCGATACCCAAACGTTCAATCGGATGAAGATCAAAATCAAAGACGAAATCGTCACGATGGGCAAGCCTTACATCGATTCAAACGACAACGCCGGCACTTACGTTAATCCCACCGAGTGGAACGACATAATCAAACGTGATGATGTGTTGGTGATCGACACACGAAACAGCTTCGAATTCGGTGTTGGCCGATTCAAAAATGCAGTCGCCCCAGTAACTCAAACCTTCCGTGAATTCCCCGATTGGGCTGACTTGCTCGCATCAGGCCCAGAAAAACCGAAGGCACTCGCCATGTACTGCACTGGTGGTATTCGCTGTGAAAAAGCGACTGTATACATGAAAGAAATCGGCTTCGACGAGGTCTACCACCTCAAGGGCGGAATCCTAAAATATCTCGAAGAAGTCCCTGAAGAAGAGAGCCTCTGGGAAGATGAATGCTTTGTATTCGACCATCGAGTCTCCCTCAAACACGGACTCGTCGAAGGCGAATACCAGCTCTGCTACGGCTGCCAGAACCCAATATCACCAGCCGACCGTGAATCGCCAATGTTCGAACTAGGCGTTAGCTGTCCGCACTGCGACGACTCGCTCTCAAATGAAGATCGAGACCGTTTCCGCGAACGACAGCTCCAAATCAGGCTTTCAAAAGAACGCGGCGAAACACATCTCAAAGATAACGCGGCGAACAAACCGTACAACAAACGCGCAAAACGTAAAAAAGCCTGAAAACGCACACCCAAAAAGCCCTCGTGAAAATACGAGGGCTTTTTTTTGCCAGTCACAAACGCCTTGAATAAGGGGGAGAATTCCAACGCTAGCAACTGGCACTCAACTGCCTAGTGCCCCTCTGAAACCTGAACAATCTCATCGGCAAGAAGGCCATGTGCTTCTTTATGAACAGCCGCTGCGGTCTCGGCATTCGGAGCTTCCGCCAAACAGAAAACCGTTCCATCACTGGCGTTGTACCAGTAGTTCAAAAACTTAGCGCCGTGCTTCGCCTGAACCTCAAGATCCCTAGCGTGCGCACCAGCAACAGCCTCTTCAGTGAGACCATCAACACCCTTATGTACGTCCATGAATAGAGGCATAACCTTTCCTTCCATTTCACTCCATAAAGCGACGACTCGCCCCGTCTAATACGGCTCAGCGAATCACCACAGCTAATTCACGAGATCATTGAACCTCGATACTGCGAGTCTAATAGGGTGTGCCCAAACGACCAGTTCTATTTTGGAACTGGACTGACCCAGCCAACTGTCATACGGTGTGAA
>Ga0302134_10000280_pt1 | contig 20920 bp, 18 predicted proteins | sample CB9_SCM_MG_FD_203123 | JGI IMG/M metagenome (GOLD analysis project Ga0302134, IMG submission 203123) | Marine microbial communities from Western Arctic Ocean, Canada - CB9_SCM | ecosystem: Environmental > Aquatic > Marine > Oceanic | place: Canada: Western Arctic Ocean | collected 2017-09-19
CCCATCGCATCATGCAAAACAAAAGGGCTCCATAGACGAGAATCTTGAAATCATTCACGAACTGGAACAACAAGGGCATTACACTGAGGAAGGCCGCCGATCATCCCGTTAGCTTCCATAGCTTCGATCCGACCCGTTCGAAATGATTCGGCCACGTTTTACGAGTCTAATCACATCTTCAAGATCATTGGAGAATTCATCCGCGATCTCACCGTGGCGATAGTTCAACAGGAGTTGAAATCCCGGCGGATCGACAACCAGCCCCGTGTGCCAGCCTCGCGCGGTCATGCCGTCCCGGACGGCAAACATATCGTGGTCACCCTCACCCTCAAAAGCGATGATACCGCCTTCCGGATCGCCACACAGCTGCACGCCGGAAATTGCCTCGACGTTAGTAATGATCTTCCGCTTTCCTTCCAGCATTCTTGCCGTACGATCGAGATAACCATCGTAGCCAAGATAGTTCATCACGGCCCAGGCAGATGCCACTGCACCACCGGGACGGGAGCCGGAAAACGTCGCGGTGTTGAATGCACCGGTGGGCCAATCGTCGAAATCGAACCCCTGGTATTGCTGGCACATTTTATCACGCAGCAGGATGAGTGATGCCCCACGCGCGGTGTAACCGTATTTATGTAGATCGGCGGAAATCGACATCACTTCGGGCACCGAGAAGTCGAATGCCGGGACAGGATTTCCCAGCGCCACCACAAACGGCAGGAGGAAACCGCCCAGGCAGCAATCCACATGCATCCACAAATCATGTTCTCGCGCCAAAGCTCCGATCCCCTCAATCGGATCGACATGACCCAGCGGGTAAGCGTGAGCCGAACCGATGAGCATGAAAGTGTTGTCGGTTACTGCATCCGACATCGCCATGACGTCTGCCTGGTAGTCTTTGATCGGCACTCGGATGAGTTTGATGCCCATCATTTTTGCCGCCTTGGTAAAGGCTGGATGTACGTGACTCGGCGCAACAATTTCGGGCATCCCAGAAGAAAAGTTTCGTTTTTGGTGAGCATGTTGCAGCGCGGCGCGCACACCCAACAGGATGCTCTCAGTGCCGCCAGTCGCAAAAGTCCCCCCGGCCCCTTCGGGCGCATTCAGGAGTTCCAAAGCCTTAGCTATGACTTCATCGGCCAGAACTGGGAGGCTCGGATACAAGCCGCCACCGTAAAGCAGGTTGTCACCACGGTACATCGTATAGGCGTTCCAAGAGACTTCAGCAACATCATCGCCGGCGTTGTAGGATGCCTTCAGGTTGCGCAAGCTCGTCCACTCGACATCATTGCAATCCTTGCGTGTTTGCCACAGATTCAAGGCTAGTTCGGGCCAGCGACGTCCCGCACGTTTAAATCGACAGTTTTCTTCAACCATTCTTGCTATCCAGCCTTTCATATTCTCAGTTGCGAAATTTCGCAAAATTGATTCGCGCCGCCGACTTCAATGGCGCCGGATTTGTATAAATACGTTACCAGTCAGCCGATCCCTACCAGTCAGCCGATCCCTGTATCTTCGCGAGCCGCAAGTACTCAAAGAAATTAACCCAACTTTACGGTATTCACTTTTGGCAGGCAAAACTCACGATTGCTTATTTGATATAAATTATATTATACTTCGTCAAGTAAAAGTTCAATTTCTTCCAAACAAAAGAGGTCCACGCTGGCACGGTATCTCGCGAATTCCCAGCCTAAATGGAGCTTGCAATCCTAGGTCGAAAGGCTCTACAATATCGAAAATGGTTCCAGATAATCGACCGCTATTGATACAATGCTCGAACCAGAAAAGAATTCTTTTCCATGAATCCTTGCCATTTTGTAACTGCCAATATTCTGGCATTGGGCCCGTTCATAGGGGCGCCCGGTGAGACTGGATAGAGGATTTCCAATCCACCCGTCTTTGGATCGAAACGCTCAATGCGAGCAAGTTTATGGCTGCCGAACTCGACAAACCGTTCAGGCAGAAGCCCGTGCTCGGATTCATGCCATGACAGCCCACCATTATTGCAGATATAGATCGCACCATCGGGACCGGTTGCCAATCCGTTCGGCCCACCACCTGTGCGGGCAATGACCTCCTTCGTATCGTCTGGCGCAACGCGGGTCAGGCAGCCATCTGCGATCTCGACAACGACGACCGACCCGTCTTCCATCATGATCGGGCCTTCGGGAAATGCAAGACCTCCGGTGATGATCAGAAGATCATCCGGCGTTCGTGTCGGTCCGGTGGTCCTATTCATGGAAGTTCAACCACCATATGCGAGATCGGTACCGGTGGCTGATAATTGGCCGGTCCTGACCTTGCTAACCACCCCGGTAAGATCGGCAGTAAATTCCTCCACAATCGTGGCGGAGCGGTAATTGAGGAGCATTTGGAAACCGGGCGGGGCGACGACGGCGCCAGTGTGCCAGCCGCGAGCCGTCAACCCGTCGCGCACAGCCATCATGTCGAGATCCTCATCTCCATGAAAGCTGATAAGCCCGCCCTCGGGGTTACCACATAAATGGACGCCTTCAACTGAAGTTACCGCTTCAACCATTTTCTCCTTTGCAGCAAGAGTTTTTTCGACGCGGTCGCGATAGCCGCCACGGCCCAGATATTTCATCACCGCCCAAGCAGAGGCCACCGCGCCGGTGGGACGAGAACCGGTGACTGTCGGTGTGTTGAAGGTTCCGGTCGGCCATTCAGAGAAATTAAACGCGTGGTATTGTTTGAGTTGTTCCTCACGCAACAGGACGAGCGAAGCACCGCGGGCAGTGTAGCCATATTTATGCAGATCGGCGGAGATCGACCGCACCCCGGGTACGACAAAATCGAACGGCGGCACCTCATGGCCAAGATCACTGACAAACGGCAGAAAGAAACCACCAACACAGGCATCCACATGCAGCCAAAGATTATGTTTCTGCGCCAGTTCGGAATACGCGGTGATTGGATCGACATGGCCCAGCGGATAGGCGTGGGCTGAACCGGCAATCATGATGGTGTTTTCCGTAATCGCTGCCGACACCGCCTCCACGTCACCGCGATAATTCACAAGCGGTGTGCGGATAACTTTCAACCCCATCAAGCTGGCCGCTTTGTTAAATGCAGGATGGATGGAGAAAGGGGCGACGATTTCGGGTGTTCCAGGTACCGGACGCGTTGCCCGGGCCCAATTCAGGGCCGCACGTATTGCCAACAATATGCTTTCAGTCCCGCCGCTGGTAATGGTGCCACCGGCACCATCCGGCGCATTCAGCATTTCCAACCCCATAGCAATAACATCATCGGCCATTTCTCGCACGCTTGGAAAAAGGGTCCCGGCATAAAGCAGGTTGTCGCCATAGAACATCTGGTAGGCATTCATCGACACCTGGGTGACATCATCACCAGCGAAATAGCAGGCTTTCAGGTTATGGGGGTTGTGCCATTCGATATCTTTACCAGCCTGCCGTCGCTGCCACATGTCGTGGGCAAGTTCAGCCCATGGCTGCCCCTTGACAGTGAAGACCCGGTTTGACGGAGAAGCAGAATTTAGAGTGTCGGTCATTGATCGGTTGTCCTTACTTGAGCAAATCGGTGAGATCGCCATAGGTTTCGGGCCGGCGATCGCGGTAATAGGCCCATTCAATGCGCACCTGACGCACGAGATCGAGATCGATCATGGCGGTGACCAGTGCTTCTTCGCTACCGGTACTTGCGATGATTTCGCCAAGCGGATCGGCGATAAAGCTGTCGCCGGCAAAGGAGGTTTCCGATCGTACCGGGTCAGGGCCGGTTCGGTTGACCGCGGCAACATAATAAGCGTTCTGGATCGCCGCTGAACGACCAATGATCTCCCACGGTGTTTCGGTCGAGCCACTGCTCTTGTCTTTTTTATAAAGGCCGGCATGGGCGGCGGTCGGGTTGAACACAAGCTCCGCACCATTGACGGCAAGTGCGCGCCAACTTTCCGGGAACCGCCGGTCATGGCAGATAACGAAGCCGATCTTGGCGAACGCCGTCTGGAACACCATGCCGATATTACGCTTGCCCGGGGCCAACGGTGCCACATTGCGACCGTTGATCAGAATGTCACCAGCGCTGAGATCCTCAAAACCAGCAAGCATGTTGAGGATCGTTGTCTTGCCGGAGCCGCTTGGCCCGAGCAGGGCCAGGAACTCGCCCATATTGACATCAAACGCAAACCATCCGGTATAATTCATCATTCCGATCACGAACCACAGTACACATCTGCAGCTTTCGGTCTGCGGTGCAAAGATATGAATATTCGCCCGTCCATTCGATCTGTTGGCGACTGCCTTAACAACGCCATATGCGAAAACTACTTCGCCACGCTCGAGTGCGAGTTGCTGAAAGTTCAAAACCAAAGCCCAAGCTCGTATCGCATGTTTTGAGTTCATCGAAGGATGATACAATCCGTCAAGACGCCATTCCGCCCGTGGCTATAAACCCCCAATCAACTATGAAAGGAGCTTCGATGAAACGCTAGAGCCTATAAGCCTATAGCTGTCCACGAAACCGGGGGAGCTTCAACTCCCCCCTGACTCTTCAGCTATGTCCGATAGTAACTTCCGCATTTTAATAGCTCCGGTTTCCAGGTCTTCAACGATTGCATCTTGAACACCGTTTGCATCTCCTCCTCGCAAAGACGCCAACACCTTTCGATGAGGGATAACACCAGAGTCGTCACTGACATAGTTTGGATACAGGAGGCTAAGAGATGGACCGATTGCGACCCAGAGCCCCTCAATGATGGTAAAAAGTTTTTCATTATTACTAGCTTTATAAAGCGAGAAATGAAATTGTGCATTCAGATCCAAAGCCTTTTGATATTGGCGCTTCTCCCGGGCAATTTCGAAGCGGTTTTCAATTTGCTCCAAGTTACCTACCAAACTTTGGTCGGCCCTTTCCGCTGCCATCTCGGCGGCAGCAGGCTCAAGCAAAAGGCGGATTTGCAAAAACTTATTGTACCGCTCTACGGAAAGTTTCGGGACTACAATTGTTCTTGGCCCCAGTAACTCAAGAGACCCTTCTGCAATGAGCTTTCCAAGAGCTTCGCGAGCGGGTGTGATGCTTATGCCTAGTGACTCAGCAAGACGTCGAGATGTGAGACGCTCGCCTGGTTGAAAAATACCAGAATTTAGAGCCTGTTTCACGCTTCTAAATGCCTTGTCTGTCAAACTGTCAGTGTCGCCTAGCTTTTGAAGACCTGTTTTACCCATTTTTCGTTCCGATGGCTCCATGAACGTGACCCACCTGCCGGTATTTCAGACACAACTCAGTGGTTGCACCTCACCTGCAGCTTAGTTCCCCATGCACGGAGGATTATAATTATAGTATCCGTATTTTCTAGATAGGCGTTAGTAGCGCCTTTGTCGCATCCTGTCTAGTTAAACATCTGAGCGGGTAACCAAAGGGCAAGCGCTGGAAAAAGGATGATTAACACCAAGCGAATGATATCGGCAAATACGAAAGGCAGTACCGCCTTGAACATCGTTGCGTCCGAGACATTTTCAACAATTCCGCGAGCGGCCATGCCGCGCAGAACGCCTAGTCCGACATAGAGATTGAAACCCACAGGTGGCGTAATAAACGCGAGTTCGCTCATCAACACGACAAGAACACCAAACCAGACTGGGTCAAAGCCATAAATACCAACAAAAACTGGAAACGCTATCGGTATCGCGAGCAAAATCATCGGTGTGGCTGGCATTACGGTGCCAAATATGAAGAATGCCAGCAAAAAGATGGAGAGCACTAACCAAGGGCTAAGCTTGGTGGCCTCGAGCCAATGTTGCACATCACCCGATAGTCCTGCGACAGCGAGGAACCTCATAAAGATTAGCGCTCCTACGATAATGACGAAGACCATACAGGTGATTAGAACAGTTTCCCAAAGCGCAACCTTGATTACTGGCCAATCAAACCCTCTATCGATAACCAGCAAAATAAAAGCTCCAAAAGCACCGACTGCACCGGCTTCAGTTGGAGTGAACCAGCCAATGTAGATACCGCCGATAACGCCCACAAACAATACCAGCATTCCCCAAATATCTTTCAAACCACGCAATTTTTCACCAAGTGAATAATGTTGTCCCCGTGGCCCAGGCCAAAACCCGGAAGCTGTAAGAAGGTAAATGGCAAGGGAGTATAAAATTGCTTCAAGGATACCGGGACCAACACCAGCCATAAACAGTTGGCCGATCGAGGTATCAGTTATAATACCATAGATAATAAATGATGTGCTTGGCGGGATCATTGCCCCAATGGTGCCACCCGCAACGATCGACCCCAAGGCAATTTTCTTGTCGTATCCCAAATCCAACATAGGCTTGTAGGCAATAGGCAAAAAGGTAGTGACACCTGTCTGACTTTGACCTGTAACTGCGCCCAGAAAGGCCGAACCCCAAGTTGTCCCGATTGCCATGCCACCAGGAAGTCTACCAAACCATTTGGTACCTGCGCTGTAAAGGCCTGCACCAATGGAAGATGATCCAGCAAGTTGGCCCATAAGCGTAAAAAGCGGGATCGTCATAAGTGTATAACTTGTCGATGTTGACCAAAGAGTAGTCAACACAGAACTTGAAGTCGCTCTGATGCCGACCAGCAGATACAAGCCAACTATGCCAACAATCGCAAATGCAATCCCTACTTGAACACGCAGAAATAGCAGTACTAAAAGTGCTCCAAACCCAATAAGACCTTCCACGTAAAATTTCCTCCCTACTGGACCGATTCACTCTTAGATGACGTCGGACTTGTGCATGTTTTCGATATCATCTTCAGGCGCATTGTTGATCAACCGCCCTGCCTGACGCCAGGCATCACTCATATATTGCGCTGCCCAAACAGCAGCACCAAAGGCAAGGATAATTTTTAGCGGGTACCACGGAAATTTTAAAAGCTCGGTATGCTCTGAAGCGTCGTATGACTCGAGCGCAAACGGGACCGCCTTCCAGGCAACGAAACCGGCAACGCAAAAACCAATAATCTGGGAGATCAGCACCAGAACACGTCGAATTTGGATCGGAAACATGTCGGTCACAACACTTACAGCAATATGGCCACCGGTTCTTTGCGTAAATCCAACTCCGCACGCAATGACGACGACCAAAAGCAGACCAACAAGTTCATTGGCACCGGGTATCGGATAATTGAAATAGCGCCCGATGACGTCAAGCACAGTAATTAACGACATTGCGGCCAGCATCAGTGCACAAATAGAGAACAAAACTACGTAAATATGGTCTGCCAAACGCTTCATGATCCTGTGCCTCCTACATCAATTCTGGAAGTTAAATTGGAGCGGCGCCCGCCACAGGCGCCACTCCAAAAGTCAAATGTTTGTTCATCCACCAAAGCTTGGCTTATCACCAAGATCACGCAGCGTTTTGACAAACACATCCACAATTTCGGAGCCTTTGCGACCTTTTTTGTTCATCTCTTCAATCCAGTCATTCCATAGAGGCGCAACCAGGTCTCTGAACTTTGCTTCTTCTTCAGGTGACAGAGATGTAACAGTTACACCGAGAGTCTTGAGTTCCTCTAACGCTGCTGCCTCGCCCGTGTCTGTTACTTCAGCTCCAAGAAATCGCGTTTCCGTAAAAATATCCAAGATGGTCTGATAGTCTTCTGCTGAGACTTTGGTGCTGACATTTTGATTCATAGCAACAACGCTGCCACCGTAGTACGAAAAGCCGATGTTGAGGAAGTTTTTTGAAACCTCGTAAAGCTTCGAAGACAAAATCGTGGCAGGACCATTAATCCAACAGTCAACAAGTCCCGTTTGAAGCGCAGTATACGCTTCTGAATAAGGCACAACAGTCGGGGAGGAACCTAGCGCCTTAAGCACATTGCTCTGAATAGACCCCGGACTACGCATTTTTTTGCCCTTAAAATCTGCCAGGGTTTTCAACTCCAGTGACGGGCATGAAAAACTATAGGGAGATGAGGCAATGTAGTGCAACGGAACAACTTCAGAATACTCGTCACCAAACAACCCTGCATCGCTGATAGCGGCCAACGCCTTGTTAACATTAACTGCTGACGAGGCTGCAAAAGGCAAGCTTGCTACCTCAATCGCAGGAAATCGACCAGGTGTGTAGCCGGTAACAAAATATGAGAAGTCGGCAAGTCCATCCCGTACTACAAAGTACTGATCCTTGCCGGCGCCAAGTGCAGAACCCCATTTTATTGAAACGGTGACCCGACCTTCGGTTCGCTCCTCTATCATCTTGGTGATTGGCACTACGTAACCTGAAGAGTGAGGGTGTGTTTGGCTCAGCATCATGGAAAAAGTCAATTCCACAGGGTCAGCAGCGAAAACTGCGCCGGTAAACGAAAAAACTGAAACAGCGGAAGCCGCAACAGTCAATATGGATTTTCTAAAAGTCATTATTTTCCTCCCAGGAGATAAAGTTTCGGTTGCGCAGCAGATTTTCTGCTTGCAAGTTTATGAAATAAATTATATCATAAAATAAGTCAAGTGATACTTAATCGCTCCGTTGAAGCAAGTGATGAGAAACAGCCGGAACGGGCGATGCCGTGTGCCAAAAAGAAGTGATCAAAAAATGTTTAAGATAACCGCAGATACGGGTGGAACATTCACCGATGTTGTCGTGACCGACCCGAATGGGAGGGTGACGGTCGGAAAAGCGCTGACAAGTTATTCTAGGATCAGTGATGGCTTAAGTGCGGCCATGACAATTGCTGCTGTCCAGGTAGGTCTGACACTGGAGGAAATGCTCGCTGACACCGAGCTCCTAATATACGGCACGACGATCGCTACCAATGCCGTCGCAACCCGGCAAACTGCCAAAACCGCACTTTTGGTCACTCAAGGAACGCGTGAGATGTTGACAATTCGCGGGGGAGGGAGCCCCAGCATTCGCGAGTCCATGCTTGCCTACCCAGAACCATATATACCGCGACGACATACCTATGAAGTCGCCGAAAGGGTGAACGCTGAAGGTGGGATTGAAGTTCCGTTGGATGAAGCCCTCTTGCGTCAAACGCTGCGTGAGATGAATGGGCGAGGATATGAAGCTATTGCAGTGAGCCTCCTGTGGTCAATGGTCCGTCAGGATCATGAGCAGAAGGTCGGAGAGCTGATCCGCGAAATCATGGGTGATGTGCCTTACACTCTTTCGCATGAGCTTCTACCGGTGATACGTGAATATCCTCGTACAGTCACGACTGCTATCGATGCCTCGCTCAAACCAATTGTTGAGCGAGATCTTGGTAAGCTCGAAATGGATCTACGCCGACTTGGATACGATGGTACTATACTAGTCAGCACTTCCCTTGGAGGCTGCACGGAATTGCGAACAGCGCTTGAGCAGCCAATTTACCTGTTGAGATCTGGCCCGGCGATGGCACCTGTTGCAGCCCGCGTTGTTGCAGAGCAAGAAGGACTGAGTGAAAACACATTAGTTTGTGATACTGGCGGAACAACGTTCGATGTTGGTTTGGTGTTAAACCGCGAGATCTCAATTACGAAAGAGACTTGGTTGGGACCAGAAAGATTGGGCGAATTAATAAGTTTGCCCATGGTGGACATCAGGAGCCTTGGAGCAGGCGGTGGCTCTATTGCATTTGTGGATGATGGTGGTTTGCTTCACGTCGGCCCACGAAGTGCAAAATCCGAACCAGGACCCGCGTGTTATGGCCGTGGAGGCACTGAAGCTACCGTAACTGATGCGGCGTTGGTTCTAGGTTACTTGGATCCCGATTTTTTCTTAGGCGGAACTATGGATCTAGACGCCGACGCCGCCCACAAGGTGCTGGATGCCCTTGCTAAGAAGATAGGAATGACGAAGTACGAAACCGCCTTTGGCATTTTAAGAGTGCTGAATGAAAATATGATGGGGGGCATTGCCAACATCACAGTTTCACAAGGATTAGACCCGCGTGAAGCTAGTTTTGTCGCCGGTGGTGGAGGAGCAGGCCTCAATATTTTGTCCATTGCCAGGGATTTGGGTTGTTCTCAGGTTATTATACCACCAACCGCAGGCGTGCTGAGCGCCTTTGGTATGCAAGTTGCAGATATTAAGAGCCAGTTTTCCGTCAGCGCTTTCTCCCGTTCAGTGGATTTCGACTATCCTGGGACTGCCAACGCCTTTCAATTGATCGAAGAAAAACTCCGGGGCTTTGCGAACAAGGTGTCCTCTGATCTGGCTACAGATGCAAAATTCCGTTTCTTTGCAGGTGTGCGCTATCCGATGCAAATTGTCGAATTGGATGTGCCGGTCGAAAAATGCCCGGAAAACGATGCCGATGTGGCCGCAATTGTCGAAAATTATCATCTCGCTCACGAGCGCATCTATGCTCACCGTGATGCTGGGTCCCCTGTTGAGATCGTCTATTGGAAAGGCGAAATGACCATGGGGATAAACAGCGACCACATTGCCAGGTCAACCAGCAACAAAGCCAAGCAAAGTGGTCCGGTTGACGCAATCAAGACGACAAAGGCATATTTTGGTGATGCGGGCACGGTAGATACTCCGATTTACAGATCGGATGATCTCGGTCTCGGGGCTAAGATCAACGGTCCTGCAATCGTGATTGAACCAACCACTACGATTGTTGTCAGTCCGGGAATGCAGCTTAACGTCTCAGGTTCTGGAAATTACATTTGCGAAACAGGAGCATAAACTGATGGAAAATCAAAAAATTCTCAGCGACCCTTTCCTGACCGCCATTCTGACCAAGCGCTTTGAATTCATCGTGCGCGAGATGACACACACTCTCTATAACTCTGCGCGTTCTGCAATCATCAACAACGCGCGCGATTTTTCCTGCTGCCTGACAACAGGCCAGGGGGAATTGCTGGAGGTTGGTGAAAGCATTCCTATTCACACCTACGGCTCACACTATCAGGCGCAAACTATCTACAAACATCATGATGATGTGGCCGAGGGCGACGCCTACCTGCACAACGACCCTTACGATGGCAACTCCCATGCTGCCGATCAGACAGTTTTGGTTCCAGTTTTCGTTGAGGGCGAGCATCTGTTTACAGCTTGCGTAAAGGCCCACCAAGCGGATATCGGATGTTCGATCCCAACAACTTATAACGCATGGGCAACAGACGTTTATAACGAGGGTGCGGTCATCTTCCCCTGCGTTCGTCTCCAACGTGATTACAAGATGAATAATGATATCGTGCGCATGGGCATGCGCCGAATTAGGGTCCCCAAAGTCTGGTATGGCGACTTGCTTGGCGCGCTCGGCGCGGCGCGGGTCGCGGAAAAGCGATTGAAAGCACTTGGCGAAAAATATGGTGTGGAAACCTTAAAAAAGATCATCACGGAGTGGTTTGATTACTCCGAATATCTGATGAAACGCCAGATCAGTCAGTTGAAACCAAGCCGACTTCATGGCGAAGGCATGCATGATCCGGTCGAAGGGTTGCTGCCTGATGGTGTCAAACTTCAGGTAGACGTCGAGATTGATCCAAAGGCTGCTGAAATTACCGTCGACTTACGCGACAATCCGGACAATGTGCCTGCCGGCATCAATATGTGCGAAGCCAATATGAAATCTGCCGTTTCGCAGGCAGTGTTTACTAGTATCGGCAGTAACAAAATCCCACGCAACAGCGGTTCGCTGCGGCGATTGAACATCCTTCTGCGGGAAGGCTGCGTCGCCGGTATTCCGGAATTCCCGTACAGTACATCAAACGCCACGACCAATATCTCATGTCGTTCGATCAATATGATCATGCGCGCCATGACCGGATTGGGCGACGGCTATGGCGCGGCCGAAGGCGGGATTGGGACCAATGTGTCGACAGTGAACATCTCCGGGCACGATCCTCGCAATAATGGGGAGGCGTTCGCAAACCAGCTCTTCATACTCAGTAATGGCGGGCCGGGCCGCGAGGACTCCGATGGGTGGTTAACCTGGGGAACACCCGGCATATCGGGGATGATGTGGTACGATAGCTGGGAAATCGATGAGGTCAAGTATCCGGTGATTATGGAAAAACTGGCGATGCAGCCCGACACGGCAGCAGCAGGTCGGTTTCGCGGCGCACCGCAGATGGAATTCGTCATCCGATCGCGCACAAATGATCTTTCCTGCATCATCAGCGCGGACGGTCGTATTTACGGCCCGAAAGGAGCGCTCGGAGGTGAAGATGGGCAGCCCGGCGGGAACTTCAACTTTTCCAAAGATGGAACCGCTGAGCGGGCCGATAATTTTTTCAGGGGCACCGTCAAATCCGGCGAACGGCTGCGTGGCCTCTCATCCGGCGGCGGCGGTTATGGCCTTTCCTATGAAAGGGATCCTAATATGGTGCTGAACGATGTCCTTGAAGGCTATGTTTCGCTTGAGCAGGCACAAGAAAAGTATGGTGTGTGCTTGAGCGGTGAGGTCCGCAATGAATCCCTGATCATAGACTATGAAAAGACTACGAAAATACGCAATTTAATGGCTGCCGCTGCGCAATCATAACATTCTAAGGAGAGAATTCTGATGCTTCCAGAAACGGAAATTACCGAACTTAAGCGGCTGTTTTCGCTGCAAAATAAGTCATACCTGAAAAACCCTTATCCGAGTTTGGAGTTGCGTGTGCAGCGACTTGAGGCTCTTGAGCGAATGATGTTTGCATGCCGTGAAGAAGCCAAGATAGCCCTGGAAAAAGATTTTGCTGTGCACCCGCACGCGATGACTGATTTATTAGAAACTGCACCAGTCATCATGCGGACACGCCACTTGCGCGAGAACTTGGAGAACTGGATGGCACCAATTGACCGTCCATTAAATGCGGCGGCGCACGGGTCTTCTACGGCGTGCGTGCAACCTCAGCCTTTGGGCGTTGTGGGCAACATCGCTCCTTGGAATTTCCCCGTTGAATGTGCTTTGATAATGGTCGCTGATATGCTTGCGGCGGGCAATAGTGTCATCGTAAAGGCGTCAGAGAAAACGCCGGAAACTTCCAAAATGCTGATGCAGCATGTGGGTTCATTCTTTTCGGAGGATGTTCTTGCAATTACAGTCGGTGGCCCGGAATACTCGCAGCAATTCGCGTCTCTTCCCTGGAACCATCTAACTTATATTGGCGGTGCAGAAGTCGGGCGATTGATCATGTCGGCCGCGAGCAAAAACCTTACACCGGTAACGCTTGAACTGGGAGGGAAGAATCCAGCTGTTTTTGCAGAGGATGGAATATCTGAACAACGCATACAAGAATTTCTCTCAGGGAAGTTTATGAAAAGTGGTCAAGTTTGCACAGCTCCGGATCACGCTTATGTACCACGCGGCAAACTCGAAGAATTTATCAAAATGAGTGACGAATTTATGGGGTCTGCATATCCTAAGTATATTGGTCACCCTGATGTGACTGGTATCATTAACGAGGGGCACTTCAATCGTCTTGTCAGCTGGATCGACGAAGCACGACAGAGGCAGGCAAGAGTTGTTCAATTGGTGAGTGGCGAACCTGATCCTGCAACCAGACAAATTCCCATGACCTATGTTATCGATCCACCGAAAGACATCAAACTGATGACTGAGGAAGTATTCGGTCCTGTGCTCAGCGTCCTTCCATATGATGATATCGAAGAGGTGCTGGATGACGTTCGTTCAAGGCCGCGGTCCTTGGCATTTTATGTAGTCACCGAAGACGACGATCTTGCAAACAGGTTATCCAAAGTCACGAGCTCCGGCTCCTTTTCACGAAATGCCTACGGCATGCATGGAGGAATTATGTCACTTCCTTTTGGAGGCAATGGCGCCAGCGGAATGGGGTGTCATGGCGGCTATGAAGGGTTCATGAACTATTCCCACAAGAAAACAGTGTTCTACTGTGCTCCAGACAGTAAAACAATGCCACTAAGAGTAATACCTTACGGCAAGGTTACTGAGAATTGGGCGAACTCTGTATTTGAGGATAAATAGAAACCTGGACATAGAGGCAATCCGATAGCACGCCACACAAGGCTCTTTGATGGCTGTTGATAGTTCGTCACACGAGATGTTTTATCCAGGAGCGTGGTGGCGTACCTTTGTACATTCGATGACACTGAAATTGGTTGAAGAGCTAAGTCTGTGGATCCAAAGAAGAGAGTAATGGTGCTTAAAGAATTCAAATTTCATCACGGTTTTCGTGTTCGTTGCTCAGAAGTTGATGCACAAGGAATCGTTTTCAATGCGCACTACCTTACTTATTTTGATACGGCTCTCACTGAATTTTTTCGTGCGATAGATTACAATTATCAGGTTCATGTAGAAGACACTGGCAACGATTTCCACGTCGTAAAATCTCTGATTGAATACAAACAACCTATCCCATTTGATATGGAAATTGACGTCCATGTTGGAGTCGCAAAATTGGGTCGATCCAGTATCACGTTCGCTTTGCAGATTCACCCCAAAGGCGAAGAAAATCTACTTTGCGAAGGTGAGATAGTTTGGGTCAACGCGGAGCGCGAAACAAAAAAATCAGCGCCCATTAACGATAAATTGCGGATGAAACTTCAACAACATAGTTTTGTATGAATTCGATCCAAGGTGTTTATTGCCAAATGTTCATCCCCTAATCTTTTTCGCAGTACGCTCCAAAGGTTCGATAGGTTTCTTTGGCTCGGGATATCGCCGTCGCACTATCCAAAAAATTCGACGCTACCGCCATTGCATCGCGCTATTCGAGATTGGTTTATGATCTAAACCGGTATTCATGGGATCCGTTTGCCATGACCAACACCTCAGACAGCGTTCAAATTAACGGAAATCAGAACCTTACTCTGCCAGAAAGAGAACGACGATATCAGGAAATTGCACGTCCCTACTACGATCAGATCAACACATGGATTGCTCGCAAACGCACTGCCGGAAAGTCGCCAGCCCTGGTGTCCGTCCACACCATGGCTGACCGATTGTCTGACGGTAAGATCCGCAATGAAGGGTATGCGGTGTTGTGGGACGGACAGGACAAACTATCCAGATCGTTCATGACGGCGTTGCGTGAGAACACGGATTTCTTGGTGGGCGATAACACTCCTTATGCTTTGGAACTCGGGATCGATTACACTGTCCCGGAGTGTGCGCTCCGACACGGTATTGCAGCGATAATGTTCGAAGTGCGCCAAGATTTGACGCAAGATCCAGACAATTTTCCCCGAAGGATCGAAGAATTGGCAATAGCATTGGAAGGCACTGTCAGAGGAAACTAGCTTGAGCCGGGTAGAGTGGCAGTTTAGCGTCTCAGGATGGCAACACAAAACGCCTTTAAATACTTCAAGACGAGCCCCAAAATCATCCGCTTGGCGGTTATGTATTACGTGCGTTACCCGCCAAGTTGAAGATATCTTGCATGAACGTGGAATTGATATTTGCCACGAAACTGTACGGTTCTGGGTGGATCAGTTTGGTGCGAGGTTTGCTAAGAGAGATACGCTTTAATTTGGTCCGAACCCGACGACCAACATCAGCTGAATGACGCTGTTCACCCCATCTTCAACAACCGCCTAGCAGCCATTATAAAACCATCATCAGCCCGCCGCTCAGCAGCCTGTGCGCACTCATGAAGCCGGTGGTAGGTTCGCCACCACATTCCCTTAGGCTTCAGGGTCTCAAACAACTCTAGGGACGCATCTCCACTCAGTCGCACACGATGCTTGTCTCTTTGACGCAGGGATCGATCCCAGAAACCTTCATTCTTGCTGGAGTATGGTAAGCTATAGCAGTGGCGACACAGGAAAAGTCGACCCTCTGAATACAGCTTCACTACCCGCCTATTACATCTACACCTGAAGTAGGGTCGCCAGCCACCAAAGCGACAGGGCACGCGCTCTATTAGGACTGGCTGATTTACTTCCTCCCATTCACGCCCGGGACCTCTTGACCGGTAAGCAAGATGCAGGTGATCTGCTGACATACGCAGAACAACAGAACCCACTTCCACGTCGTTGTGGGACCATCTACATGTACCGTTCCAACCGTTGTTCAGACAGCCATCTCTGCGCAACTGGTTGGCATCTAGCGAAGTGCATTCCTCGATTTTGAGTTGGTCACTGTGCCGGCCTGATCCGTATCCACCCATCTACATCCTCCGATTATCAGGTAATATTTTGGGAACTTTCAACTTTTTTGGATTTTTCCAAAGATAGATGACAAATGACAAAACTGACAAAACCTCATTTTGAGGCCCTGCTTAATAGTAATACCGCTGGATTCACCTCAAACATGCGCTTCTGTCGACCACCTTTTGGTCCAGAAGACACCTGTAGTTTACGAATACAGTCAGCCTGATCAAGGATGTTAATTGCAGGATCAAGTTCTTCTTTTCGTGAGAGCCCAACACAATTTAACCTTAAGACTTCACGTACAGAAAATTGTTTCCATTCCTTTTCACGAATTAGGGCTACTAACTTAAGAGATGCCTTCTCATCTTTTTGCACAGAGGCATTTGCATAAGCTCTTTGAGCCATTGGAAGTAAATAGTTTTCAACAAAATCTTCTGCCTTGCCAAAATATTCTTCAGTAATTTTCGTCGGCTCATCGCCACCTTTGGAAGCATAATCAAGGTAGGTCAATACAAGTGATATACGTACCACAAGGCCTGAAAGTTTTCCCACAAAAGATACCATCAACCCTTCAGAAACGCCTTCCCATTCCCTTGTTTTTAAGCGGAAAGCATCAAGTCGATTACATGCTTCTTCCGTAAACCGCATTAACCAAGGCTTAACCTCATCCCTTTCATTTGTTTCCATTTTAAGGTCTATTAGGCGCTGAAACATCCGTTCAACGAAGATTTCATCAGCCCATGAAATAGGCCTTACCGGGGGAACTGATTCAGGCCAAATAGGAATAAAACGTGCTAATAAACCGTCATCTGCACTTTTGAACAACAGTTGATAAAGGCGGTCAGGTTGAATGCCTCCAACTACACTGACAGACAGTCTATCAATACTTAAAGCTTCTCGGTTTATGCGTTCTACTGTATAGCCTCGCCCGCCATAAGCCTCTAACCAAAAGGGGCGGTCAGTTCCTCCTCCAGCATAGCGTGTCATACTTTCAAGCCACCCAGCCAATTCATCTCTTGCCTGTAATATTCCTTTTGGTTGAGCTGAGATTATGGCGGCAAGCTTTTCGATAGTACTATCGTTTAATAATAAGCGTGGAGAATGCGGTTGGGGATCAGGCTTTGCACTAGCAGGTTTCTCGGGGGGTGTTTCATCACTTTCCAAGGCCTTCTTTGCTTTTGCTTTCCAATCAATCTCACTTATCTTTGCTACCGCAACGGTTTCTTCCCATTGTTCCAACTCAATCCTTGCGGCATCTCGAAGAGGCTTCTCTAATTTCCTTAAAGGCTGTAAAACTGCGTCAATAGCTGGACTTTTTCCTGAGCTGGGAAGGCCTATGCACATCGTCCAAACAATAGGGGGTTCTTGCCATCCAGACCAAGGTGAGGCCCAGCGGGAATTGCCAATTAGAGACCCCGCAGCGGATAGGAGTGGGTTAAATACATAGTCAGCGGGGGCTCCTTTGGCTGAAGCAGAATCTAAAACCCACTTGGCTAACTCTGGACATATAATACGCTCAAGTGGGAGCGCGGGCGCGGGGGGAACTTCAGCTCTTAAGAAGCGTTGGTGTGGTTCTAGCCATGCCTGGTCGGCAATATTTGGTGCTAACTTTTGTGAATTACTGGCTCCAGCATTAATCCCACTTCTTATTGTAGCTATTGCCTCCTGATTGGAGAGCCCTGTTTCTAGGGCAGCTGAATAAAGTCTTGTACTCACAGTTTCTTCACTCAATTTACCAGATGCAAGGTGCTGTCCTAGTATAAATGATGATCTATTGAGAGTATTATTTCTCGTTCCCTCTTGAGCTCTGCGGACGTAATTCACCTGATCATTTAATATCTGTGGAACAGGTCTAACATTTAGAGTTAGGCTTTTTTGATACGTAAGGAGTTTCACAAGACCTTGAGGTAACTCTGGTAGATTTTTCAGGTCAAAGGTCTCGCGTGCCTTATACAAACCAAATGTATTTTCTGAGCCAGGCGCAATCGCATATCCACCATCAGCCCTAGTATCAATTTTTTCTCCAAGTTTACTGGTTGTATTTCTCAACCCATTTCCGTGCTTGAAATATAGATGCAAACCACCAGAGGGCGTTTCAACTGCCTGACCTGTTTTGAGGAGGTCTGAGTAGCCAAGTGTCTTTAGGTTTTTTTCACCAATGAGTTCTCCCGTTTTTTTATCTATATCAAGGTCTATTACTAAGACCCCTGACGAGTGGCCTGTTGGAAGGCCAATCATGGCTGAGGGGTATCGTTGCCACCAATGGGAGATCATCTCTGGTTCAGCTGATGCTTTCGTTGGCCAAGCAGTGATTAATGGGGTCTTATCAGGTCGACAAGGGAAAATTTTATAGCCCAAATTTGCGAATTTCAAAGCATTTTTCAGCATGTTAGGTTTATCAGTTTTGTCAGTTTTGTCATTTGTCATTTGTTTGATTGTGCAAAGAGCATCCGGCTCTTTATTCGCCTGTTTATTGAAAGTCATGCGTCCTGCCTCAGCCATTCGCGTATATCTCCAACCTGCCAAGCCACGATCCCAGTGGAGAGTTTTATTGGCTGGGGTGCAATGCCAGCTTTAACCCAGCGGCGCCATGTGCTGCGGGACACTGGCACTAAGGGCGGTATATTAACTTTGTTTTTAATTTCTTTCCCAATTATCAGCTTTTCCCGAATTAGTGCTGAGTCAGGTAGAGTTTCAAAGAAGCTTAAATCTGTATGTGACATTGTGAATCCTCATGATTGCTATTGAACATGAGGCCACAATTAAAGTGTGTGAAATCGCGCTAGCCGGGTTAGCGCGATTCTTTTTTTGGCACGGTGAAGTCGGTGCTTCAGGTTTTTTATTTTCAAGGTGTCGGTGTTGATTGTATCTCTCAGCTCGCCGTCAACTTCAATTATGCCATCGTGTCTTTTCAGTTCATGCAGGAGCTCGTTTTCGGTAATTTTGATATTATTTAATACAATTTCATCTATTAATTTTGACAAAGGTGAGAGGCTTCTAGGTCGAAGTTTTTGCGCGCGAATTTTCTGCTTTGCGCTCAAATCTTTCTGTTTTTGGATAATCAGCCGTTTCCAGTATTGGGCGGCGTCGACTGGGTTATGGCCAAGTCGACGGAATATAGCCTCCAACTCAACAAATTTTGCATCCTGAAGCTGAGCATTCCTTAGAGTTTTGACAGTTTCGTCATCAACCGCATCTCGGCGTGGGCCGGCAGCAATTGTATCTCTTCGGATGCGTTCTCGCTTTAGTATAAAATCAAAGACAGCTGGAGCTATTATTTCTATAGGCTCTTCTTTGTCAGCAAATTTTTCTAATTCTTCCATTAGAATATTAATTTTATTAATTACTTGTTCATTATTGGTCTGATCACTCATAGCTCACTCCATTTTCAAGCGCCTCGAGTTTGTCTGCAACTATTTGAAGAATTTCTTTATGCTCAGAGCGATATTTGCTTTGGTTATAGCCAGCAACGAGCTGCCCACCGACGTTTGAGTGGCCCAGTATTATGCTGACAATGTGCGGTGGTGCTCCTAGGTCTCCTGCCAATGTAGCCGAAGTCCGACGTAGAGCATGTGCCGACCAACCCGCAACCCCAGTTTTTAATGTCGTTGCCTTTAACCACCTATCCCAGTTGCCTAGCTTTGCACCGCGAGGACCAACAAATAGTAAATCTTGTTGCTGGATTCTCTCTGGTAAGCCGTTTAACTGTCGCCTCGCAATCTCAGCATTTCGTGCCTCTATTACTAATTGAATAGCCTGCAGTGACAGTGGAATAATAAACCCCTGTTTTGGTTTTTTTCGTCTTGCATTTAGAGTGCGTGTATCTTTGATATTTTCAGCTGGTATTTCCCAAGTTTTTGTTTCCAAATCAATCTGTGACCAAGTGGCTGATGTAGCTTCTGATATACGCGCCCCAGTTAACAATATAAATTTAGCGCAGTCACCGTGATATTTTTTGAATATGGGTAAAAGTGAATTAAGTTCACTTTCTATTAATACTCTTTGCTTTGGTTCGTCTTGAAGTGGTTTTTCAAGATTAAAATCTCCAACGACCAAGTCCCGTCTTTTAGCCCATTTTAAAACTGGTGTCAGATATCCTGCTGCGCGTGCTGCTGATACCTTGGCTCTGTGGTTGTCGATTGAAAGCTGTAACTCAGAGGGCCTTAATTCTAACGCCGAACGTTTTAGATGCATTAAAAAAACTGACCGAATGCATCGCAGCTGACCGTCTCTTGTAGATAAGGCTGCTCCGCGACCTTTCGTAAAGTATGTGTCTAAGATTGAATCTAATGTTCCAATTCCCTGGGTGGTAAGGTGAGCTTTCTGACGACTGCTTCTCTTTTCCGCAGTTGGGTCTTCACCTTCTTTGACCCTGCGGCGTAGCTCCTCTGCTTTTAAACGAGCTTCAGCTAAGCCCAGACCGCGGCCGACATCGAAACGACGCATTTTACCGTTTGCGCGTATATTGAGAGACCAGCTTCGCGTCCCAGCCGGCGTAAGACGGACCCGGAGGCCAGGCACAGCCCCATCTACCAGCTCCAATACCTTTACAGCGTCTGGCTTAAATTTAGCTAACTTAGTAGCGCTGAGTGGGGGGACTCTTTTTGCCATACATCTCTCAAAGGTTTCACTTAGGTTTCACTGTTAGTGAGATTTAGTGATACAACATGTATCAATATGGCTCACTATCTTTAATTTTTGTACAATAAAACATAAGGTTATGCAACTATATGAATTAACATGAAACACAATGAAATATGATGATATAGTGATTTGTAATCAATAGGTCCGCGGTTCGAGTCCGTGTGGGGGCACCACTTTTAAAGAAATAGATATTACATATCAATAACTTGCGTCATTGTGGTGTATTTGTATCCACCTTTTTATCCACCCTTTTATTTTAATGG
>Ga0302134_10000282_pt1 | contig 20905 bp, 7 predicted proteins | sample CB9_SCM_MG_FD_203123 | JGI IMG/M metagenome (GOLD analysis project Ga0302134, IMG submission 203123) | Marine microbial communities from Western Arctic Ocean, Canada - CB9_SCM | ecosystem: Environmental > Aquatic > Marine > Oceanic | place: Canada: Western Arctic Ocean | collected 2017-09-19
AGGTGGGCGCATTGCCAGAGACCACTGTACTGGTTTAATCCCATCACCTTGGTGGAATCCTCAAAAACGCCGTCCCGGTTAAGGAACACCCTTATGGAACCCCACTCCTGTGCCACAACTAAATCCTCGGCTCCATCACCATCCATGTCACCGGAAGCTGCATCTGTTACCAGAGACAAATGACTGAAAAGTTCCAGTTGGCTCTCCAACAGAACAAATGTTCCGGAGCGATTCTCGAAAAGTGCCGACCTTGAGGAGATCGGATATCGACCCGGCAAACTTCCCCCTCCAACGAACAAGTCCGAATCTCCGTCAGAATCGTAATCCAGAAAAACAGCGGACCGCGGTTCACCCGTATATTTCAGTTCCTGCCCGGAGATCAATTTCTCTCCGGACCACTTGAGCAATCTTGGTGGACGGGTCAGCGCCAGTACATGTCCCTTCAGATCCGACCCACCCGCAACAAGGCCCGCGGAGGGCCAGGGATGGTGGAGACCTGGATTGAAACCACCATTGTCGTCGGCTAAAAAGACTGCGATCCCCTTTTCGCCTTCCGAAATCAGCAGGTCCAATCCAGATTCGCCATCGATATCCATAGCCAAGACACTTGGATCCATCCGGCGCACATCAAAAGGAAGCCCGGGTTGAAGTTGTTCAGTGATGGGAATCGACCATTTTCTGTCGTGCTCAACCCTGGTCTGACGAAAGATTCCAGCCTTTGAAACCGGCCGAACCACTGGAGCAACCGTAGGCGGCCCGTGCGGGTGACTTATCAGGTATCTGTATCCAGACTCCAACTGCTTCAGTGTGCTAACCTGACCACTTCGCCAGCGGACCGTCACCCTGTGCGTTGAGTTCCCCTTTGCAGCAAATACCCTTATCGCCTGGTCACTCGACATGTATCTGCCCCCTGAAATCATCTCCTGCGACTGAGCGACTTCATGACCCTCAACAATCAATCTGGCCCCCGTGCCGGATGTGTTCCCGCCATGCCCTTTCAGCTGGATGGCCAGCCTTGGGCTGGGACAATCGTTGCGATAGATGGAAACAGCAGCGTTGATGTTGTTTACCACCAGGTCCAGATCGCCGTCGTTGTCCAGGTCGCCGCAGGCCATGCCATAACCGCCAGTCATTGAATCAAAACCCCACTCCCGTCCCATCCCGACAAACGACTTCCCTTTCAGATTGCGAAATGCCTGATTGGGGGTATCGAGCTTGGGGTATAGAAGAACGCTCTTTCTGCGCTGCAAAGGGTTCAGATTCAACCTCCCCAACCTGGTCTGCATATCCCAGTCGTCCGTATCATACTGAAAACCGTTGGTCACCAGGAGGTCCTCAAATCCATCAAGGTCAACATCCAGAAAAACGCTGCTCCAGGACCAATCGCTGGCAGCCAATCCCATCATGTAGGCCACTTCACTGAAAGTCATGTCGCCTCTTCCCAGGTAAAGCATGTTCCTCCCGCTCTGGGGTCTAGCGTCAGGATTCCTGTTTGCAATGTATTCCTCCTTTGGGAAGGAATTCTTGTCCTGAGTAATCTTCATTACTCTGCCTGTGGCCAGCATTTCCACAACAACCAGATCGTCCACCGAGTCCCGGTTAACGTCGGCAAAATCAAGCCCCATTGAGTTGTAACTAAGATGCCGGATTTGGTGGGATGAATAGGTCTGAAACAACCCTCGGCCATCATTAACGAAAAACCTGTCGGGATGGCCGTCATTTGCCACGACAATCTCGGGAGCCATGTCCCCATTTAAATCCCTTAAGGCGACACATAATCCCTGGTCGCGATATGGAAAATCCCCGTCAATATCCCCAACCACCAGCGATCCCCATTTCTTGACCTGAAATTTCCCGTTGCCGTCGTTGATCAGAATATCATCCTGTTCACCAAACTCGTGCAACTCACCATCGATGATCTTGATCTTGTTGGCATATCGCCCCGTGACAATATCGCGCCCGTTGATTTTATTAACAGTGATGCTGCCACCATCCTTCAGAATGGACTTGAAACCATAATTTGAAATGTACAGGTCCGGGTCGGAATCACCATCAATATCGCCAATGGCAAAACTGGTACTGCCGCTGGTCCGCGGATTGTTGCCCTCCAAAATCCGGGGCTCATTGAACCCGCCTTGACCGTTGTTGATGAAAACCCTGTTTGGCGAACCCATCGCCAACACCAACAGGTCCAGCCAGCCGTCGCCGTTCAGGTCTGCAAATCCCGCACCTGTCGAGTACACTCCCTGACAGGCAACGTGCGAACTGGTTGCATCACTGAATCTCCAGCCACCCAGGTTTCGGTACAGGCGGTTGCTCCCGGACAGTGAACATAGATAGATGTCACAATGTCCGTCCTGGTCAAAGTCGCCCAGTGCAACACCTGACCCGTTCAACAGGTTTTGATTATTCAACCATGCAGCCTGATCAAGCTTATTCTCAAAATTGACCTGATGGTTCCGGCTATCCAGAAGTGTAAAGCCCGGACCACCGTTCCCGGCTGCAGTCAGCCTGATTTTTTTAATGGCAAGCCCGCCCTCATCGTCGGCACCCAGGTCTTCCACTGGAAACAGGAAGCCGAAAATGAATAGCACCAGGTAAACATTGTTTCTTAACTTCACTTCTACTAATCGGGTTATCACTACCAGGCATTGCCTTGGGTCATTGGAGGCATCTATCGCGTGGTCGGCATTCTAGACCAACAAGCCGGATTTGTCTAAACCCACAAACCGAGACTGCATTCTTTTTCCCTTCATGGCCGACGCACAAAAAAGAGGCCGGGCACTTGGCCCGGCCTCTGGTGTGAATTCTCTTCTTTGGTTAACTCACCAAATTAATCAACAGCCCGTCCGTACTGTTGCGCCTGATCCGCAGGTATCGTCAGCGGGCTAGCCCCATCAACATTCTCCCATGGACCATTCACCGTCGGCGCAGACTGCAGCTTGCCCTCAAACGTTATTGTCACCGTTCCGTCACCATTGCTCACGACACTTAATGCCGGCGCATCGACGCCACCGCCTCCGACGGAGGCGGCCAAGTCCGCTATCTCCGCTCCACTAAGGGCTGAATTATAAGCCGCCCACTTGTGCATTACGCTTCCCTCGCCCATCGGGTCAGTGTTCGCCTCGATCCTTGCGCCCATTACCTTCGCCTCGCCTGCAAGTTCGAAGTTACCATCCAACACTCCCACATGGTCACCATCAACATAAAGACGGGTTTCCCCTGCGGCCGTGTCGTTCACTAACACGACATGCACGTCACGATCGAACACAGATGCGGCGCTCTTGCCCTCAACCGCCGTGAACACGTTGTCGGCAACTCCGAATACTGTTGTACCGAAGAGACCCTGTTCATTCCATTGATCCAACTTGAAGGCAAAAGCATTATTACCTGCTATCGCCGTCGATGCTCCTGCCTTGCTTGCATTGAAGAAGAACTCGTAACTGGCATCTCCTGACAAATCACCGAAATCAACAACCGTCGGCTCCGTCAACGCACCTGGAACATCGACCACTCTACCCAGCAACTCGATCTCAGCAATCTGCATACAGCAGGTGCTCGGTCCAGTTGTTGTCGGGAAGATCAACTCATAGGTCGTGTAGGACGCATCATTTGCGAAGAATACCTCCTGGCGCTCGAAACGATCATTAAACGCGGGAACATCTCCCGAGGCTATCTCGGTAAAGGTTGCCCCTCCGTCATTGGATCCCGACAACACAAAGGTCGCAGGATCACGATCCGCCGCGTCATTGGCCGATGTCAGTCCCAAACCGCTCACCACTCCACCACTGGTCGTGATGGTCAAACCAGATGGGTTGTCGTTTGCACCATCAAAGTTCAGGTACTTCGTTGACGAGTCGTTATCGATCGCAAGTCCGGCAGGCTCACCAGCCGGGTGATTATCCGAGGTCGGCACAACCGCGTCACCAGCAGCGCTGATGTCAACCAGGTCGGCATCACCACCGCCATCACCCACATCAAGAACGATCCTGAAGTTGTCGATGAACTGGTTGGCATTGGCACCGCCCGTCCGGCCACCAAAGGCGATCCGTGCGTTTTCGATGGGCGCAAAGTCCGCGATATTGACCGAGTCATGAATCAATTCGTCGTTGTAGAGAAGAGTAAGGTCTCCGCCTGTGGTCAGTTCAATATGAACCGGCCACCAACCATCGGTATCCAACGTGGAGTCTGCCTGTGTTCCCATCGCAACAGCAGCAATTTGCACATCGCCAAATTCGATTTCTATAGAGGGGCCACCGTCGCCATTATCCCAATTGTCGAAGTTGACTCTCAGTCCCAAACCTCGACCAGCCTCTGAGAATGCCTCAAACGGCACAAGGTCATCAGAGATAGACATGCTCATACCGTCGGCCTGTATATCCGTTCCACCATCAATCAAAATGTCGAAATCTATGATGAAACTCGAGACTGTTCCGATTTCCGGACTGAGCCACCCGCTTAATTGACTATTTTCAGCTCGCGTTATAACCAAAGCCCCGCTGTCATCAACTCCTTCATCCTCGCTATGCCCAGCATTCCCGGCAACCTCGGATCCTTCCGGTAATCCATCGTTGAAATCCCAAATGGTACCTGGCTCAGCCGTTTTCCGAATGATCATGCCACTAACACCACCGGTGTTGTCTTCCAGGTGTTTGTACCAGAGAGGTTCACCCGCAATCACATTCACCTCGACTGTGGCGCTGCCTTGGGCAAAGTTACCTGTGTTTTCTTCCTCAGGTTCTTCCCCTACCCAGATCTTGGCAACCTGATTTCCATCCGTCGTGCGGCCTTCGAAAACCGTGACGTTGTAGAGCCCTGCTGAAAGACCATCAATTCGCATTCGTGCTGTAGTGCCTGCAGTGTCGGTAATCTTGAAGAAGTAGTCGTTTCGCGCCTCCTGGGGCACAACTACCCCATCGTGTTCGGCGTCCTCGCCTGGCTGCGCAGGATTGTTCGGGTTAAATCCATCGTCGAGCGCAGTGATCGTGACACCGTCCCCCAAATCCGCCGCTTCATCCATGACGAGGTTGTCAAAAGAGATCCACGGATCTGGTGACGCGCCGGCTGAACTAGCGGCCGTGCCGCCGAAGTCGATGAGAAAACTTGTTAGTGTTGTTGCTGGTTTAACCACTTTCACTTCAAAACTCCATTCGGCGGAGCGCACAGTTCCGTTGGATTCCTTAAAAGATACGATGGCAGTATTGACCTCTCCCGCCAAATTGCCATCTGGAGTATGAGCAATCGTCACAACGTCACCACTCCTGGACACATCCACAGCGACATCCTTCCCATTCACGCTCATCTTCACTGAAGACTGATCCACACTCGTGGCTGAACCATTCTCAATCACGACTTCAATCGATGAAGCGGGCTCTACCCTTTTCTGCCCAGAAGCCGGCGTGATCGAGACTACAGCTGCTCGACCTGTGGTTGCATCCCTTTCTGTTATTTGTTCATCAAAAGTCGCGCCTTTCGGGATAAAAGCCTTGATCGCTCCTTCCACGTCAGGATCGTTGATGAGGACCTTCTCTCCATCGACTAGAGAGAAAATCTCAATATTGGCTCCACCTCCGCCCTCGAACCAAAGTACGCGGAACGGATAGAGACCAGCTTTTGTAACTACAATATCAAAAACGCTATCTGAAGCACCTCGACCTCCATCGAAAACCCCTATTTCCTGGGACAAAATATCGTTGTAGTTTACACCTATTGTTGCCCTAAAACCATCGTCAGAGTTCACGCCTAAAGTATAGGCCCCTTCATCCAATTGCAGTAATGCAAGGTACTCGCCCGCAATGCCATCTGTGGAATCATACCAACCAGGTATCCCGGGGATATACTCATCCTCGTATCCGTTGTTGGTGCTGAAGTTGCCCACTGGTGCCGGAGCATCCTGACTCTGGTTTACCCACTCAACCCACACCGGATAGTAGGACCAACCCTCCTCTGCATCTAAATCAGCCTCGTTCAACCACGGCTCCTCAATGTCCGGGTCAATGAACTCTCCATTAAGCTGCTTCTCAGCATTGGCTACGTTGTTGTTATGCAAGCTGTCTTTTCCTGTTTGCTCAATGGAAATCTGGGTGATATTGGCAATAAACCCGGACTCACCCTTAACCGAATCAGATACAACCGAATCCGCATTTAAGATTATATAATTCGGGACCGTAAAGGACAGTGTCTTGACGTGGACAGTTCCCTTTTCATCGGTGTATGTCAGTTGAATGGTATGGCCACTCCCTGACGCAAGTGGAGCATCTGTAGAATACGCAATAGTTGTCTCTCCATCGCTCTTCGACTTGTTTACCGCCACATCCGCTCCATCAAACTTGGCCGAAGCACTATCAAGATCAAGACCGTTGCCTTCCGCATCTACCAAGGAAACCGAAAACCCATTCGCAGCTCCTTGAAAAGAACTAATAATCGGCCCAGATGGCTTGAACACTTTGACATAAAAGTCATCCACCCAATGTGCCGCGTTTGCTCCACCGGTGCGCCCGGCAAACAGCCACTGTGGCGCTGTCAACGCCGGCCAACCGCTCGGCAACTCTTCATTGATCATCTCGTACCCCTTGTAGTTGATTGTGATCCGACCACCGAACACCTTAAGACTGAAGTCAACCCACTCTCCGTGCGTCCACATGAACACAAACTCTCCCGTCTCAGGGTCCTTGAATTTCTCCTCATCCTTGGCAGCTGTCACACCATCAAACTTCTGGCGAACAAACAAACCTCCGCTCCATCCCTCCTGATCTCCATCGCCCACTTCTCCTTCAACACCATTCCACACGTCAATGGCAGGAGCCTCTCCCGCACCACTGTCCCATGTGTCAAAACAGATTCGAATACCGTTCCCGGTTCCTTCCTCTGGCAATCCAATCGTATCCGGCAAGTCGTTTCCAATGCTTAGACTCCATCCATCTGCAGGACGGTGAGCAGGACTCAAGTCATCTTCATCCCCACAACAGGTACTGTCGGAAATGTACAAGCGGAAACCCACCTCAAATTCCTTGAAGGTTCTGCCGTCGGTAATATCTTGGATCTTCATCGCCCCATTCTGGCTATTTACCGCGTCGGTCACGTGCAAAAACTCATTTGGCTCATCCGCTTCATCCAACTCATCAGGACCAATCGTTGCCGTACCAAAGAGCTCTGCAGTCTCCGGAATTTCTCCGTCGGAGAAGTCCGTCTCAAACGAGGCCAGAACCTCCGCTGCCGTCAAGGTCACCAGTGCTGCATCCTGGGCGGTCTTGCCAAACACGATCATATGCGGCCCCCAACCACTCCAGCCTTTCTGGCCGGGTGTGTCCTTGTCACCGTCGTTCACACAGACGCCAAACCCAAACTGCTGACCCACTTCAAACTTCGTAAAACCAAATGAATCCGGTGTGAATAACGCCTCGTAGGTGGTCGTCTTTTTGGCGTCATCACGAACCATAGCCACGCTGTAGTTGCCCGGCCCTTTTTCCTTGTCTGCAATGATCCCCGCATCCCCGTTCTTGTAGACCTTGCCGCTCTCGTAGCCGTCCTTGATGCAGTAGTTGTACAAATGAGTCACGGTGCTACGGTCCGAATCGGTTAACCCCATCTGAACACCGTCCCCATTCCAAGCATTGCTGGCCGCATGCTCGTGCTCATCATCGGTAACAACGATCCCGAGATAGAGACCATTCTGGTCCCAAGCCACGGCGGTTAAGGTCGTGTGGTCATCAGGACCACTCCATGTACCACCGGCAAATTCAGCAAATGTGGAATAGGTGACATCACCTATGGTCGAGTTACCCTTGCCTGCCTCGCGCCCATCACTGGCCTCAAAGCGAGGTTGAATAAACGCAACCCCAGCCCAATCAGAGAGGTCACCATCGACTTCAATGGATTTCCTGTCCGCATTGTACCTTTCGTAACGGGGTTCAACTCCGTTCTGTGCCTGAGTTGTGTTGCAAAACAACAATGTGATCGCACCAACAACGACTGCAATAATTCGTGATTTCATAATTATTTTTGGTTCTTAACCCTAGGGGCACAAGAGATTTCGACAAAACAATCTTATAGTCAAGCTGGTTATAGTTTGAAATTAAATACAGAAGCAAAAGGGCACTCTGGTTCCCGAGATTTAAGAAATTTAGAAGCGAATGAACGAAACTAAAGCTTATAGGAGGTGATGGTTCTCACATTTTTCAATTTGCCCGGCCCGGTAACCTATAAAACACAATGTCCAGGTTGATCCATGCCTGCTCGGCCTCGATCTTGAGAGCCTAAGAAAAACAGCCATTTAAGGCACCTCATAGTAATTTTTGTCTGATTCCACGGGAATAGACTTTATTATTCCATTCGACCACTCAATTTGAACTGATTGAGGTCGCTGGACAAAGCCCAGCACCTGCTCAGGAGCACACTGGGCCATCACTCCATCGCCCGAATGGAACCAACGGCGGGGCGACATGGAGCCATCCGGGTAAATCAGGCGAACCCGAGCGCCCAGGCGCCGGGCCAAGGAATTGTTTGCTGAAAATCCGACCCGAATCCCCGGCTTCCCGGCCTGCCCAAGATAGACCTGAGTTTCGCCAAACGTCTGCGTTGCGACGATATCGGTTCGGCCGTCGTGATTGAAATCGACCACCGAAGCGTTTCGGCTGTCACCCAGGATGGCCAAACCGCTAACACCGGCCCGCACCGGCTCGAAACGGCCATCGCCTTGTCCTAGCAGGATCAACCCGGCACTCGAATCCAGCCGCCCCCAGTCCGGCCGAAGAGAATATAGATTTTGGCTCAGCAACAAATCCTCGCGACCATCATTGTCGAAGTCAGCCACATTGATGCCGGACGTCGGACTGAACTGCGCCGGATACGGCAATGCCCGGCGCTCGAATTTCCCACCACGGTTCAGGAACACCGACGTCTCAAAACAGTTCAGCCGAGTACTCCTCAGTCCATCGAATGAATCCAACACCTTCGCCAAGTCGATGTCTGAAAACTGGCGGTACATTGCCGGCAATCTCGCACGGTCGACAACGTTGGCGTACAGGTCCATGTCATCAACCGGCAAATGCACGCTCCCACGCTTGATGGCGTACAGTGACAATCGCGATTTTCCGCCTCTTCCCAAGTGGACAAGACCGTCGGGGTAGAGTTCCATCGGGCTGTTGCGCCCGAGATTACCTGCGGCAAAATCGACAAGACCATCGTTGTCAAAATCCCCCACAGCCAGACCCTGCCAAAAGCCAACAAACTCGAGCATCCCAAACGCCTCACTGACGTCAACGAAACGGTCACCGCGATTGTGATACAGTCCTATAGCCCCCAAGTCACGTGACACCAGCAGGTCAGCGTCGCCATCTTCATCCATGTCAACCAACACCGCACTGGTCACCTGGCCAAGCGCATCGAGCGATTGCTCCCAATTGACTGCACGCCGAAACGATCCCGATTGATTCAAAAAAACTATCGCCCGACTTTCGGCCGGATGATCGTTCAGGGTATTCTGCGTAATATAAATCACATCTGCAGTTCCATCGCCATCCATGTCACCACGCAACATCAGCGCCGCCGGTTGAGTCAACGACTCGATCGCCGGAATTATTTTGTTGAGTGCCCCGACAAAATTCGGTTTGCCCTCAACAACCGAAAAGCCATCCAGCCATCCAGCATTGCCCATCAACCCGGACGGATCATTGTACCGTGAAGCGACCGGGCTAAAATTGCCGCCGTCCAAATTAAGAAACACCTGAACCCCTGTGCTGCGAGCCAATTGGAAGCCGAAATCGAGTCGTCCATCGTTGTCAAAGTCGCGGCAAAGCATCGCCGTGGAAGCTGTACTTAAACGATTGAAGAGAAGCGGGTTATCGTCGAAATCCTTAGCCAGGTTCGGAAAGTGTCGAAACGAAATGGCATCAGGGAGTTCACGGAACATCAGCGTTGTTTTAGTGGCTTCCCGCTTGACCAAACGCCGGGCCAGGTTTGGTTTGATCATGGTGTAAATCGAGTTAACGCCGGGCCGCTCGATGTGCGTGGGTTCCGTTCCGTCACGCCACTCCACGACCAGCCTCTCCGACTGGCCAGCAACCCCCGCCGCAAATACAACTTCGCCGCTGTCGCTGCTGAGGTAGCCGCCACCGGAAACAATCTCCCGCGTTGTTGTTCCTCCCGGCCCCACCAATCGAACCTTGCTGCCGACGCCACCCTGCAAGCGAACCTGAATGCGAGGCTCCTGCGAAGTGTTACGATAGAGCGAGGGCGACTCGTTAAGGTTGTTGGTCACGAGATCGAGATCGCCATCGTTATCGAAGTCCGCTACCCCAAGACCATACGTAATTCCATCGTGAGCAAACCCGAATTCCTCGCCAACATCCGTAAAGCGTAACCTGCCCTCGTTACGGAACAGCATATTCGGCGATTTGTAGCTCGGTTGAAGCTTCTTCATCTCGTACAGGGCGCGGGCGTCCTTACTAGCCGACTTTTGCGCAGACTTGAGCTGCAGGCTCGCGTCCATGTCCATCGTGTCGAACGCAAATCCGTTGGTTACCAGCATGTCGTCGTCGCCGTCGAGATCGGCATCAAGAAAGCGGACGTTCCACGACCAGGCCGTCGCAGCCACGCCAGAGTAAAACGCGGTGTCAAACCACTGCTGCCCACCCTGGGAAATCATCAACACATTGCGGTTGAAGCGCGGCACGTAGGTCCAGTCGAGCAACCGGCTCGGGCGTTCGATCTCTTTTTCGAGTTGCACAAGACGTCGTGCTCGATTGGGGTCGAGCATGTCCAGAAGCATAAAGTCCGTCACGCCATCGCCGTTAAGATCTGTGAAATCCACGCCCATCGACGAACGGCTCGTGTGCCGGATATTGCGATACGTCGCCAACTCGAACGTGCCATTGCCTTGATTAATCCAAAACCGGTCCGGGCTGGCAAAATCATTGCAAACGTAAAGGTCCGGAAGCAGGTCATTGTTCACGTCGCGAAACGTGGCAGCCAAGCCCCATTCGCGAAATGAAGCCAGCGCACGCGATTCCCCGTTGACGATAAACATCGGCTCCGCGGATACGTCTCGAAACGTGCCATCGGCGTTGTTGAGATAAAGTCGGTCAGCCTCCGGCAACTCACGTACCCGGCCGATGTCCGAGACCGTGAAGCGGCCCTTCCATTTCGGCTTGAGCGCCGACTCGCCGTTGATCCGTGTGACAACCCATTGTTCTCCTCTCCTGGAGTACTCAAATCGCGTGGTCGGATCGGCGAGGTGCATCCGGTCGATGTAATGGGCCACGTACAAATCGAGATCACCATCGCCATCTATGTCCGCCAAAGCCAACGAACTGGTGGTGCCGGCCGAGTCGAGGCCCGATATTCCGCTCAACTGAAAGCCGCCGCTGCCATCATTGAGGAACAACCGCGTGCCGGACTGAATGCCGTTAACGAGCAAATCTTTATCGCCGTCGTTATCCACGTCGGCAAGAGCCGAACCGGTACTCATTTTATCCTCGTCGGCAACACCGGCCGTTTGGGTTGCGAGACGAAAACCAAAGTTGCCCTGATTCAGATACAGAGCGTTGCCCCCCTGAATATTGCAGAGGTAAATGTCGGCCAGATCATCTCCGTTGACGTCTCCAACAGCCACACCGGCGCCGTTGTGAGCGACCATATTTTTGTAAAACTCCAACCCGGCAAAGCGGTTGACAAACTCAATCCCGCTCGCTGCCGGGGGGATCAACTCAAAGCGCTTGGCTCCTGCAGCCGAAGGCTTCACTGCCGTACGCTTGGCCAATGGACTGCCGCCCGGTTGAGCGACAGACATACCGCACAATGCTATCAAGAGAACAATGCCAACCGCGCCTGGCGAAATGCAGCGACCGGAAGTGCTGATTTGTGTCGAGTCAGTCACCTGTGCCGGTTATCCATGACAAACTGAGCAATTAAACTCCACTTAATTCCGGCGATCAGCGACCGATCGCTTTTCACCAAGGAAGGATTAAAACCACTTTTTGTATCCAGCAACTGACGCACCCGACCGGTCTCGTTAACTGGGTTGTTAACACCCTGCTTCAGGCATTTTCAGGATGAACCCGCAGCCTGGCCAAGCGCTTGGCCAAGTAGGGCTAATCTTCCTTAAAATCGTTGTGGAACTCGCGGCCTTCTCGGGTCTCGACGACGTAGCCGGTGCGGATGACAAAGTCGCCGAAGCGCTCACCGTCAGTGCGCTCGTTGGCGTAACGTTCGAGGATAGGCCGCAGGATGCCGACGATCTCCTCCTGCTTGGCCGACACTTTGTACAACTTGTTCAGGCGATCGCCGACGAAGCCACCGCCGAGGTAGATGTTGTACTTGCCGGGCGAACGGCCGACGAACGCGATCTCAGCGATGTAAGGCCGGGCGCAGCCGTTCGGGCAGCCGGTCATGCGGATCGTGATCGCGTCGTCCTTCAGGCCAAGCTCGCCGAGCACGGCGTCCAGTTCGGTCAACAAGTCCGGCAAATAGCGCTGGGCCTCGGCCAAGGCCAAGCCGCACGTCGGCAGCGCGACACATGCCATCGAGTTGAGCCGCAGGCCGGTTTGGTCGTAGCAGTGGGTCAGTTTGTACTGATCGAGCAGCGACTCAATCCCGGCGCGCTTGGCCGGCGATACGTTGGCGATGATCAAGTTTTGATTCGCGGTCAGGCGGAAGTCGCCATCATGCACCTGCGCGATCTCGCGCAGGCCGGTCCGCATCGGGGATTCGTCAGTGTCGGCGACGCGACCGTTTTGGATAAACAACGTCAGGTGGCTGTTGCCGTTCTCGTCGTCGATCCAGCCGTAGCGGTCGCCGTTGTGGTCAAACGCAAACGGCCGCGCCTGGCCAAGCGCGTAGCCAAGCCGGTTTTCGACTTCGCCTCGAAACCAGTCCAAGCCGCGATCCTCGATTGTGTACTTGAGTCGCGCGTGTCTGCGGTCAACGCGGTCGCCGAAGTCGCGCTGCGTTGTGACGATTTTCTCGGCAACATCGGTCACTTGCCCCGGCGTGCAAAAGCCGAGCACATCGGCTAGGCGCGGGAAGGTTGTTTCCTTGCCGTGGCTCATCCCCATGCCGCCACCGGCGGTGACTGTGTAACCGACGATTTGGTCGTCCTCTATGATAGCGATGAAGCCGAGGTCGTGCGCGAACACATCGACGTCGTTGCTCGGCGGGACGGCGATGACAATCTTGAATTTGCGAGGCAAGTAAGTCTTTCCGTAGATCGGCTCGGCTTCCGACCCAGGACTTGGCGTCACATTTTCCTTCTCACCGTTTTCGTCAGTCAGCCAAATCTCGTGGTACGCCTGTGTCGCCGGGGTGAGGTGGGCGCTGATCGCCTTGGCCATCTCCAGCGCCTCGGCGTGCAACTTGGATTGGTACGGGTTCGGGTTGCACATCACATTGCGGTTCACGTCGCCGCACGCCGCGATCGTGTCCATCAACGAGTCGTTAATTTCCCGGATGGTCTTCTTGAGATTCTTTTTGATGATGCCATGTAATTGGAACGCCTGGCGCGTGGTGAGCTTGAGCACGCCGTTGGCGTAGTCGGTGCAGAAACGATCCATGTCCAGCCACTGCTGCGGCGAGCAAACTCCTCCTGGCACGCGCACGCGCGCCATAAACGCAAAGGCCCGTTCCTGCTTGGCCTTGCGCCGCTCACCCCGCAGATCGCGATCGTCCTGCTGATAGATGCCGTGGAACTTAGTCAATTGAGTGTCGTCCGCAGCTATCGCGCCAGTGGAGTCATCCCGCAATCCGACGGCGATGGTGCCCCGGAGAAGATTACTATCGGCCTTGATAGTTTCGTTCTTGGCCAGCTTTGGCTCGTCGGCGGGTTTGTTTGGGTCGGTCATTTAAGTTTCACATCGCGGATTGGCGAACGGCCAAGCTAGCACAAAAGTAGCTGCGAACTCAATCAGCGCTTGGCCAAGCAGAGTGTAAAACCGGTAAAAAAAACAACTTGATCCTTTGGGAAAACGGACATATCATCATATCTTGATTTGTTGATATCAAACGGGTCACTTGCGACTGAAATCACATTTTTATGGGCAAAAACTACATTTTCTCGTCCGAGTCGGTTGGCGAAGGCCATCCAGACAAAGTATCCGACACTATTTCCGACGCTGTGCTCGACGCCTGCCTCGCGCAGGATCGCCGCAGCCGGGTCGCCTGCGAGACATTTGTCAAAAGCAACGTCGTCTGCGTCGGCGGTGAAATTACGACCAAGGCCAAGTTCGACGTCGAGCAGGTCGTGCGCGATGCCATCCGCGGGATCGGCTACGTGAACGACGATGATATGTTTCACGCCGACAGCGTGTTCATCAACAATTACCTGACCGCGCAGAGTCCGGACATTTCGCAGGGCGTCGATGCCAAAGCCGCGTCCGGCAAAGCCACCGCCGAGCAAGGCGCGGGTGACCAAGGGCTGATGTTCGGCTTCGCCTGCGACGAGACGCCGGAACTGATGCCCGCGCCGATCATGTACGCGCACAAACTCGGCCGGCAACTGACCAAGCTGCGCAAGGCGGGTAAGGCCAATTGGCTCCGCCCCGACGCCAAGAGTCAGGTCTCCGTGCAGTACATCAACGACAAGCCGGTGAAGATCACCAACGTGGTCATCTCCACCCAGCACGCCGCCGCCGCCTCGAACAAGACGATCCGCGACTTCATCACAAAGCAGGTCATCCAAAAAGTGTTGCCAAAAAAAATGCTGTCCAGAGATACGCAGATTCTCATCAACCCAACCGGCCGCTTTGTCGTTGGCGGACCGGCGGGCGACAGTGGCCTGACCGGGCGCAAGATCATCGTCGACACCTACGGCGGCATGGGCCGGCACGGCGGCGGCGCATTCAGCGGCAAGGACCCTAGTAAGGTGGACCGCAGCGCCGCCTACATGGGCCGTTACGTCGCTAAGAACATCGTGGCTGCCGGCTTGGCCGAGCGCTGCGAAATCCAGTTCGCCTACGCCATCGGCTATCCGGACCCGGTCTCCGTCTGCGTCGACACCTTCGGCACCGGCCTCGTGGACGACGGAAAAATCGCGGCAGCCGTCGAAAAAGTTTTCAGCTTCAAGCCAGCCAACATCGTCCAGCAACTCAAGCTGCTGCGCCCGATTTATTCGATGACAACCAACTACGGCCACTTCGGCAAGGTTGACGACTTGGACACAATCACTTGGGAGAAAACGGACAAGGTGGCGGCGCTCAAACGGGCTATCAAATAAGATTTTTTAGTATGACTACCACAATAATAGAACCAACCACGGACTACATTGTCCGGAACATTGAATTGGCCGATTTCGGCCGCAAGGAAATTGGTATCGCCGAAAAGGAAATGCCCGGCTTAATGGCCACGCGAAAAAAGTACGGCCCAGAAAAACCGCTCGACGGCGTAAAGATCATGGGCTCACTGCACATGACCATCCAGACTGCCGTTCTCATCGAGACGCTCGTTGACTTGGGTGCCGATGTGCGTTGGTGCTCGTGCAACATTTTCTCCACGCAGGATCACGCGGCGGCGGCCATTGCGGCGACTGGCGTGCCGGTATTTGCGTGGAAAGGCGAAACGCTCGAGGAATATTGGGACTGCACAATCAAGGCGCTCATCTGGCCAGACGGCTCCGGGCCGGATCAAATTGTTGACGATGGCGGTGACGCGACGCTGCTCATTCACAAGGGCGTCGAGTTGGAGAACGGTAGCGACTGGGTGAACAGCGAGTCCGGCAGCGAGGAAGAGCAAGTCATCAAAAACCTTCTCAAACGTGTCCAGTCTGAGGGTAATGTTAATTGGGCCAATGTGGCCGACGCCATGGTGGGTGTGTCCGAGGAGACCACCACCGGCGTGCACCGGCTTGTGCAGATGGAGGAGCGCGGCGAGTTGCTTTTTCAGGCGATTAACGTGAACGACTCGGTGACCAAGGCGAAGTTTGACAACGTGTACGGCTGCCGCCACTCGCTCGTCGATGGGATCAAGCGAGCGCTTGACGTGCTTATCTCCGGCAAGGTCGCGATGATTTGCGGCTACGGCGACGTCGGTAAAGGCTCCGCAGAATCGCTCGCCAACGAGCGCGCCCGCGTCATGGTTTCCGAGGTCGACCCGATCTGTGCTCTGCAAGCCTGCATGACCGGTTACCAAGTCACCACCGTTGAGGATGCTCTGCCCGAGGCGGATATTTTCGTCACCACCACCGGCAACAAGGACATCATCACCGCCGACCAGATGAGCCGGATGAAGGACCAGGCGATCGTCTGCAATATCGGCCACTTCGACAACGAAATCCAGGTCGCGCAACTCGAGGCGATGGACGGCGTCACCCGCGAAGTCATCAAGGACGACTCCATCCCCGGCGGCCCTGTGACCCGCTTCATCTTCCCGGACGGCCGCGCGATTTATCTGCTCGCCGAGGGGCGGCTGATCAACCTCGGCTGCGCCACCGGCCACCCGAGTTTCGTGATGTCCAACAGCTTCACCAACCAGACGATCGCGCAGATCGACATCCGGGAAAATCAGGATAGGAAGGTGGGAGTGTATCGTTTGGATAAAAAACTGGACGAGGAAGTGGCGCGACTGCACCTGGACAAACTCGGCGCCAAGCTCACCACCCTATCGCAGGAACAGGCCGACTACATCGGCGTGCCGGTGGACGGCCCGTACAAGCCGGAACATTACCGCTACTAAACCAAGCTCAGCACCGGTTAAACTCAGAGGGCGCAGAGGTTTTTAGGGGAGGAGAATCCGTAAATTTCCAGTTTGACAAGCGATTGGCTTGTTGCTTTTCCCGAAAAACATTGGCGTTCATTCGCGGTTCTTTTCGAGAATGCGTTGGGCGGCTTCGCGGACGGATTGGGCCAGTTCTGCGGGCTTGATGACTTCAGCATTCCCGCACCAAGTCATCACCCAGCGCTGCACCTCGCTCAGACTGTCGAGGCGCATCGTCAACTCCACGCCACCGTCCTTCAAGTTTCGCTGCCTCTGCGTCGGGTGCCAGCGTTTCTCGCGGATGTAATCCGCGACGAGTTCGTTGAAGCGAATCACGATCTCCTGTTCCTTGTCACCGGTGACGATGGCGAAGCTGCCGCGCAGCCGTTTCTCGAGCGAAAACTTTTTCGGCGGCTTGAACGTCTTGCCGGTCGGCTTCATGTCGCTGATGCGCGCCGGGGTGAAGGTGCGGATGTCGTTGCGCAAATAGCAGTGCGCGAACAGAAACCACTCGCTGTTGACGTTGGCCAAGTGATACGGGTCAACGACGCGCGATGCGGCCTTGCGCGCGCCCGGCTTGCGGTAGTTGAATTGGAGTTGCCGGTGGCCGGCTGCCGCCTTGGCCAAGGCGTCGATGACGTCCAGATTCAACACCGGCTCGGCGCTGGTCCGGAACGAGATGCTTTGATCGAACTCGTCGAGGTTGAACGAGAGGGTGTCGGTCAGCGAGTCGGTGATTTTACGGAAGGCGCTCATCAGCGGCTTCTCGAAGTTGGTCCCTCGGTACTGCTGCATCGCCTTCTCGGCGACGAGCATGGCGAACAACTCGCCCTCACTGATTTGCACGGTCGGGAATTGGCCAACCTCCCCGTCGTAGCAGTAGCCGTTGTACGCCGGCTCGAACACGACCGGCAACTCCATCCGGTCGCGCATGAAAGTGATGTCGCGATAAACCGTCTTGGTGGTGACCTCAAGCTCGGCGGCCAACTGGCTGGCGTTGGGATGGTTCTCGCCCTTGAGGAGATTGTGAATCTTGAGCATCCGCTCGATCGGCGGACGGGTGTTTCGCTGGGGGATTCGTTTAAGCTTGGTTGCCATGAACGACTGCCAAGCTAGGCTAAGCGCCCCACCCCAGCCAGCAAAAGCCGGAGACAAAAAACGAACCCGAGCGGGTTCGTTCGTAAAAAATTAGCGCTTGGTCAGGCGTTACTTGAGCGTGTTCAGGAACTCCTCGTTGGTTTTGAACTTATCCAAGGCCTGCTTGAGCGTCTCCATGGCGTCAATCGGGTTCATGTCGGTCATGGTACGGCGCAGCTTGTGGATCGCGTCAAGGTGCTGGGGCGGAAACAGTTGCTCTTCCTTGCGCGTGCCGCTCTTCGGGATGTCGATTGCCGGATACACCCGGCGCTCGGCGAGTTTGCGGTCGAGCACCAGTTCCATGTTACCGGTGCCCTTGAATTCCTGAAAGATCAGCTCATCCATTCGCGAGCCGGTGTCGATCAGCGCCGTGGCAACGATCGTGAGGGAACCGGCTTCCTCTGTCTTGCGGGCGGAGGCAAAAATCTTGCGCGGAATCTCCAGCGCGCGCGCGTCCACACCACCGGTCATCGTCCGGCCGGAACCACCGTGCACGGAGTTGAAGGCGCGGGCGACGCGGGTGATCGAGTCGAGCAACACGAAGACGTCCTTGCCGGACTCGACGAGGCGCCGGCAGCGATCGATCACGAGTTTCGACAGGCGCACGTGCGTCTCGAGATCCTGGTCGTTGGACGAGGCTATCACCTCGGCGTCCACCGATCGTGTGAAGTCGGTGACCTCCTCCGGGCGCTCGTCGATCAGCAGCACGATCACCTGTACATCCTTGTGGTTGGTGGTCACCGCGTTGGCGATCTGCTTGAGAATGGTTGTCTTGCCTGTGCGCGGCGGCGCGACGATGAGGCCGCGCGTGCCCTTGCCGATGGGCGTCACCAGATCGATGATACGAGTCTCGAAAATGTCCGGCGTTGTCTCGAGATTGAATTTCTCGATGGGATTGATGGTAGTGAGATTTTCAAAACGCACGACGTCACCATACTCCACGAGCGATGTGCCATTGACGCTTAGCACCTCCTTGAGTTGGGGGCTTGTGCCACGGTGAGGCGCCTGCAACTTGCCCTCGATCAGCGCACCCTCGCGAATGGCGGCACGCTTGATGGTGTCGGGCGTCACGAAAATATCAGACGGCTTGGGCTGGTAATTGTTCTCCGCTGAACGGAGAAACCCGAAACCCTTGTCCGAAATTTCCAAATAACCCGAACCGGTCTCCGGAACCTCCATTAGTGGCCGTTTGCGCTTTGGCCCCCGATTGGAATTATTCCTGTTAGAATTATTCCTATTGGAATTATTCCTGTTCGACGAATTTTTATTCGGCCTACTGTTGTCTTTGAAACTACTCACAACTCAAGAATCGTGGAAAACCTGAATGAATTGTTCAGAATTGAGAACTAAACCAACTGCCTGAATAGGCTACTTATCAATTGGTCCTGACGGAAGAAGCCCGCCGGCACCATTGATACGCCTGCCGGCGACTGGGCACAAGACTTATTTTTTTATTTTTTCCGCTTTGGCCAAGCGGGGCGGCATCACGGCGACAACTCGTTGGCCAGGGTTTTGATCTGCTTCAAGTCCAGTTTGCCGGTGCCAAGGTACGGCAGCGCCTCGACTTTGAAGAACTGATCGCTCCGCGGCTTCCAGATATTAGGCAGATCCGAGGCAGTTATTTTCTCGACGACCGACTGCACCGCCGACTCGACTAGATTCTGGTACAGCACGACAAGGCGCTCGCCTTTCCGCTCGTCCGGTACGCCGGTCACGGCAAACGTCTGCTCGGTCAACTCAGCCAGTTCGTGCAGGTTCTCCTCCACCTTGATGTGAGGCACCATCTCGCCGCCGATCTTGCTGAAGCGGCTCAAGCGGTCGGTGATCGCGAGGAAGCCGTCCGCGTCCATCGCCGCGATGTCGCCGGTCGTGTACCAGCCGTCGCGCAGCACCTCGGCGGTTTTCTCCGCTTGGCCAAGGTAACCCTGCATCACGTTCGGCCCCTTGACGAGCAGCAGGCCCGGTTGGCCAAGCGCGACCGGCTCCCCGGTGTCGGGATCGACGATGCGCGCCACCATGCCCGGCAGCGGATGCCCGATGCTGCCGCGTTTGGCGCCGATCTGTCGGAAGCCGGCCGAGCGGAAGTCCCGCGTGTTGATCGTCACCACCGGCGAGGTCTCGGTCGTGCCGTAACCCTCCATCGGCCGCAGCCCGAAGCGATCCTCGAACGCTACGGCCAAGCGCTCCGGCAACTTCTCCGCGCCGGCCAGGACGAACTCCACGCTGCCGAACTGTTCTGGCGTGCAGGCTCGGATGTAAATCTGCAGGAACGTCGGCGTGGCCAGCAGGAACGTCGCCCGATGCTTGTCCACCAACTCACCGATACCCCGCCCGTCGACCGGGTTCGGGTGATACACCGCACCCGCGCCAAGCAGCGGCGGCAGCCACAACGTGCCGGTGAAGCCGAACGAGTGGAAAAACGGCAGGATGCCGAGAATCCGGTCGTTCCGATCCAGCGCAAACGCTTGACCAATCTGCTGAATGTTCGAGACGACGTTGTAGTGCGAGAGCATCACGCCCTTGGGCGCGCCGGTGCTGCCGCTCGAGAAAATGACCGTGGCCAAGTCGTCCATCGACGCCCTGCGTTTGCTACCGAGAAACTTCTCCAACAGGCCAACCGGCAACAGCATCGCGGCCAAAGCAGCGACGAGCTTACTGCCGATGCCGATCGACTTGGCGACGTCCTCCAGCAAAATCGTCTCCACCGGCACGTCGAGCTTGATCTGCTCGAGGAACGCTTTCGACGTGACCACCGTGCGGATATTGCACTGCTCGATGCACGAACCCAGCGCCTCCGACGACAATGTGTAATTGAGGTTCACCGGCACTTTGCCCATCAGCGAAGCGGCGTAGTTGGCCAGCGCACCGGCCACCGTCGGCGGCATGAGGATGCCCACCATCTCCTGCCCCGCCCACCTCCGGCGCAGCGCTTGGCCAAGCGCAACCGTGCCGACCAGCGCGCCGCAGCAGCTCACCTTGCCGCGCTTGGCGTCCGCCGCGAAAAACCGGAACGGATGTTTCCGGAACGCCCGCACGAGGCTCCGGTGCAGCGGCTTCATGGTGCGCTTGCGATGCGCCCAGGCATCCG
>Ga0302134_10000283_pt1 | contig 20881 bp, 15 predicted proteins | sample CB9_SCM_MG_FD_203123 | JGI IMG/M metagenome (GOLD analysis project Ga0302134, IMG submission 203123) | Marine microbial communities from Western Arctic Ocean, Canada - CB9_SCM | ecosystem: Environmental > Aquatic > Marine > Oceanic | place: Canada: Western Arctic Ocean | collected 2017-09-19
CACATGGATCAAAATCAGATCCTTGATTTATTACATCAAGTTGCATCCGGACAGTTGAGTTTGACTGCTGCGCAGACTGCGATCGCTGCCCGCATGCAGGCTCAGGTTACACCAGATTTGACTGGAGTCGAAGTGACGATGGACCTGGACCGCGAACAGCGTTGTGGTTTTCCGGAAGTGATTTATGGCGAGAACAAAGATGCAGCCACGATTGTTGATATCTTGCGAACACAATCTGCGGCCGGGCAATTATCGCTCGTGACTCGAGTCGGTGACGCAAAGGGACAGCATGTTGTGGAGTGTTTGCCTCACATGATGTTCAATGCCAAGTCTCGCACTCTGCGAAGTGTTGCTCTGCCGGATCAAAAACTAAATGGAAATATCACGATTGTTACAGCGGGAACGAGTGACTTGCCGGTTGCTGAGGAAGCACGTGAGACGTTGTTGTGGATGGGAGTCGAGCCGCAGATTATTCATGATATTGGAGTGGCTGGTCCACAGCGTCTATTGGATCATCGCGTGCAATTGCGTGCGGCGGACGTGTTAATTGTTGTGGCTGGTATGGAAGGCGCATTGCCTAGTGTGATCGGTGGTCATGTCGATAGTCCGATTATCGCGGTGCCGACGAGTGTTGGTTATGGCACGGCTTTAGGAGGAATCACCGCACTGTTAGGGATGCTTAATAGTTGTGCGTCGAACGTCGTGGTAGTCAATGTCGACGCTGGTTTCAAAGCGGCGTATGTGGCTGGGGTGATGCTGAAAAGGTTGAGGTCAGGAGGTCACGATGATTGAATCGGAACCGGCAGCGGAATTTAATAGTCTGCCGCAACGCTGTGCGGATAGCCACAAAGGTGATTACGGTAAGTTGTTGTTTATTGGCGGTAGTTGTTCGATGCCGGGTGCCATTGCACTTTCAGCAATGGCGTCGCTGCGAAGCGGTGCGGGCCTAGTTACCGTCGCTACCGCGGCGACTGTGCATAGCATTGTCGCTGGGTTTGACCCGTGCGTCATGACGATTCCACTTCGTTGCTCGGCGCACGGTACGATCGAAGAGGATGCCGATTCTTTATCACAGTTTGTCGGGCCTTTGGAACAATATGATGCGATCGTAGTTGGGCCAGGATTAGGGAAAAGCACTGCGTTAGCGAGTCTTGTTTCTGACCTATATGAAAATGTTCGCGGCCCACTGGTCGTCGATGCAGATGGATTGAATTTATTGGCTAGCGATTCTGGCGGGCTACCCGTTCCAGGTGGGCCGCGAGTGTTGACTCCGCATGCAGGCGAGTTTGTCCGGTTACTGCAAAATAATCATCATGGAGTAGATGTAGATGAAGTGCTCACTCGAGAGGATTTAGAACGGATTGCAGTTGAGTTAGCGAGGAAATCTCAATCGGTAATTGCGTTGAAGGGCAATGCCACATTCGTTACGGATGGCTCAATGAAGTGGCATAATAAAACGGGCAATGCCGGAATGGCGACCGCGGGTAGTGGCGATGTGTTGACAGGTGTGGTTGCCGCATTGATTGGTCAAGGCATGGATGTAGGGGATGCTGTTCGTTTTGGAGTGCAAGTTCATGGTTGTGCTGGCGATTTAGCTGCAGCGGAACTCGGCATGGTGTCGATGACCGCATTAGATATCATTGATTTTTTGAGCGTCGCCTTTCAATAATAACAAGATGATTTGGGCCTGATCCACAACTATGGAAATAATACGAGATTTAGCTGAGATGCAACAAACACTGCAAGGCGGTGCTGTCACGATCGGGAATTTCGATGGAGTACATCAAGGTCATGCGAAATTACTAGAGCAATTGACCTTGCGAGCTCGAGAAGTCGGTGGTCCGGCGACCGTGTTGACGTTCGACCCACATCCGGTCAGAATCTTGCGTCCAGAATTGGCTCCACCTCCGTTGACTTGGACTTCTCGAAAAGCTGAGTTGCTGAAGGATCTTGGTGTTGATGTAACGGTAGTTTATCCGACGGACAAGAAGTTACTTAGCTTGTCGGCGAAGCAGTTTTTCGATCAAATTGTGATACAGCGGTTGGGTGCGAAAGTATTGGTGGAAGGCCCTAATTTTGCATTTGGACGAGATCGAGGCGGTTCCATCGAATTATTACAGTCGTTATGTGATACGCACGATGTGCAACTACAGATCGTGGCACCTTTGCTTGAAGGGGATCAATTTGTTTCCAGTAGCCGCATTCGAGAGGCCATCTCCGTCGGTGATGTTGACACTGCTTCTCAGATGCTTACTAGGCCGTATCGCGTCCGCGGTCTGGTGACCCATGGGATGAATCGAGGCGCCGCGATGGGTTTTCCGACCGCAAATTTAGATGGTATTGATACGTTGGTGCCGGCGGCCGGCGTCTATGCAGCGGTTGCTTGGTGGCAAGATAGTCCCTATGCCGCCGCCGTAAATATTGGCGGAAACCCAACGTTTTCCGAAGTGGAACACAAATTCGAAGTTCATATGCTCGATTTCAATGAAATAATTTATGGTCAAGTGTTAAGCGTGGACATACTTAGTCGCTTGCGTGGCGTTGAGACATTTGGCAACAAGGCTGCATTGCTTGCTCAAGTACAGCAAGATATTGTAGCCGTGCGAAAAGTTGCGGTACCGTGGCTAGCAAGGCACCAATGACGAGCAAAAGTAGTAACGACTTCCGTCATTACTACTTTTGCTGTCTACTTAGAAACCGTTGCTGCTGCGCATAATAGTTTATTACAGTAGCAATCAGATCCGCATCTATATTTTCAGGAACAATCCAATGGCCGTCGACTGGCAAGCTTTTACCGAGATTATCAACAAGTACGACAAGTTTGTTTTGACGAGTCACATTCGACCTGATTGCGATGCGTTAGGCAGTGAACTGGGAATGCGCGCGGTGTTGTTGGAATTAGGTAAAGATGTGATTATCGCGAATGGTCACGCAACCCCACCAAATCTAGCCTTTATTGATCCAGAAAATTGCATTCGCGTCATTGGTGAAGATATTCAAATCGAGGATCTCCATGATCGTGACGCACTCATGGTGCTCGACACCAGTGCTTGGGCGCAGTTAGGTGATATGGGCGCAGCGTTAAAGCAACTGGATTGTTACAAAATGGTGTTAGATCATCATCAGGGTGAAGACGACTTGGGTGCCGAGTTTTTTAAGGACTCTACAGCGGAAGCTGCAGGCCGTTTAGTCGTGGACGCCGCAGATGCATTGGGTGTTGAACTGACAGCGAAAATTGCGCAACCATTGTTCGCCGCAATTTCGACGGATACAGGGTGGTTTCGATTTGGATCAGCGAACGCCAACACTTATCAGATTGCTTCGCGGTTAATCGCAGCAGGAGTGAAGCCGGCGGATATTTATGGAGATTTATATGAACGTGAAACGATTGGTCGAATTCGGTTGCGGGGGCGTGTTTTGGAACGCATTGAGGTACAATCTGAGGGCCGGTTGGCTCACACGTTTATTCACTGTGAAGATTTTCTAGAAACCGGTGCCCTGCCATCAGACACTGAAGATTTAGTTAATTTGTGTTTGACTATTCATGGGACACAAGCTGCGTTAATCTTGGTAGAACAGACGCCGAGTGTCTATAAAGTCAGTTTTCGCAGTCGCTGTGCAATGGACGCTAGTGAGGTTGCACGAGAGTTTGGCGGCGGCGGCCATAAAGCGGCTGCGGGTGCAGGAATCGAAGGTTCCTTTGCAGAGTGTCAGCAGCGTCTCCTTGACGCGGTCACCTCACGTTTGTAATAATTAATATATGACAAGTTGGCTTAAAGTCGATTTGCCGTTCCCCACCAATTTCATCGACTTGCCAATGACCCACCCCACCTTTCAAGTCCGGTAGTGCACGTTAATACGTACATGTTTTGACGAAGCGACCCAACTGCATACAACCCACCAGCGTAACTCAACATGCGCGACGGAGATAATTATTAGATATGAATGAAGCAAAACCAGAACAGCATGACGCGGAATCTAGTCCAGTGCTCGAGACGAATGAGCGACGGGGGTTTTTGGGTTCAGCGGCAGCGATAACGGCAGCCGCCCTTGGTGGTTTGCTGGGCGTTGGACCGCTGGCAATCGGATTGTATGCAACTATCATGGATCCGCTGCGAAAGAAAACGACACCTCTGAAGCACGCCGGTGGTACCGGTGTTGCGGGAGCGAAAGAAGGTTTCTACTTTGTCGCACAGCTTGGTGAAATCGACAGCCACGTCCCACGCCGTTTTACAATCGTAGCGGATAAAATCGACGCTTGGAACTTCATGGAGAACCAGCCCATTGGTTCTGTGTATATGCGAATGCAAGGAGAACAGGTTGAATGTTTCCACACAACTTGTCCGCATGCAGGCTGTGCCGTTTCTTATGAACGTGAAAGCCAATCCTACCTCTGCCCTTGTCACAACAGTTCTTTCAAAGTGGATGGTTCCAAGTTGGAAGGTGGCGGTTCTTCAAATCCGAGCCCGCGCGGACTGGATGCATTAGAAGTGGATGTTCAAGGGACGAGTGTGTTTGTCAAATATGAAGACTACTTTACTGGGCGGCACGATAAGATTGCCAAGTAAGGGCACTGATTAACAGAAGTAGACACAATACCACGGCACGACGAAAAGAGCTAAAACAACAGCATGTTCAGAAAACTATATAACTGGTTTGATTCTCGCACTGGCGTACAAGCATCGTTAGAAGAGGCGTTGTACGAAAATATTCCCGGCGGTGCTAAGTGGCGTTATGTGTCCGGCAGCATGCTCGTGTTTGCGTTCATGACCCAAATGATCACTGGTTTGTTTTTATGGATGCACTACAGTCCTGGTAGTCAGAATGCGTGGGCTAGTGTGTATTACATCACTTTCGAAATGGAAGGTGGGAATCTGTTGCGAGGCATTCATCATGTGATGGCCCAAGCTATGGTTTGTTTATTGCCGATTCATTTGCTGCAAGTCGTTATTGAAAAAGCGTACACCAAACCGCGAGAATTCAACTGGTGGTTTGGCTTAGTATTGATGAAGATTACGTTAGCTCTAGGATTGACCGGATATTTGCTTCCGTGGGATCAAAAAGGGTATTGGGCGACAAAGGTTGCTACGGAACTTGCGGCTTTACCACCACTGATTGGTGGGCTGACTCAAAAGATAATTGTAGGCGGCGCCGACTATGGTCACTTTACACTGACTCGATTTTTTGCCCTACATGCCGGAGTGTTACCCGGGTTATTGATTGGATTTTTAGTTTTACACCTAGCGATGTTCCGTAAGCATGGAATTACGGCGCATTCCTCGCCTCATCGACCGGATCAATTATTTTGGCCCATGCAAGTCCTTAAAGATGGTGTCGCTTGTGCGTTACTGTTTGCAGTGGTTGTATTTGCTGCGATTGCTGAACCGGTGGAGTTAGGGCCACCGGCAGAACCTACGGAAGCGTTTGGTGCTGCACGGCCCGAGTGGTATTTTCTGTTCCTATTTCAGATGCTTAAGTATTTCGATGGGAGCCTAGGCTTCAATACTGAGTTGGTGGGAGCTATTGTTCTGCCTGGGTTGTTGTTTGGCTTTATGTTTGCGATGCCTCTCATAGCGCGTAAGAAATTTGGGCATCATCTCAATGTAACGGTCATTGTTGCGATTGTTTCTGCCGCGGCTTATTTGACGTGGGAAGCGAAGCAGGAAGATAATTATTATTTGAATCATCCAGACGATACACAGTCAGAAGCGTACAAAAAATCAAAACGTTTCCACGATGAAGTGGGGCGATCTGAAAAAGAGTTTGAATTGATCCAACAGCTAGTCAAGGATTACGGGATACCTTTGGAAGGTCCGGCGGTACTTCAACAGCGAGATCCTTTGACGATGGGCCGTAGATTGTTTAGACGTCAATGTGCGAGTTGTCATGCTTACAGTCATGATGAATACGCGATCGCAGGACCGCCTAATCCAGACGCCACAAGTGATTCACCGTTAAATTATGGGGCACCTGATTTAGCACATTTCGGTTCAGTGAAATGGATCACAGGTTTATTAAGTAACGATGCTGACAACGGGATTCGTAGCGAGAGTTATTTTGGCAAGACTTTGCATATTGAAGGTGAGATGGCCGAGCACGTGCATGAAACGATGTGGGCCGTGGACGTGGATCGTCAAGCATTAGCAACTCAAATCGAACAAGTGGCGTGGGCATTGTCGGCGGAAGCTCAGTTGCCATACTTAGATTACGCGGCTAACCAAGAAAAAATTGACGCGGGTATTGCTCATTTGAACGATGATACGCTTGGTTGCATTGGGTGTCACAACTACGGTGATAATGAAGACGGATATGTTATTAATCTCAACGGCTATGCATCTGCCGACTGGCTCACAAAGATGATCTCAGATCCAACTCAAACTGGCTTCTACGACGGTGGCTCTGAAAACGACCGCATGCCATCGTTCCATAACGAAGCGACCAAGTTGTTAACACCTCGGGAAATCGAATTGCTAGTTCGGTTCTTGCGTGAAGACCGCACATTGCTTGAAGAATAAGGGGAGGGGCTAACCAACGAACGCTGGCGTAGCGGCCAGCCAGAGTTTTCCGCGGGAGGCGGAATAAACTCTGGCTACGAATTACCGCGCAAGTGATTATTGAGAAAGTTAGCCGATGCGGTCGCGGATTTCTGCGAGGACGTCCTCAATGCTCACTCGGATTTGTTCGAGTGTATCGCGGTCGCGGATCGTGACGGTATTGTCTTCGACGCTTTGACCGTCCACGGTGATGCAATATGGCGTCCCGGCTTCGTCTTGTCGTCGGTAGCGGCGACCGACAGCCCCTTTTTCATCATAGAAAACGTTAAAGTGTTGTTTGAGTTCTGCGTAGATTTTTTTCGCTAACTCGGGCATGCCGTCTTTTTTAACGAGTGGGAAAATGGCTGCTTTGATTGGAGCAATTCGTGGATGCAACTTCATGACGATCCGTTTTTGCATGTCCCCTTTTTCGTCTGGTTGTTCATCTTCGGTATATGCTTCACACAGAAAAGCCAACGTCGCACGATCTGCACCAGCTGAGGGTTCAATGACGTGAGGGATATACTTTTCTCCAGTAAGGTCGTCTCGGTACGAAAGATCCTTGCCACTGCCACGGTGTTTGGGTTTTCCGTGCTCATTGAGTTCTAATACCAGTGGATTCGAATTAGGGTCAAGCTTACCTTCCATGTGACTGCGCAAATCGAAATCACCTCGATGGGAAATTCCTTCAAGCTCACCATGTTCTCCGGCAGGTAAAAATGGAAAGGCATATTCGATATCGGCTGTTCCCGTCGAGTAGTGACTCAGTTCGTCCTCGGCGTGCTCGCGGAGGATCAACCTTTCGGCAGACAAGCCTAATGTCGTGTACCAGTTCATGCGGCGGTCGCGCCAGTATTGATACCATTTAGATGACTCGTCAGGGTGACAGAAAAACTCGATTTCCATCTGTTCGAATTCGCGTGATCGAAAGGTAAAGTTCCGTGGAGTGATTTCATTGCGAAAACTCTTGCCAGTCTGTGCGATACCAAACGGCAGCTTTACTCGAGTGCTATCTAATACGTTTTTGAAGTTTACAAATATGCCCTGAGCTGTTTCTGGGCGTAGAAAAGCGGTTCCTTCTTCACCGGCAAGCGCGCCGATGATGGTTTTGAACATCAAGTTGAATTCGCGAGGTGCGGTTAGTGTGCCAAGTTCTTTCGCATCGGGTCCGAGGACATCGTGCATGTTTTTAATTTCGGTCAGCGAAAGAAATGTATCTTCAAATTCTAGTTGTTCCGCATTTTTGGCGCGGAGTTTGAAAAACTTCATAGCTCGTCGTTGGGTATCTGCGTGCTCTTCCGCTGTTTCGACGATGGTGGCGACAAAGATACGCTGACCTTTGGCATTTGCCCAACGCCCGCGGACTTGATCATACCGGTAGCGGTGTTTTGTTGTTCGACAATCGACCATGAAATCGTGAAACAGATCGTAGTGACCAGACACTTTCCAGACTTGAGGGTGCATGATGATTGTGCAATCAAGACCAGTCATTTCATAGGTAGACGGTGCCCCTGGGAGCATAGTGAGTTCATCGTGGCCACTTACCATGTCGTGCCACCAAGCGTTCTTAATGTTGCGTTTTAGTTCAACTCCCAACGGACCGTAATCCCAGAATCCTTGAATCCCACCATAAATTTCGCTTGACTGAAACAAAAATCCGCGTCGTTTGCAAAGGGATACGAGTTTATCCATTTCCATAGTTACTGTCTTTCTTCATTGGCTAGTGTGGGCACTAGATTCGTTTGGGGGTGGTTAAGGTGATATACACAGAGGATATCGGCAGAACATAGCGTTGCTGTGCAAGGAAAAAACCGCTGAGATCCTTCTTAGTGAAACTAAGTGGGTGGGATCTCAGGGGTTTTTATTTGCGTTCGAATATAAGTTAGCCCGCAGGGACTTGAACCCCGACATACAGAACCAGAATCTGTTGTGCTACCAATTACACCACGGGCTATTAGTACATTTCAGTTTATATGCGCTCACCAGTTGGTCAAGAGGAAGACGAATGGATATGCTTTTGAATCAGTGCTTAAGTTTTACGTCGTTTGCGTAGTATGCAATCGTTGTAGATGCCATATAATGAAAAATATCAGTCAAAAGGGTATTTGAGGGATTCGATGGCATATTTGAAGGCGCAGAACGGTTTGCTCGCGGGACAACGATTTGAGTTGGCTGATGGGGAATCTGTATTAGGCCGGTCTCCGGAATGCTCTATTCACGTGGAAGATTTCGCCGTGAGTCGGCAACACGCCAAGGTCCACAATAATGGTGGCGAATTTTTCATTGAAGATTTGAAAAGCCGTAATAAGACTTATCTTAACGATGTGATGTTAGGCGAAGGTCACCATCAATTACGCAACGGCGACCGTCTGAGTGTCTGTGACGTCATCTTTAATTTCTATCAAGAATTTCCCACGGGATTGTCCGACAGTCTCGATGGATCTCAAATCAGCGTTCTTTTCGATAGAGCAGAAACGAGCACGTCGACGATAATGTCCAAACTGGAGGTCGGTTCTGGCCACGGACCGATTCAACTCACATCAAGCCCCGAAGTGAAGCTGTCAGCATTACTTGAAATAACGCAGGCTTTGGGAAATGCTTTGAGTTTGGATGACGTTTTGCCCAGTGTCCTCGATGCGTTATTTAAGATATTCATGCAGGCTGATCGAGCGTTTATTGGTCTATTAGACGAATCTGGAACATTGGTACCTCGCTGGTCCAAGGCTCGTCGTGAGGATGCCGAAGAGACGATCAGGATAAGTCGTACGATTGTTAACCGAGTGATTGAGCTTAAGGAAGCAATTTTATCAGCCGATGCAGCTTCGGATCAGCAGTTTGATGCAAGCCAGAGTATTGCCGATTTTAAAATCCGGTCGATGATGTGCGTGCCGCTGTTCGGTATTGGCGGTAAAGTGTTAGGCGTTCTCCAAGTGGATACTTTGGAACGCAATAAACAGTTCAACGATAGCGATCTTGAAGTACTCGTCAGCGTGGCAACGCAAGCTGGGATTGCATTGGATAACGCGCGAATGCACGACAATGCCCTCGTACAACAAGCCATTCAAATAGACCTCGAACTTGCTCAGCAGGTTCAGCTTGGATTCTTGCCAAGTTCCGGTCCAGAAATTGAACATTATACGTTCTTCGATTACTATCGCGCTGCAAATCACATCGGTGGTGACTATTATGATTATTTGGAACTTAAAAATGGAACGTTAGCAGTGATTGTGGCTGACGTGGTCGGTCACGGTGTCGCAGCTGCTCTGTTGATGTCTAAAGTCGCCGCGGAAACTCGTTTTTGTTTAGCGACTGAGCCGAATGCATCTGCGGCCATAAATCAACTTAATAACAATTTAAGTCGTTTAGGGCTTGATCGCTTTGTGACATTTTTGTTGGCGGTTCTTAATCCGGAAACGGATGAAGTAACGGTCGTCAACGCTGGCCATATGGCGCCAATTCATCGTCGAGTAGACGGAACGATTGAATTGGTAGGAGAGGATGTCGCTAATATTCCTATCGGAATAATGGAAGACGTTGAGTATGAGAGCTTTACGTTTACGCTGCAGCCAGGCGATTCAATAACCATGTATACGGATGGATTAAATGAGGCGGCTAATCCAGATGGCGTCTTGTTTACGATGGAGGCGATTGAGGAGTTGGTGCGAGCGCATCAAGAGCCAGCCCCACAACGGGGCGAGAGAATTCTAGAAGCGATCAACGCTTTCATGCAGGGCGAACAACCGGATGACGACATGTGTTTGGTTGTCTTTGATCGAGATTAATCTCGCCCGATGTGCCTACTGTTGAGATGAATCGTGCTTTGGTATACTTGCCTCGCAGGCAGGCAATCTTAGAACCTGCATATCACTAGAAACTACTAGGTCGAAAGGAAACGCTACGATGAGCGACGCTGTTTTGGAAACTAAGATTACTGGAATGACACCACGCTGCGGAAAAGTCCGCGACATGTATGATTTGGGTGATTCTTTGTTGATGATTAGTACAGATCGCATTAGTGCTTTTGACTGGGTGTTACCAACAGGGATTCCGGACAAAGGTCGAGTGTTGACAACGATTAGTGAATTCTGGTTTGAAAAGCTTGGCATTGTAAATCATCTATTAACGATGGATTTAACGACCATCGGTTTGCCGGAAGATACGGATATTGAATCTTTAACGGGTCGCAGTATGGTCGTCAAGAAATGTGACGTCGTACCGATTGAATGTGTTGTTCGTGGTTATCTGGTTGGCTCAGGCTGGAAGGAGTATCAAGAATCCGGCACGGTATGTGGAATTGAATTACCATCGGGCTTGCAGCAAGCATCTCAATTAGAAACCCCCATTTTCACTCCAGCTACAAAAGAGGAGTCGGGCCACGATATCAATATCTCTTTCGAGACGATGGTTGATATTGTGGGAGAAGACACAGCCACGGAATTGCGTGATCGCAGCATGGCGATTTACCAACAAGGCGCTGAGTATGCCCGTGAGCGAGGCGTTATTATTGCGGACACCAAATTTGAGTGGGGTTGGTTTGAAGGAGAATTGATTCTGATCGACGAAGTGTTGACCCCCGACAGTTCACGTTTCTGGCCGGCTGAAACCTACCGCGTCGGCGAATCTCCTCGGTCCTTTGATAAGCAATTTGTCCGCGATTGGCTGGAAACAACGGATTGGGATAAAAACAGCCCTGCTCCGTCTTTGCCAGATGATATCGTTATGAACACTCGGGCAAAATATATCGAGGCATACGAAGTTATTTCGGGTCGCGAATTTCCTTGGAAATAGTCGCCAGCTTCCTGCTCCGCAGACGCAAGAAATTCGAACTACAATTGTGTAAGTAGCGAGTTTTAATTGTTGCCTGTGGCCCACTTGGTAATTAAGCTGAACGGTTTAATGCCTCTCATTTAATGCAAGCGAGAAAACGATGCGCGCTATTCCTATTAGTTGTTCCCTAATTGTTTATCTGTTGGCTGCAATAGCTGGCGGCCAGGAGCGAATTGCTTTTACGGACGTTGAACAGGCAGGCGCGGATTATTTGTTCCAGGGCGAATATCAGGGCGTCGTACGATTTGCTGGCAAAGTGAAATCAAAGGCTGGTTTACAAGTCATTGCCCTCGGCCAAGGTAAGTTTCGCGGGAGTCTGCTAGCGGGCGGATTGGCTGGCGCTGGATGGGACGGAGAAACACAATTTGAGCTAAGCGGGATTCGGACTGGGGAACAGTTGATACTTAGTGGTGATCTCTTCACGGTTTTGATCGAGGCGGGTGTTGCCAGCGTTACGCCGACAAACTCCGGCGGTAAATCATGTGGGCGATTCAAACGCGTTGTTCGGCAGAGCGTGACTATGGGGATGCCGGCTCCGAAAGAAGCTGTTGTTTTGTTTGCTGGAGAAGCGACGGAGCAATTGATCGATGCTCGTATTACAGATGAAGGTTTACTGATGGAAGGTGTGTTGACTCGACCAGTCGTCACTGATTTTCGTTTGCATTTGGAATTCCGCACTCCGTTTATGCCAAATTCGGTTGGGCAAGACAGAGGTAATTCGGGAGTTTATATTCAGCAGCGGTATGAAGTTCAAGTGCTGGATTCGTTTGGCTTAGCAGGAATTCATAATGAATGCGGCGGCATTTACCGGCAACGCCCTCCTCAGGTGAACATGGCATTGCCCCCCTTAGTTTGGCAAACCTATGATATTTACTTTCGATCTGCTCGATTTTCAGATGCGAGTGAAAAAATGGAAAACGCTCGAATTACGATTTACCACAACGGCGTTGCGATTCACAGTAACTATGAATTGACATCTAAAACTGGAGCAGGAAAACCGGAAGGCCCACAAGCGATGCCGATATTGTTGCAGAATCACAGAGACCCCGTAAGATTTCGAAACTTCTGGTTGTATCACTTACCTATGCAGTAATAGTCGCGATCGCGTAGAAGAGAAGTTCTTGGTTCCTTTTTTGACCTAGAGGGCGTGCTCGCATGAATTGCGGGTTTCCCTTTTCAATGGTAGACTCACTACTTTTAGCCCTCTTTCCGACGTTAAAGTTCACCCGGGTAATTAATCGCGCCAATGACGATTGCCGGGAGATAAATGGTGTGAAAGGGGGATGTTCTTTCCTTAAACGTGGTATTGGTCAAATGGGCCAGATGCGCTTTCATACATCTTATATGACCGACGCCGAGCTACAACGCTTGCGGCGTTGCTATATGGTGGGCATGGAGGGCATTGCTTGGGAACGTGAACTTAGCATTTCTGAAAAGATGCTAGTCATCGATCGTTCAACTCACGAATCAGGTAAACTATTCGTCCCGTGGTTGCGAATGGATGGTGTAGAAGTCATTCTTTCGACTAGCAGTCTACGGGAACAAGAAGCGGAATATCATCTCGAAGTCGAGTTGGCACGTGGGACTCTAAATCGCTTGAGAAACTATTTGGCTAACCGCAATCAGCATTTCGAGATTTCTGCTGCTTACCAATCTCTACTTAATAAATCGCAGCAGTCTTTCATGAACGCTGTGTTACCGACCGACGATCCCGAAAGTAGTCAACGCAATGCTGCGGATTCTATAGAAACTGCACTGGAGTTGATTGAACTCGTGGTACTGGAGGATGCAGGGCATGCTGTTGAAATTCGTTATCAAGCGGGCGGGTTGAAGCCTTTGATAGGTATTGAAATGCCGGTTGTGCCAGAATCGGAGCAATCGCAGCAACAAATTGATGAAATCTTCAATACCGTAACGATTCCTTTTAATTGGCGAACGCTATCACCGGACACAGATAAATTCAATTTTGATGAAATCGATGGCCCACTGCATTGGGCTTTGCAACACGATAAAAAAATCATCGCTGGGCCACTGGTGCGATTGACGGACGAGTCGATCCCAGAATGGATGTATCTCTGGGAAAGTGATTTCACGGCATTTCAAAATTACCTGGTGAATTATGTGGGTGAAGTCATTCAACGCTATAAAGGTCGGGTTCATGTGTGGCATTGTGCAGCCGGACTAAATTCGATGACGGGTTTGAGATTCTCTGAAGAACAAGTTGTACGAATTGCTGTGGATGTTGTAGAGACTATTCGACGCATTGATGCTAAAACACCAATTGTGATGAGTTTTGACGTACCGTGGGGCGGCTATGCCGCGGATCGTCGAACCGATCTGTCGCCGCTGCAATTTGCGGAGGCGTTAGTGCGAGGAGATATCGGATTAAATGGAATTGGGTTGGAGTTGAATTTTGGCGACGGACCAAATGAATGCGGATTGTATGACAGTTTAGCAATCAATGCCTTGATGAGTCGTTGGTCTCAATTGCAACTCCCATTGGTCTTAAGTATTTCGACGGAGAATAAATGTATATTGCCGGGCGTAGTCGACGGTGATCTGAGTGATAGCGACGCATTAAATGATGCTGTTGATAGCCCCAGTGCCGGTTTAGGATCGAATGAAGTCGCCAATTTATTGATGGTACTTGCCAGTCAAGGTACGACACAAGCAATTCTCTGGAATCAACTAAGTGATACACCTGATCGCCGAGCGGGACTTTATACCGACGTCGGGCAATCCAAACCACTAATTAACGATATCCGAAGATTGTGCAAAGAACAATTGGGGATTTAGGCTGCGGCAGTGGTTGGTAATTGTTGCACTCGTGTAAATCTGTGGGAACTGTAAAACTAACAGCCTCGGACAGTTTATTTTGTGGATAGCACTGGAGTTATTTGATAGGTGCTGGCATAATTTGTTCGAATCGAAACAAACGTTGTCTTCCTAAAAGGTCTCATGGAAAATCTTACGAACAACCCAGTTGCGATAGCTGATTTGCAATGTGGTAAGGATCAGCCGTTGCTGCTAATTGCGGGGCCCTGTGTGATGGAAACGGCGGATGCTACTCGACGAATCGCCGATGTGTTGCAAGATGCGCTGGCCGACCTGCCTGTGCAGTTAGTGTTTAAGGCATCTTTTGACAAAGCGAATCGAACGAGCATTCATTCGTTTCGCGGCCCTGGTTTAGATGCTGGCTTGGATATTTTAAATCGTATTGCTCAAGAAACCGGCTTACCTGTGACAACGGATATTCACGAAGCCAGTCAAGCAGTTGCGGTAGCCGATGTTTGTGCAATACTGCAGATTCCTGCTTTTCTTGCTCGACAAACTGACCTGCTGATTGCCGCTGCACAAACCGGAAAACCAGTAAACGTTAAAAAAGGACAGTTTTTATCACCTGGCGATATGTCAAACGTGATCATTAAACTGACGCAAAGTGGCTGTAATGACGTGTTATTGTGTGAACGTGGTACATTTTTTGGTTATGGACAATTAGTCAACGATATGCGAAGTTTACCACAGATGCAACAATTTGGAGTGCCAGTTATCTTTGACGCGACGCACAGTGTACAGCAACCAGGCGGACAAGGCGAAACTACTGGTGGGCAGCGAGAAATGGTCGAACCACTTGCCCGTGCTGCCGTAGCAATGGGAGTCGATGGTCTGTTTATTGAAACACACCCAGACCCAGACCAATCGCCGAGCGATGGCCCTAACATGATCCCGCTAAATGATATGAAAACTCTGGTGCAACGACTCACCAAGATTCGTGCATGTGTCGATACCTTATAAAGGTACTGGCGACAATACTTCCAAGATGGAAATTCTATGATCGTTAAAAAAAGTTGTCTTTTACTACTTACCGCCCTCGTGATCCTCGCCGGTTGTCGTGATCGCACCCAAGTGACCGTCTCGGACATTCGGCCACGAGAAACGAATTCTGATCACTTGCAACAAGCATTACAGATAATTGATGACTTGGATTTTTCTGATTTTACTCAAGCGACTAACACTAGTGTCTTTAACTTTAATCTATGGTCCAAGCTGCATGACGATGATCCTCAATGGGTCACTCCATCGTTAATTCGCGCGATTCCAACTGCACTTGCTAGCCCTGGATTAAAAGAAACGATTGGTGGTAAGCGATTTTTCCGCTGGGATATTAATTATTTGCACGAAGCGAGTTGGTTGCATGCTATTGCCCAGTGGGTTGTAGCGGATGATTTACCGCACCGAATGTTTTGGGAATCCTATAAGCCAACCATTACTGATGAAGTTGCTAGTGCAGAATTGACCAAGGCACTCAAGTTGTTTGACTGGACGGTACGAAATATACAGCTTGCACCTTTGCTGGACTATCCGACGATTCCTGCCAATACAGAGGGGCCAGTTAAACTAGCCCCCCAACTTGGCTTGCCGGGGCCTGGTTATAGCCGCACCAATCGTGATGTCCTTACGCTTGGCGTTGGCGATTGGTGGCAGCGTGCACGGATTTTTGTGTTACTTGCACGGCAGCAAGGTATCGATGTCGTGTTGTTAGGATTGCCAGCCGAGTTTGGCAAGAAAAATAAACCATGGTTAACGGCAGCAATTATTGGCAAGGAACTTTACTTGTTTGATTTTAAAAAAGGGTTGCCGGTATTGAATGCAGCCAACACTGAAATCGTGACGCTGAAGCAACTCAAAGCGGATGTTGATTTCGGACAAACACTAATTCCAGCCGCCCATCAGCAGCAACCTCAAGAAACTTTTGACGGATTGGTGGGATTGATTGAAGCGGATGTTGTTGCCGTATCGCATCGCATGGCGATTCTGGAAAAATATCTTACCGGTGAACGTCAAATGGCTTTGACTGTGGCGCCGAACATTATTTCTTTACGGTTGAGGACTGAACATCAAATCGATCGTTCGAGAATTTGGCTGACCGCTTATGAAGGATTTATTTTTGAAGCTGCGTTTGGTGAAAAACTTGTTGCTCAAGATGCGGCCGCGTTGAAATTCTTTGCTTCAACGCGAGATCATTCGTTGTTTCGCGAAGTTCCTCAATTGCGAGAAGGTCGTTTTAAATTTTTGCGGGGTGTTTTTGATGACGATGAAACGGATTTGGGGGTCAAAGGTGAAAACGGTGCCAAGACGTTGATGATGGCAGCACGTATCCCGACGAAGCTAATTGAAGGATTACTTGAAAACGAAGATATTCAGCAATCACTTGGGTTGTTGAAACCCAAGAACAAATCAGTTTTATTGTGGCGTCAAGAATTAGTTGACAAACAACGTACATTTGTACGAGCCAAGGATTACTCGAGTTTCTATATCGCTATGATTCATATGGAACAGGGGCACTATCAGGATGCTATCGAGTGGTTTGAACGCAGAACCATAATAAATGCTAATGAGGATGCCGCAAATTCGGATGGCAAAGAAGATACACCGTTAGTCAAGGCTACTACAAATAACAATGCTCCCGCTGGCCAGCCAACAGTCAATATCCAAGATATTCTCTCAGGTAATTCTCTGACAAACGGAGTTGCTGAGGATATATCGTTGACGCGGTCTGCCTTTCAGGATTTAGCACTATATAATCTTGCTCGGTGTTATGTAGCTTTAGACCAGCAAGCAGCGGCCGCTGAATTATTACAAAATTCTGAGTCAGAACAACAGATCGGTGACCAGCAGTTATCGAAGTTGTTGCAAGAATAGATTGCCTGATTACGCTAGTTGGTCTTCCCAGAATGTTTGCGGAACGAGCAGTCGCATGCGACCAGGTATTGTTGTTACGGTGATGGGCAACACTGTACAGGGGTCACCGTCAATTTGGACAGCAACTCGATCTTTAGTGTCCGCATAGATTTTGAATGATTTTGCCTGTCGTGTAATGTATTCTTTGCTGCGCGGATGAGTGGACCACCAGAGCTGCCAGAAATATTTTAAGCCGTACAGTAGTCCTGGTTTGAGGAATCCACAGGCGTCAAGTTTGCCGTCGGTGGGTTCAGCTTTGGGGGCAATTATCAGCTTTAGTGCGTATTGGCGAATGTTCATGACGAATAGAAAACGAGCGTCAAACGAATTTTGTTCATCAGTAAGGTCTTGAACAAACATTTTGGGATACCGATATCGCCAGATGGCGGTTAGGACTGGAATGAAATAGGAAAATTTGGTGATGTGGCCTTTCCGACGACTCGCTAACCGCTCGGCTATATCACCATCAAAACCACATCCGACCATCAAAGCAAAAAAAAACTGCTCGCCCGCATCATTGGTGACTTGTCCCGCATCCATCGGAATAACTTGCCCTTGCTCGATCAGATCAGCGACGAACTCGGGATCAGCTTTTATTCCGAGATATTTGGCAAGCACATTTTCGGTGCCTTGCGGAAAAATACAGATGTTAGTGTCTTCGTTTAAGGTGTTTAGTAACAGTGATAGTGTGCCGTCGCCACCAACGCTGATAACGGTTCGCAGTTCGCCACTGGCTTGTTTTTGTGAAGCGATAAACTGGACCTGATGGATGTCGGTCTCAATGACAGTTTGGAAGCCACGATCGTCTAGTATGGCAGCGAGGTTTTTAGCCAATTCACCGCTGGAACCGCGTCCTGCTTTGGGGTTGAGCGAAATCAATACGAATCGTGCCGCTGGATCAATCGATTGTACTGTGCGAGTCATCATGTACAGCTAATGAATTTGCTTTAGCGTTACTAAGTAATAGAGGAAGAAGCTAACGGAACGAAGTGTATGAAAGTGAATGTGTTGAATATGAACACATGTCTGTTTATACCACACATTTAGAGTTGATTGTTTTAAGTACATCGATAGTAACAGGGTAACAGAAAATGGCGATCGGTATCTCTTGCAACAAAAATGCACCTAAAACCATTAGCATTTAATCATATTGGTCGGTTCCCAGGCGTTGATAGTTGCTCAATGTCGAAGTTTTTATGGGGCGTTGGTTTTTTTGGCATAGGACGTGCATTTAGATATCTTTCGTTAGCTTGTTGCTGACAAGAGATCTTACAATGACTTGATTTGAATGCTTTGAATCGGGTTAACGGTGAGGTTGTTCAAACACGCGAGGTTTGGGCGCTTAATTTGCTGGTTTGAGTTTTAGTTGCCCCTGGCTCATCCTGTTGACTGACATTGTCGTTAGTCGGTGCCCAAACCTCGTTCTTTTTATGTGCGGCAATGATTTGAGCGTTACAGGTGAAAACCCACATCCCTAAACTGCTCAATTGCGAGGCTAGTCATGTTCCGAGAATTGATGTGGGTGATCAATTTTTACTCCGGAACCCATCAAAGACATAATTCTTTATATGTTTATTTTATTGTACGCGTTTTAACACCGTTGACGAGTTTTAACCGGTGTTCTAAAGTGGTGGTTTCCCCTGCATAAATGGGATGTTGCCAGCGTAGCTTCAATTGGCAGAGCACCGCATTCGTAATGCGGGGGTTACGGGTTCGATTCCCGTCGCTGGCTCTGTTGCGAGCCGTTGCACGTTAGCATTACAAAGATACTTTACAGGAGTTTCCTTCCATGGCGATGATTACGGATTTTGATATTAAGTCCCTAGTTTGTGACAATTCCAGCTTTGGTCCAAACGAGATCAAAATGATTTCTGGTGCCATAACCGAAGATTTTTCGCAGTATGCCATTTTGCGAGACGCAGTTGCTGAGCTTGAAATTGGTGAAGACTTAACACCCGCTAGCACAGTGCGTCTGGGTGTTTGTTATTATTTGCTAGGTCGTTTCAGCCGCGCTATCGAAACATTGGCAGAATCTGACAAAGGTGCCCTTTCATATTTTTACATTGGTCGCAGTCATTTTGCGTTAGAAGATAACGCAGCAGCAATTGAGAATTATGATTTGGCAGAACGATTTGGTTATGACCGAGGCATTTGTGTCTTAGCCAAGGTTGAATCGCTACGAAACAGCGGGGACTTTGACGGCGCTTTACAAGGTCTAGAGTCGCTTGACGGTGCCATCATGCAAGAAGCCGATTATGCTTATCAATATGGTGAAACGGTTGCTACGAACCGCGGTGCTTCTGAGTTAGTGGTAGAGTGGTTTGAACGAGCTGTTAAAGCAGATGACACGCATGCCGGCGCATTGTTTGGTTTGGCCCGTGAAAACGATCGCCGAGGAAACGACGAAGTCGCTATGGATTACTACCGCCGCAGTTCAATGTCTTTCCCTTCACACGTTGGTTCATTATTGAACTTAGGCTTGCTGTATGAAGATCACGCACAATATGATCGAGCTCAACAATGTTACCGCCGAATATTGGAAGTATTTCCTACGCATCCCAAAGCGTCATTGTTCCTGAAGGATGCGGAAGCGTCGGATGATCAGTTCTTTGATCTTGAAGCTGAAAAAGCACAGGATCGAATGTCTCAAATATTGAATATACCGGTCACTGATTTTGAGCTTTCGGTTCGCAGTCGTAATTGCCTTGTTAACATGGGGGTTGAAACTCTTGGTGACTTAGCACGAACGAGCGAGCAGGAATTACTTGGTAGCAAGAACTTCGGTGAAACCTCGCTGATAGAAATTCGAGATATGCTTACCTCCAAAGGCTTGTCCTTAGGTCAGATATCACTCGAAGGGCGTCCTGAACCAACTGTTGATCGCAGTCAGCTCTCGCCAGAAGAAGCAGCCGTTTACGATCGTCCAATTTCTGATTTGAATTTGTCAGTGCGTGCTCGCAAATGTATGGTTCGCTTACGTATGAATACCATTGGTGAGTTACTTCGCAAGACGGGCGATGAAATGCTTGAATGCAAGAACTTTGGTGTCACGAGCTTGAATGAAGTGCGAGAAAAACTCGAAATTCAAGGCTTGAAACTACGTGGCGATTGATTTCGCTCAAGTAGGTGGAATTTGTTCTTTGAGCTGTAGTTTTTCTGTTTTCAGGATGTTTCGTTGGCGGAAACCACTTGCGCTACCAGGATGACTTATGACTTCACCTGAAACCACAAGTTCTGATAGTGTGAGCCCCGTTGGTTTTAGTTTTGAAGTGTTGACGCAAGATACAGAGAGTGCCGCGCGGCGCAGTGTCTTAACCACTCCCCATGGTAGCGTGCAGTTGCCAACATTTATGCCGGTGGGGACGCAGGCAACGGTCAAGGGATTGGCGATTGATCAAGTACAGGCAACGGGCGCTGAAATGCTGCTGGCAAATACGTATCATTTGTCTTTGCGACCTGGTGAAGATGTTGTCGAGCAACTAGGTGGTCTGCATGCCATGATGCAATGGGATGGTCCGCTTCTTACTGATAGCGGAGGCTTTCAGCTATTCTCGTTAGCAAAAATGTCTCAAGTGACCGAGCAAGGCGCAGTCTTTAAATCACACATTGACGGTTCCAGGTTGGAGTTAACTCCGGAAAAATCGATTCAGATCCAAGAGACATTAGGGTCTGATATTGCGATGGTCTTAGATCACCTGGTTTCGTTGCCCAACGAGAAATCAGTGATCAGGGCCGCCTGTGAGCGTTCCATATGCTGGGCACACCGCTGTCAAATCGCA
>Ga0302134_10000284_pt1 | contig 20852 bp, 19 predicted proteins | sample CB9_SCM_MG_FD_203123 | JGI IMG/M metagenome (GOLD analysis project Ga0302134, IMG submission 203123) | Marine microbial communities from Western Arctic Ocean, Canada - CB9_SCM | ecosystem: Environmental > Aquatic > Marine > Oceanic | place: Canada: Western Arctic Ocean | collected 2017-09-19
GGATGGCCTTTCCGCTCTCCGAACGGTGTTTCCTCCAGGGATCACGGTAACGGCGGGGAATGCGTCATCGATTAGCGACGGAGCTGCTGCGGTAGTTGTTTCGAATGAAGCCGTGGCTGCAAACACATCGGGCGGACCTGTCGCTCGAATAACGGGCTACGCTCACGCAGCAAACGAACCAGGAATGCTGTTTGATGCCCCCCGAATCGCTGTAACTAATTTGTTAGCCAAAACCGGTCAATCACTCGAAGAATTTGACCTCATCGAAGTCAATGAAGCTTTCGCAGCCCAGGTACTCGCCAACGGGCAGGCTCTTAGCTGGGATTGGGACCGGGTGAACCAACGTGGTGGGGCTATAGCGCTCGGTCATCCGATTGGGGCCAGTGGTTCACGAATACTTGTGACACTGATGTACGGCTTGCAATCCACTCATGGAAAAGAAGGACTTGCCGTCATCTGCCACGCCGGTGGTGGTGCAGTAGCAATGAGCATCTCACTGCAGTAGCCCGCTTCGTACCGTAAAGTTAGCGAACTTTCGACTCACATCATCGAGGAATTTACGATGGAATTTGATCCGAGCCAAATGGATGTACTTCATCGACGTCAGGTCGAGGCGATGATTCTCGGACCAATGCTCAGAGCATTTCAAGATGAAATTGGTGTTGAACGAACCAACAAGATTGCCCGTGACGCTATTACAAAATTGGCACGAGAGCAGGGCGCACAATTTGCCAAGGGAATTGGCGCTAACGGACTCGAAGACTATGCTTCGAACAAGGATGCATGGCGCAGGCACGGAGCCTTGGAAGTCGACATCATTGAGAGCAACGAGAGTCGCTATTCGTTCAATGTAACTCGCTGTAAGTACGCTGAAATGTACAACGAACTCGGCTACGGTGATCTCGGCAGCATATTCTCATGCACTCGGGATTTCGAATTTTGTGCAGGTTTTAATCCTGATGTGAAGCTCGAACGCACACAGACGATTATGCAAGGTGATTCACATTGCGATTTCAGATACTCTCTTAACGATCCGATTCAAGATTCTGCATCTGAGTCAAAATAGCTATTCGACCTGCCAAGATTCTTTAAAGAACCTAACGCAGACCGTAATTCGTACAATCAGTTATCGCTTCACATTTCCAAGGACTCTCGAATTTGCCACAACTAACATGCCCTGTAGACCAATCTCATCTTGAAGATTCCAGAACCTCTGGAGAAGATTCATCAAAATGTGATCAATGTGATGGCGTTTGGATTACGACAGCGGCGCTTGAGTCTTTGGAAGATAACGCCGCCAGCGACGACATGGTCAAAGGACAGCGCCAGTACGGAAAGAATGTTGTCGATCACGAGTGTCCTCACTGTGGCGATCAGATGACTCGATTCCGGTATCGCGGTTACAACCTTGAAATCGAAGCATGCCCTGTTGACGCAGGATTCTGGCTCGATAAGAGCGAAGATCGTGAGATTCGTGATGTTATGAAACAGCGCGGTTCAAATCTCGGCAGATCTGTATCTGCTGAAAAGAGCTGGCATCAGGCTCGACGTGGCGAGAAGGCTGGCGTATTACAGCGTGTGAAGCAGCTTTTCGGCTTCAACTAAGGTTAAAATCGAATCATGTTTGATTCAGACCGAGGTAACGCCGACATAACGCTGTGCATCTTTCCGCATTTGCGAGAGTTCATTGCTATTGACGCTCGCGAAGATCGACCGAGCGGACCAGCGATACTAAAGCTTTCAATTTCAAATGTGCTTGGCGAGGAGTTTTACTCCAAGGTCGAGCAAGATTTCTCAAAGCTAATACGACGCCATGACGCCGGCTTCCTTGAACTCATGGGGATACCCCAGCAGGTTGAAGCTGTTATACGAGCCAACTCTTTAAAGCGGATCATTGCCGAGATTGGAATCAACAACTCAGTAGATTCCAATGAACCTGGTGGCAGCGTTGGAGTGCTATTTTTCGTAGGTACATTACTTGCATTCGAACAGGGTCAATTGCACGAAGCTACCCGTGAATTGTTCGGGAAGAAGCTTTCTGCTCAGGTCATCGATCAACTCAACGAACAGTTGTTTGGGCTCATGGAAAAAGAGCGAGCTTCAATTCAAGAAACCACGAAACAGGACCTCACTGGACTGATTTCAGGAAAAAGTGGTCCTTACGTGACTCTCTGGGAAAGAAGCGGGAAGTAACGCTCGTTCAGTTTGAGACGACACATGATCTGTATCGTCTGTGGTAGTTACTCATCAACCACATGTGTCGAAGTCGATTCTTCGATGCTAAATATGATTCGACAGATCACTCCATGGAAGACTCCTTCCTCGATACTTTTCTAGGTCACCCGGCTGAAGGCAGCTTCATGGGCTGGCTCGCTGACGGCGGTCTTTGGGCATTTCTAATTGCCGGTGGAGCCATCTTCGGTTGGTGGCTCGTAAGGATCATGCTCCGACGAGGATTACGTCAGGCCGTTCGTGGGCTTGACCAACATGAGGCGACTGCTGATGTCGGAATGGCGGTTCAAGCCGCAGATTCATGGATATCCAACTTCCTGGTAGCTGCCGTATTCGCAGGGGCCGCGATACTCGGAATTCTTGCCGTTCTCGGCAACAATGTCGATCCCGCTGTTGGCTATCTCAAAGGTGCGGGTTCTGCCACTGGTAACTGGTTGGCGACTGATGGTTTGCGAATCGTACTAATCTTTTTCATGAGCTGGGTGGTGACTAGAATCGCGCGGCGGGTTATCCCAAGGGTACTGTCATCGATCATGCTGGGGCAGGCATCAACTGCCGATCATGATGAAGTTCTAAAGCGGTCCGAAACCCTTTCAAGCGTGTTTGTCGGCGGCGCGGTGGCGTTGATTTATGTTTCAGCATTATTCATGGTCTTGACTGAACTTTCTATTCCGATTGGACCGGTCCTCGGTGGGTTCGGAATTGCCGGTATCGCTGTCGGCTTTGGCGCTCAGTTTCTAGTCCGCGACCTAATCGCTGGCATCTTTATTCTTGCTGAGAACCAGTATCGAACTGGCGATGTAGTGACAATCGCAGGCATGTCTGGACTCGTTGAATCGATCAACCTTCGTCGTACAGTGCTGCGTGATCTGGACGGTCAAGTCCACGTAATCCCGAACGGTGAAATTACCGTTGCATCGAACAAGACCAAGTACTGGTCCCGAGTGAACCTCGATATTGGTGTTGCGTACAAAGAAGACGTAGACCGAGTGATCGCTGTCCTCAATGATATTGGCGATGAAATAGCCGCCGACCCTTACTACGGATTGATGCTAATAACGCCTCCTCAGGTACTACGATTGAACTCATTGGACGATTCAGCAGTTACGTTCAAAATGTTGGGCGATTGCAAGCCAATGAAGCAGTGGGAGATCATGGGCGAGATGCGTAAGCGCATTAAGATCCGCCTCGACGCGGAAGGCATTGAGATCCCATTCCCACATCAAACCGTCTACTGGGGAGAAGCACAGCCACCATTCCGACCTGAAGTTGTCGCTGATGCTGTTCGCAACGCTGAATCAATGCCCCAAGCTAGACCTGCGCCTCAAACTGAGTCACGCCCATCAACGGTGACAGCTCCGCAAGGTCAACCAGCAGCTGGAAGCCTTGACGACGAGCCAATGACTCCTGAACGGCGAGAAGAGCTTCTGGCGGCAATTACAATAGCTACTGCATCGAGAGTTTCGGACGCCAGCATGGATATCCAAGCGCGTACGATGCTATTCGACACATCCGACGGCGAGTAAGTTCGCTAACGAGACTCGATTACACGATCGAGTTCTTCGAAAATAGTTTGGATTGAGTCAGAGAGCTTGATTGATGAGATCGTCTCTCGAATCCGATCGGCATTAACTGTTCGAGCGGTTGAGGATTCAGAGATAGCGGCGGACATTGCATCTACCATCGCAGAGATATCTGAAAATCCGACAAGCGATACGTTTTCGCCAAGTAGTTGGCTAGCACCGCAAGTTTCGCTGAGGATCATCCCGCCTTGTTTGGTATTGACTAAAGGACCGTCAAATACCGAACGAGGCGATCTATCGATGACAGGGACAGAAACCAAGGTGTCGTAAATGGTTAGTCCAGCGACGGATCTATAGAAATTATTTTCTTCAAATATTCGAACCGGACTAAAGTTCATTGAGTTTTCATTCACACGTCGTGTAGCTCGCCGAATTTCATCTGACAATCGTTTGTAAGCGGATATATGAGCAGGACCGGATGACAGAAATAGTAAGTAGCGAGTTTCAGCAACCAATTCAGGTTGCCGTTTCAGCAACTCCCCAAAAGCGTTGATCGTACGAACGATATTCTTGTGTGGTTCGGCACGGTCAACAGTCACAAACGTGTGAGTAATTGTGTCGTCAATTAGGTTTTCGACGAACCGCTGCGTGGTCTCAAATCCAGTAACTTGAGCGAACTTTTCTGTTCGTACAGTGGGAGCAGATACGGTGAGCTTTATATTCCGGTTTTCATAGGCAATAGAGTCGCCACTAGCCCCGGTCTCCGGAATAGCGCTAGTAATAAAACTAGTTACACAGGCTACGAATGCTCTGATGTCAGTCTCTGACTGAAACGAAAGAACGTCCGCTGACAACAAACTTGTGAGAATCTCCTCTCGCCAGGTCGATGGCAGTATTTCGAGATCTGTCGGCCACAGCCATGGAGTGTCGAACGAGTGATGTATAACTGCTTCAGCTTGGCGTTTTCGGACCATTCCAGGGACGAGCATCAACTGGTAGTCGCGGGATATGAGAGCTAATTGATCATCACCCGCCGCGACCATGACCTCATTCGAGAACATATCATTGACTGCTCGATATCCCCGTTCCCAAGCATCGTGCTCTTGCTGACCAATATTAGGAGTGAACGTCGGACTCCATGATCGATGAAGCAGAAACCACAACAGAGGATTACAAATGAGGTTGTAGAACTTGTGATGGACTCTACGTGGAGGCGATACAAATCTAACGGACCAATCGTTGGGGAGAACATCACTTTTCAGACCGCCATTCGCACTAATGATTTCGTTGGCTGCATTGCGATCTGCTGCGCTGACGGCTCCAGCGACCCAAGTGATTGGGGTGCCAACCAATGGCTCGAACATCTCAGTGCCGCGTGAGTTGTCACGCTTTGCAATCGGCTGCCCTGAATGTTCCTCTGTGAAATACAGCGGACCTCGGTTAACAGCGACGACTAGTTTACGATTGCTCGTAAATCGCATAGTTGTATCTATTAGTGAGTCAGTCACGCGGTCTGTCGACTCACTCTGAATTTTATCACCGCTCTGATGAGCCATGTAATTTGCCCTGCCGCGTAACTCGTAAATCCTTGATGAATAGCGAATTTCACACCGGTCGTTTCATATTTAGATCAAATTCAATCACTTGATCAACTCGCCGTCAAAGTTCTGATGGCGAAAATCATCTTTGACACATGAATTTGTCGCTAACTAAAATCAATTGTTCGGTTTACACCAAAACACTACGTAGCGTGCAGTTCGGAGAAAAATGACCTCCAGCCCTCCAAAAACAGCGGATGAACTACGAGAGGCTTTCCTTTCGTACTTCGAAGGACAAGATCACCTTCGAATGCCTTCGGCATCGCTGATTCCTGCCGCTGATCCTACGCTTCTGCTCATCAACTCGGGCATGGCGCAGTTCAAGTCATATTTCTCTGGTGAAAAAGAACCTCCACACCCTAGGGTCACAACTTCACAGAAGTGCTTCAGAACAACTGACATCGAAGAGGTCGGTGACGACACTCACTTGACGATGTTTGAAATGTTGGGGAACTTCAGCTTTGGCGACTACTTCAAAAAGGAAGCCTGTGCTTGGGCGCTTGATCTTCTGACGAACAGATTCGGTCTTGATCCAGAGCGCCTCTACTACACCGTCTACACGACTGACGATGAAGCTGAGAACATTTGGAAAGAACTCGGGATTCCTGAAGACCGTATCTACCGATTCGGCGCTGAAGAGAACTGGTGGGGACCTGCCGGAGATGAAGGCGTTTGCGGACCTAGCTCAGAAATCAACTACTACCGTGGTTCGCTTGATGACGTCCCAGCAATAGATGATCCAATCAGAAACGGTGAGTGGGGGCCAAACTATCACGATGATTTCGTGGAGCTATACAACCTTGTATTCACTCAGTTCTATCGCGATTTGAACGGAAACGACACCGTTTTGCCAGCGAAGAACATTGATACCGGTATGGGTTTCGAACGCATGCTGGCGGTTCTGCAAGGAGCATCCAATGTCTACGAAACGGATGCTTTCCGTCCAATAATTGCGCATGTTGAGCAACTTTCAGGCAAAGAGTGGGGTCAAGACAAAGAAGTAGATCGCGCTATACGAATTGTTGCAGAGCACTCACGTTCGGCTTCGTTCCTAATTGGTGACGGCGTAATACCTGGCAACTCGGGTCGTGGGTACGTTCTACGTCGACTAATCCGTCGCGGAATGTTGTTCGGTCGCGAGTTGGGCATGGATATTCCCATGTTGTCGACGATATCTAAAACGGTTTCCGACCATATGGGTCATGCGTACTCTGAGCTAGTTGGCAACTACGAATTCATCAAAGATGTTCTTGAGAAAGAAGAAAACAGTTTCTCTCGAACTCTCGAGTTTGGTGCGTTAGTTCTTGCAGGGATGATCGACTACAGAACTTCAAACCCCGATGCTGCAGAGCAACTAAAAGACGGCAAGAAGTTGAAGATTCCTACAGGGGATGACGGTCGGTCCGTTGGCACTCGGCAGTCAATTGCGGAGCTTGAACGATTGGTTGCTTCTTGTGATTCCGATGCTATCGATGGATGGCGTAACAGTATTTCAGGAACTGAATCGTTCATTCTTTACGACACCTACGGATACCCTGTCGAGGTGAGCGAAGAGGTCGCTGGCGATGCCGAGATGTCGCTAGACAAAGACGGTTTCAATTCTGAGATGGAAGCTCAACGTGAACGCGGTCGCGCAGCCAGTGGATTTGGCGGTAATGCAAATTCAACGCGTATATATGAATCACTCGACGTTGAAGACACTCCATTTGTCGGTTACGAAACGCTTGAGTCGAAGACTTCGGTTTCGGCAATCGTCATGGACGGTGTATCTGTCGATTCGGCAAGTGAAGGTGACACGGTTGAGTTAGTTCTAGGTGAGACACCGTTCTATGCAGCTCGTGGTGGACAGGTTGGCGATACTGGAACTATTGTCGGTGCTGGCGTCGAAGTAACTATCAACGACACTCTAACTCCTTACGGCCACGTGAACGTTCACTACGGAACAGTCACGTCCGGATCACTGAACAAGGGTGCGAATGTCACGGCTACAGTCGACGGAGACCGTCGAGAACGTATTCGACGTAATCACACAGCTACTCACCTAGTGCACGCTGCGCTACGTGAAATCGTGGGTAGTCACGTTAGACAAGCAGGTTCTGTTGTTGATCCTGATCGACTTCGATTCGATTTCACCAACATGCAGGCGTTGACTCGTGATCAAATCAAAGCGGTTCAAGATCGAGTCAACGAAAAAATCCGTCTCAACCGAGATGTTGAAGTTCACTTCACCACGTATGGCGAAGCAGTCGAAGAAGGCGCTTTAGCGTTCTTTGGTGATACATACGATAACGAAGTGCGAACCATCAAAATTGACGCACCGTGGAGTTATGAACTGTGTGGTGGAACCCACATGGACCAAACCGGAGGAATCGGTACGTTCGTGATTATTTCCGAAACCGGCATAGGCTCGGGGATGCGTCGAATGGAAGCAATCACGGGTGTCGCTTCTGAGGAAGCAATATTCGAACGATTCGGCACACTGGACGATATTGCTTCGAATTTCCGAGTATCCGTATCTGACGTAAGTAGTCGAGTCGACGCACTTTCAAATGATTTATCACGAGCACGAAAGCAGCTTGCTCAACTCGAAGAGCAGCTCTTGCAAGCCAGTGTCGGCGGAGGAAGTTCTAATGAATCCTCTAATAGTTTTGACATTAAATCTGATGGCACATCCATACATGTTGAAGTGAATGAGGTTCAAGCGACAAATTTTGGAGCACTTCGGAAAACCGGAGATCATCTGAAGAATCAGATTGGTAACGGTGTGGTGATTCTTGGAAGCGTGATCGACGGGCGGCCAATGGTCGTGGTGATGGCGACTGATGACATGGTGAAAGCCGGCATTAATTCTGGGAATATAGCGAAGGCTATCGCCGGTAGAATGGGCGGTGGTGGTGGTGGAACCCCTGCCGTAGCTCAGGCTGGTGGTAAAAATGCCGAGCAGCTTTCGGAAGCACTTGGTGCAGCCGAAGAAATAATTCGTGAATCGCTTAATGGCGGGGCAGGTAACTAGCTATCGCAGATAACGGCCGATTACTCGGTGTTGACTATGGTGAAGCCAGAATTGGACTCGCTATAAGCGATCCTACGGGCTTGATAGCGACGCCTATAGACGCGATCAAAGCTGCCGGTTCGGCTGACGCCGAGAACATATCGAAAGTTGCAGTCGAACGTGAAGCTCGTGGAATCGTCGTTGGGTTACCGCTGTCGCTCGATGGCTCACGTGGACCCGCTGCCAGAAAAGTTGGTGCATTTTGCGCTCGATTGCGCAAAGCTACCGATCTTCCGGTATTCACTTGGGACGAGCGAATGACAACGGTTCAAGCACATTCCTTACTGAGAGAAGCAGGAAAATCACCTTCTAGGGCACGTGGAGCCGCAAGAGGCAAGATAGACTCAGCGTCTGCCGCAATAATCCTCGACTCGTTCATGCGGTCGAACTAAATCAGTCCGAGTACGGACATGGAGAGCTATGAGCAGCAATATCGGCGTAATGGGTCATCCCATAGGTCACACGAAATCCCCAGTATTCCAGCAAGCAGGGCTGGACGAACTCGGCATCAAAGAGACGTTCGAGGCTTGGGATGTAGCGCCGGAAGATCTTGAAGAAAAAGTTGCCACTTTCCGTGCTGATGGCTTCTTAGCAGCGTGCGTGACACTACCGCACAAACAGGCTGTGATCTCATTGGTCGACGAACTCACCGAAGCTGCTCAGGCCGTTGGTGCAGTGAACTGGATTTTCAATCGCGATGGCAAACTCATTGGTCATAACACCGACGGTACTGGATTCTTACGGGCACTTAAGGAAAAAGCGGGTTTCGACCCGAAAGGCGCTAACGCAGTTGTCTTTGGGGCGGGTGGTGCTGCGAGGGCGATTATTTACGCACTGAAATCAGCTGGTGTAAATCGACTCACAATTGCCAATCGCACCGTCGAAAAAGCTCAGGCCCTTGCTTCAGAATTTTCTGAAGGCAAATTTAAGCCCAACGCCATCGGAATGAGTCGAGACGATCTTTCGAACTTTGTGCCCTATGCAACGCTTCTAGTGAACACCACTTCGCTGGGTATGGCGGGAGGTCCGGCAGAATTGGCAACTCCAGCGACTGCAGACATGATCTCTGCTGAAGCTGTTGGATACGATGCTGTCTACGCCCCACCGATGACTAAGTTCTTGCGAGAGGTCGAAGAAGCTGGCGGGGAACCCGCAGGCGGGATGACGATGCTGGTTTTCCAAGGTATTGAGGGATTCGAAATGGCGACAGGTAAAACAGCGCCAGTCGACACGATGTTCACTGCTCTCGAGCAAGCTCTGAAATCCAGCTAACCCGATCGCACTCGAAATAGTTACTGCAACTATTTATAATCGAAACCGCTAAGCTCACTCTGATCGATGACAGGTGGGCTGAGATAAGTTTTTTTATAGAACGTTTGTTTTCGCATTCGTTCACGAATTAGCAACGAGAATAATTACGAATGACGACATTTCGATACCTCACGGCCGGTGAATCACACGGTCCGGGCCTCACGGTAATAGTTGAGGGAATTCCAGCCGGTCTCGAATTGACCGAGGAGTACATCGAAAAGCAGATGTCTCGTCGCCAGAAGGGCTACGGTTCCGGCGGCAGGATGAAGATCGAAAAGGATCGCGCTGACATTCGCTCCGGTGTTCGTCATGGAGTGGCACTTGGCTCTCCTATCGCTATGTGGATAGAGAACCGAGATTTTGCCAACTGGACCGATGCTATGTCGATTTCAGAGGTTGGCGACGACGTTGATAAGAAGGTCTACACAAAGATCGTTCCCGGTCACGCCGATTTCCCGGGTGCACTCAAGTATGTTCAGCACGATCTTCGAAACGTGCTCGAACGTGCTTCCGCACGAGAAACCGCTGCACGAGTTGCCGCAGGTTCAATAGCTCGCCGGCTTCTTGAGGAGATCGGAATATCGATCCACTCCCGTGCCATTTCAACCGGGGATCAAGATGGTAGTTCGGTTGCAACTGAAGATGTTGACTGGAACGCTGTTGAAGCATCCGAGGTACGAGCATCCGATGATGATGCAGATGCAAGATTCAAAGCTGCGATAGATAAATCGAAGAAAGAACGAACCACAATTGGTGGAGTCTTCGAAGTCGTAGCATTCGGTGCTCCCGTTGGACTCGGAAGTCACGTGCACTGGGATCGCAAGTTAGACGCACGTTTGGCTCACGCGATGATGAGCATCAACGCCGTTAAAGGCGTTGAAATCGGAACAGGATTTGCCAACACGCGGAAGCCGGGCCGAGAGGTTCAGGACGTGATCGAACCAGATGCGTCTGACCCACGTAAATTCCGTCAAATATCTAACAATGCCGGTGGAATCGAAGGTGGTATGTCGAACGGTAACCCGATCGTTGTGAACGTGGCTATCAAGCCGATCGCTACGATGACCAATCCGTTGCCATCAGTCGATATCAACACTGGCGAATTGGTTGATGCTGCCTACAACCGTAGTGACATCTGCCAAGTGGCACGAGCTTGCCCGGTTGGCGAAGCAATGATGGCATTGGTTCTAGTCGAGGCAATGCTTGAGAAATTCGGTGGCGATTCACTTAGCGAAATCAAACGGAATTACGCTGGTTACGTCGAATCCCACCAAGCCTTCGGCAACAGTTAGTTCGCTACAGTCATAGTCTCCAGAAACAATCAACATTGACTGAAGTCAGCGTTCCTAAACCCAACATTTACTTGATCGGTCTCTCAGGCACAGGAAAGACGCGATCAGGAAGACGCGTCGCTGAACTGCTTGGCTGGCCCTTTGTTGAGATGGACGGCGTGATCGAAGACCGCGCGGGTAAGTCGATCCCTCGTATTTTCGAAGAAAACGGCGAAGAATATTTTCGCAATCTCGAATCTCAAATACTCGAAGAAGTCGCCGGCCGCGGTGGTCGTATAGTTTCTACCGGTGGCGGTGTTCCAATTCGGGCTGATAATCGCGAGATTATGAAAAAATCCGGTCTCGTAATTCGATTGAGCGCCAGTCCCGAAATCATTCATCAACGATTGGTTAGTTCAGCAACACAGCGAGGTCGATCGCTCAGACCTTTGCTGGGCGGTGACGCACCGATTGAGAAGCTCCGAGTGATGCTCGATGAACGTGAGGAAGCCTACTCAACCGCCGGTGTTACCGTGGATACTGAACGCAAATCTCACGATGAGGTGGCCGAGGCTATCGCTAAGGCATGGCAAAACAGCGGGATGGCTGAATCTAATGACTGATCAAAACCAAAATCTTGCTGCGGTAGTGAACACGACTCAAGGCAGTTACCGGGTGATTGTCGGGCGTGACGTTATCGACGATCTCGGTTTCGAGCTACAAAAGACAGGTCTGCAGGGCAGGGCGTTCCTAGTAGCAGACGAGGTGATGTTCCCAAACCCAACCCGTAGGGCACAAGAAGCTCTTGAACGGGGTGGTTATGAAACCCATTTATTGGCGCTCGAAATCGGCGAGGCGAATAAAAACCTTGAAACAGTGCAAGTCGTCTACGACTGGCTTGCCGATCTTAGAGTTGATCGCGGCGACATAGTCGTAGCAATGGGCGGCGGCGTAACCGGTGATTTAGTTGGTTTTGCAGCGGCAACATGGCTCCGAGGAGTAGCCGTTGTTCACGTGCCAACGAGTCTGGCTGCCATGGTCGATTCTTCGATTGGTGGCAAAACAGGCGTAAATATTCCGAAGGGCAAGAATCTGCTTGGTGCGTTTCACCAACCGAAGCTCGTACTTCAAGATGTTGGGCATCTCGACTCACTTCCAGATCGTGAAATGTCCGCTGGCTGGGCCGAGGCCGTAAAACACGGACTAATTCTGGACGCTCAATTGCTGGATACGTTTGAACGACTTGCTCCCCAAATGCGTGCTCTCGAAGACGACGAGCCAGTCGAAGCAATACGTCGCAGCGTCGCTATAAAAGGCGAGATCGTGTCTGCTGACGAGTTTGAGACAGGTGACCACCGAATTCTGTTGAACTATGGACACACCATCGGTCACGCAATCGAAAAAGTTTCCGGTTACGGCACGTACTTGCACGGCGAGGCAGTTGCCGTAGGAATGATGGCCGCGGTAGGAATCGCTGAGCGCCTCGGAATGATCGATACCGAGTTGGTAGACCGACAGCGCCGTGTTCTCGAGAGCTACGATCTACCCGTACGTGCATCAAATCTTGATGTCGACGATCTAATCGAAGCGACAAAGTCCGACAAGAAATCACGTGGCGGAACGATTCGCTGGGTGCTGCTCGAAGGCCCCGGTAAGGCGACTACGCGACGAGATGTTCCTGAAGATGTCGTCCGGGAAGCTGTTCAAGCTATTCTCGATTAGATATCGATGATAAGCGTCCCTGCCTGCCAATCAGGAAGCTCGGCAACAATCTTTCCATCTGGTCCGAACAATGCTGCCCAGCCCGGGAAGTCTTCGTCGATCGTGGATCCTGCCTGAGTGCATGCGGCGATGCTGATCGCCGAGATTTTTCGCCCGTGTTCCGTGTTCTTCGATACAGGAGCCCCGCCACCAATCGAACCCGGCCCGCCAAGAATAGTCATCGGTCTTGCGTGGTCCGTATAGGCCAGGTGCCGACGGATGGAATACAACAACTGCTCCCGCTTTCGAAGCGGCAACGAACTCGTTGTCGACCGAATAGTCGGCGCAAATGGCTACACCAAATAAACTCGAAGCGACTTCGCCAGCATAGGCTTCAGTGCATGGGGAGAATAAAGCCTCGTTGTCAGCTAGATTTCTCTTACGGTAGATTCCTGACATCTCTCCATGACTCGCGTGGATTTGAGATATAAACGGTCCACCGTTTGGATTCTTTTCTGCAATACCGAATAGGTTCTGGTCAATTCGACCAGATCATTCACCTTTTTTGAATCTGTGGACAGTTCATATTCCGAATGGACGGCAGGATCTATATAGCCGGTCAGCGACATCTCGGGGAATACGACAATATCGCAATTATTGCTTGCTGCTTCCACAGTCAAACGTTCATGAACGTCAAAGTTTTTGTCGATTTCAGTTTTCGGGCAGTTTATGGATGCAAGTAAAACTTTCATCGTCAATCTCCAAATAAAAACACCCCTCCCAGATTTACTGGAGAGGGGTGCGTTTTATATTTGAGATAGCCGCGGGCTACGACCGCACTCGAACTACTTGAGTCCACCTGCGACTGCAGGAACGATGCTTAGCTCGTCTTTGTCGCTTACAGCGCTGTTGAGACCATCTAAGTACCGGACGTCTTCACCGTTCAGGTAGATGTTGACGAAGTGACGTAGAGCGCCATCTTCATCAATCAAACGCTCTTTCATGCCCGGGTAAGCCGCTTCGAGGGCTGCTACCACTTCACCGATGGTTGAACCATCAGCATCGACACTTGTAGCGCCACTGGTCAATTTCCTGAGCGGTGTGGGGATTTTTATTGTTACGGCCATCAGATTTCCTGTTTCTCGTGAGTTATCTGATTTGAAATATCAGACTCAATTTATGTCTACAAATATGTTAGACGCGATTTACTCAAATACGTTGCGAGTAAATTTTGTGGATTTCGATAATGTCGGCACTAATGCACTAGCCAGCAAGAATATCGCCATCTAGCGAACTTACGTCCGAACCTTGCTCTCGTACCCATTCCAAGCCACGATCAATCTCATCTACCGCACCTTCGATTTCAAGAATGACCCAGCCATTCTCGGAATCGATGTCAGCGCGCCGGATATTGGTTACAACATCGAACTTGTGTCCGAGTTCATAAATAACCGGGCTCTGAATTCTCTCGGTCTTGAAAGTGAATTTGACTCTTCGGAAAGGCATTATGAAACTGGCGCTCCTGTTACGACTTCGTCAAACGAACGAACCGTCGGGTCGATAGTTACAGTTTTAACCGAATCTGCGATAGCTTCAAGTGTCTTGAGGCCAGTACCCGTGATAAGTACGACAGTTTCCTCGTCAGGACCAATCACGCCTTCACGTGCAAGTCGTCGGAGCGTCGAGATAACGACACCTCCAGCGGTCTCGGTAAAGATACCTTCGGTTTCGGCAAGCAACTTCATGCCTTCAGCAATTTCGTGCTCAGGAACGATCGTGCCAGAACCACCAGTTTTGTTGGCAATCCTAACGCTATACATGCCATCCGCTGGCGATCCTATTGCGAGGGACTTAGCGATGGTGTCAGGGATGACAGGTTTCGGGTGAGCTTGACCTTCAACGAACGCCTTAGCAACAGGAGAACAACCGAATGGTTGGGCAATATGCATTTTGGTGTCGGCGCTATCGATGATGCCCAGCTGGGCGAATTCCTGCAGACCCTTGTAGACCTTGGTGAACAATGAACCAGATGCAACCGGCACAACTATGTGTTCAGGTGCGTGCCAGCCAAGCTGTTCAGCGAGTTCATATCCGATCGTCTTACTACCTTCGGAGTAGTACGGGCGCATGTTGATATTTACGAACGCCCATCGCCGGTCATCGCCTAGTTCGGAACACAGACGGTTTACATCGTCGTAGTTTCCGTTGACGAGAACCACTGACCCAAATATTGCGGCTCCGAGTATCTTGCCTCTTTCGAGATCGGAAGGAATAAACACCATTGTGTTCATTCCGGCTTTGGCTCCATGAGCAGCCGTGGCACCTGCAAGGTTTCCAGTAGAAGCACAAGCAATGGTGTCGAAATCGAATTCAACTGCTTTAGTTGCAGCAACAGAAACGACTCTATCCTTAAACGAATGAGTTGGGTTCGCTGCGTCGTTTTTGATCCAAAGATTATTCAAACCCAGTGCCTTACCGAGGTTGTCGGCTTTGAGCAGCGGGGTCATTCCGGCACCAATATTTACCGCTTTATCACGGCTGGCGGGCAAAAGCGCGTCGTATCTCCAGATAGTCAACGGACCATCTTGGATTGAATCACGGCTGATGTTTTTAGTGATTTCGTCGTAGTCGTAGTTGACTTCCAACGGACCGAAACAAAAGTCGCAAACGTAGATAGGCTCTTGTGGGTAGTCGCGACCGCACTCTTTACAGCGCAGCGACTGGACGTATGGCAATTTCTAAACTGGACCTCTCAACGGAAGGAGTTGCACACATCACTTCCGGCAGTCCGGCCGGGAGTGACAACAGCAGCTCCTGATCCGAAGCTCGTTGATTCACCGACAACCTGAACGATTCGCAATTAGGAATCTGAATCGCTTCAGGGAGTAGAACTAGTTACTAATAGTAGGGGCGAGAATCGTTAGCGTCAATTTGTCAACGACGGTTATTCTCAATAATTTGAGTATAAGCAGGATTGCGAACACAAAATTCGTAAGAAGTTGGATGAATTAGATCGCAATTCATCTTCAATTGGTTGCTCACAGCAATTCTGGCTCAAAGCGTGCAAAATGCACCCATAAATTCAGAAATAGCGAGATTCACACCAACAGTCCGCGAGTAAAAATGATTATTGAATGGAACCACCACATGTTCAGCTCTGATACTGAACGATATCCATTTCACGATCGAGCTGCGTACACACCTCGCTCAGAAATGCTTTCGATTGACCCAATGGCTGAGTACATCCTACGGATGGACCAAGAGGGAATCGACAATGCTGTATTAGTTCACCCCGAGCCCTACGGAGACGATCATCGATTAGCGCTTGATTGCGTAGCAGCACGACCGGATCTGTTCAAAACCACAGCGTTGTTCTATCCGAAAGATGATGATGCTCCTACCAAGCTCAAGTCGCTCGTTGCGGAACATGCTGAATCGCTAGTTGCGTTCAGATTCCATGCTCTGGCAGGTAAACGTGAATATCTAGATTCATTTTCAGATTCAAATGTTCGCGAGCTTTGGAAAACAGCTGGGGAACTAGGCCTCATCATCGAACTTCACATCGGGCCTGATTATTCCGCTCAAGTCGACAAGCTAGCGCGTGAATTTCCAGATTTCACGGTTCTGGTCGATCACATGGCTGAAGCAAAAACGACTTCGGGGCCGGATTTTTCCGACACGATTCGTTTGAGCGATCTGGACAACGTCTACATGAAATTGTCGGGTTAAACCATTACTCAAACGACGAACCACTCCACGAAAGTGTGATCCCATTCAGTCGATGGGTCGCTAATTCGTTCGGACCTGATCGAATGGTGTGGGGCAGTGGAACACCAGGTATTGTCGATACTCATTTGGCTCATTGGTCCGAAGAGGATCGAGCGAAGGACAAAGGTGGCAATCTCCAGCGGTTACTAGGCTTCTAAGGAGCCAGCGCCACCGTTATCGCACCTATGCCGATCGCTGCGGCCCCGGCGAATCGCGTTCTGCCAACCGATTCTTTCAACACCAGCGCGGCAAGTAGTACGCCAAATACGATCGCCAACTCACGGAACGGACCGACGTAGCTGACAGGCGCAAGAGTGAACGCAGTCAGCACTAAGCCATACGATATGAACTGCAGTGCGCCTCCGGCTAATGCAATTTTCCAAGCACGTTTGAATTCGTTGGTGAAATCTTTGGATGAATAAGTGCGACGCAGTATCGGGAAAACCCCAAGCGAGCCGCCTAGCTGAACTGTGAACATGTACAGCAGAGGGACGACGTACTCAACACCACGTTTATCCCAATTCGAATAGGTTGCAATGAGTAATCCGGTGACTACTGCGAATGCCACTCCACGGTCGGCGAGCAACGATTTTGGGTGTAGCCAAATTTTTAGGCCTGTCGGTGACGAAGCGCCAACGATGATTACACCAGCAAAAATGGCGACTATTCCAATTACGGCAACCGCTGATACAGACTCGTTCAGCACCAGTACCCCGAATATAGGGATCAGCGCCAAACCTAAACCGCGTGCAATCGGGTAAACCACCGACATGTCGCCGTGTTTATAGGCGCGACCAAGCGTGAAAAAGTATCCGATGTGAAGGATCACCGTGCCGGCAATGAAGACCCAGCCGATAGCAGATGGAGGATCGGTTATCAGATAGAAAACAGCGAACGGAAGGGCAAGAACTCCGCCAAGAAACGCCATGAACCAATTCGCGAGTTCAGGAATTGGTGAGCGGCGTACGAGGAGGTTCCAAGAAGCGTGGGCTAGCGCCGCAATTAAAACGAGGACAATCGCAGTGTCGGTCATGATCGGTTCACAACCGAAGGCAGATTATCGGCTTTTCTGTTCGTGATCGGCTGCAAGTGCCCAATCGACACGAAGCTCTATATCACCGTCGGCCCAAGGCTTCGTGATGTATTCAACTGCACCAAGTGAACGCGCCATCGCCATATCTTCAGGTCGATCTTTGGCGGTCACCAGGATCACTGGGATAGGACTTGTGCGAGTATCGGCCTTCAGAGTCGCAAGAGCGTCGAAGCCATTGACTCGAGGCATCATGACATCGAGAAGAACAAGATTTGGAGATTCCGAGACTGCAAGATCAAATACTTGATCGCCGTCCTCAGCTTCGACAATATCGTGTCCCGCGTCTTCGAGAATCGTAGCCAGCGCTAGTCGTACATCGGGGCTGTCGTCAACGACAAGTATTCTAGCCAATTGCCTAGTCACCTCTACAAAAATCAATCATGCGCAAGTACCTCGCTCCTCCGTCCGAGCGAAGTTACTGCCCTGATTCTTCCACAGTTCGGTACTCTTTGCACACAATACTTATGTCAAATTACAAAATAACACCTCTATCAATCTTTTCGAGGTAGTCCTTTTGTACTAATTCCCACGCAGTAAAAGGAATAGACACACACGATCATGCATTATCAAGATGAACGAACGACTGGGTGCCGAATATCAGATTCATGGACTTATCGCGGTCTAAAAACCGTCGTCCTAGAGAATGAACTTTTGCGTGTGTCGATAATTTCCGACAAAGGCGCGGATGTCTTCGAATTAACTCACAAAAAGACTGATACTGAGTTCATGTGGAGAACCCCTTGGTCGGTTCGGAATCAGAGTCTCTCAACACCCCCGACAGGTGACGGCGATAACATTTGGCATGACGCCTATATTGGCGGATGGCAGACTATCGCTCCTACCGGTGGACCGCCTCAGAAGTACGCCAATGCTGACTTGGGTCAACACACTGAGGCAACATTGATGCCGTGGGACGCCGTAATCGTCGAAGATACGCCAGAACGAGTGAGTGCCAAATTCACGGTACGTACTGTAAGAACTCCGTTTTGGATCGAGAAAGTGGTAACGCTGGAGGCGAACAGCCCGGTGGTGACAGTTACTGACACGTTGACCAATCAAGCAGAAGAAGAGGCAGAGGCTCAGTGGGGCCAGCATGTAGCACTGGGAGATCCTTTTGTTACGCCTAACTGCAGACTAGATATGGCTCCGGCCGATCACTTCGTGCCGGAACGCGGTGGTAATCGACTCAAAGATGGTCATGTCGGGAAGTGGCCGACCGCAGTAGATCCTGACGGCAAAAAAGTCGACTTGACGACCTTCCCACCAAAATCCGATCGAGTGATGGACTATTCAGTATTCAAAAACCAGAAAGAAGGCTGGTACGCCATCACTAATCCTGACAGGGGTGTCGGATTTGGTCTTGCTTATCCGGTCGATACGTTCAAGTACCTCTGGTACTGGCAAGTGTTCGGTGGCGGATCGGGGTATCCCTGGTACGGCAGAACCTACAACGTCGGTCTTGAACCATTCACAAGCTTGAGCGCCGGAATACCAGAACCGGGCTCTGACCAGCGAACATCGATTGTGTTCAAACCTGGTGAGACTAAAACAGCAACGGTCCGAGCTGTCGTTTACGAGAGCACAACTGGCGTTTCGCACATATCTCAAGATGGAGAAGTAACCACGAGTTAATCGCGCTACGAAATGAAAACGGGCGGTGAGCTGGCAACAATTTGCCAATTCACCGCCCGTTTTTTAATTACAAGTTTGCAGTTTTAGGCCTCAGCTAGAACGCCCGCATCGGTCTGATGCGCACGAATCCAGTCCCAGTCCAACGGAACTCCGATTCCTGGTCCATCTGGTGCGTACACATTTCCTTCGCTATCGATTGCATCGAGATCGTCGTTGTAACCGAGGTACACAGGTGCCTTAGTGGTTTTCACCTTGGGGTGGACGAGGCCTAATTCGAAGAAATTAGTGTTCCTAATCGAGGACATGATGTGGCGATGAACAGGTCCGGGTCCGTGAAGTTCTACATCAAGTCCGAAACCTTCAGAAGCGTGAGCGATCTTCATAGCCCCGGTAACTCCGCCGTCTTCGTGAGCACCGGCTCGAACATAGTCGGTGCCATCGGCAACGATGAAGTCGACGTGCTGCTCGAGCAATCGGATGTGTTCAGTTTGCAACAGAGGTGTTTTAACCATCTGGCGAAGTTTGCGGTGAGCAAATTGCGATACTCCTCCGTCTTGGTACGGATCTTCCCACCAGAAGAAATTAGCTTCATCGACGGCATGGCCTAGTTTGAGTGCGTCACCGAAGTTTTTGACCTCACAGGCCGGATCGATCAATAGATCCATTCTGTCTGCGAACTGTTTTCCCAAATTCAAAACATTGTCGACTTCACGCTTGATATTGCTGCCTGCAAGACCCCAACCGTGCACTTTGAACGAGCGGTAACCCATTTCGTAACACTGTTCGGCGAAATCAGCGAAGTCTTCTTTTGTCTCCAAGCCTCCGTTTTCATCACCGTGTAACGTCGATGCATACGCAGGAAGAGCCTTCTTTTCACCGCCTAGTAGGCGATACAGCGGTTCGTTGTAGAGTTTGCCCGCAATGTCCCATAGGCAAATGTCGATAACACCAACACCAAGCATGGCGCCATGACGTAGCCCACGTTTGGTGTCGTTGTAAATCTTCTCTCGAGATAACGCATCCTTACCGATGAGATACTCAGCCACTGTTTGTACATCGCCAATGGCCCGACCAATATCGGGGTACTCACCGACAATTCCTTGATCCGTATGAATCTGGAGTACAGTGCCGGATTGCTTTAGCTTAGAACCCGCTTCGAAAACAGTGTTGAACGTGTTGTAATCCTTGCCAACATTTTCAAGCTCGTGCTCATACGTGGTGACTGAGACTTTTGTGATCTTCGGACTAGCGTTCATTTCTCTGGCTCCTTACCCATATTCGGGTGTCTGCAAACGAGTTAGCTGATCGACTGATTAGTCAGAACTACAAGATCTGTTCTCTGACTTGAATTGATTTCGCGGCGGGATGTTAGCACTTAAGAGTCAGGTAATCCTTCACGCGTGAGGTAATTGCAGTCCATTGAGCCGCGTGTAGAATTCCGACGATATTTACTGAATCTCAAAGTCACCAGAACATTTCACATGCAAGCAATCGTTTATCACGACAATAAAGACTTACGACTCGAAGATATTCCTGAGCCAATCCCTGGAACTGGTGAAGTGAAAATTCGAATCACCGGGACATCCATCTGTGCAACGGATATCGAGGAGTGGCAGTACGGACCGTTATGGGTTCAGCATGGGTCACCGAACGCGATGACGGGAAAACAGA
>Ga0302134_10000288_pt1 | contig 20766 bp, 14 predicted proteins | sample CB9_SCM_MG_FD_203123 | JGI IMG/M metagenome (GOLD analysis project Ga0302134, IMG submission 203123) | Marine microbial communities from Western Arctic Ocean, Canada - CB9_SCM | ecosystem: Environmental > Aquatic > Marine > Oceanic | place: Canada: Western Arctic Ocean | collected 2017-09-19
TGAGAAAGATGCCTTTGTCCTTTGTATTGCACCAAAATGGCAGGCCGAATTAGCCCTTGAATCGGTTATTATGAGAGCCCGAGTAGCATGGCATAGAATCCCACAGGAAGTTCGTAATGTCGTAGTCAAAAAAGGAGCACCCGAAGACGGAACAACCAGCCCTATGCGGCCTTTACCTGGAAGCGCTAGGATGTATCCTGAAACCGACATCGCCCCGGTAACATTGACAGCTGAAAGATGGCGAAAAATATCCGCAAATCCGCCATTGAGGGGAGCAGAAAGAGCAGCAAGGTTGGCTGCAACCAATCTAAGTGAAGATCAAGCCAAACAGATTCTTGCAAGAGAGTTAGACGATATTTTGATTTCAGGAGTTGAAGGTAGTGCTGGGTTTCCGGCAGTATCTGGAAAAGCATTTGCAACTATTCTGTTGATGGGTTTAGATGGAATCCCGAATAACCTACTCAATGCAATGATTTACCTTAGAGAAGTGGATGCAATTGCGAGAGACTCTGAAGAAACTTTGGCTCGAGATTTACTCGACGGTGGCGCATGGAAAGAACAAATGAATCAGAAAAGTAAGGTGGCCTTCCTTGATATTGCATCACAGCGTGCAGTTGAATTGGGTTTGGAGCCAGCAGATGCAGGAGCACTACAAAGTCTCATTGAATCACTCGTAGCAGAGCGCCTAGACTTCGTTAAGGAAAGAGGAATGGGTGCTATTGGCCCGCTGATGGGGATGGTTATGGCACAAGCAAAAGGGGCAGATGGAAAGGAAGTTAGTACAATTCTTCGTCAGGTAATTAGCGATAACACCTGAGGTATGAAAATGCGGATGAAGTTATATTTCATCATCGCCACATTACTGATATCTACAATTCCTTTGGCAAGTTCATCTTCAAAAGAACAAATAATCATCGATTTAGATAGAGGAATTATTTCTACAGCACCAGTTATTTCTGGCGATATATTGCTAGTCAAATCAAGTGGTTGGCTAAGCGCTTTGGATCTTGACAGCGGAGAAGAGTTATGGGCAGTTGAGCACCAAACACCCCATTTTTTTGAGACATCCCCACCTTTGGTTATTGAAGAAAAAGTTGTAACGGGATGGGCAGATGGGGTAATTACGGCTTATGATTTAGAGAATGGAAGTGAGATATGGAGCCTTGAAACAGGAATGAAGGGATATGGAATCACGGGTTCACTGCTCCTTGAAGGAGATACAGTACTTGTACCAACTGACCATGGGGTTCTATCCCTTTACCATTCAAACGGAAGTATTGGTTGGAATGCATCTACTGAAGAAACTACATTTTACCGCAGTTCCCCTCTTCGATTTGGAAATGACGTGTTGCTAGGAGGGGAAGACGGTAGAGTCTTTGTCATCAATGAATCAGGAAATAATTATTGGTTGGATGCGCCTTCTTCAATCTCAAACCCATCGATAAGAGGAAAGATTGTTTCCATCGGGCAGAGATTGCTAATTCCAATCCAGTCTGGAAGCGGGGGGGGGCTGGTGGAAGTCTATGAAAACCAATCAATCATTCACCCAATTTCAGGTTCCCTAGCAATTCTATCGGAACTCGATGGATTCATAATAATGGCATCCACAGAAAAAACAGTTCTCTTTGATTGTATATCTTGGTGTGTTGAAGTTCAAGAATTGACTAATGAACCAATTTCCGGTGAAACCCAGTTTCTAGAGAATGAAATAATTCTTCCAGTTAATTCCGCAGAGGGGAAATGGTTGTTATTCAGGCCTAGTTGCCAGGGGGGAAATTGCACTTGGGAGCTGGCAGAAACTATCGTTCCAAAGCACCCTCAATATCTAACCGCAAATTTAGTTAGGACAGATAATGCAATAATCATTGTGAATGATGCAGGTTGGGTTGAAATTAGAATAAAGCAGCAACTGGAGGACAACTCCGGAGATGAAGACTATGACTTTTTACAAATACCATGGTGGTTTTTATTAATTAGCGGAGCAATACTTATTCTGCTGGGGGTCACTAATAAAGAGTATATGAAATATGGAATCACAGTTGGTTCAAGTTTGATATTCATGGCTTTGATACTAAATATTCAGAGCATTGATGATGCACTAACTTCGATTCAAAAACCCCAGGAAGAAACTCTTGATGATTCAATTCCAAGCCAATGGATAGGGACTCAAATAGTAGTTTTTGAGTTAAATCAGCTAATTCCAGAGGAATTTGTTAATATGAATACCTGGATTAATGCAGATGGTACAATACTGAAACAAGAAGAGGGTGGCGGTGCAATCTATGTTGGAGGAATGAAAGATCATCAAAATGCTCGCTCACTAACCATCGAAGCTATTGAAATTGCAGGCTTAGATTATTCTGATCATCAAGAGTTTATGGGTTATAGAGTAGATAAAATCGCAAATGCAATTGACGGGGAAGATGGATTGTGGCTGTTGTACTGGGAGGATGGAGTGCTAGCCAGACTAGCCGTTGATGCAAATAGCATAGATGATGATGCAATAATCATGTGGCGCTTCGAATAAGTTTCATCAAGTACCTTCATCAACAATGCCAGTCTCGCATCTAATATGCTCGGGCCACACCCATCACCTGTTGGACAAGCGACACTTTGGCTCATTCATTTCGTATTGTTGTGTACGATGATGGCTTTACTTTGGTCCTCTATGAAGAAACCATTCGGTAGGCAAATGGGATTATTTATCGCTTATGGCGCCACAGCAATTGGTGGCAGGGTCTTAATGGAAGGCGCCCCCAATATTCAACCAGTAACAATTCTGATGCTACTTGCTGGAGCCCATTTGGGTTCTCGCCATGGGGTAGCACTAGCGGTTTTGGTTACATTAGTTAGCAATATATTTCTTGGAAGCGGTTGGTGGGCTATTTGGCAAGCCAGCGGTTGGGCTATGGTTGCAGTGTCCGGTGCATTTGCTTCTAACTGGTTGATTACCGATGGCCGCTTGAATATGTGGCGAGTAGCATCACTTGGCTTAGCATGGGGATTCCTCTTTGATTGGTGGGTATCAATGTATATTTTCCATGGAGGGGCTGACCTGATGACATATTTCCAGTACCTCATTAATGGAATTTCATTCGATTTGCTTCATGCTGCTGGAAACATCACCTTCGCTTTCTGGTTAGTTCCAGTGCTCAATAAATTTCCCGAGATGAATATTAGAAAGCTGATTACTTCAGAACCAGCACTGACAACAGCGTGATTTGATGCCGGAACAATCAACCATGGTAATAATCGCTCGTGCGGACCTCAAGTTATCAAAGGGAAAATTCGCAGCTCAAGCAGCCCATGCGGCCGTAAAATGTGCACTGACGGCAAAGCGCAGTGCCCCCCGCCAACTAGAACAGTGGAATTCTGCCGGTGCCCGTAAAGTGGTCTGTGAAGCAAGGAACCTCGACTCATTGAAGCGCCTATATGGAGAAGCAAAGGCTGTGGATTTGGTTGCTGAAATGATTACTGATGCGGGTCATACCGAAATACCAGCGGGAACGGTAACTTGCATGGCGATTGGCCCAGGTCCACGCAGAGCAATTGATGCATTAACTGAAAGACTTCCATTAATGAAGTGAATATAAGCCATTCAGGCCATCAACATTCTCATTTCTTCTACACTACGAACTTCAGCGAAGTAAATGGCTTCGATTGAATCATAGAGTTCCTTATCTCCATTCTCTTCGATTATTTTGAGGAGATCCCCGTAGGTTTTTGCTGCCCCGATTTCAGTCTGCAAGGCTTGTTCTAGCATTTCCTTATATGAGGTTGAATGGATAATTGGAGTCTGGTCCCGTTCAGTAATTGCAATGCCGCCGAGTTTAACGATGGCACAGCGAACCGTATCTGCATGAACCAATGATTCATCTGATTCTTGCTTGAAATGGGCCGATAGGTGTAGCCTATGAATTCCTTTTACATATGCGGAATAATGGGCGTACATGTTGATAGCCCTCAATTCCCATGCTAGTGCTTTGTTCAGCTTTTCAGTTAATTCTCCGATTTCCATTATTTCACTTCTTAGGTTCCCCGAAACTATTACGGCCTCTCTCCACCCAGTTTTTAAAATCAATTCAACTATTTCAAGGCGCGGGTTAACCGCCTTATTGATGCACTACCTCCTTTTCGCACAGCCATGGGGCTTCGTGCTTGGCTGCATAAAATGACTGCACCCAATTCTATGGGAACTATCAAGGCTGGAGATATTGGTGAGACAAAATTAGTTTGCATCGTCAATCAAAGTCTAAAGATGGGTAAAGGGAAACTGGCTGCTCAAGTAGGGCATGCATCGGTTTCTGCAAGTATGAAATTGCTTTCGAAGGACCCAGAAGTCTTTGAATTATGGACTTCTCAAGGGCAGAGAAAAGTGGTAGTCAAATCACAAAGTGTCGATGAAATCAAGGAGATTTTGAAGAAGGCCGAGAGTGCTGGATTGAATGTAATCAAAATCCATGATGCTGGAAGAACGCAAATCCCTGCGGGCTCCCTAACCGTGGGAGCGATTGGGCCTGCTGGCGAGGAAGAATTAGACGAGTTAACTGGTCATTTGAAACTTCTTTGAGAATGCAAGGTGCTATGTTTGAATGGGGGATGGCAGGAGCATGGCTGACCTTAGGAGCGATACGGTTACTCGCCCATCTGCTGCGATGCGAGAGGTGATGAAAAACGCTGAGGTTGGCGATGATGTTCTCGGTGATGATGAGACGGTCATACAATTACAGGAATTAGGAGCAAAGATGCTAGGTAAGGAATCCGCCCTTTTTGTTCCAAGTGGGACCATGTCAAATGCTGTAGCAATACGTTGTCATACGCAACCAGGAGATGAATTAGTTACAGAATCAAAGAGCCATATTTACAATTACGAAGGTGGCGGTTATGCTGCCTTATCTGGTTGTTCAATCCGCTTGGTCCAAGGGGAAAATGGAATGATGACAGCACAGCAAGTTCACTCTGCTATTCGCAAGGCAGCAGGTTCACAATCACACTTTGCAGATGGAAGTTTAGTCTGTATGGAAAATACTGCAAATGGTGGCGGCGGGGTTTGTTGGGAGCAAAGTGAGATAGATGCTGTTTCAGAAACCTCACATGACAAAGAGTGTGCAGTTCATATGGATGGCGCAAGGCTATTCAATGCAGTAGTCCATACAGGCGTATCTGCAGATAGAATGGTTGCAAATTGCGACACCATCTCAATTTGCTTGTCCAAAGGCCTCGGTGCACCAATTGGCTCACTTTTGGTTGGTGATGAGGAAGTCATTGAGAATGCTCATCGATGGCGTAAAATGTTTGGAGGAGGCATGAGGCAAGCGGGAATTATTGCCTCGGCTGGAATTTATTCACTGCAAAATAATGTTGTTCGCTTAGGTGAAGACCATGCCCGAATTAGACGTCTTGCTGAAGCCATTAGTGTCCTTGATTCATTTTCAATTGACATGGAAACAGTGCAAACAAATATGGTTTACATTGGTGTTGATGAAGAGAAGTTCTCTGCTGATGATGTTGTTAGCAAATTGGCAAATAAAGGGATCGATTTACTTTCAACAGGACCTCAAGATATCCGAGCAGTAGCGCACTTAGACGTGGATGACAAGGACATAGAACAAGCGATTTCTGTATTCCAATCTTTATCTCATTGAGGAGGGCTAACTCCAAAATGTTGGTCGGCATACTCCCTTGCTTTATCTGCCTGCCAACCCATTTCCAACATCTTTGTTTCATATGCCAATTGTTGGGGTGACCTTTCTGGCACAGGTTCATTCTCAGTGATTGCCTCAGGCCCCTTTTTCTTCAATAATAAAACTATTACTAAGATAGCAACAACTCCACCAATTATTCCGGAAGATAGCAAAACTACATTGGAAAATAAAGAAGATTCAACTTCTTGTTGAGGCGGTATTAATTCCATAACTAAATGAACAGTCATGTCATCTCCATCATAGGCTTGAGGAACTTCAATTTCAACCTCTCCGCTCTTCTCACTTCCTAATGGAATGATGCTTGAAACGATGTGGGGATAGTTTTCCAAACCATTTGAACCATCTGGGAAGTAGGCACTTTCTTCTACTGTGAAGGCAAAGAATGCTAGCGAGTAGTCTGTAAATTTAGAGAAGCCATCACCATTTTCCAGGCTCCAATTTATTTTACCACCATCCCCAGAAGGGGTCCATTGCCAAGATAATATCCCATCATCTAGGTTTGGTGCCGCTTGAGCAGAAGCGATGTAATCCTCTTCCAAGGAACTGAATTGCTTTGGCGCAGAGCCAAGGTGCTTCCATTTACCATGGATAACCACGAATGGTGCTTCGCGTTCACCGTTTCGCCTCTCCCACCATAGATCTCCATCAGCTGTGCCAAAAGGGTCTTGGTAATCATTATCGGGGTGGAAATGAAGTTGTACTAAGAACTGCTCTTCTTCGATATCATCCATTGCATGTTCTGCTTTGACACAATTTTCACACCATGTTGCAGTGTAGTCTTCGGCTATTACCGGCATTGTTGATTGACCAAATTGAAGGGATGAATTGGTTTGATTTTTTGCATCCATTGCATCCGATACTACCAGTGGGCCAACTCCTTCAAGTATCGGAGCACTACTCATACCTTCACGTATTATTATTGTTGAACACGAGAATAATAATATGAGCGAAAAAACCACTGCTACTCTCATCAAGGCAAGCCAAAGGCCACTCCTTCTTCAATGGTCGCAGGCTTAGGATAATAGTTTCAAGAGGTCTTTTAAATCTCGAAATCTTTGAGATACCCCGCCAGATGATAGCCCCAATGCAGTAGCAACTCTGCGGTTGTGACCACGAATTCCTAAATCACTCATCACTTGTTTTGCGATGACTGCGACCAACATATCAACTCTTTCGTTAGGTAGGGAACTATCTAATTCAGGTTCCCCGAAGTTAGTTAGAACTCGCAAGCATCCGCTAATGATGTCTTTTACAACTTCATTAGATAAGCCGGACTCTTCTTGTAATTCTTGTCTAATTAAGGATATGACATTATTTATTGATGCCTTTCGAATCATGGAAGGGCGCTGAGGAGGGACGAATGAGATTCGACCCAACCCCCTCATGCGGGTGATACGTTGTTTCATGCGTTTAGCTAATTCGTTATAGTGCTCTTTTTCGATATTCCAACCTTGAGTAAGCGAGGTAATTCTGCAGGAACTAATCATTCCCATTGATGAAGTTGTTATGATAGCGGCAATGGCGGCAGTTTGTTCCCTTTCTATTCGGATTTTTCCTTGAATGACTCGCAATTCATTTAGAGGAAGGCACCCCAACTCCCCGCGTTTTTCTTGTTCATCAGGTTGGGCGATTAGTGTTGCCTCCACCACGGCACGCACTGCAGATTCGACATCACGGCCTAGGGAAAGGGAGCGGATATGCTCCATGACTCTGTCTGCGAAGCATTCGCGCCCTCGGCGTGCACGACTTTGGTATCTCCCCATCCTTGACCAGAAGGCTTTGTCGACACCTCTTTCTTTTGGATCAAAGGTTGTACCTTCCATCGCTGACTCTGCCATTCGACTTCGGCCACCGACTTTAGAGTGCGAAGCATCTCCAAATACCGATGACTTATCTTGCATATCTAAGGCTAATTCGTTATACACTAGCCCACAATTATTACAGACACATTCTCCATTTATTCCATCCTCAATTAGGACGGAGAAACATTCACTACACTTATTTTCCATTCTTTTCACCACTATGTTTTTTGCATGAATCGTTCGACCAGAATAGATGGAATTTCTAACACGGGTGTTCAGTTAAATTGAACAAAACTGAACACCACTCGTTTCCATTCCACTTCTATGCAGTCTCCGTTCCACGCCGATTTAGATGATGGTTGCCTATGGTGCTTAAACCTTTCCCTTCCCGGTCAGTTATTACATGCAAAACCGACAAAACTTTCTCACCTTCTTAGTAACTATGTCCGCGCTTATGCGTATAATCAGAGGGATATAATATTACACGCCACCACCAACAGCAAAAAAACAATATGTAAGTAAAAACAAACAACAAATTACACCCAGCGAGAGAACTACCAGTAGAGTTCATGTACCCCCGGCAACAGTAATGTTAACTCCGGTGGAATCAAGTTGAGACAGCAAGCCATTGAACCCAGCATGATGAGGTTGACATTGGAACATGTACCGACAGGCGGAGGCCTTCCTGAATGGCTGAGAGTGTACCTTGCTCAACCATCTGCTGAAGCCGAAAGCAGGATAATGATTCTTCATGCTAACGAATCTTCACGCAAACAAACACTTGTCGACCTTGCGCGCGGCGGCCGGTTGGATGGTCACGTCGTTGACCCACTTGATCACCAGACCATCAGTAGTTTAGTTGAGTTATTAATGTCAGATTTACGAATGACAAGGCCATTCCCCGAGGATGGACTGCTTTCTCTTTTGGAGCATGAAGCAGTTTCAAGGAGCGCCTCAGAATTGGGATTCCCACTTATCCATCCAGATGTCGAGAGAACTTGGTATATCAGTCGAACAAAACGCTTGGCTTTACTCCATTCTCACTTATTGCAATCAGCAGCCTTGGGCTCTTGGGATGGAGATCCAGGTGCAGTTGAATTCCATGATTTGTTATTGAAAATTGAAGAAACACACGGGCGTACCCATCCCCGGCTTTCAAAACACCATTTGAGTGGAATATTACAGGGGTTAGAGAAGCCACCATTCTCTCTTGCAAACTTATCTGGAATCATCATGCTCAACCATGATCCAACTCTATCAAAAGAGAATTTACAGTTACTTAGAATCATTTCAACACTAATTCCCATTCACCAACTGGTGCATTCCGGTTCTTTCAGACTGGGGATGCATGGGGCATTGATTGAAGATATCGAAGCATGCCGAAATCAGGAAGACCTACCTGATTGGATGCCTATCCACTCACCCACTACGGAATCTTTGGAACAAAGAATGGTCCACAGAATATTAATCGATGAAGGAGTAGACGAAATTACAACGGTATTTTCAATTCTTGATGCAAGGTCAAAGTCGCCTGCTTATAATCCAACTGAGAAGATAATTATCATCGATGGAGATGCAAACCGAAACCAAAGCCGATGGAATGAAATTCTATCCGAAGGAGGATGGATGGTTCCTAAGAAGGTTGAAAATATTCTTTCCAGCTCCCTTGTTCATTCCCTGAGTCGCTTGGTAAGCATTGGGCAGGGAGATGATTCTTGGGCTCCTGAGAACATCCTTGTAGAAGCCACAAATGGTTTTCCAATTTCTGATGCGTGGTTCGGTGATTATTCTCACCCTGTAAACCCAGATTGGCAACCAAGACCTCATTTAGATTTACTCGAAGAAGTAGCCCACGGCCTGCATATCAGAGGTGGACCGCATGCGATGAGCCAGTGGCTAAGGGCCCTCTCTGAAGCAAGATTTGAGCACCCTTGGATACCTGTTGAAGAAAGACGTCAAGCTCGTGAAGAGACTCAATGGTGGTTGCTATGCATGGCCAACAGGTTAAGCCCATGGCTTGATGAATATTCTTTATCTGCCTTACAAGGAGATGAGTTACTAGGGTGCGCAAGTAGACAAATCTTACCATTGCCAAGCAAAGCAACAAATATTATTGATTGGTTTTCTAACCTAATTCATTGGACAGACTGGCAACATATTTTATCTGTCAATCCTGCAGAAGCGGGAGCATTGCGTTCGCTATTGGATGCAGTTGCACGCTGCGCAAATATTCTACCATCGATTGAAGAACTAAGTGGCATTGAGGCAAAGGAGGCATTGATTTGTATCATGGAAGGTTTGTCACTACCTAATCCACGCATTGAAGATGCTTTACTTCGAGTCTTGACACCTGCTCAAGCACTTGGCTGTGATGCTGATTTGTTGATTCTTTGTGGTACTTCTGCAACTGCATGGCCTGTTTCCAGCCCAATCGTTCCATGGATGGACCTTGATGATAGATTGAGATTAGGGGTTGCAAGGCCCGATGCTGCGATGCGCTCATCTCGACACTTAATCCGTAATGCTTTGGCTGGTGCCACAGAAGTTTTGGTTCTCGACACTTCGATTATCGAATCAAACCCGCCTGGCACACACTGGGCTGAAATCTTAGATGAGGTTGGTAAGGAAAAGCGCCAACAATGGCTTTCCCCTCCGATTTATTTAATCGATGAAGACCAACCGGTCACTGGCTGGAGATGGGTTGACTTTTCTGAGTCTATTCAAGGTATTGCTAGTGCTCCAACAACTATTCAACAACATGAAAATGGAAACTTTAACCTGTGTATAAATGGCACAAGGTTTAGAGATTTAAAGCAATCAAATGGGCTTGCAGCATTGCAGGGCCAACAAACTGGTGAGGTTGTCCAAGGTGCAGCCTTGATGAGATGGCAAAAGCACTTGATGGAAGAGAGAGATTCAAGAAGACCAAAAAACCCTGAAGGCAATTATCTCAACAGTGAAGACATTTCAGCCCTGTTGAGTAAAGAGGATTTGAACTTGCTCAATAATTGGAAAATACCAGATGATGTTCCAGAACCCCGAAGTAACCCTGCATGGCCGGTAATTGGCAAGTCTCATGAAGGTGGAAGGCGAACCCCTAGTGTCGATATCCGACCTTTACGCCCACCCGCTTTCCAAGTCGAATCCATCGATTCTCGTGCTGGCCATAATTTAACAGAGCAAAGGTCGGCATTACGCTGGTCTGCGTCTAGATTGCATGACTGGCTGGATTGTCCTCGGAAAGGTTGGTTAAAACACCGCCTAAAAGCATCTTCTCCTGATCAACTTGAAGATGATATGGATGGCAGGTTGAGAGGAATATTAGTTCACGATGTCTTGACTTTGACAATGGCTGAAGTAATGGGATTCGAAGTTGGAGAAATGAATGATTTAACGGTCCATCCAACCCTTTCCTCCGCAGGAATGGGTCTTGAAGAAGTGATGTCAATCGCCCTTTCTCATGCATTATCTATTGCCCCTTGGTTATCTCGAGAAGATGCAGTTGCCTCCCACAGAAGAAAAAGTATGCTTGGTTTAGAATTGGAAGAATTACGAAGTTGGGAGGATTGTGAGCCATCGCCAGTCATGCTTGCAGGTAGACTTGGAGCCCTGATTCGCAGGGAAATGGGAATATCAAAAACAGGAATTCTATCTCTTGAATGGGATGTGAAAACACAGCAAGGAAGACGTTTAAGTATTGAAGTTCCGGAACTAAAAGGTACTGAGGGAAGTTGGGATTTCAGCATTTCAGGAAGAATCGATCGTATTGAAGTAGTGCCCCAAGAAGGTGGTTGGACTAGAAAGGAAGGCAAAAAAGAAATTGTACCATTAGATTTGGATAGCGATGATGAAGACCCTTCTTTACGCCATATTATCATCCGTGAATTGAAAAGTATCGAAGGCCCAAAAAGTAGTGATAGCGGAAAGCGCCACAAACGTGGAATTCTCGAAGAGGTTCAATTGGCGCTTTATGCAAGAGCTTGGGAAATAGCCAACCCAGGAGACCGGGTTATTGCGATTGGAGTAACTGAAGTAGGTGAAGAGACAAATCATTGGCTAGAAGTTGATGAGTCAGTTGAAGCAATTTCAGAAATGGCAATGGATGAAGCAACTAAATTTGTGGAACCATTACACAGAAGACGTGATGAATCCCCTGATAATTTAGTTAGCATACCATTCAGAGCTTGGCTTAGACACCGTTTGGAAGTCTCAGGCAGGACAATCGAAGCAGCCGAACTAGGGGCGGTCCACCCAACACCCTCCCCATCCGCATGTGGATTTTGTCCGGTAACATCTGCCTGTGGTTTGGATGAATTGTTTTCAGGGGGTTTTCTATGATACCCCTAAATCGCAGCCAATCTCATGGCTTGGACCTTGACAGACATTTGGTTCTGGATGCGGGAGCAGGCACAGGAAAGACCACTGTAATGTCAGTTCGTTATATTGAGCATATCCTCAGTGTAGATCAACGCGCTAGCCGGCTGTTACCGATGGGTCCTCGTGAGGCGCGCTCAGGCCAAGGCGCCCTCCGAATACCTCGGAATCAACAACAAGAACTGGAGGAGTGGGGTGGACTATTACCACCAGAATGCGTTGCTATCACTTTCACAGTAAAGGCGGCTGCCGAATTAAAAGAGCGAATTCGTTCTATTCTTGCTAGTCTTGCATCAACTCAGGATGGGGACCCTGAAAGCCGATTTGACCCGCGCTTACGCAAACCTGGGTTTGTTGAACAACTGATGTCATTACTCGATAGTGCTCCGATTGGAACGATCGATAGTTTCCTTTCACGCCTAGTCGCACCCCACTTATCGCTGGTCTCTGATGTGCATGCTTCTGAAACTATGTCTGAAGAAGATGGGCCGATGCTTGATGATTCAGCAATCAGTCTGTTTTGGTCCTTACAAAGTGAATTTGACGCTTTGGATGCGGGTATGACAGGTGATATTCTCAGCATGTTGCAATCACGAGATAGATTGGCATTAATGATGGGAGGAAGGAAAACCGCTGCAACAGTCATCAATGGTTTGATTGGGCAAACTCTATTCGTTGAAGAAGCAGAAAATGCTTGGTTTTCACATGTAGGAGATGATGGCTTACAAACTAGCATGGAGATGTTGAGGTCTTTAACTCCTGAAGCGGATGCACTCATTCCTGCAATCCGCACCGCTGCTCAGGAATGGATGGATGTAATCAGAGGGCAATCTTCAGCATTGGGACTGGGAGAAGGATTGGCTGAAGATAGCCGAATTAGGGCCATAGATGAATTACTCAACATTCCTGTTGATGCTGGTAATTGGAGCGCTTTACTTTGGCTCCACCACCTATTAATTTCAATGACTTCGATGGCTCAATATTTATCCCCCTCACCTGTTGTTTTACCTAAGGGACAACCACCAAAAGGTGCTGCAGCAACTGGTTGGGGAGCAGGAATCCAGGCATGGGGAAAGGTTAGCAAATCCTCAAGGGATGAAGTAAAATCTGCCGCGGAAAATGCCGCAGAAACAATTCGTAACATTCTTTCAACCCCACAAGGATTACGCCTTCGAGTAGTAGCACGTTCGGCGGCATTATTCGATACCTCTGCGCTTAGTAACCCCGCCCCTGTCGGTTCAAAAATGAATCCAAGAGTGATTTCAGAACTACCTTCTTCTGCCCCTGAAGACAGCCCACGAATGGCTGGGGAAATGCAAGTCGTACAAGTTGAAGATATGTTCAGAGTGTTGGAAGCAATTCGAATGATTAGAAGCCAGATGAAACGCAGAAGTGGAATTCATGACCACTCAGATATGCAGCGCCTAGCCGAGGACTTACTACTTTCAAGATGCCCGGAGGTTTGTCGTACATGGTATCCTCGCCAAATGGTGGATGAGCTCGATTCAATGAGTGATGAGCCATGGTCAGATGTGCATATTAACAGGGCATTATTATGTGAGACTTCAGAGTTAAAAGCAGTCCATGATCTTGAGATGAGATTGGCATTAGTCAAGAAACTTAGGCGAAAGTATCGCGCCTTCATAATAGACGAATTCCAAGATACAAACCCCCAACAATGGCGTCTACTCGCCAGATTATGGGGTAGAAGAGAGGCCCAACCAGATGACCCCGAACCGCCTTTTGGGGATTGGGATCCAACTATTTGTTTAGTTGGAGATGTCAAACAGAGTATCTATCGATTCCGTCAGGCTCAAGTTAGTGTCATGCGAAATGCAATTCAACAAGTTCGCAGAATCAACCGCGATGAAGCAACAAATGAAACAAGAATAGCAGATTTAAGACCTGCTGAAAGAAGCAGAGACACTCGCCCCCGAGGAGGGGGTTGGAAGGATTCATCGACATTCGTTTCAGCAGATTCCTATGAGTCATCAGATTCTAAGCACCAATATTCTTGGTGGAGGTTTGATTTAGAGGACGACGGCAGTATTTCAAACAGCGAGACTACCTTAGCAAGGTCTGAAGGGCACATTGATTTGTCGCGAAATCACCGAACAGATGGGGGATTACTGAATACCATCAATTCGTTATGTGAAGACATTTTCTCCCCACGACACCATGGTTTGGAAGGAGATTGGTATGCAAGAGCCCAAACTTTAGTGCCTCATCACCATGAAAAATGTGGTAACTTGGAATGGTTACTGCCAATTCCAGTATCTAAAGGAGATCCTGGCCTAGACTTTGAGAATCCGTTAGATGCCTTTACTTCGCCAAGAGCCAAGGCATCACACCTTGAAAATGAGATGATTGCTCGAAGACTGCATTGCCTAATCAATGGTCTTGGAACTCAAATTTCATCTCATCAACCCGAAGGCGAAGCAACTTGGGTACAGTTACCGATAATTGAGAGAGTTGCGGCCGAGGATATCTTGGTACTATTGCCGACAAGAACCCACCTTGATGATTTGATGGGCCGCCTTGAAGCCTGGGGAGTTCCAGCCACTGCAGATAAAATGGGGCCATTGCTAAAACGGCCCCCAGTCAGGGCACTGAGAAACCTTGTTGCTGTAATTTCAGATTCAAGAAGACGTGATTTTGTAGTTGCGTTGGCCCGCTCAACCTTGCTAGGATGGGATGACCTAAGACTAACATCAGCACTTGAGAACATTGGAGATAAAAACCCACTAGATGCTCTCATCAAAGCTGCAAAGCATGATTCAGAAAGGGAATTATTACAGCGATGGCAACAACATTCACGAGCCGGCACAGTACTCGAGGCATTACAAGAAGCGGTTGATCACTCAGACCTCTTACTCGCTCACCCTGAAGCATCTGCAAGAAATGAAATTGAGATGTTTTTAGATTTAGTTAGGGATTTACGACAAAGGCTAGGTGGAGATGTGAGTAGAATAAATTCACATCTTGAAAAATTACTGGCCCTAGGGAAAAATGGCCCTGCCGCCAAAGCTCCAGCCTTAGGTGGCTGTGTCCGCTTGATGACAATCCATGCCTCAAAGGGATTACAAGCCAAGGTTGTAGTGATTGCAGGCATGTTTTCTGCAGGAATTAGGTCGGTGGCCAATACTACTAGAAGCCATTTGATTGTAACTCCAGAATTAATTACTGGGAGAGCTAAACCTTGGCGTTCAGGAAGCCTTTCAGAACACGGCCTCTGGCTATTGGCGGAATCACTTTTACAGGCTCAAAGCGAGGCAGAAGTTCGCAGATTGCTCTATGTTTCAATGACCAGAGTGAAATCACATTTGATATTGGTAGGAAACCCTGGAACAACTACCTTTTCCGAGGAGGGAATGATTCAGAGCAAGCATAAACCAGGGCCAAGGAGAAGCATGGGCACTATGTTCTTGGATGCGCTAAGAGCCTGCGCCTTCAGAAATAAAGTAGAATACTCCCCGTGGCTACTACCTAATGATAATGAGCAACAAATACTAGGCCCAGGCTTTCCCCCACGAACCTTATTCCTTAATCCAGCATCACTGCGCTCCGATTCAGGTATCGGCCTTGAAGGAATGCCGCGCCTCACTCTTTACCATCACTCAGATTGTTTCATGACAAATGAAGTTGGTGGGCAGGGACTTTTGCCGAGAATTAGAATGCATGAATCAGCATTAGTTTCTGCTGTGCCTGATGAATCAGATGCGGTTGTAATCCGCCGCCGAAGGGTGAGGTTTGCTCCATCGGCTGTCGATACAGCTTCAAAATGCATCCGTAGACATTGGCTAGAAGACCAGATGGCTTGGCCCTCTGAACCATTATTGCCTCTTCAAGGCGCCCAATTCAATACGGGGTTGCCAGATGCAGCAACACTTGGAACATTATTCCATAGATTGATTGAAATTGGCTTAGCAAATCCAGCAATTGAAATTCAATCGACAACAGCCATCCCATCTGATTGGAGAAATGCCTCGGAAAATAGATTGCTCGATAATGATGTGATAAAACAAGTAATTGGAGAGTATTCAAATGGTGAATGGGATGAAGAAATCACCGCTCAACGGATGAAGGAACTTGCAACATTATTACTTGCTGGCGAATTAGGAAGCGCCTGTGAAACAGGCCATTATGGTGAGTGGAAAGTTGAAGGCCTGAGAACAGAAATGCCATTTGACCTTGGGCTTGTTAGCAATAGTGATTTACTTCTTCACACATGGACCCCTCATGGGCCTATTCCAAAAGCCATGTTGGACACAGTGATTACAAGCCTAACCGGTAGAATTGATTTGGTTTTGGCACTTGGGAAGGAAGATGGCACAGGCGCATACTTAGTTGTTGATTTGAAGACTCGGGGTTGCGGTAACCGTTTCGATCCACTCAATCCCACGAATGGAAGTCCATTGCAAAGTACCCCCCATTCGGAGCAAGAAATGACCACTCCTGAAGAACATCTTTTGTTAGAACATAGGATGCAATTGGCCCTTTACTCACTGGCTTTAGAGAGTATTGAATATAGCAAACCTGAATCGGAACGGCGGCAAATATTACCTCCAGCATTACAGGTTTCTGCAAATGGCCGACTAATCGCGAAAGATGGAGAGTCAATGAAAGAAGACCGCCATGAATTAATGAGATTATTAACCAAAATGGCAGAAATGAAAGTGCTCGAAGTTGGTGAAGAGGCAGTACCGCGATTATCTGGAAATGAAGCAGAGGAATGCAACAACTGTCCACACTACCAAAGTCAGATCAGAACTTGCGGCCCAGCAGGAGAAGAACTCGGATATATTGAATCAGACCTTGCGGCCGATTATGACTAGTGTCCCTGCCCACCCTTCTTTGGCTGCAGCCCGCCAATGATTACTGATTTCCAAGCCAGCACTGGTGAACAAGCCCTTCCATTCAGACTCACTATGCAAGGTCATTGGAGTCTTGACTTGTTGAGGCCAATCAATACTTTCTTCATTTTCTCTATAATGGTCAACCCCCATAACGAACAAGCCGCCCTCATTCAACCAAGATGCAATTCGTTTGATGGCTTGCCCCGGGTCCTTGAGATAGTACATTGTTTCCATACTATGGATGAGGTCAAATTCGCCTTCTGGTTGCCATTGCATTAAATCGCAGTGATGGTATTCTCCAGCATTATCAATCTGCTTGGCTTTGTCGATCATCGCTTCAGCAGCATCGATTCCAATCGCTTGGGTGCAGTGAGGATGAGCAGCCAATTTCCTAGTTGCCCAGCCATTTCCACAACCGATGTCTAAAGCCCTGAATCTCTTGCCTAATTCTGCAACTTGCATCAATGAACTTAGCAACATTTCCTCGACTGCTGGGCCATGCCCTTTCTCCATCCCTGCATCTTTACCATCAATTGCCCATTGGTGAAACACTTCGGCAGCACTCCTCCAAGTCGTTGTTTCCTCTTCGCGCATGAAAGGTCCGAGTTGCGAATGGCCTTTCAACCTCCGCCATTTGGGTCCACTCATGCAATCCACCAATATTGACACATCAAGGCTGCGAACCCTATGCGAAAACCAATGGGAAGAGAACATTATTCCAAGCCTAGAAGAGTACATCCGCATTCCAGCATTATCTCCTTCTTTTGATGCAAACTGGGCTGAAAATGGTTTCATTGATGAAGCGGTTAATCATATCGCTGATTGGTGTAGGAAACAACCTATTGAGGGATTGCAATTACAAATACTTAGGCTTGAAGGAAGAACTCCATTGATTCATATGTTTGTTCCAGGCCAAACTGATGAAGTTGTATTACTATACCAGCACGCAGACAAGCAACCAGAATTTGTTGGCTGGCATGAGGGACTTAGTCCCTGGGAGCCAGTTCGTAGAGGAGACCGCCTTTATGGAAGAGGTGGTGCTGATGATGGCTACGGAGCATATGCAAGTTTAACTGCAATCAGAGCAATACAAGAACAGGGAATTCCACATGCTGCATTACACCTCATAGTCGAAGCAAGTGAAGAATCAGGCTCACCCGATTTACCCGCTTACCTCGATGAATTAGAAGAAACCATTGGCACACCAACTTTGGTTATTTGTTTGGACTCAGGGGCCGGAGACTGGGAACACCTTTGGTTGACGACTTCACTAAGGGGCCTAGTCATTGGAAACCTGAAGGTAGCAATCAGCCACTCAGGGGTCCACTCAGGAGATGCAGGAGGAATTATCCCCTCCACCTTTAGAATTGCAAGAGCGATTTTAGATCGCGTTGAAGATAGTTCAACGGGGGAAATCTTGCTTCCAGAATTTCATGTTGAGATACCGACTCAAAGGGTCGACCAAGCAATAGCTACAGCAGATGTATTAGGCGAGGGGGTTTGGAGTAAATTTCCCTTTTTAGAAGGGGCAAAGCCTCCAACTTCAAACCTTGCTGAATTGATTTTAAATCGCACTTGGAGACCTTCCTTGGAAATCACTGGAGTCGAGGGAATTCCGGAGATGGCAATTGCTGGTAATGTTCTACGAACACACACAACTCTGAAACTATCTTGTAGAATACCTGCTGGAGTTGATTCTCAAATTGCAGCAGAAGTGATGAAGTCAGTTCTTGAAGCGAACCCTCCACATGGTGCAGAGGTTGAATTTTCTATCGAGATGCCAGCCGATGGATTCCATGCAAAACCATTGGCTGAGTGGCTAGAGTCCTCACTTGAAGTTGCCAGCAATTCCTATTTTGGCGGCCCTCTTCAATACATGGGTGAAGGTGGAACAATTCCATTCATGCCTATGCTCCAGGAGAAGTATCCGGATGCGGAATTTATGATTACTGGATTACTTGGACCCGAATCAAATGCACACGGGCCAAATGAGTTCACCCATATCCCCTGCGGAAAAGCAGTAACAGCCTCTGTTGCTGAGGTAATTGCGTCGCATGCAAGCCATTATATGGCTTAATTTAGAAGGCTTTCAAGGAAGTTCACTAGCATCCACAAGCGCTAGTTCCCTGAGTTTGAATGGGTCGGCTTGATAATCCCGAGGCGGGTGGGGTCAGTTGGGGGCTTAACCTCCGGTGTTGACTATGTCGGGTGATGACGAAGATAGTGTGAAGACCCCAGTAGTGAAAGTTACTGATTTAGAAGACCGCCTTGGTGAAGAAACAGAGCGCCTTTTGAAGTTGTATGATGCATATGAACTTCAAGAAAAAGAGATGGTCAATCTAAAGGCAGAAATCGAAGTCCTTGAGAAGGAAATCGTAGGGCGTGAAATCGAGAAAGAGAGTTTTGAAACTTTACTTTCAGAAAAGGATAACCGCATCAGAGATCTTGAATTGAGAGCCACTAAATCCTCAAAGCAAGTAGATTTCTTGGAGCCTGAATTACAGACAATGGAAGAGAAATACAGCCGTGAAAAGGATAGACTCGGCAAAGTCTTCGGAATCGCAGAAGAATTGGATAATGACTTGCGATTAGCAGTCGTGGAAATGAAGTCTCGAGATGATTGGTATGTTGACCACATGGGATTATTTGAGGATTTGAACAAGGCAATTAAGATCCGTTATGAGATGATTGAGCGTTCAGTCGAGGCTGAGAGGCAAAGTCAACACATGCAAAGAGCAATTACTGACCGAATGGAAGAATTAATCGAATCAAGAGCCGCAGAAATGACAATTGACGAGGCTGAAGCGTTTTCATCTACTGAATCTTCAGAAGTAGTAGTTGAGGAAGAAGCAACACCTGAAGAGGTAGAGTCCGAAGAATCGAACGAGGAAGAAGCAACACCTGAAGAGGTAGAGTCCGAAGAGTCGAACGAGGAAGAAGATGCCGAGCCAAGAGAAGTCAAGGATGCCGCTTCATGGGGAGACGATGTCGACCCATGGCAGGAACATGACGAGAAGTGAGGTGATCTTATCACCCTCTTCGCCCGTGGTGGTAAAACACCGATATTCCTAACAGCAATTATGGGAGTCTCAACCCTTCTGGTTGCAGTATTCGTCAATCCAGTTATGCATTTAGTAACTGTTGCAGGAATTATCTGTTTGATGTTAAGCGCATTTTTGGCTAATTTCTTCCGAGACCCAGATAGAGTAATTCCAAAAGATATTGGAATATTAGTATCTCCAGCAGATGGACATGTTATGTTTGCAGTTCGTGAAAGAGCCACCGGCCGTCGGCCATCAGAAGAGGAGCAACCCACTTGTGAAAATCATCCACTAACTGGAGATTGGCATTCAGAGGCTTGTGAAGAACCACTGTCATTTCAAACAGAACAACGATGGGAGGCTGTTGAAGCAGGTGAAGAATCCGGTGATGATTGCTGGAGAATTGCAGTTTTCATGTCCCCCTTAGATGTTCATGTTAACCGAGCCTGTGAGGCTGGAGAAATTGTTGCCATGGAACATCGTACTGGTAAGGCTAAGCGGAGGGGGCCATTTCTCCCTGCTTTCAAGAAAGAAAGCGAATTCAATGAAAGGGTTCGAACTGTTTTGAAAACTGAATCAGGAATACGACTTGAAACTACTCAGATTTCAGGTGCAGTAGCTAGAACAATTGTTCCTTGGGCAGGAGTTGGCACCATCTTGCGTAGAGGAGAGAGATATGGCATGATCAGAGTAGGCAGCCGAGTTGACTTGAGAGCACCTGCAAACCTCTTCAAGCCTGTAGTCATTGGTGCAGAGTCAAATAATCCAGCACATCCAAAAGGACAATTCGTCTCGGCAGGTTCGACTATCTTATTCGAAGCATTAAGTGAGGAACTAGAATGACACCGCCAATTAGACTCAATCTCATCGGTGATGACAAGCCGGCTGAGCGCCTTCATGACCTTGTTAAAGCACCTGAGAATACCGTTTGGGCACAAGAGAAGAAGCACTCTTGGGATGCAAGTGAGCCAGCAACCGTTTACTACAC
>Ga0302134_10000291_pt1 | contig 20716 bp, 20 predicted proteins | sample CB9_SCM_MG_FD_203123 | JGI IMG/M metagenome (GOLD analysis project Ga0302134, IMG submission 203123) | Marine microbial communities from Western Arctic Ocean, Canada - CB9_SCM | ecosystem: Environmental > Aquatic > Marine > Oceanic | place: Canada: Western Arctic Ocean | collected 2017-09-19
GACGCTCGTGGACACGGTCAAATACTTCTTGGATACCGACGAGTACGTGCCCACACCATCGGAGGCCGGGCAGGACAGAGTAATTCTTACGACCGAACTATTCTACGACAACATCGCCGACATGCCCAAGGAGGAGCGGGCTAAGGCGCTCGCGCGCAAGAAGGCGATCGGTAAGAAGCGCAAACGCGATACGGACAAGGCTATGGCTACCGACCCAGGCGTCTGAGCGTTTGTTTCCTACGGCATCGCTGCATCAGGCCCGCTTGCACAGCCTCTTCTTACGTGCCGTAGAGGGCTGCAGGTCACGTGCTGGACGTAGCACGAGAGGCAGATCGATTGGCATTTGAGCTTGCGGCGGCGGCGATGGGTCCCGTGGACGCCGCGATGGCATGGCACGAGTCGCGCGCCGCGTTGCGCGCGGCTGCAACATGGAGTGACTGATGGTGTTGGGAGCAGTGCTTCTTACGTGTATTAACATTTCCAAGAAATCACCACGCGTGTAATGCGGCTCTTACTCACGCGAGCGCTTCTTGAGCAGCGCTCGCGCCTCACCGGCACGCTCCTCACTCACATCGATCGAGACCGGCACCCGCTCGATCGAGCCGTACACGCCCAACAACCCCCTCGCTACTGCGGCGCTCACAACGATGGGGTGGAGGCGCGGAGCTCCAAAAAGGCCTTTGATTTACCGAGAGTCTTGATGCTTTGGAGACACACAAACCAGACGGGGATACATAGACCTTCAAGGCCGTTTTTTCTATTCACAGTCGTGAATTAGAGGCAGTCGCGAAAGTGAAGCTTTCACCGGCTAAGTGTGACGCGATCTGTTACGGTAACATGTTTGGTCATGGTCTGTGCCTGGTTCCGCCTTCCCGCACCGTCACGCGAACACGGCACTCAGCCACGCGGGCGTCGTGTTGGGGTTGGCGGCGTAGTAGTCGACCACGACGCGGCTGCAGTGCACGTCGTCCGGCTTGAACGGCCGCCGGCAGCCCTGGATGCTGTTGATGAACCGCATGAGCTCGACGCTGCCAAACCGAGAGATCGCCGTGTAGATAATGCCATGGATCGCCGGGAAATCGCCCTCGTCGTTCTTGGGCGCGCGGTTGCGGTCGATGCACACGTCGGTAGGCACATGGATAGACGAGCCTTGCGCCGAGTGGATAGTTTTTGCTGGTGCACAGGGCGAGTCGAAGGTGACATGTATGATTGGTGTTGGTTCATCGATTGGTTCGAATGCAATTCGTACCCCAGCAAAGCTCCAACGAGAACTGGCAGCGCACCGCCTTGCCAGGAACACCGCGGTGTTCCTGTCGACTTTGTATCTTCTCGTACCAATCGGGTCGCATGCAGTACTGGAAAGCGGGTTTGTCGCGCGAGGTGCGGTCCCAGCGTACCATGATGGAGTCCACCGAGCCACCGGCTTCGGTGCTGCACGCGAGGATCTCACCGACGGCGCCGTTGGGCACCATTAGCTTGCGTTCGCGGCTTACGGGGTGGGTATAGTGAGTGTTCTTAGTGCAACGTACTCTCGCCCCGATCTTGAACTCGAACAGCTGCGCGACCTTCTTGTGGTAGCGCAGCTGAAAGTTGGGAGGCTCAAGTTCACGCGTCCAGGCACGCGGATCGTTGAAGTCGTACGGCTCGTCCGTCTCTGGGTTTTTGGGGTTTGTGCGTCGCAAGTACATCTCGCCGCGCGTGGCGATGGTGGTATTGCGGCGATGGTTCGCTCCGACATGGCGCGCGAGCATGAGGTCGTTGCGCTGTTTGCGCTGGATGGTGCGCGTTGTGAGCAGCAGCGGCAGCTCGGCACCTCCGACCGGTGGTCGATGGCAGTTGGCTTGCAGCCAGTCGACGTCGCTGTGTCGCGTGTTGCCAAAGCGGGCGCGGTTGAGCATCGCGATGAAGTCCACAGACGCAGGGTCCTGGCGCACTGGCACCGTGAGGTTGGTTGTCACGGGTGCGAGTGCCCGCCATGTCTCCGACTGGAAGCAGAAGCCGTGCTGGCCGTAGAGGAGCATGTTGGATGTTATGACCGGGGCGAGCTGGCAGAAGTCGCCCACTAAGACCACACAGATGCCTCCAAACGGCGCGTCCTTGTGGGGCCGCGCCGCACGGCACGCCTTGTCGATCAGACTGAACAGGTCGGCGTCGAGCATGGAGATCTCGTCGATCAGCAGCACGTAGAGCTCCTCGAGAAGCCGCCTGAGCTTGGAATCGAGTTTGATCACGTACCACTCGCCCGCTGCGAGGTCCTCCTGTGCCCCCGCGTCGTGCTGGTAATCTTCGTTGTCCAGCGGGACGTACGCAGGCTCGTTGGTGACGACGCGAATGCCGTCGGCGCGGCGCGTCTGCGGGCGGATGTTGAAGACCGAGTGCAGCGTCTGGCCGTCGACGAGAAGCTGTGCGGCCGCGCCGGTGGTCGCCGTCGTCAGCACGGAGAGTCGACGCGGCTCGAGCGGTCGCACCGATACCGCCGGTGTGGGCAAGGGGGGTAGACCGTTCGCGCGGCGGCGGACGTTGTCCCGCTCGGCGTTTGCGGCGACGGTGCGCTCGTGCTGGTAGCTCGCCATGCGTCGCTCGTACAGACGCCGCTCGCTCGGCGTCTGGAAGAGATTGTGCTTCAGGTCGTCCAGGATGGTCGAGCTGGTCGTCGTCTTGCCCACGCCGGCCGAGCCGGTGACGAAGTTGGAACGGCCGAGCAGCACCGTCTGCACCCGCGCCCAGACCTGGTCGGGCAGCAGCCTAATAGGCTGCCCGTCCGCATCCGACGACGGCACGTACTCCAGGGAGCGCACGACCGCGTTGCGCGCCGATCGGCTCACGCCGAGCAACGCACCGCGCGTAGCCATGCTCGAACGGGTCGCGACGATGCCCCATTCGTCCTCGGAGAGGTCAAACGGCTCCATCGCGGGGCGGGTGACACGGACAGGACCCTGGTCGGGTGGCCCCTTTGCAATAACTATCAGATAGCGGCGCCATGGCAAGTTCCGACTTGTAGTTATGCGGACTGACTGGTGGTGAGCATGACCGACTCGCTATCTCAACCGACCTTTTTTTAGTTTCCCGAAAAAAGGTGAGCACAACGCTGGATACTGCAGCTCAGCCAATTATTTCTGGGACCAGTCTTCCGCAGCCTTCAGAAAGGTAGTCGCATCCGGGCAGGCGGTCGAGTTGCTAAGAAAGAGTCGAAGCTTTTCTGCCTCCGAGACGCCCGCGAAGACCCATTTAGTCGCCGGCCGTGCGTAGAGCGAATCAATGCGAATGCGCGAGGCGTGCCACGTACCAATCGAGCTGAAGGCCTCGCCCGTGGAGGAGAAGGTGGCGTCGTCGACGCCGGTGATGCGGGCACCTACCGACGGCCCGTTGGGTATACAACGGGCCGTCAGCAGTGTGCGGTGCGGTGCGGTGCGGTGCGGGCATGCGGTGCTTAACGTCGTAGTGTGTTAACGGAGGACGAGGAGGAGTAGGGAGTGGAGGGGGTGGCGATGGGTATCATTAAGCTGGGGAGGAGGAGGAGAACGAGTAAGCGGAGTAGGAGGAGGATGCACCACATACACACCATACCTAATGGCTCACTGCTTTCATACGCACACCCATCGTATGGACACTCTGTCTGTTTGGGGTATAGAATGTATCTGAGGTGATGGCAGTGCGTGGGAGTGTTACCGAGAGACATTGGAAAGGTCGACTTGACGTGGTTGACCTTGAGCGAGTGGAGGACCACCGACTGTGAGGGGCACGGCAGAACACACTGGTGAGTACACCCCGCCAGGGTCAGAGATCAAGGCGCTACGTGCTAACGGGGGTTCGTGGCGGGCGTAGCGTGCCTTCAAATCTCCCATCTGCTCGGCCGCGCCCTCCAAACTCGTGAACTGAAAAACGAGAAGGGCGGCCGTGCATGTGTAAGTGTATAGTAATTGGAATAGGGAACACAGGGGCGTGGTGTGAGCGCAGTGGATATGCCTTCCTCTGCTGAAAAATCGAGCGGAGCGCCTCCTGCGAGGGAGCCCAGGTGCCGCGCGACTTCTGGAGGCAGAAGTCGTTGAGCGAGGCCTTGATCGAGACGACGACGTGGCGCTTGAGCGGGTTGTCCGGCGAGGCGATGTTGAAGGAGTTGCCCTCGGCGGTGGTCGAGTCGGCGGCCTGCGCGGCGTCGAGGATGTCGGAGACCGCGGAGCCGGGGGTGGAGGGTTTCTCCTGGCGAACGGACATAGAAACTCGAGTCGACCTTTGAGCGGTGCACGAGTGTACCCACTATTAATAGATACCAATCGGTCCAACCTTATGTCTACAGAGTGTCACATCATGCCCAACAACCTGGCGGTCGACAGGACTTCGTCCGGGCTCATATCCGAGCGGTCTTCGTTCGTGCCTCCCCAGGCGTGGCGCTCCTCCACCTCGTCTTCGTCCGCCACGCTGCCCAGCGAAGAGAAGGACGAGGACCACGTGCCGTGCGAGCTGGGGCTCGAGGCGTCCTCGCTGCTGGTCTCGCCCGCCGCCGAGCGGCAGCCGCTCGGGCCGGCGTCGAGCCATGCGATCGAGGGCAGCGCGCTGAGCGCGAGGGCCCGTGGCGGTATGGCGCTGAGCGGCGCCTCCGTTACCGGCGCGCCGTCGCCCACGCGCTCGCCGCGGATCAGCCGCGCAATCGCACCCGCCTGCGCCCCCACGTCGCACCGCTCGCCGGCCGGCCACGCCGCCGCGCGCATCCACTCGAACTGCATGCGCAGGGCGTCGGCGCGCGAGAGCTGGTTGGCCTCGGCGAACGTGGCGGCGGTGACGGCCGCCGCGCGCGCCCTCGAGAGGGCGCGTTCCTCGGCGGCGAGCGCGGCGGCGTGCCACTCGGCGTGTTGCGCGCTGTCGCTGATCGGCCAGTGCCGCAGCTGGTGGTCGACGTCGTCCGCGCAGCGGCGCAGCCCCTCGGCGACGCCCTGTGCGTCGGCTCCCGTGACGCTCATGATGTAGTGCGCCACTAGAAGCGCTGCGGTAGCGCCGAAGGCCACGTCTTTGTAGCCGTTGCGGCCGAGGTAGGAACGCGATCCGGCGTGCTCGGCGCACTCGGCGAGCATGTGCCGCTGCGTGGACGCCACTCGATGGGCACCCATGCCGTTAAGCAGGTGCTCCTGGTCGTTGCCACGGATCGAAGGCAGCGCGTCGCGAGGTGGCGCGAAGAAGTGCACCAGGTGGCGCAGGGCGCGGACGGTGGCGCCCTTGGAGGGGGCAACGCCCGAGAATTCGAGGACGGACTTGAGAGTCGATCCAAATATTGCTCCCACCGTAGGCGTTAGGCTAGAGGCGGAGGTGGCACCTGCGCTAGACCTCCGCTTGCTGATCTTGCCCTTGACGGCCGCGGCGCGCTGCGTCTTGTGACTGAGGATCAACCGCCGCAGGTAAAGCGGCTTGTCGTGCCCCTCCCTGACCACCGTGCAACCCTCCAGAGCCGCCCGCTTGAGATCGAGCCACCTGGCCGGCACCCCCCTCGCAGCGGCCCCACGGTCGACCGACGCGGCATCGATGTCGACGGGACAGAACCTGGGGATGGCCCCTACGGCCGTCGACTCGCTCTCGGCGCTGGGGGGCGACCTGACACTCTCCATAGCGTGGGCCATCGCGCACGAGCTGCTGGACGCGGCCAAGGATGCCGAGCTGGGCGAGGCCGAGCTGATCGGCATCGTGCTCTCGACGTCGATCGTGCTGTCGGCGCTGCCCAACGTCCTGTGGCTCGCGCGGACCGAGGTGGTGGCGGCGTGGGCCGTGTGGAACGGAATTAAGGTGCCGAAGGCGCCCGACCCGTCGGTGGAGAACACGTCAGGGCTGCTGGCGTTCCTCGCGCTGTTTGTGAGGGTGGCACAGCGCATATCGATGAGCACCGTCGTGCAGCTGATAGCCGCAAACGTGCACGTGCAGCAGCCCCTACGAGCGGTACGTGTCTTCACGCTGCTCGGCGTGGCAATCTTCTTCGTGTTCCTGGAGAGCACAGCCACGCTTGGACTGGTCAAGCAGCGTCGGTGAGCGTCCAGGGGTGCAGCGGAGGGTGGCGGTTCAAGTGACACGGACGGGACCCTGGCGGGGGGCGCCGTCGCGGTTGCACCCTTTGAGCGACTGTGGCGGGTGGATGGGTAGCGGGGAGGTGTGTACATGCGTCTACATGCATGTACATGCGTGTCCTGTTTGGTAACACGGCACAGGAAAACCGCCGCGAGCGCTCACACTTCTAAAAATGGCACATGCCTCCGATACCACCGGGACCCCGCCAGGGTCCTACCGTCCGTGTCACCAGTCTCGCCGTCCACTTCGTGTGGGTGTGAACGCTATCCAACGCGAGCAGGGCTACCGCTGCCTTCGTCCGTGTCACACCGCCGCGCTACTGACGAGGGTGGCCTGGGAGTCCTCCGAGTGGGTGGCGCGCACGGCCGCGGGGATGAGCGACACCGACGTCCTGGAGCGACGCATGGACTGGGCGCGCCGGCTTTACGCGCATGTGGCCGAGCGGGTAGGCACGGACGTGGACGTGGCCGAGCTGGAGGCGCAGTTCGACTTCATGTGGTCGCCGGTGCCGGTGGACGAGGTCCGCTCGTCCGACCCGTACTCGTCGCGCGTGCTGGAGGACGGCGTCAAGGGCTCGTTCGCGGGGCTGCTCGCCGAGCTCGACCGCGTGTGCGCGACGCTTCCTGGCCTCAACCCGGGCGAACTCGGCGTCGACCACGAGGTGACTCAGGCGCGCAACGGCATGTGGCACCGCGTGGCCCGCGCGATGTGCGACCCCCGGTGCACCCAGGAGGACCTCGAGCGGGTGACGCACGAGGTGTACGTCGAGGTCGTCACCGCCGCGCACGCGCGTGCTATGCACCGTCTGCACTCGCAGGTCGAGGGCGTGCGTGCTCTGCAGCGCCTGTGCGCCGCCGTCGGGGAGGGGCGCGATATCTCCGAGTCGCTGGAGTGTGACATGGAGCACCTGTGCACGGTGCTAACCGCACCGCCTCCGAGCCTGGCGCACGAGCTCACCCGGATGGGCGTGCCGCTGGTGGCGCTGCGCGACCTGCTCTTCCCGAGCCAGGTCGCCGTGCCGATGAGCGGTGCCGAGCGCTACGCCAATGTCGTGTGGTGGTCACAGGCGTACCTCGAGCCGGTCGACGCCGCGACCATCGTCGCGCTGTCCGATCTGCACCTGTTGCTGGCGCAGCCGCCGGCGTGGCGTGGCTGGGACGGCATCGGTGTCTGGCGCGTCGACAGCGAGGCCGTGCGCGTCGCCACCGAGACGGGTGGACTGCGAGCGGTGGTGGCGTGCCCCGAAGCGGTGCACACTCACGCGCTCCGCCCGTACGCCGTGGTGGCGACGGCCACTACGACCTCCGTCGCCCTGCGAGTGCCGCGCTTTGCGCGGGTGGTGTTGGAGCTGGTGCTGGCGGGGCTGCTCCGACCCCGTCGCGTGCGGGCCGAGTGCTTGCTGTCCCTGGTGCAGCGCTTCGAGGTGGCCACGTCGTTCGAGCACGACCGGGTCGTGACTGGGCTGCTGGAGGGCGCGCCGCATTCGGCGGCAGCCCTGCACTCGACGGCGTCGGCGTCGGCGTCGGCGTCGGCGGCGCTGGTGGCACTGGCACCGCCGCGCGCTCCCCTTGCGCCCGAGGGTGCCGTACAGCTGGTTCCGGCGCTGCTAGACGCCCATCGCGTTCCCAAGAGTCTTCTCCGTGACTACGTGGTCGTGGTCATCATCCGCGACCGGCTGTCGGCCTGCCCACCGAATGTGGCCATCGCCTACATCAGCGTCGCCGCCGGGGTCGTGCAGCTGACCAATCTGCCCGACGTCGGCGACGCCTCGAGCATGATTCGCGACCACTCGTCCGGCTCGCTTCGACAGGCGGTGTCGCATGTGATAAAGAAGGTGGCAGTGAAGCTGCAAGGGCGTGGCACGAGTGCCGATGACGTGCGGTACGACAAGACGCCCTCGTGGATGCCGGGGTGCACCGGGCTGGTCGTGTCGCTCGAAGGTCGCCGCGCGCTCGCGGCGTACCTCGACGAGCTCGTGACGGCGATGCAGCCGCCAGAAGGCCCCGCCTTCGCCAAGGAGTGGCACTGCTCGCGGTCGGCGATGTCGCACGCGCGTCGGAAGCGCGTGCTGCATGTGTCTGGGTCCGGTTAGTCGGACAGCACATAAGGTCGGTACACGGGGTTCGGTAGTAGGCGACCACTCACCGCTAATTCCCCACTCTTCCAGTTTTGGAAGTCGAGCAGTAGAGAAAAAAGGAGGAGAGTAGGACAAAGCCATGAGCACCTCGACATACGCAATGAACGGAAGCAGTCGCAGTTTTTCGGGAGGCGGCCCCGGCCAATCGGTCAACCCCATCAACGCCGCCTTCGCCGGAGGCACCTATGCCCCGGCCCGCACACCCACCGATGTGGGCGGTGGCTTCTCGCCCCCCTCGGCGGCTGGGGGACCTCCGCCCAACTTTGGCACGCCCGCGGCCGCGTTCGCGCGCAACGATCGCGGCTCAAACATACGCATGTGCGCATTAACACCTTCAACCCTCAAACCCACACACACCACACACGCACGCACACTTCTATGGGTCAATGGTTAACTAGGCATCGCCCCCCTTGTGTTCAGTCCGTACGCGCGCGTGGTGCCCATGCACAACAAGGACGCGCTCTTCGTGAGCGACGACGCGATCACGGGCACGGGCCGCTCGTGGGCCCACGAGTACGACGGGCTGCAGTCGGGCGAGCTGGCGTGGATCATGTCGAAGCAGTTCTGCAAGCTGTGGGCGGCGTCGGGGGAGGGCGCCGATGGAGGAGCGCCGATCGCCAACCCCGACATGATCGTGGCGTCGCCGCTCGACTTCTCGAGCTTTGCCCAAAACCTGGACAGGCTGAGTGACGGCTTATACAGGGCGGGAAAGTCCAAAAACGTGGTGCCTCCTGAGGCCATGGCCCTCGACGGCGCGCTGCTCGGACGCGGGAACGCCACAGGCTTCTCGTTCGGCCCCGATCGCATGCAGCGACTGGCGTACACCAAGTGGATCGAGGCACTCTTCATTCAGCGCGTCGGTCGGCAGGTGATCGATCTGGCGGCTGTGTACATCGCCGACGACGGCGGCACGCAGGCGCGACTCGATTCGGAGATCGACTTCTACGCCAACCAGCTCAGGGTGGGACCCTTTGACGACACTTTTCCGGGGTCGTCTATGGGCGCAGTCCAGAACGCATCGCTCTTCGCCGTTCCCGACGTTGCCTACGCTCTGCAGATGACCAGGCCAGGGCATCAGCTGCAAGTGGCGGTGCCCCAGCTACAGGGCCTCTTTGTCATGGAGCAGGGCCCCTTCCTGCGTAGCTACGGCGTCGATCACGAACCCGTGCTGATAGTCACAGGCGGCATCGACGGCCGGGGCTCGAGCGCCTATGCTCCCGGCATGGTCACCACCGAGATCGAGGTGGATCGGCACCTGGGCTCCGAGCTGGCCCAGCGTGCGCTGGTCGCCGAGCTCAAGAAGATTGGCCTCTTCAACTGGACCCCCGACGGCATATGCCTCTCCAAGTACGCGACGGGCCCAGACGGCATGGCGGACGCCGAGTTCGACTCGCGCTCGGGTCAGCTATTCAACGTGGGCGTGCAAGGTCCGTGCATCAGCACGTCGTGGGTGGGCGACAAGTCCATGGTCTGCTTGCCTATGGACAAGGTCTTCATGCTGGTGGTGGGCCGTCTGAGCTACGAGCTGCAACAGAAGGGTGAAGTCTCCTCCAAGCAAACGTCGGGCCGTAAGGACGTCAAAGACGAGGACGACGCGGTGGGCGCGGCGGCGCTCGCCTGGGTCGATGCCGCCGCAGAGCTGACGAGGGTCATGTCTCGTGCGTACTTTGCGCCGACGTTCGTCAATCCCACCAACAAGTCGGACCCTCCCACCGCCATGGCCGAGGGATACGCCGCCGCCAGCAGCGACGACGATACAGCGGAGAGGGAACGTGAGGTGTTGTACATCAACCCGGGCGGCCCCGAGTCGTACGCCAGTAAAACCGAAGATCTCAGGTCCCGACGCGGAGAGATGGAAGTGAAACAAAGCGAATTCGATGCGGCGCGGTTAAAGGCCGGCGACACCTATAACACGGCTGCCTCTCAGCTCTTTGCGAATGCCAGGGAGATCATCCGCGGTATCGAGATGATGCCGGCCGGCACCACCGACGCGGCACGCGAGGAGAAGCTGCTGCAAGCCCAGGCTTTAATCGACCAGGTGAAGGACGCGGTCCAGGGTGAGCGACGCCAGGCGGTCCACTCGGCCGAGTTCAAGAAAACGGCGCAGCGCCTGCGAGCCGGCGAAGACATGGCGGTCAAGCGCGCCGAGCTCACCGACTTCCGCATCATGCGCGCGACGAGCTCCTTCCTGGCCAACAACTCGCTCACCAAGGGCCCCGACAACGACCCCACCGGGTGGAAGTCGTCGCGGTGCCGCCTCGGCATCGGGTACGACCACGCGACGCGGAGCGGCGACGCGGAGTACATCGTCGGTGGCTGGTGCATCGGCACGGTGCTCGACTCGGCGGCGAGCCGCGCCACGATCCACGCCGGCCAGGTACGGACGGCGCCATCCTCGATGGCGATCAACGTCAACGTCAACGTCGAGTGGTGGTCGCCCGACAAGCTGTACCAGAACTACCAGGACGTCGACCGCGGTGTCTACGCGGCCTCGGGCCTCCAGCAGCCCGAGGGTACCGTCCACGTGCGCACCCAGCCGTCGGCACGCACGGTCGAGCAGGTCATGGCGGAGAGAGGCATCAACGTCGCCGCTGCGGACGACGTCCTCCGCGTCGGCACCCAAGACACCGAGGGCACCTACAAGCGGCCCAACGTGTACGGGGCCAACACGGACCCCATTCGCCGTGGCGCGGCCGATCGCACAGGCGCCGACTTAAATGAACTGAGAGGACTCGACCCGCGCGTGTGGGAGGCCGTGCAGCCCGCCGGCAAACGCAAGGGCGACATCGGTTTTCTCGCCAGCGTGGTGGAGGGTGGCATCAACGAAGCGTACGAGGCACACATAAAGTAAATATGCGCTGAGAGGGTAACACCAGGTTGCAAGTGGCGGAGGTGTGAGGGGGGGGGCGACCATCCCATGATCACCACCATCTTCATCGCGGGGTGGCCGCGCATGGGGGTGCGGGCGTTGTATGACATGTCCACGTGCCATGTTCGGACGCTGTTTGATGCCGAACAGGGGGAAGGTCGAGGCTGTGCGCCGCAGTGGTCCGTAGTGGTCCTGTGGTGTCGTCTCGGTCGAATGTGAAAAGTGTAAATGTCCCCGCTAACCATGGGCCCATGAGATAAGGTTTCGCTAACGACTACACATTAGAGCAGACGGGTTCTTCCCACTCCCAAGGCAGCAAGAACCTACAGAATGGCCGGGATTAGTGAGCCACGGTACGGCGCCATGTCGCGCGACTTCCAGTCGTTTGCGGGTCCTGGCGACCGCGACCTGCCCATGTCGGAGGTCCAGGGCTACCAGCCGGTCTCCCGCATCGGCGAAATCGTGATGAACAGCTTTGGTGCGCACGCTCGCCCTAGCCCACGCATGCGCATGCCCACGCACCACATCACTGCCTTGACCACCGCACGCTTTCCTCCCCTTCACAGTCGACGCGTACGAGTACGCCGGCCTGTCCGACCAGTTGTCGGCGCATGAGATGTCCGGCAACCCGAGACAACAAGACACGATCGTCGAGTTCAAGCCCATGTTCCACGGTACAATGCGCTCCACAACCCGATTTCCTTTTCCTTGCATCCTTGCTGTCTATACCCTTTCTGACAAGATTGTGGTTCGACTGTCTGGATGCACAGAATGGGCCACCGTTCAGCCGGTGCAACCTTGCCATCAAATGGATGCTAAGTTTACGTAAGGGCCCGCCTTGATTCCCGTGTCGCTGAATTGCGTTTCCAACCCACACAGGGAATGGTCTGCCTCGCGCGCAAGAAGAAGACGGCCGTGTTCCGGCAGTATGTCGCCGCCGAGACCGCCGTGCCGGTCATCGCGTGCGCGGCATGCCTGCCGATCGCCCAGGAGAAGGACTGTACGCTTTGCAACGATCAACACGTGCACACACACACACACACACACAGCCTTGCCTCATTCGAGCCGTGCTCAACCTTTCCACTGCTTACACGCACAGACTTCTTTGCCGGCGTCGCTCGATCCAAGTCGGTGCGCAACCCCGACGACGGCGTCGGCCCCAACGTGCGCCGCCCACCACCGCTCGAACACAGCTTTGCAAAATGTAGCCTGGGTGTGCCTTTCTGACGCTTGTGACGCCGCTGCGCGCTGCAGGTCGACGAGTTTTTTACAGTTTCGATCGGGGGCATGGTGACGGTGAGCATCCTTCTCAACGGACAATCATCGAACCCATGCCGTTGACAACGTGACTGATCTCAATATGACCGTTGCTGTATTACCTCACTCGCGCAGGTGCTCAACACCTCTGGCACGCAGATTCACCCTGGCGACCTCGTCGAGTACGCCAACTATTCTCCAACATGGCTATCGCCATCGTCGATTTTGATGGCACCGTTTGCTCCTTGAACTTACTGTTTGATTCGTTCCCGTGTCACAGGTGGTGCCTGATTTCGCCCAAGGCCACCGAGGGCAACACACAGAAGCGCCTTAAAACGGGTCCTCGTCGCGTCGGCATCAAGACCGCGTCGGTGAGTGCGATGTCCGAGACCGCCCTTGGATACCATTCACCCGACTGTCCTGTGTCGACGCTCACGAACGCTGTGCAATCGTGTCTGCAGGTCTCCTCGCCGAAAATCATAGGTCGTGCCCTTTCGTTTGCGAAGGTGTGCTTATCGCATCTCAAACCCGGTGCTCATAGGCACATACCACGCGCCCATGCGTTGACGGTCACCCTGCTCGATATCCCTTAATTACAGTCCGGCGAGACAATGGACTTGCTTTTGAAGCAGTGAGCAGCGCGCTGCTGCAACCAAGGCTATACGCACAGCAAGCCGCGGCTCGTGCGAGCATTCCATTCTCGTTCTTTCCCCCTCTCCTCTCGATCTCTCTCTCTCTCTCCGGACAGTAACGGTTGCTTGTATGTATGTATGGGGTCCCGGGCGTGTGTGTGTGTCGCCTCTCGACACGGACAGGACCCTGCCGGGGGTGCTTGTTGTTATGATGCAAAGTAAACACACTCGTTTGCTCTACACCTATCCAAAACGAGTGTGTTATCAACAGATATTAAATTACCGCCCGCTTTGTGCCAGGCTGAGCTGGATGGTTGGATTCTTAGCAAGCTGCTCGAGGCGGGCGATCATCGCGGCGGTCTGGTTCATAGCCAGTTTCAACGCCGGTACCGCTTGGCTGGTGAGGGAGACCGCGCCGTTGGCCATGTCGTTCACGCCGACCATCGAGTGGTCGGCGTGTAACAGTATTGACATTGCTGCAACAGCACAGGTTAGGGTGAGTACAGTGATTCAGTAGTAATGCTATCGTTAGAACCGTTGTTTCCATACTGTGGTTGACCGCTTCCAAGATAAAGGGACGCGCCGTATCGCGCATGGTGGCCACACTCGAAGTTAACTGCCAGTACATTATGAAGATGACCGCGATGATGAGAGACCAGAGACTTACCGCAGCGCATAGGGTGAGGGCGCTGGCGGTGCTCATGCGTTGGCGTCTGGGCCTGTCGCCGAGAAGACTCATATTCTCTTCGTCCCATTGCGACGGCTCTACTCTAGCTGCACCGAACGTGACCGAGGGGCCTCGATTTCCCGGGCGGCTGTTGCAGCCGTTGACGCGTATGGCCTGTATGCCGAGCAGACCCGGGTCGAACGGCTGGACCTCCGTCATGCGGAACATCCCGCGTGTGCTCATTCCCGCCGAGTCGGTGGGTCGTGAGCGAGGTGGTGAAGTGCTCACCTCCTCCCACGACATGCAGTGGGTTCCCGACCAACTGCCCTATCCTACGCAGCGCTAGCACATCTAATTTACCGCAGCCATCGCCAAGCATCAGTGCAGCTGCATGAATGTCGCGCCGTCCTATGGGGCCATGCGATCGTATGCCGATCTACTTCGACCAGGAGGAGCTCGAGGCGCAGCGCGATGCGCCGCACTTGCCGGGGCAGTCCATCGCGTCCAAGCTGATGGTGGCCGCGCTGATACTCTGCTGTTGTGGCATCGTCTCCATCTGCATACTCTTTGCAGCTTCGCTGTGGGTGGCACTTCCCCCACTACAGCAGCAGCCGCAGCAGCCGCAGCAGCCGCAGCAGCCGCAGCAGACGGCAGGCGCCGCCGTGGTGTCGATCGACCAGCGAGGTATGCACGACGGCCGGGCACGCCACCACGCGCAGCGCAGCGTGATCCGACGCTTGGCGCTGCTGCGCCGGGCGCCGCATGGCCAGGGTCGAGGGGTCGACGTCGAGAGCGTGCGCCTGATGTTTCCACACTGGTTGGACGCCGGCGGGGTGCTCCTCGCCGACCAAGCCGTGAACGATATGGCCCTCGCGCTCTCGTACCTAGCACAGGAGGACGAGGCGGAGGATGGGCCGTCTGCAGAGGTGGGCTGATGGTGTCCTATTTGAGCCCACCGCCATCGCGATAGGAGTAACCTATGGCGGCTACTTTGTCGCCTCGCTCGCGGCGCTCGTGTGCATGGCCGCCGTCCCAGTCGATGAGCAGTGGCCGCTCGACTTTGCCATGTACACCGTCTTCGTCACCTCGGGACTACACTTTGTGCTGACCGCCCTCGGCTTCGCCGTGATGGACGGCTACGAGGCCCACCCGGTCGACCCGGTGTGGGCCTTTCTGTTTGCCGACTACCTGCAGGCGGGCGCGCTCGGTGCGGCCGTCGCGTCCTACGCCCTCGAGCCCACCGAGCGGTCGGCGGCCTATGCTGCCACCGGCGTCACAATGGCCGCGCAGCTGCTGTGCTTCTACAAGACGTACTCGTTGGTAACGGACGTGCGCGCCGGGAGACGCGACCGGTTTACCGGTCGAAAGAATAAGTTGTGAACTGTGGGGGTACCATTAGTAATCGTGCGCGCAAGTGTGTGTGTGACACAGCGGCATGGCAACTGGGTACCGTAACGAGTGGTCCTTTAAAAGCCTTGGAAAGGAGGACAAAGAGCGCAAGTCGGCTCCCGTTGGAGCCGCTCCCGCAACCACCGGGGTCGTGGCATTCGTTCAAAGCCTGGGCCTCACCAACCTTCAGCTGATAGGCATTGCAGCGGTGTCCGTCCTCGTGGTCGTCGGCACGTCCGTCGGCATCGCCGGTGCGGCGGGTGCCTTCGACAGCGGACCGGCGCCGCCGTCGCCACCGGCGTGCATCGACGACGGCGCCGACTCGTGCCAGTGGGTCAATCGAGGGTTGGCCGCAGATGGCGACGGTGGCCCCGGGTGGTTTGAACACGAGTACCTGTACGAGGAGATCGACAACACGAGCACCGTGCAATGCAATACTACCTGCCCCGAGTTCAACTTGCACGGCAACGGCAAGTGCGACGAGAGCGACGGAGAAAGTTACTGGACGGTGTCGTCGACACGTCCAAATCTGCGTACTATCGTGGAAGTACCGTTTGTGTGCGACGCCAAGACGGACGTGACCGACTGCTGCAACTTCCGCACCGACTTCTACAACACCTCCAGCAGCCGGCGGCGGCTGGAGCGTCTAGAGCGTCGCCGGCGGCTCGACGCCTACGTGTACAACGAATCGGAGACGCTACCTTTTGAGATCGTGCTGCCGCTCACTGCCCGGCTAGCCAATCGCATCCTCAACGACCGCAGCGTCATGCACATTGGGCTACCGGATGCAGTGAGAGAACTCTTCTTTATATTCGCAACATCGTTACACAACTACACCGGTCCGGTATCGGGTACGGCCAACCCCGCGTCCTCGGGCGGGTGCCTCGCGCGCGGAAACAAGACGCAGGTACCCTCATGTGTCAACGTCACAACCTCCACTGCATGCGGCGATGGCTACGTCGACCTCGTGGACAACAAGATCGGAGCGGCGTGCTCGTGGGACACGAGCGCCGTGACCGCGGAATGCGCCCGGTCCAACTGGTTACGCTACTGTTAGCCATGTGTCCGCGTGTCCGCGTGTCCGTGTGTATGTACTATTTCTAAGCCTCCTCTGCAGCCGCCTCTTCCCCCATGGCCGCGTCCTCGGCGGCCTCGTCCGGCTCCGCGCCGGCCTCGTAGTCGCCACCGCCCTCGTCGGCCTCGGCCTCACCGACGGTCGCCTTCTTCTTGGTCGCCTTGGAAAGCGGAATCACGATCGTGGCGCGCGGCGCCGGTCCGGCCGCCGTGAAGATCTGCTCGTTCACTTCCTCAAAGGCCCCTTTGATCATTTTACCGTTGAGGCGCTTGTGCTTGCCAATCGATGTCATGGTCCGCATCGCGTTGAGCACGGCCTCCTGCACGTAGGCAGCAAGGAACTGCTCGAGCACCATCTTGGTGCCCTTGGCGAGCATGGGCAGGCATGGGCACGCCGTGGTGGATTCGTAGTCGATGCCCATGTTGGAGCACTTGAGGCGCATCTCGCGGACCACCGCCGACGCCGCACCGGCCGCGGCGATGCAGAAGGCGTGCCCATTGACGAGACGGGCCGAGCGGCGCACGATCGACTTCTTGATCACCTTGCCCTTTTCGTCCTTGGATACCTTCTCGTATTCACGATAGAACATTGGCGCGTGCGAGGCCTCGTTCCACATCTTATCCTGGAGCCGGCGCAGCGTCCGCGCGTTGGTCTGGGCCTCCGCCATGGCCTTACGAGCTGCGGACTGCTTGGCGGCGACCATCTTGTTGTGACACGGACGATCGACTAAGGACCCGGTCGGGGGTTGTGCTTAGAGAGTCTCGGGGAGGGACCCAGAGGACTCGACGGCAGAAATGTGCTATTTAAGCTGTATTCCCAAACAGTGGACTTTAGCGATTGAACGCATACAACCAACCAACAAACCAACCAACCAACCAACCAACCAACCAACCTGGGACACCCGCCCATACTATCAGACCCGCACGCTCCCCTGTTGCCCTTTCACTAGACTCGTGTTTTCTAGCTCGCTCTCTTCCTCCCGAGTGGACTAGCTTCTAAGTCAGCCCCGACGCTCTGTTGGCCGGCGTGTCGTTCAAAGCCTCGGCAAAGCTCGCGTACATCAGCACCTGCGAGCACAACAGCATATTAGTTCATGTCCCTAACGCTCACAGAGGCGTGGCAACTTACGCTGACGTAGAGAAGCAAGCCCAGCGTGATCTTCGAGCCGGCCGAGAGGAAGCTATAGATCCACTCCGTCTTGTAGTAAAAGTCTGCGATCACGGTGTCGAGCAGTGAGCAAGCGTGCGTGGGGAAACGGGCGTGGGTGCCGACGCACCTGGCGAGAGGTACTGGTAACGCCACTGCGAGCATCGAGCACGGCACTGATTAGTATGGGCACAAGGGTGGCTGGGCATTACGGAGGGCTTACCTGCACAAACGTGAAGCTGGTGAACCAGATGCACGTGGCACCAACTGCAAATGGTACAAAGTCGGGCACCCGGTCGAACAGAGCCTCGTCGTCCTGCTTGAGGTCGTTGAGCTGACCGAGGAAGTGGCTGAAGTAGCAGTACCATGCGACTGTATAGGGCACCCAACCAACAAAGTGCGGTATGAGGCGATAAAGGTAGTTTTGCGTGTAGGCCCACGTGTACGTGCGCAGCGTCTGTCGCTCATCAAAGGTGAGCGGAATGGGCGGTCGCGGGTCGTTCTGGTTATTGTACTCGAAACGCTCCCGAGCCGAGAGCCCTTCGAGCGTCTTATCGTAGTCGTAGGAGTTTGTCCCCGAGGGGCGCTTGATGTAGTTGCGGTTTACCCATGCCCGCTTCTTGGCCATGAGGGCCATGATCTCCGGCGTGCGAACGGGGTCGCCGACCCAGCCGCGGTAGCCTTCGGCGTCGCGCTTGTCGGGACGGCTCCAGGCCTCGGTGGCGAGGCCGCAGATCATGACTAGTGAGATCAATACCCATGAAAGGGTAAGAACCGCCTCCTCTCGGACGCCAATGGTGAGTTGCAGCGCCATGAACTGCGCAAGGAAGGGAGCGTGCAAACACTGTCAGACACGGAAGAAGAAGTTGCGGCAGTACCGCAAGACCGACCAGCAAGCCATTCGTATGAAAGCCATGAATTTATGAGTGTGTCCAGGGCAAGGTTGTATGTGTTTGAGTGCATGCTTTACCATGATGGGTGCCGAGGCGGAATACTCGATCCACCTGCGCGCAAGGGTGAGACCATGTGTTCAGCACGAGGTTGGTAGCAAGGCTGAGTAATGCATGGCGCGCACCTCCAGTAACAAAAAGCCGAGTCTATGCACTTCCAGTAGGCCCAGGCAAAGCGGTCGAACGGTCCGAAGACCACGGGGAAGGAGTGGAAGATGGCGCTGAGGAGGAAGAACCATGCGACGATCAGGTCAAAGCGTACGGGCATGCCGTTGTCGCGGAGCGACAGGACGTAGCCGTCGGATGCGCCGCTCGTCCCTGAGAAGAGGAGGGGGGGGGCGCCCCTATGGAGTTCCCACCGTACATGGGACCGGTGTAGAGGGTTCGAGCGGTTTGTTCTTACAGTTGCTCGACATCCTCATTATGTTCACCTCCATTGCACTCGCCGTGCAATTCGAGTTGACGACGGTGCCGAATCGGTCGCCGCCGCACGCGGTAAGGCACAGGTACGCCATGACGAGATGCGCCAGGAAGCACACCAGGTTGAACGCCCAAAGCCACTGGGCGCGCGTGAGCGACAGTTTGTACAAGTGAAAGCCGAAGCACTTCACCGGCATCAAACACCCCAAGCTCGGGCAGCGGCAGCAGATGCACGCCCATGTGTCTGCGAACACGTTGACCACGCTGTACTGCAATTCTGGGTACCATTTGATTCCGTGTTCCCGTGCGTTGGTGAGGGTGTCGATGCCCGAGCCGTCGCGCGTCCTGAAGAGGAGCGACCCAATGTCGTCGGCGGTGGGAACCTGGTTGAGTCCTTCCGCCTCCTCCCGCTTCTCCGGCGACAGCTGCTCCACCAGAAACTTGAACCCCATGAGCGGCATGTGTGGTTCCTGTCCACACGCACACCCACACCAGCCCCTCCCCTCTTCTACTGATCGGGGTGCAGGTATGTCTTATCCCGCACGTTCAGTGACTCGGGGTGGCCACGCGAAGTGTGCTCGCTAACACGGACAGAGATAGCTGCGCCCCAAATCCAGCACTTTTGGATCACGAGTCCCAGCGGATTCCACCGATCCACCAAACCTCCGAGCGCCACTCACAGCACCCCCCACCAGGGTCTTTCTGCCAACATGCCCAAGTCGAAGAAGTCCGTCCCTGTCACAGCAAGCCAGGGGTCGCCGTCGGCGCGCGCCCAGGAACTGGAGGAGGTGGACGTCGCGGACGAGCAACCGGAGCAGCAACTTGCTGCCACTGGAACAAAGAAGAAGAAGTCGAAGCGTGCGTCGGATCGCGGCGGTGCCATCGCCAAGCCACCCAAGAAGAAGAAGCAGCAGCCCGAGCCCGAGACCGAGCCCGAGCCCGAGCCCGCGGAGGGCGAGGGCTTCGACATCGAAGAGGTGCGCAACGCGGTCAAGGCCTTCCGCTCCGAGCACCGCCGCAAGCCGACGGCCGAGGAGCTCGCCGAGGGCATGGAGGTCGACGAGGCCGTCGCGGCCACCGCCCTCAAGAAACTGAAGAAGGAGGACGAGCGTCTAATCAACCAGAAGAAGGCGCAGCGCGTCAAGGGCTACCGCAAGCTCTCTCGTGCAGCCGGCTACGGCTACGACAAGGAAGGCTCGACCAACGTGATCTCGCAGGGCGTCGACTCGCTCCAGTCGCTCCTCTCCATGCCCGACGCTCTGCGCCTGGTCCAGTTCGTGCCGTTCACACCCGACGGCGTGTCTTACTCCGAGCTCGAGTTCAAGGAGCGCATCCAGGGCCTGCTCGCGACGCTTCCCCAGTCGGCCGCGCGCCAGGTCATCGCCAACACCGAGTCGGTGTTGCGCTTCGCGGTCAACAAGGCGGTCTCCGATACGATGATGCAGCGTACCGCCCAGCGCGTGCAGCCGTCGACCATGGTCGCGGTGCTCGAGCCGTACGCCGAGCGCATGTCCTTCAGCTCGGTGCTGGCGCCCCCGGGCCTGGTCAAGTACATGAAGGACGAGCCGCCGCCGTTGCGCAAGTACTACACCGACACGGATGCGGTCGACAAGAGCGGCAAGAAGGTGAACAGGGAGTTCGAGGCGGCGATCAAGGAGTACAAGAAGCGCGTGCCGTTTGCCGATCGTGGGCTGGGCCTGGTCGAGGTCGAGGCCGAGGACGCCGACAAGGAGCGCATCGACGAGGAGAAGAAGCTGGCCATGGAAAACAGCAAGGTGGCCAAGAAGAACGCGTCGGCGCTCGCGAAGCTCAGGGGTGACATCGACAAGGCGAAGAAGCAGCGCAAGGACGCACTTGCGACACACAAGGCAAACATAGCCCGAGCGGGCATTGTTGCATGAGGAGGAGGAGGAGGAGGAGAAGGAGGGGGGGGTGTCCGGACCCGCTCGACCTCTGCACCAAGTTCGACACCGTGCTGATCCCGGCATTCGACACCAGCGAGATGGCCAAGTGGGACCAGGCGAGCGGTGGGCGTCGAAAGCTTTTGCCCAAGACTGTGCGTGCCCTGCTCGGCTGGGCACACTACCGCTTCCGCGCGAAGCTGAAGCACAAGGCGCTGATGCTGG
>Ga0302134_10000293_pt1 | contig 20659 bp, 10 predicted proteins | sample CB9_SCM_MG_FD_203123 | JGI IMG/M metagenome (GOLD analysis project Ga0302134, IMG submission 203123) | Marine microbial communities from Western Arctic Ocean, Canada - CB9_SCM | ecosystem: Environmental > Aquatic > Marine > Oceanic | place: Canada: Western Arctic Ocean | collected 2017-09-19
TACAGCTACCGAATATTAGCGCCCACTTCACACGTCCATCAGGTGAGTTTCAACTCCTTCGTGAGCAGCCTTTCGAAACCCGCCACGATGGTTCATGGCTCAGTGGAATTATCGATCGCGCCGTGATCACCATGGAAGACGGTAAGCCAAGTCACGTCACGATCATCGATTTTAAAACTGATAGCGATAAATCTTCGAATGAGCTCAGTGAAGAATACACTGGCCAACTCCAGACTTACAGAGTTGCCATGAGTAAGATCACAGGCGTGGAGGAGGAAAACATCAGCTGTTATCTACTCTCCACCGCCCTCAAAGAGATGGTGGAGGTATAAACCCGCGTAGCAAGGCTTTGGCTACAACTATTCTCTGGAAAGCGCAGGGATGCCGCGTTTGAGCAGTTGCGCATCTACCGTATCTGAGGCGGCGACGTCGAGGTAGATTGTCTTCGGTGGGCCGTGGGAAAACTCAATGGTGTGTAGTCCATCGGATCCTGGTTTTTGGAAGGCTTTGATCAATGAAGAGATGTCAGCAATGGTTTCGCCGTTTACTTTGTTGATGATGTTATTGCGCATGCTTTCATAACCCGTGGTGGCAGGGGTAGGTATGGTGGCACTGAGAAAGACGAGCTTGTTTCGCCCTTCCTCGTAGTCTTCGGGGGATGCGAGGACGTCGAGCAGGTTTAGAGGAGCTTTTGTTTTCCAGTCGGTGCCAAAGGCCTGGAGGTAGGTTCCTGTTAGCTCTTGGAAAATGAATCCTCCTTTGACGAGGTAGCGGGGGGCTTGATCGTAGGTGTATGAGGCGATCAGTCGCTTGCCGGGGCGCTCCAAGGTGGCTATAACCTTTTTCTCCTCACCCTCACGTAGGAGCGTTAGGTTGACCTTGTCTCCTACTTTTTGGCTGCCGCGAATGAGATGGCTCCAGTAGAGCCGACCATAATTATCGTCCGAGTAGTAGCCGCGACGACCAATGTCACGGCCGTTGATTTCAATCACGACATCGCCTTTTTCGATACCTGCTTTTTCTGCAGCACTATCTTTGCGGATACGGGTGACGTAGAGCCCTCCGACATCATCGGATAGTTTCAACCATGTGCGGAAGTTGGGGTCAACCGTGCTGCTGATGCCAATACCTATCGAAGGGAATCCGACATATTTGTCATCGGCTGTGTCAGCGAGGAACGCCGCGATGATTTCTGGAGCCATCACATCGATGATCTGATCCTTCGAATTATAACTGCTGAGTAATCCTAATAATTTTCCATTTCGAATGACTGGTAGAGTGAAGCTGCTGGTGGCACTCTGCATGGATCCCTTGGCTTCATAGGTGAGGAAGTAGTGGCCGTCGGCAAAGCTGGAAACAATGTCCACACTTTGGATCGTGCCCTCAGTGATGAGAGGCATGCCATTGTCCTCAAGTTGCCAGACGTCGATTTTATCACCAATTTTGGCTGATGTGCCGAGTTCAATGGGTTTGAGCTCCTTGAAAAAGTCCTCAGTGTCACCGTTGTCGGGTTCGAGTAGGGCGAGGTTGGCTTCGTAGTCGATCGCTACTACTTTGGCTGGAAGCCTGCGGGTGCTGTCGGCATTTTCTAACTCGATATAAGTTATATTAGTCGCCATCTCAGCTGTGGTGAGCACTCGGGTGTCGCTGATTAATACCCCGAGGGCACGGCGTTTGGCTGGGGCTGATTTATCCCAGGGTTGAGAGGCACTCCATTTTTGGATGGTGGCGTTGATACGGACAAATGACTGCGCTGTCGTCTCTTTTTCTTGGTATGAGATGGATTCATCATTTTGTGTGTCGCCGGTTGTTGCGATTTTTTTTTGTTCGCAGCAACTTGAAAATGCGAGTGGGGAAATGATCGCGAGGGTTGTTAAAAATTTCATAGGGAAAATGTATGGGTAGTGATGATCACTTACTTGGAAAGTTGGGAAGGGGCACTGATGCCGTAGTTGGTCTCAGTACGTTTACTGGCTTCGGTGGCCTTGTTTCCGGGGACAATAATAGGGCGTTCAAGGCCTTCGCATTTGATGATGAAGAACTCGGGGGCCTCTTTGGGATGGAGTAGATCGTGGGCTTGTTTCAGTGAGGTGACTTTCTTTCCATTAATGGATTCGATAGCAGTTCCTACGTGTCCACTGACATGGGTATTGACTGGGTCAGCGAGCACGCGGGTGAGGATGACGATATCTTGACGCTCTTTGAAAATACCCTCATCTATATAGTGGGCAAAGAGTCGTCGCACACGAGTATTGGTAAAGCTATGCGCTGCGTAGAGGTTTCGGTCGAGGGGTTGGAGAACAAGCCCGGCAAAGGTCGTGTAGCGAGGTTTGACTCCGTATTGGACGGAATACATCTGGCTGGGCGGGAAAGGTTTGAGAGTGCAGTTCACGACCATCGCCTTGCCATCGCGAATGATACTCAGTTTGAGCATATCGCCGGAGAACTTGCGCTCGACAATTTCGTTCATATTCACCTTTTCACCGTCGATGAGGGTGTTTCCTGCGGCATCTACAGTATTACCATTGATGGCGGTGAGGATGTCGTTGTTTTTGAGGACTCCATCACACGGCCCATCAGGTGTGACGGATGCTACTAGCACGCCAGAAGCTGTCTGGCTAAGGCCGAATTTTCTCCGCATCGCCGGGTTAAACATGGGGAAGGTGGTAATGCCAATATCCACGTACTTATCATAGGTGCCGTCTTGGATGTCTTTAAGGAATCGTCTAACCACAGGGGTGGGGATCATGTAACCTGTGTTGTCGGCTGAGCGGAGTCCTTGGAACGCGACACCCACGACCTTACCGTCCTGAAGCACGGGGCCGCCAGAGTTTCCTGGGTTGATGGCGGCATCAATCTGTACCACGAGGTGCTGGTCAGATCGAGAGTGGCTGTAGGAACTAAAGTCGATTCGGGAAACGACACCACGGGTCACGGAGATCCGATTTCCTCCTACTGGATAGCCGATGACGCGCACTTGGCTTTCTAATTTAGGAACATTACCAATTTGCAGATGTTGAAGAGTTTGGAAGGGGGTAAAGTCCTCAACTTCGAGTAAGGCCAAATCACAATCGTGGGCGATGTGCACAATCTTGGCAGGGTGCTTACGTGGAGACCCGTGCATGGTGATTAGCAGTCGGCGCGCGTTGGAAACCACGTGGGCGTTGGTGAGGAAACGATTGGGGCCGATAAGGAATCCGGTGCCAATGCCGCCGCTGAATCGACCCGCTTTCCATGGCTCTCGGTAGTCGGGGACCTGAGTGGCTGCCTCAATACGGACGATCGATCCGTAGATACTTTGGACTTGAGGGGCGGCCGGAGCAGGAGGGAGTGGAGCCAAGGGATTGGCTGGAGGGTTTAGCTGCGCCATGCAGGGGAGCAAGGCGGGCAGGGAAGTCAGCACCACGAGTGAGGCGACTGATAATCGAATCGACGACTTTAACATGCGGTGAAATTACGATGATTTGGCATGAATGAAAGCGGTAAATTCTGATTCAAGAAATTTTCGCGATTCGGTATGGAGTGTGGACTTGTAGTCCGCGGCTTCCTGCAGCGCATCATGCGTAGTGAACATGCTTTAATCAGCGTTAGGCAGTCGTGGACTACAAGTCCACACTCAATAGAAGAAGCGGCGACATTGACATCATAGGATTCTATTGGTTAGCCTGCGGCATGTCGAAGCTTCCGGATGCCGTTCCTTGTCCCGAAAAACCACCTTTACATCTCAAGGGTGGGTATTTGTGTGTGGCCGCGCCGACGAATTATACGGAGGCCTGTTTCTCGGCACCAGCCGTGCGGGCGTTGAGGGGGGTTGGACCGCAGTCAACAATGGTGATTCTATGTTCTGAGTCTCAGGAATCTCTATGGAATACGATGCCTGAGCTCAATGATGTGATCACCTATCCTAACAAGGCATCGGCCAAGCATATTGCCCGGATTTTGGCCTCGAAGGATGTAAAATTTGAATCCTCCATCTCATGGGAAGCGGGGGAGGCGGCGAAGGCGTTTGCCCGTGCTGATGTTTTACAACGCCTTGGCTATCCTGCTGCAGGGTTGGAGAAATTCCTCACGGACAAAGTGGAGGTGGTTTTGTCACCAGGGCCGATTGAACATCGGGTTCGGCACTATTTGAACTTTGTATCCAAGCTTGGAGGGGATGCATTTGTCCGCGCTAATTTTCAAACTCCACCCTTGGCTCCTGCCCCAGAGAGGCTGTTGATCGCTCTTTCTCCTGCTTCGGAGTATGGCGCTGCTTATCAGTGGCCTATCGAGAGGTATAAGGAGGTCGTTGATATTATGGATGGGCGTTATCCTGATATCGAATGGGCGATCGTTGGCGGGGATTCACCCAAAGGTAAAAGCGATGTCTGTGCCGAGCTGGGCGTTATGTTAGGTGACAGGGCTAAGAATTTTTCCAAAGACTGGGATAGGGAGAAAACAATTCAATCTCTGCCATACAGCAGTGTATTGTTGGCCTGCGACGGTGAAATGGCTCATCTTGCAGCCCATGTAGGTCTGCCGGCAGTCGTTATTTTTGGACCTAACGAACCAGATTGGAAACGACCGTTAGGAAAGCAGAGTCGAGTTCTTCGTGAACACGTTGCTTGTAGTCCGTGTTATCTTGAAAAATGTCCCTTAGATCACCGATGCCAGAGTGCCGTTACGGCAGAAATGGTGGTGGTCGAGCTTGAGGCAGCTCTCGCTGTGAGGCACTCTGTTTAAGTCAGTAGGTAAGTAGGCGAAGAAGTTAGTAAGTCGTGCGAGATGTCGTCTTTACATACTCCCTTCTTCACGTAACTACTCCTCCAGCTGAATCCGAGGGAACACGGGTTTCGGCTTGGCGACTTCTTGTCCGATGGGGAGGATGCCCCACTTAAGATCATCAAGTGATAGATCTCCGAGGTGTTCAGCTTTTAACTGAGTCTGGATACGTTCACAGGCGTTAGGGATGATTGGTTTTAGCAAAACGCTGGCAAGTGCGACGGCTTCTACCATGTGAACGAGCACGGTGTTGAGCTGGGCCGCCTTGGTTTCATCCTTAGCGATTTCCCATGGTTTGTGGTGTTCCGCGTATACGTTGGTGCCGGAGATGAATTCAATCACAGCCTCGAGAGCGTGAGAAATCTCGTAATTGTCCATGTGCTTGCGGTATTTTTCCACAGCAACATCAAGGGACGTACGTAATTTCTGGCTTGTTTCATCATCGTAGTCTGAAGCGACAGTCACACCTCCGCTGTATCGCTTGGTCATATTGAGCGCGCGATTACAGAGGTTTCCGAGATTATTAGCCAGCTCGGTGTTGAAGATCATGACCAGACGGTTCATATCGTAGTCGGAGTCGCGACCTGTGTGGATGTCACGCACGAGGTAGTAGCGAACGGCGTCTTGGCCGAAAGCTTCTACGAGGGAGATGGGATCAACAACGTTGCCGAGTGACTTGGACATCTTTTCTGATTCGGCAGAATCGCCATCGTCAGTTTTGGTTTTGATGTTCCACCAACCGTGAACTAACAGTGAAGGGATTTGCTCATCAGTAAAGCCGATGGCGTGCATCATACAGGTCCAGTAGATAGAGTGGGAGGGGACGAGGATGTCCTTACCGATGATGTGGAGCTGAGCAGGCCAGAGTTTATCGAAATCTGGCAAGTTGCTGCCTTCGGCTTTGTTGTAACCTGCGAAGGAGATGTAGTTGATCAGGGCATCAAACCAAACAAAGGTGACAAAGTCGTTGTCGAATGGGAGTTCGATACCCCAGCGAAGACGCTCTTTGGGTCGTGAAATGCAGAGGTCTGTGCCCTCGGCACGCTCGATGGCATTGAGGACGTCTGCTTGGCGGAAGTTTGGAATGACGAAGTCTTCGTGAGTTTCTACATACTGCTTTAACCAAGCAACGTGCTCGCTGAGTTTGAAGTAGTAGTTTTCCTCGTCACGTTCTTCGACTTCACCCCATTCTTCTCCGAATTCGCCGTTCTCGTTGCGCTCTTTGTCGGTGAGGAACTGTTCTTGGCGGATGGAGTAGAAGCCAGTGTAGCGTTTTTTGTAAATCTGGCCCTCGTCGTAGAGTTTTTGGAGAATACCCTGAACGCAGGTTTTGTGTTCAGGGTTGGTAGTCTCTGCCCAGCCATCGAATTCGAGGCCGAGTTTGTCCCAAGCATTAGTGAATCCTTTGGTGACACGTTTGACATAGGTGGCCGGGTTGACGCCATCTTTTTCAGCTGTCTGCTGAACCTTCTGCCCATGTTGATCGACACCCGTTAGATAGTAAACCTCGTCTCCACTGAAACGACGGTAGCGTGCGATTACGTCAGCGAGAACTTTCTCATAGGCGTGACCTATGTGAGGCGCGCCATTGGTGTAATCAATGGCAGTGGTAAGATAGAACATGGGCGTGAGTGATCAGTGATCCGTGTGGAGTGATCAGTGGGTTCTGCTATTGTTGCTCGGTGGAGAGGCCTTTGACCTCGGCTCCAGCATACTGGTGGTTGATCCAGTTGAGGAAGGTGAGGGTCATGAGTTCACCCTTGTTGTTTTCGATGGCGAAATCAATACGGCGTTTACTTTCCTCAGTGTCTTCGATCTCACGTTTGTCGACGTAGACAAAGAGTGAACGATCGTTCTCGTCGATGGGCTCAGAAACCTCACCGGGGTTGAGTCCACTGGCTGTCTGATGAAGTTGACGATGGCTTGGCTCGTCCTTGGGTGGCACACCTCCCATGGAGAATGGGCCTACCTGCACGGGCACGAGGCCTTTTTCCTTGGCGGCGGCATCGAAACCTTTGCCGGTCTTCATGAGTTCGACGATTGAGTCGCGTGCAGCCTTAGCTGCTTCCTTGACCTTCTTGGTGCCATTCTCTGAGATGAGTTGGGCGCGTGCTTTGTCACGAGCAGCTGCGTAGTCGAGAAGCTCGGGCTCCACGACTTCTTCGAGGGTGAAGATGATCCAGCCGTGCTCGCCGACGGGGAGGGCATCGGAAACATTATCATACGGGTCTTTGTCAAAGGAATCTTCAAAGATTGCCTGAGCGAGTGATTTGCCACGGTTAACGTTACCTCGTAGGTTAAGCTCGGCAATTTCCTTAGGCATATCGGCCTGGGTGAAGAGAGCGCTCTTAGTAGCTTTCTGTTCGTGTTTAGTTAGGACTACGTCGAAATCGAGAGGTTTTTTATCTTCCTCGCTGTTGTAGATATCATCACCGATCGTATTGATGAGCTTAGTCAGTTTTTTACCTGCCTTAGCGCGAAGTTCTGCTTGAGTTCCTTTAGCTTTAGCCTCGGCTTCGAGGCGTGCTGTTTCGGCGGCAGCGTGAGCAACTTGCTGCTCTGGGGTGGCGTCAGCTGCGAGCGGTGGAGTTGGAACCGCTTTCTTTTCTTCAGGCTCAGCAGGGAGAGTCAGGAGGATGTAATTAATGCGGCGTTGCTCTTCAGTCTTGTAAGCATCCTGGTGAGTTTCCCAGTAGGCTTTAATTTCTTCCTCGGTGGGCTTTTCCTTTTCAACGTAGTCGTCACGATTGAAAACAATACGGGCGAGAGTGACCGTCTGGGCTTGTGCCTCAAGTTGGTCGCTCACGGCATTTCTTGGTGCGAGAAGTCCGCCACCGATGATTTGGATAAGCTCGTTCAGGCAGAGGTTTTCACGCACAATTTCACGGAGGTCTTTCTCAGTCATGCCAAGCTTGCCAAGGCGCTTGTCGACGAAGGTCGCGTAGTCGGCTTCATTGAACTTGCCATCAGGTGAAAAGCGCTGGGATGTCTTGATTGTTTCAGTAACCTCCTCATCACTCGCGTAGATACCCATTTCCTCGATGGTTTTCTGAACGATGATTCGGTTGGCGATGAAGCGATTAAAGTCTTGGCTGGTGAGGTTACGCCCCATGGTGCGGTAGTAGTTGGGGTAACCATAACGCATCAACTGCATTGCTTGTTGGAGCTGGCGAGCATCGGGAACCATCAGGAAGTTGACGTAGGTGTGCAATCCGGCTTCAGAGGCGAGCTCGAGTGTGCTTTCACCCATACGGCGATACGATTGCTGGTCGAGCGCACGTCCGTGGACTTCAAGCACGGTAGGGCCACTGCCCATACCTCCACCACCGCCGCTATTGGCTGTGGGGCCCATTGTGAAGAGAAATCCAGCCAGAAGCAGGACGAACACGACGATCATCAGACCGGTGTATTTGCGCATGTTTTCAATCATTGCAGAAAGTATTAGTTATGTTGAGTGTCTATCGATGAGATTATGTTACCTGCCCATAGACGGGGACAGGCGCGGGAACTTAGTGAGAGAATCCTCATGTAGCAACCCTAAAGGCTGGAATTTACAGGGGGAATGACAAGTTTTAGACGTGAATCTGGTGAATCAGGCGAATTAAACGAATCTTGCTTTGGTTGTGCTCTTCTGTGTGAACGCACTTGTTGGAAAAATTCGCCTGATTCGTGGTCAAAGAAAACCGAGGGCCTGTACAAAAAACGACCCCGGGGAGAGACAGGATTCTCCCCGGGGTCTTATTTGAAACTATGAATTTCTATGATTTCACCCTTACATGAAAATGAGGTATACTCGGCCTCACATTAGCTATAGACTCCCGTGTTCAACAAATGTTCGAAGTTTTTCAGATGAAAATCACGAAAGTTTGATGATTAAGCGATCTTAAGGGAGTTTATATGATATAAGGTTTTGTAAATAAAGGTATTGAAGAAGTTTCGTTTTATTTGGTAACCTTCATGATTCCTCGCATAAGTTTGTCATGACCGGGGAATGTGCAGACAAATGGGTAGTTTCCTGGCTCACTGGGAGCGGTAAATTCGAGTATTTGCTGACCTTTGTTGTCGATTAGTTTGCTAGCAATAATGATGTTTTTGTTGTCGGGCACAAATTGCTTCTTAAAGCCATCCGCACCGAGTTTGGCTGCATCGGCTGCCACGGCATCAGCTGTCCCAGGTTTCACAAACACGATGTTGTGAGGCATGAAGTCAGGGTTGACGAAGGTGATTTTCAGCTTTTTACCCGATTTGACGGTGAATTCCTTGATGTCATATTGGATTTTCTCAATCAGGGTACCGATTCTTACTTCGGTTAGATCCTTGGTGTCGGAGGTGACACCGGATTTGATCTTGGGTTGGGCATGGTTGTCGCCCTTGGCAACTTTGGTGCTCTTGGTCAGATCGATGACGTTCCAGTGGTGGTTGACGGTTTTGGCAGCATTTCGAGCATGAAGCTCAGGTGACTTGAGTAGGACTGCAAGTAACTCTTGATTGCGGATGTTATGCTGCTGGTGGAGCCAGAGGGCTTCGAGCAGGTGATGGGCGTCTTCCTTTTTGTTGGCATCGAATTGCTTGATCCACTTCTGGGTAGCTTCGATTACTTTCTGGCTGCTGTGGGCGCTGAGCTCGATGCGAGTGCGGTGACGGACTCCATCGGTCGGGTGCTTGAGGTTCTCAAGGAGTTGCTCGATGGATGCTCCGGCGATCTTTACTGGCTTTTGCAGTGGGCGACCTTTAGCTGTAATTCGGTAGATACGTCCATGCTGGTGGTCGCGGTTGGGGTCGCGCACATTGTGCTGCATGTGACCGATGATGACGTTACTCCAGTCGGCGACATAAAGAGCTCCGTCTTCACCGAAAATAGCGTCAGTTGGGCGGAAGTTTTTATCGGAAGACACTAACATGTCAGGAACTTCCTTGCCCCAGACTTTTCCAGTTTCTCCATTGCGATCGAGCTTGTAGTTTTTCAGTCCAAGGAATCCGATCGAGTTGCAGATCATGAAGTTGCCCTGCATTTCATCGGGGAAGTGGGTGCTGGAAATGATTTCGTTGGCGGGCACAGGTCGGACGGTCTTATCGAGCAGCTTCTGCATGGTGAAGCTGTTGCCTTTGGGCACGACCTGATAGGCACGGCCTCCGGTTCCATCGGTGGCGTAATGATAACCCCAGCGATCAAAACTAATACCGTGTGGGTTAGGGCTGTTTCCTGCGTGCAGGGTGATGGTGTAGGTGCGGGGGTCGAATCGATACATCGCAGACGATCCACTTCTGAGTGATGGGCCCCAGGGAGTTTCCATGTTGTTGGCAAGGAAGACTCCGCTCTGCCAGTAGATGGCGCCGTCGGGTCCGTGGATGAGGTTGTTAGCAGAGTGGTGGGTATCGGATGAACCGATGCCTTGAACGAGGACGACTCGGACGTCGGCAATATCGTCGCCATCGGTGTCCTTCAGGAAAAGGATGTCAGGCATCGAGGTGACGATGACGCCACCGTTCCAGAACTCAAAACCGAGTGGGTTGTGGACTTTAGCGAAGGTGATGCAGCGATCAGCAACACCGTCGTTATTGTCATCGGGGAGAATGAGGATGCGATCGTTCATTTCCTTAAGAGGCTCCCATTTCGGGTAAGTGGTCCATGCGGCTGCCCAGAGTCGGCCTTTGCCATCGACCTGCATTTGCACAGGGTTCACCAATTCAGGAAAACGTTTTTCATCGGCATAGAGGTTAACTTCGAAACCGTTGGAGGGTTTGATTTTGGCAACACCTTCCTGACCACTAATATACTTGATTGAGCCTTCTTTCTGAGCGTTGGAGCTTTTGCTTCCTCCTCCGACGTTAGAAATCACGGGGATGGGCTTGGCGACGTTGCTGTCGTTGACCTTGTAGTTTTTACCATTAGCTTTAGCCCAGACGAGTGGATCGCGGTTAGCTGTCATGGTATCAAGCATCGTAAGCTCATGCATCAGGACGGTGCGGTTGGTTTGTCCGTTAGTGAAGGAGAGGCTTGAACGTCCACCCCATACATCGTTGCCGTCGGTAGCTCGGTAGCGGTTGTGCCAGTGCCAGTTCTTTTCTAATACAGCCTGACGAAGGGGCTCGTTGGATGGGCTGGATTTTACGTTTTTGTTGAGTAAGGCCGAGGCGATGACCTCTGCAATCTGGCGGTTACCATCGGTGCTGAGGTGAATGCCGTTGATGGTGAGCTTGTTTGATGATTTACCGTAAATAGCGAGGCTGGGGTTGTACAGGTTTACGAATGCGACGCCGTTATCCTTAGCTGCTTTTTCAGTGGCCTTCGTGTAAACGGCAAGACGTGCGTTGTTGGTGTTGCCATTGGGGAGGTTGGGGTTGTTCAGGTTCTCGTGAGCGATGGGGCTAAAGAGAACAATGCGCGGGAAACTCTTTCCGTTAGGTTGGATGCTGCGGTATTTTTTAATGAGGTCAGCGAGTTGTTTTTCATACTGGCTGGCTTTATCGGGGCCATTGAAGGATTCGTTGTAGCCGAAGAATGCGAAAATTACATCGGCCTTAGCTAGTTGCAGATATTGCTCCTGTGGGATGAATCCACGGCTGCGTGGAAACGATGCCGCTTGGTCACCGGTGAGGCTCATGTTCCGGAAGGTGAGTTGGTGATTGGGGAGTTCGCTTTGGATGAGGGTTTCTAACCATCCATCATGCTGCATGCGATCTGCTAGGCCGTTTCCAACGATGACAATGCTATCGCCCTTTTTGAGACCGAACGCGGGGTCTTTATAGTCGGCGGGGACCGCAACCGTCTTAACTGCTGCAGCGGCAGGGGCTGCTGGTTTTTTACGCTTCTTTTTTTTGTCCTTTTTGGCTGCTGGCTTGGCTGCTTGAGGTTTGCCCTTTCCGGGGATTTGGCTGTTGAGGTCAGCGTAGTCGGATGGTTTGACGCCTTTGGTGTGCTTGGCAAAATTGAAAGTAGTGGGTTTGTATGGGCCAACGAAATCGACCTTGGATTTCGCAGGGATTTGTTTTTCGGCACCCATCATCCAGTAGACGCTGTTGACGATCATGCGGCGGTAGCCTTCGTCGAGGAAATCTTCGGAGGCTCCGTAGAGGGAGGTGACAACGCGGTGCCTCTTACCGTCAGCCGCTGTGTAGTGTCGGGTCCAGTGACCGGCCATTGCAGGCTTCTTAGGGTCGTCTTTGCCATCTGGCTTCATGCTCATCAGTGGCTGAGCCATGGCGAGGATCTCCCAGTCTTTCTGTGGCACGGCATTATATCCGCCTGCCTGCACCCATACTTTTTCTACTCCACGGAGAATGGGGTGGCTTTTCTTGTCGGCGATAAGATCCATCCGAGTCGATTGAGTGTGGTTTTTGCCGTAGTGGCCGACCCATGATTGACCAAGAATCTGGTGACCGAAGCCTCCTTTGTAATCATCGCCTGCATATCTAAAGTTGTGTTTTTTGTAGGAACTCTTGGAATTCTTATCAATTTTGAAAGCATGGGTCGATGTGCGCATGCCAAGAACTGGTCCACCTCTGTTGAGGTAATCATCGATGTGCTTCATTTGATCATCGGGAAGATCAAGGAAGCGGGCTGAAATGATCATGGCGTCAGCCTTTTTCAGAGCTTCGGTGCCGGGCATATTGTTAACTCCTGCTCCGATGGTGCCGTCTTTTTCAATTCCAAAGAGAACTGTGCAGTCGTAGCCGTGATGTTTACTCAGGATGCGAGCGAGAGCAGGGATGGTTTCCTCAGAGCGATATTCGTGGTCGTTGCCGATCAGAACGATGTGTTTACCCTTGGCATTAGCCTTAGCTGCTTTGTAGGTGAGAGGGGCTGCGAGAGTTGAAGCTGCAAATGCAAACGAAGCAAATGAGAGGGTAGCGGTGGTTAGTAACGATTTTATGGTCATTGTGTTAAAGCTGGAGTTGATGAGTAAGTTCAAATAAACGTCGGCAACTGGGCCGATCTTACGAGGAATTTCTGATGTTCTACGTCAGGTCAAAAAGGTAAAGAACGCAAATGAGAAAAGGGGACAAAGAAATAGCCGCAGGAGTTGGATGACTCCTGCGGCTCAAATAATCAACTTCCTGTAGGTTTGGGGGTCATTTTGGAGGGGGACCTCAGTGTTTACCTTGCGGCAATACAGTATTACCAGTCGGCTACATATATTTACCAGTCGGTAAGGATTTTTGTGACGCTAACAACATCACGAAAAAGCTGACAACTGCATTTTCTGTTCGTCAGAAAGGTTCGACACAAGTCTCGCCTTTCTTCAGATTAATAGACCTCTAAGTCCTGCTGATGTTCAAACATTCTGTAAAAATAATCCATATAGTCGCGAAATCACTGTTTTATGCGGAATCAGAACCGCGAAAGATGCGGGAATTGCAAAAAATTCTTGAGTTGATTAATCAATAAATGAGTCGTGCTAGCAACTTTCGCATCTTTAGTGGTTAAAAAATTATCCGTTCAAAGAGGGAAACACTTGCTTACTCGGCTCGGCTTCGCTTCATTCCCCGCGATGAAAATTCTTGTTGTTGGAAAAGGGGGGCGTGAACACGCTCTGATCACCGCTCTGAAGGAATCCCCAGTCGAGACCGAGGTCTTTTGCTTCCCCGGAAGCGATGCCATCGAGCCTCTGGCTAAAAGCGTGGATGTGGATGGACTGCACAGTCTGATCGTCTGGATGAGCTCCAACACCATCGATCTCTGCATCGCCGGAGAGGAAAGCTACTTGGTAAAAGAGGAAGGCCTTGCCAATCTCTGCGAAAAAGCAGGTATCCCATGCTGGGGACCGCACAAGCAATCGGCTCAATTGGAAGCCAGTAAAGAATTTGCCAAGGGGTTTATGCTCCGTCATGACATCCCGACCGGTGGAGCCACTGGCTGCGCGGATATCGATGAGGCACGCGCTGCGATCGATGGATTTTATCCAACAGTTTTAAAATTCGACGGTCTCGCAGCAGGGAAGGGCGTTGCTGTTTGTGCCGATGAAGCGAGTGCTGAGGAGTTTCTTAATGAGGTGTTAGTCGAGCGTAAGTTTGGAGAAGGCCGGTTACTCGTCGAGGAATGTCTGGTCGGCCCCGAGGTCTCCATTTTTGCTGCTGTCTGTGATGATCAGTATCAAATTTTCACACCAGCCCGCGATTACAAACGCATCGGCGAAAACGACGAAGGCCCTAACACCGGAGGTATGGGAGCCGTTGCGAGCCGACAGTTGATCGACGCCGAGACTCTGGCCTTGATCGAGAAAACGATCGTCAAGCCAACTGTTGATGGCCTCATCAAAGACGGCCTGCCATACCGTGGATATCTTTACTTCGGTCTGATGATGACCGCTGAAGGCCCCAAAATCATCGAATATAACTGCCGCTTCGGCGATCCCGAGTGCCAGGCAGTGATGCCACTCGTCAAAGGCGACATAGCCAACTTTTGCCTCGCCGCCGCAAAAGGGGAGATGAAAACAGATCTCCTCAGCTTCGATGAAGGCTGGAGCGTTTGCCTCATCCTCGCTAGCGCCGGATACCCCGTAAGCTCACGCAGCGGTGATGTGATTTCTGGATTGGACGATGTGCAAAACGCCCGCGTCTATCATGCTGGAACAAAACGCAATGCAGATGGCCAATGGGAAACCAACGGAGGTCGAGTGTTAGCTGTTGTTGCTGGTGCAGAAGATAGACTAACAGCCGTCGATGCTGCCTACGCTGAGTTAGAAAAAGTCACCTTTGATGGCGCTCAGCAACGTAGGGACATCGGAAGGATGCATTTTTAGGTTAACGTTTGGGTGCACTCACGCACGGAGCGCGTTGATGTACCACGATTTCGCTGTGTTGCGTTGATCCACTAGCGGTGTTGTGTTCCTGCGCTATCATCTTGCTGGAAATTGCTCATCTTACGGGTGAATAGTGCCCAGTTAGTTGCGGCATGATGCAGTCTAGGCTGTTCGAAACAGTCATAAGTCCAATACAACATCCCGCTCAGCCCTTCCTTTAGCGCCAGGTCACGAACGCGCACCATGTTGTCAACCGCTTCCTCGAAGGTCTTCGCAACGGCATTAAATGCCCCGAATTCGCCCACAATCACAGGCTTGTGTTTTCGGGTTTCGGCCATCTCCGGTGTGAAAAATCCAGTCGAAGCCAAGTTGAGGCGAAAGGCCTTGTCAACGGAGTTCTTACCATTAGCCCTGTAGAGGTGCACATCAAGGAAATCGAGACTACCGCCGCCAATGGAAGTTAGGGTTGGGGGATAGCGTTCGTCCTGCGTTTTGCCAGGCCACACGCCGACATGAAGAGCCGGATCTTTGCCGACGGCTCGCGGAACAAAAACACCCTCCGCGACAAGTATTTCGGCGTCGATCGCCTTCACGGCGGTCGCGATGCGGTGATGGTAATGGTTATAGCCTTCAGTCATCAACGCCTGGCGTTCTTCTGTAATGGAAAGGTTGTAAGTCTTCCCGTTAGCTGCTGTAAAATTACCGTCTTTTTCCGTGAATGGCCACTGATCGGCTCGTAAATATGCTTCGTTCTGACACTGTAGTCCAAGCAAAGTCGGCAGCAAGGCAGGTTCCTTATCCTTGATGTAAGACAAGAAGGATGTGATGTGCTCGACGCGTTTGGCTACACCCTCGTTGGTGAGGATGAAAACATTCTTGTTGTGTCCGTTTCCGCGTAGTCTCTTACGATAATGTGCGTTCAGGGGCACTCCACCATCGCCGAAGGTTGGAAAGACGCGAATCCCGTGACGAGTCGCTCGCCGCAGAAAGTCCAAAACGTTATCCATGTAGGGTTCATGGAGCGCCTTGGTGGTGTCGTAGTCACCGGCGATGCCGGGGTTAATCGCACTGCGCCCGATAATGAATACCCGGACCGTGTTATAACCCGCCTTGCTCAACGCGCTGAACATGGCCTCGGCCCGATCAGGGTCATAGTGAGCCTTGGTGTTCTTAGTAGCGGCATCGAATGTCGCGTGATCACCAGCGGTTGCTCCATCGGCGGCTCGTAGGCGAACATAGTTGAATCCCTTTACGAAGAAGGGGACCTTGGATGTTTTTATAATGAATTGCGCCCCCCCTTTATCTGCGCGTATGCCGATTCGTTCGAGCGGTTTAACCTTGTTTTGTGCCGCCAACGTTCCCACAGAGTATAATGCGGCACAACACCCGCCCAATAGCAGTAAGTTTCCAAGTAGATGCTGGGAGAAAAGAGCCCTAGATGTTGCTCTGCGTTTTGGTTGATTCATTGTTTTTATTTTAAAGTGAACGTCATAGGTGTGAGGCGAGCTTTGGGCATAGTGGTAGCGAAGGGGGCAAACCCTTCACTACGAAATTAGATCGCCAGATCTATGTACACGGAAAAAGGGACACCACGCGAGGCGGTGTCCCTTTTCCAGATTGTGTGTAATACACGTTCTAAGCCAATTATGACTTATAACGAAGACGCTTCTTATGGCGATTTGCCTTCATGCGCTTTTTGCGCTTATGCTTACTGATTTTCGTCTTACGACGTTTTTTGAGACATCCCATGGTATTTGGTTTTTCTAGGTTTGGTTGTCAGCAGATTGCTGGAGAATAACGGAGAGAGTAACGAGAGAGTTGGTATTTGGAGTTTAAAGCTTGGAGTTTGATCGTTCTACAGAACGATTTTAGTGAGTGGGTATTCGATGATACCCTCGGCTCCAAGGTCTTTAAGGTCGGGGATGAGGTGGCGTGCCACTGAGTCCTCGATGATGGTTTCGATCGCTACCCAGTTGTCTTCCGCGAGGCGGGAAACGGTGGGTCGGCGCAGGGAAGGTAGTTTATCTAGGACGGCAGGCAAGGACTTTTCTGGCAGATTCATCTTCAAACCGACTTTTCCTCGGGCTTCGAGGGCGGCATTGAGCATAAGAACTATGCGGTCCATTTTCTGCTTTTTCCAGTCGTCTTGATAAGATTCCTTGGATCCGTAGAAGTGGGGGAAAGAGGTGAGTAGGGTATCAACAATACGGAGATTGTTGGCTCGGATCGATGAACCAGTCTCGGTGACATCCACAATGGCGTCAACAAGATCAGGGACTTTTACCTCGGTGGCGCCCCATGAGAATTCGACCTCGGCATTGACGCCGTGTTTATCGAGATAGTTCTGAGTGATTTCCACTCCTTCGGTAGCGATACGTTTACCTTCGAGGTCCTTGACACTCTGAATAGGAGAGTCTTCAGGCACAACGAGCACCCACTTGGTAGGGCGGACGGTGGAACGGGAGTAGGGGAGTTCGGCGAGGTCAACGAGGTTTTCTTCATGCATTGAAGCCCAGTCGAGTCCGGTGATGCCGCAGTCGATGAATCCAGTAGCGAGATAGCGTCCGATTTCCTGCGCACGGATCAGGTAGATGTCGAGCTCTCCATCGTCGGAATCGGGACGGAGACCTCGATCAGACATATACACATTGTAGCCAGCCTGCTCGAGCAGCTTGATCGTGGGATCTTGCAGCGAGCCTTTAGGGAGTGCTATTTTGAGTTTCTTGGACATTTCGTTGAAAAGTGTCAGTTTGAGTGTCTCACCGAGGATAGGGGTGGGCGGGCGGCTTGTTTAGCTTCAAAACTGGAAGAATCAACGCGAAATTTTGTATTTATGGATAATATTTCCACTTGAGGGTGGAAAATGGGATAAAAAGTGTGATTTCCACTACCGTTGACGTGTTTCAGGCTTGCCGAATCGGGGGCTTCCATGGATTCTCCGCGCGTATGAATCAGGAAATTCTCGCCCAAACTGCTAATGAGGCCCGCGGCCTTGCCATCGATGCTGTTCACGCCTGTTCTTCAGGTCACCTAGGACTCCCTCTCGGCTGTGCTGAGATAGGCTCCGTCCTTTTCGGTGATCGTGAAAACGGATTAAATTTTAATCCTGACGCTCCCAAGTGGCTGAACCGTGACCGTTTTGTGCTCTCGGCAGGTCACGGATCGATGTTTCTCTATAGCTGGCTTCATATCGCTGGCTATGGCGTGTCACTTCAAGACGTCAAAGATTTCCGTAAACTTCACAGCATCACACCGGGTCACCCAGAGTTTAATGAAACACCAGGTGTAGAAGCGACTACCGGACCACTTGGTCAGGGCATCGGTAATGCCGTTGGATACGCTCTCAGTAGCAAACATGCGGCAGCCAAGTTCAATACTGCAGAACACAGTATCTTCGATAACTACGTGGTTGTACTCTGTGGTGATGGATGTTTGCAAGAGGGGGTAGCCAAAGAAGCAATCGCCTTTGCTGGTCACAGCCAACTTGATAATCTGATCCTTATCTACGATAGCAATGACGTCACACTTGACGCCATGGCAGATGTCACTCAGGGCGAAGATGCAGAACAATACTTTGCTTCTCAGAACTGGGATGCCGTGACCATCGACGGTCACGATCTCAATGCCGTCTCATCTGCTCTGGAGTCAGCCAAGTCCAACGACAACGGTAAGCCCACAGTGATCATCGCCAAGACCGTTATCGGTAAAGGCATTCCCGAAGTTGCCGGGACCGCTAAAGGGCACGGTGAAAGTGGAGCTAATTTCGCCGAATCTGCCCGTCGTGGTATGGGACTTCCCGATGGTTCTTTCTATGTTTCAGAGGAAACCAAATCCTACTTCGCCGAGCGCAAAGCCGCTGGCGTTGCCAAGTTCGATGCTTGGAATGCCACCTACGAAGCGTGGGCGGCCGCCAACCCTGAACTCGCCGCCGAGCTTTCCTCTGGTGTAGCCAAGGCCGTGCCAAGTGACCTGCTCGACCTGATTCCTGAGTTTCCATCTGATTACAGTAACGCAACTCGCGCCGCAGGTGGCGATGTGATCCAAGCCGTTGCCAAGGCAATGCCATCATTGCTTACCGGTTCTGCCGACCTTTACGGATCGACCAAGAACTACATCAAGGACGCAGGCGACTTCGGCGCAGACAACTATGCAGGCCGTAATCTCTGGTATGGTATCCGTGAACACGCCATGGGCGCGATTTCTAACGGTATTGCCTACGATGGTCTGTTCCGCGCTTCCTGTGCGACCTTCGCCGTGTTTGCCGATTACGTCCGTCCCGCGATTCGTCTCGCGGCTCTTGCCAAGCTTCCTGTGACCTACATCCTGACCCATGACTCCGTAGGTGTGGGTGAAGACGGACCTACCCACCAACCGGTGGAAACCGTTAGTGGTCTTCGCGTTATCCCTGGACTCGATGTATTCCGTCCTGCCGACCCTGAAGAAACCGCAGGTGCCTGGGCAGCCTCGATGCATCGAACCGATGGCCCGAGTGCTCTTTTCCTGACGCGTCAGACCGTTCCTAACTACAGCGAGGCTTCCGTCGCAACACGCCGTGAAGGTGCTTACTACGGTGGTTACATCCTGAAAAAGGAAACAGGCGAACTCAAAACGATCCTCATGGCTAGTGGTTCCGAGGTTGAGCACTGCATGAAGGCAGCCGAGAAACTGGGCGACGGCGTCCGTGTTGTTTCAATGCCTTGTATGGAACGATTCAATCGTCAGAGCTGCGAATACAAGATCAGCGTGTTGCCAAACGAGTGCCAACGTCGCGTAGCGATCGAAGCCGGTGTTTCCGGACTCTGGTGGTATTACGTCGGTAACCAAGGCGAGGTTCTGGGTATCGATCGATTTGGCATCTCCGCACCAGGTGACACCGTCATGAAAGAGCTTGGTATGACTGCCGATCACGTCGTCGAAGCTGTAAACCGTCTGAGCTAACAATCTTCTGATTACTGAATACTAAAAACTGAATACTTTAAGAAAATGAATATCGCCATTGGAGCCGACCACGGAGGTGTAGAACTCAAGTACGCCCTTGTCACTCACCTGCAATCTGCAGGTCACAACGTCAAGGATTACGGAACAAACAGCGAGGAGTCGGTGGATTATCCCGATTTCTCAAATCAAGTTGCCCGCGATGTTATTAGTGGAAAATTTGATCGCGGTATCCTGATCTGTAAATCAGGTGTTGGCATGTGTATGGCAGTGAACCGATTCCAGGGGATTCGGGGGGCTAACGTGCGCAGCGTTTCCGAGACCATCACCACACGAGAACATAACGATGCCAATGTGCTCTGCCTCGGGGCAGGACATTTGGATAACGAAGATGCGCTCGCCATGGTGGATGCATTCATCAAGACGGAATTTGAAGGTGGTCGTCATCAGACACGCGTCGATAAAGCCTCAGGCAGTCGTCTTGCTGTGACGGATCCTGATCTCTACAACGTCATCGAGGCGGAGAAAAATCGCCAGAACCTGAACATCGAACTGATCGCTTCAGAAAACTTCACCAGCGGTGCCGTTATGGAAGCGCAGGGGAGTGTGCTGACTAACAAATACGCTGAGGGATACCCCGGTCGCCGCTGGTATGGAGGTTGTGAATTTGTCGACGTTGCCGAGCAACTTGCGATCGATCGTGCGAAGGAAATCTTTGGAGCCGACCACGCCAACGTGCAGCCACACTCTGGTTCACAAGCGAATACCGCGGTTTATTTCTCCGTGCTCAAGCATGGTGATAAGATTCTCACGATGGATCTCGCTCACGGTGGTCACCTGACCCACGGACACAAAGCAAACTTCTCTGGAAAATTCTACGAGGTCACTCATTACGGTGTGAGTGAAGAGGATGAGCGTATCGATTATGATGCTCTGGAAAAGACAGCCGTAGAGGTGAAGCCAAAACTCATTACAACCGGTGCCAGCGCCTACCCACGTGAGATTGATTTCGAGCGTATGGGGCAGATTGCCAAGAAAGTAGGAGCCTACCTGTTTGTCGATATGGCACATATCGCAGGTCTTGTTGCTGCAGGTGTTCACCCTAACCCTGTGCCACATGCAGACTTCGTGACGACCACGACGCATAAGTCACTGCGTGGCCCACGTGGTGGAATCATCCTTTGCACTGCAGAGCACGCCAAGAAAATCGACAGCACAGT
>Ga0302134_10000296_pt1 | contig 20592 bp, 13 predicted proteins | sample CB9_SCM_MG_FD_203123 | JGI IMG/M metagenome (GOLD analysis project Ga0302134, IMG submission 203123) | Marine microbial communities from Western Arctic Ocean, Canada - CB9_SCM | ecosystem: Environmental > Aquatic > Marine > Oceanic | place: Canada: Western Arctic Ocean | collected 2017-09-19
GTTGACGGGATATCAACCAAGGTCGTAATTTCCATTGAATTGTGCCTTTCCCTTTATTCTTAGATTCAAGGGCTTCGATAATTACGCGCTTTGCGTCTTCGCCGAATGTTCCATCAAACTCACCTGAATTTACCATCGTGCCAAGACCGGTGTAGGCCTTCTTTATTTCTGCTTCAACATCCTCATCTATCGATGCTAAGAGAACTTTTTTGATTGGGATATCATAACGCTTGGCGAATTCAAAGTCCCTTTGATCATGGGCTGGAACAGCCATTACAGCCCCTGTTCCATATGAGGAAATAACGAAGTTTCCAGCCCAAATCGGAACTTGTTTTCCAGTCAGAGGGTGGATGGCATATTGCCCAAGAAACACTCCTTTTTTCTCTTTCAGTACTTTTTCTCTATCAAAGTCGCTCATTCGGACTACTTCGTCGCGTAATTCCTGCCAGTCTGCTTCATAATTACTGCCTTTTACTAATTTTTCACATAGCCTATGTTCTGGGGCTAGGGTGACGAAAGTTGCTCCAAACAAAGTGTCTGGGCGGGTTGTGAAGACTTTTATCTTCTCATCTGGCATCGATTCAATCCCAAAGGTGATCTCAGAACCTTCAGAGCGACCAATCCAGTCTTGTTGTAATGATTTTACATTGAGGGGGAAATCTATTTCCTCAAGTCCTGATAGAAGTTCATCGGCATAGTCTGTAGTTCTCAAGAACCATTGCGACATGTCCTTTTGAGTGACCTCACTACTACACCTCCAACAACGGCCATTCTTGACCTGCTCATTAGCCAGTACTGTTGTACAATCAGTGCACCAATTTACTGGGGCATGTTCACGATATGCTAATCCCTTTTCGAGGAAGCGTTTGAAGACCCATTGATTCCAACGATAATATTCAGGGTCATGACTCTTAAGCATTCGATTCCAATCATACGAGAAACCCATTCTCTTGATTTGTCCAGTGATACTGGCCATGTTTCGCTCTGTTATATCGCGTGGGTGTCCGCCTTCCGCGATTGCTGCATTCTCAGCTGGCATTCCAAAGGAATCGAAACCCATCGGGTAGAGGACATTGAACCCCATCGCCCTCTTGTAACGTGCCACAGCATCTCCAATACTGTAATTGCGCACATGCCCCATATGCATACGCCCACTTGGGTAAGGATACATCTCTAAACAGTAGAATTTTGGCTTACTTTCATCCACTCCAGTAGAGAAAATTTGCGCTTCATCCCACTGTTTTTGCCATTGTGGCTCAGAGATTGTGGGCTGAAAATCCATCATGACACCTCAGGGACATTGATGGCGAGATTTGAGGTGTTCAAGAACAATTTGGCAATCAGAGGTCGTTTGATTCCAGTAAGAACAGTGCCTCGCGAGTTAATTTATAGCGATTACGAACTCCAAATTTCTTCTTTTCAACGAGGCCAAACTTCTGCAAAGTTCGAAGATGATGGCTGATCAATTGTTGGCTCTTCTCGAGACGAATCGCCAAGTCAAATTGAGTTGGATACTCACCCATCTGCCCATCATCATCCAATAATCTGAGGATTTTCCCTTGCAGGCTATTTGGATCTGGTGAGAGAGAAGGGATGGGTAACTCACCTTCAGGTGTTGCCCTAGGGATTGCAGAAGGGTAGAAACGTACCAACCGGCCATCACCTCGTCTCCATATTCTGTCCTCATCTTCCAATATTCGAATGTGATGAGTTAACTGTCCATTACTCATTTCTAGAGCAGACAACAGAGCACGGAAGTGACACCCAGGGTTTGCAGTCAAGTACCCCATTAATCGACCGCGTTGGAACCTTCCATCATTAGTTTCGTGCGTCCTGCCAATCAACCCAAGTATTCCTAAACTGACTCCAGTCAATGGGATTCTAATTCCTTCATGTGAAATGACAAAGGCGAGCAGCATTGCCGAGAAACTAACTGCTACTACGCTAGTGATGATTGTCTCTCCATATTCAGTTATGATGTCAGATTCTGGAGTTTCTTCTTTGATTGATGCTGATTCAGTAGTTTGGAAAATGGTATATTCATCTTTGATTTCAATTAAAAGGAATGAGGCATAATCCGTGCAAGTATGGTGTGTGCCCTCAGTGTTGAAAATAGTGTAATTGCCCGCAATTTCTGGGCTTGGTTGCCACTGAAGTCCGACTGCTGTAGAATCTGAAAGGGCGGCTTCTCGTCCTAATGAGTCAGTAAATAGCCAACAGCCACCATCTTCAGTAGTTATGAATTGCCAAGAACCGTGTACTACTATTCCTTCAACAGATTCCTCGATTTCTGTTTCTTCATTACTTTCTTCAACTTCTTCAACTTCTCCAACGATTACTTCGAGGGGCCATTCAAAATTTAGGCTAGCTTCTGCACTTGGCCATGAATTAGTGCTGATATCGATACGGTAAAACCCTTCAGCCAATAGTTCCATTTGTGGATTAAGCATTTCAAGATGAAGGTCTTCAAAAATTAAACTTGAACTCAGTAATTGACGGAATCCGGGGGTTTCCCCACACGACCGTACTTGTTCGTGAAGTAAGAATGTCTCGCCATATAACTTGATTGTTATTCGACATGGCTGAGCCCAGAGTACCTCTTCTACGGTGAATTCTACGGCTATTTCGATGGTGCTCTCACTGACTTGCTCAAAAGATGTGAAATCAAGAGATGATGGATTATCTGCTCCACAATCAAGTGTCTGGACGCTTGAAACATAATTTAAGGAACTATATCCGCGTATAAGATAATCTGGGACGTCTACAATCAATCGATAATTGCCAGTCAGCAACTCACAGCCGTCTCTATCAATAAAACTCCAAGCTGAATGTTGAATTTGTAGGCTATTTCCTGCTGTAATATCATGGTTAACTTCAACTTCAGGACAATCGCGAATATCTCTTGTATCATAGACTATTACTCCATCTTGGTCGATGATGAAAATCTCGGCCCTGCAAGTTGAAGGGAAGGTGAGTTGCACATTCGAGTCTGAAGGGTTATCAATGGAGGCGGTCATAACAAGCGAATCTCCAGAGCTATAATTTCCCTCTTTTTCGATAATTATTGAGGCTTCTAGATCGGTCATTGCAGATTGGTTATTACTCGCCCAAGTAAATAGAGTTGAAGCAGAAACGTTATCTTGGGCTGGAAGCGAAACTTGCAAAGTGTGCTGCCCATCACTGAAGCCATCAAGGCTCAACCAACCAATTTCAACGACTGCGAAGGGAAGAATCGATAAATGCCCTCCTCTACATGGCAAATCAGACAGTATGTTTAGTTCATTTTCGACTACTACTTGGTATCGGCAATTATCATCAATATCCATCTGTATGGTTGTATCTTGCAGATTCACAAGGCGGACAATTGCTTCAACAATCTCAAGTTCATCATTGATATCATCTCCACTTGGAGTCTGTGCCACGATAACTTCTAAACTGAGATTTGAAAATAAATCAGTTTGGGTTTGAGATGTAAAATCAATACTTGATGAATAACCACTTGAAGAGGCTGTACCAACTATGCTGAATATCCCGAACCCAAGATTGTCTAATACATATTCAAAGGAGTCCAAAACTAAACTTTCTCCAGCATTTATTTCAATGCCACGAGTTTGGTTTCTGCAACCTTCTTCAATAAATGAATCAAAAAGAACCCCGGATTGCATTATTTGGAATGACGAGGGGCAGTCAGGGTTTGTGCTTGTTGAAACTGTTGAACTTGAAGGGTTGCTCAAAACAACATCAAAGGAAATCGCGTCTCCATCGATAAAATAGCCTCTCTGTGGCACGGTTAAACCTTCAATACTCAACTCTAATTGGGTTTCAGATTCATCGGCAGTGGCTGCAATGGCCGGCAACAAAAGGAAAGAGGCAAGAGCCAATACGGCACCTCTTCTCATAAACGCGGTTGCCCCCATCATTTGCCTGAGAATCTCTACTCCTCTTGAAAGGTTACGGTACAGACTTTTTGTGGCCCTATAGGGGCCAAGCACAGATTTGATTGCTAAGGTGCTCGTGTGGGGGTTATGGACAGCAGTATCCTCTCCGGCAATGGTATGACCGTAATTCAAGCGCAGTTGGGCGAATGGGATAATTTGAACCACCTTCTAGTTTGCGAAAAAACAGGAGAAGCCTGTATTGTTGACCCACTTTCAGGAGAACATTGGTTAACAACTTGCAAAGAACATGGTTGGAACTTAAAATCCGCTCTTTTGACCCATAGCCATTGGGACCACACAATGGGGGTCCAAGCCTTATTCGATGCAGGGGTTGAAATTTGGGTACATCAAGATGAAGAAAAACGCGGGTGGGATGGCCCAGATACTAATCGTTTCACTCACTCTGCACTATCATCTACTGCCTTCAACGTTGGAGAGTTAGAGTTTGAAGTTCATTGTACTCCCGGCCATTCACCAGGTCATATCACAACAATTGGCAATGGTGTTGTAATCAGCGGAGACTGTCTCTTCTTGGGGCGCTGTGGTAGGGCGGATTTATTTGGTGGAAACTTGGAAGAAATGTATCAAAGTCTTGTCTATTTGAAAGCGGTTTTGCAGGATATTCCAGATGATTGGTTGGTCCTCCCGGGGCATCAATATTCTATTTCTGATGGCAGCATTCCGACATTCCTTCCGGTATCAGAATTACTAGATAAGAATGAAGCATTAATAGCGGCAGGAAATAAGGAGGATTTTGACGCTTTGGAATTCTTGGCATTTGACGATAGTTTAGCAGAAAAGGCACGCCGCAAAAGGGCTCGGAGCCAGTCTTGAATTCTGCTTCATACACTTTCTAAATCAACCATCGTCGGCATTGCTGCATCTACCGCAGCAGCCTGCTCTAACTCATGTTGTTTCCATTGCGGTAAGTCAGCAGGGTCCTCCCAGCCTAATTCCTTGGCCTTGGCCAAATCACCAGTTTGGACATAGTAATCTATCCACTGTTGCTTACGAGCCTCTTCTTCTTCTTGCCGCTCTGCCACCATAACTTCCATGGCTCCATCAGTGACCATGACTCTGCCACTTCTACGGCCAGCTTGCTTTCCAACCTGAGCAATTAATAATGCAAACATCAAGAATGCAATAACTCCACCCATTATCAGTAAGTTGGTGTTTTCACCCAATAGCCCATCACCTGTACTGCCTGACTTATCTTCAGATTTTTTTGACGGATCCTCGGTGATTTCGCAGTTAACTCCTCCTGTTTTGTATTCCCATATTTCTGGGTCCCAAGGGCAGGAGTCATACTCATCACTTTGACCATCATCATCAGAATCAGAACACCCGAAGCGGTCTCTCCATGACGAGCCTGCCCAAGAACAGTCGTCGGGTTCATATGCTCCGGAGGTGAAATTATCTCCATAGTCATCATCATCAGAATCAAATAATTGAGTGTAAATCAATGGGAAGGCATCGGGCTGAATTCCATTGGGGTTATCACCTCTTAGATCCCCATCAACGTTTGACCATTGTGTTTTGTCTTCGGGGAAGGCGTCTCCAATTTCAACTCGAATAGGATAACCATCAAGTGTTAAATTAAGTGAATGGTTTTCCCAGATATAATTATCTCCCTTTCCGTCCCCATCAGTGTCAAACCATTGGTAAGAATCGAATGGGAAAACATCGATTTCATCTGCCCAACCATCTCCATCTGAATCTAAGCATCCCTGTAAATTTGCCGCACTACTTGTTCCATAAACATCCGGACAATCATCACCGCTGATAACCGCTTGGTTATCACCCCATTCATCACCATCAGTATCATTCCATTGGGTTGGGTCATCTGGATGGGAATCGATAACGTCAGGGTAATTATCTCCATCTCTGTCTGGGCAGCCCCGAGTTAAGGGGTCGCCTTCATCAGCAGAGGATTTTGGTTTCGGCACATCTTTCCCTTCACCTGGACAAACATCACCGCGGGTGCCGTTCGGGTTATCTCCCCAGCCATCTGAATCGAAGTCATGCCATTGGGTTTTGTCATCAGGGAACCAATCTCCAGTTATTCCAAATGGGTTGTCGCCATACCCATCACCATCACGGTCTGACCATTGTTGCCCATCATCTGAGAAAGCATCTGGATTGCTACCATTGGGGTTGTCTCCGTAACCATCTCCGTCGCGGTCTAACCATTGGGTTGCATCGGCAGGCATTGCGTCACCGCCGTTTGACCATCCATCCCCATCCATGTCAGGGCAACCATGTCTATCTTCGAAGGAGTCGCCTGCTTCACCTGTGCAATCATCTGGATTATTTCCGCTTTGGTTATCACCAAAGCCGTCACCATCTGTATCCCGCCATTGGGTTGGATCATCGGGGAAAGCGTCCGCATCACCTTCGGGGTGCGGCGGGCTATCTGAATCTGGATCTGAAAAGCCGTCGCCATCTGAATCAGGACATCCTACTCTGTCTCCATATGAATCACCCCATTTGTAAGGACATGCGTCGCTGCGTGGTGTGTTAGGCTCATCACCGACCCAATCTCCATCGCTATCTTGCCATTGGTATCTATCCAATGGGAATACATCGGCTTGTTCTGCAGTTGTAAGAAGCATTCCTGGCCATTCCGCGGGTCTGTGATCTAACCATGAAGAGTTCTCGAAATTATCCCCCCAGCCATCGCCGTCGGTATCATTCCATTGATTTGGGTTTGCTGGAAATGCATCTCCTCTCTGGTTAATATGTAATTCTGTTCCTACTTCTTCTTCGTAGAGGTAATTATCTCCATAACCATCAACATCAGCATCTGCCCATTGTTCAGGGTCATTGATGTAGACATCAGCCCCATCCCCTATTGTCCAAGTAGCATCTGGGTCACTATAGCCATCGCCATCACTATCTGGGCATCCAAATCTATCTTCCTTTGAAGTTCCAGCAACCGTTATGCAAGAATCGGGTTGGACCGCAGGGGTGGGATTGTCACCAAATCCATCTCCGTCCGTATCATCCCATTGTGTGCCATCTTCAGGGAAAGCATCATCTTCATTCAAGACGCCATCATTGTCAATATCTGGATCAACAATCCAGTGGTAGATTCCTTCGTCATTACGCCCATGTGCAGATATAATGTAATTCCCACTAGGATGCCAACTTACTCCATAGATACTACCGCAATTGTTACTATTCCCTTGGCCTGTACAACCACCGGGGCGGGGGGCCGACATTGTATCAACAATCGTTGCTGTGGTGTCATGGGTTTTGAAAATTCGAATACTTGCACCATCTGATTGATAGTAAGTGTGGGCTCCTGCAACTTGGGTGGAATCTGGAGAAAATGTAACTCCGTTACAAGAGGTGGAGGTGGAATAGGCCCATCTTTCATTCATTGAATGGTAGTCAATCATCCTTATTCTAGCCCCGGAACTTTCGTAAGCTTCACAAACAGCAATAGAGTTACCATCTGGAGACCATGCAACAGCATTGATAGCGCCTCTATTGGTATTACGTGTTGCGTTTTGGGTCCATGTTTCAGTTTCATACACCCAAATATCTTCATTGCCCCCTATCACTATTCGACTGCTATCAGGGCTCCAATCAACAGAATAGAATCTGTCTGCTGAAGCAGGATTAAATGAAGTAATTTCAGACCCATTCTGTGAATTGTAAATTTGTACTTCTCCATTAGTCCCCCCATTACCTGACCTACCAATTACTACAGCAAGCATGGTTCCATCAGGGCTGTATGCAACTTCGTTGGGTTGGTCGCCACTGCCAACATCTGTACTCACAGAAAAGAGGAGGGTTGCATTGCTTGAGTAGTATACATGTAATGTGTCATCGCCAATTACAGCCGCCACGTACATTCCATCAGGTGACCAATCGGCATCATGAGTGAAATCCCCACTAAATTCAACTGATTTTAGATTTGTTTGGGTAGCCGTGTCCCAGATTCGTAACCAACCGTTTGAACTACCCCAGCCGCCAGTGTCTTCTGTTGTCAAATATTTACTTCCATCAAAGTTGAATAATGAAACGTATTGGTCATCACCCATTAATTGCTTAGAAACTTCTAGAAATCCGCCTGATTGAATAACCCAAGGGTCATCCTTGTCGCTAGTACCATCACCATCTTTGTCAGGACATCCGATTCTGTCAATAGTACTGTTTCCTGCTGCAACTGGGCAGTCATCGACCGAATCGTCGACACCATCACCATCTGTATCTGCTGCTAATGTGGCAATGCTCAACATAGGAGCAGATACTAAAATAAATAATACAATGAAAATATTACTACCAAGATGTTTCTCGGCGCGTGCCATGGCCTCCCGAGATATGGTGTAATTAAGGGTTTGTGGTCAAAATGTGTCAATATTCCACCTCCCTAAAAGGGGATTTGTACACCTCGAAGGGAAATGTTTGATGCCAAATGACCTCAGGCCATGCTGTGGCTAAGGACTTACCCAAGGTGTCAGTCGCGGTACGCGACCGGGTTCTTCTACACCTTTTGGAAAATCAAGACCAGATAGATCAATACATGGTAACTGCCAATGTGACCCGTCCAGGTATAGCCGAAGCATGTGCCTTACACCCTCCAAATGTTTCACGTACCATGCGGGGTTTGTTGAAAGAAAGGTTGGTCCATGAACACTCGCGGATGGTTCGAAATGACGAACGCCGCCAAAAGGCATGGCAGTTATCAGAAGCCGGTGTTCTTGAAGCAGAATTGCGACGTCAAGAAATAGCTAAAACAACTGTCCTAATTCGTAATCAAGATGGTTCACTTTTAGAGATTAATGCTGATGATGTTTCGGCGAGGTTAGAGGCGAAGTTGAGTTTGTTACAAGTCTTAATGCACGCAATTCATGAAGGCGTTCTCACTTATGGCGACATTAGATTTGGTCCTATTCGGAAAAAGGATGAGGACTCCCGCCCTCCCCCTGGACGCCTCACTGTTCTTGCTGGAGCCCATGCAACTTACCATACTCAGCCCCCACCGACTCGCTCAGTGCATGGCCGAGAGGATACTGTAGGTGAATTGGATGAGTGGAGAAACTCTATGCATCCTTGTTTAGTTGTTCAGGGAGTTGCAGGGATTGGTAAGTCAACTGTCGTTGCACATTGGCTGAATAAAAGAATGAAAGAAGAGCCTACGCTATCGGTTTGTTGGTATCCTTGCCAATCATGGGATCGGAAACTTGGGCTAGCAGTTAGCCTATTACATAGGCTTGGGATTGATGATAAACATGACCCATATCAATTGATGGACACTCTACCATTAACCCCAGGGGTTGAACTCGATGTTGATGCTTGGCGAAGAAGGTTGTTAGCATACTTAACTGACCCAACTACAATTCGAGAGCGCTTTGGGAGAGGTGATGATTCCAACTTACCACCACCAACATTCCTTATTGTCCTTGACGATGTTCACCACATCAATGACAATGCATCGGACTTATTGGGCGCCCTCCTTCAGGTCGCGGTTCAATCTCCTCTGCAGTTACTTATGGTTAGCCGAACTCGTCCCACTTTCTATGATAGAAGAGATGTACATATTCGTGAAAAAGTGAAAGAGGTAGAACTTCAAGGATTGTCAATATCTGCACTCGGAAAGTGGCTAGATACATTTGATGCGGTCAAGGCTCCTGCTGCTGAAGACGTCCACAGAATGACCGGTGGGCATCCATTAGCAATGGAATTGTTGGAGTTATACGGCTCTATAACTCATGGGGATTGGCTAAGGTTTGTGGATGAAGAAATTCTTGATGTATTACCTGAAAAGGAAAAAGAGTTACTTGCACTATTAGCGGTTTCAGAACGGCCAATAAAATGGGAGGTTCTTGCTAAGGCAGCAGATTGGCAAGGCAAGCCACCAAAGGGACTTATTGCCAAAGGTCTACTCATCGAATTAAATGAAGGAATGTGGTTACACGAAGCATTGAGAGAGAGGCTTCTGCGTGATGTTGGAGATAAGAAAAATGAGAGGCTTGCAAAATTAACGTAATCTGTGGGCTGCTATTTGTTCAGTAGTCCAACCTGCAGCCTGTAATTGCTCATCTGTAAATGCCCCAATCCCCCCGCCGGATTGCTGAGCGGGAGTTGCTTCATGCTCCTCGGGGGGTTCTCCACCCCTACGGCTCTGCTGAGCTTTATTCCCCATCATCGTAACAACAATCGCAATAATTGCCAAGATTGCAACTGCGCCACCTCCGAAAAGAATAATTGGATCAATGTCCATCCCTCCCGATTTGGTCTCCTCTGTTATGCTTCCAGAATCGCCATTATTTCCAGAATCAATACGAGGGCAGCCATCTAAGTCAACCAAAGTGCCATCCGGCGTCCCTGGGCATTCGTCGTAGATGTCATTGACACTATCCCCGTCGCTATCTCTTTGGTTTGAATTACATCCTAATGCATCCACTTCTGTATCTGCGGGTGTGTTTGGGCAATTATCCAAAGAATTAGGCACCCCATCATTATCGAGATCTGAATCTTCAGTCAAGTCGTTGCAGCCATCATTATCTCTATCTTGACCTAGTGGTGCAGGTCTAGTTGCCCCAACTGGACATGAATCATCCGCGTCGAGATGCCCATCCCCGTCATCATCATCATCTTCGGTTAGGTCTCTACATCCATCACCATCATGGTCCTCAGCAGCACTGCTTAGCCAACCAACCTCTCCAAGTGGGCAATCATCTAAACTATCTGAAACACCATCATTATCATCATCGTTATCTTCAGTTGCATCTCTACAACCATCAGAATCATGGTCTGTTAAAGAATCAGCTTGCCAACCTCCTTCTCCAGATGGGCAATCATCATCTGAATTGCCGATTTTATCGCCATCAGCATCATCATCACAAGCATCACCAATTCCATCAAGGTCACGATCATCTTGATTTGGATTCATCACCAAAGGACAATTATCTGCTTGGTCGACCAAGCCATCTGAATCGGTATCAACATCTGCACAGCCATCAGAATCAACATCCTCCTCAATATTAGAAATCCAGCCTACTGGACCTTTGCTACAACTATCGTTTTCATCATTAATTCCATCATTGTCATCATCAATGTCCTCTCCATTATCATTACAGCCATCTCCATCATGGTCGGTTTGATTATTAGAGTCCCAGCCAATTGAGCCAGGTGTGCAAATATCATCGCCATTGAGAACTCCATCGCCATCTATGTCATCAGCGCAAGCATCTCCTTGGCCATTATTATCATGGTCTCCTTGGGAAGGGTTAGCAGTATGTGGGCAATTATCTCCCCCATCTACGATTCCATCGCCATCAATATCCTTGGCATATTGCCAAAGGAAAATGTCGGTGCCCCCTGCACTTGTATTGCTCTTTGGGCCGAAATTGGCAGTGTTTTCATAATCTCCAATAATAATGGGAGAACCTTGAGAATCAATGACTACCCCTGTCCCACTATCTTCTCCATCTCCACCTGCACTATATCCCCAGTTTAGGGTGCCGTTTTGTTGCATCCCAATTAGCATAATATCGCTCAAGCCAGAAGTTGTTAAGTTATCTTGACCAACTGTAAAAGATGAACTTAGTTCACCTGATACTAAAAGTTCCCCACTTGGAGAAATGGCTACTCCTTTTGCTATTTCATAGCCAGAACCGCCAAATGTAGTCAAAGTCTTCCAAGTTACATTGCTTGATACTTGAGCCACGAAAGCATCCATCCATCCATTACTAGTAGCACTGAGATTTGCAGCAGTAATATTGCCCTCAAAGTTGCCAACCACAAATAGTTCATCTTGGCTATTGACTGTACATCCATGAGCCCAATCATCACCTGTGCCTCCTAGAGTAATACCATTAGTAAATTCACCAGTGGAATTAAAACGCGCAACAAAGACATCACTGCCACCTGCTGAAAACGTTAAGTCACTTTCACCAAACATGACGTTATCCACAAAGGTACCAACTACCAAAGGTCGTGACATTGAATCTATGCAAATGTCCCCAAAACTTTCCATTCCTTCGGGGCTGAAAATTGAAGTAGCCCAATCCCAAGCACCAGTATCGTCTATTTTTGCGATGAATAGGCTGTATGCATCACCTCCTGCCAATGGCTCTGAGGCAATCTCTATAACTCCTGTAAACAAGCCTGTGTGGTAGATATTTCCTGCACCATCATTGACAATGCTAAGCCCCTGATCATCAAGACTTGTTCCGAACCTCTTAGCCCATTCCCACTGGCCATTGCTACTGATATGCGCAATGAATCCATCGCCCTCATCGTCATCTGAAACTTTACTTAACTGAGAAATACCAGACAGATTCATCTCACATCCGATGCCTGCTGTTCCAAGGCAAAAAGCACCAGTCAAATATGCAGAACCATCTCTTGGATCAACACTGATATCATAAGCATTATCGCTTCCAATTGAACCCGCTGATTTCATCCAAAGCCAATCTCCCGAGGGGGAAATTTTGCCTACGAAGAAGTCCTGGTCTCCTTGCATCCCTTCGGCTTCCAGTCCTTCTTCACCATAGGAGATTGTTGAAATAAATGAACCTACAATATAGACGGACCCATCTGGTGCAATATCTATTGCCCTGATATCATCGGCCTCAAATCCACCAGCCGATAATGTCCATCCAGATACATCTCTTCCAGCAGTAAAGTATAGATTTTCAACAATGTCTTCAGAACTTTCAGAAGCACCGCGCTCAGTTACGTATAGTGTGGTACTGAAGAGCATGAGCGCGCACAATAGGATGGCTCGGCTTGAATTCATGGTTTCGCGATTCGGCCTACCTCCTTGAAACCAATGCTCGCGTGTCTGATGTGGTTTACCTGATTTATTGAGAGATATTGTAGCCGGCGCATTGATGGAGCCCTTCAACCCGCGGTAGATTATATGGCTCAAAATGGAGGCCGTGGCCCGCGCAAAAAGCGGAGCCATGGTGGACCACCTATTGATGAAAGTAAGAAAAGATACGCTAAGGAAGAAGCGGAATCAAGAGATAGAGCGTTTGGCCGCTTCAGCCAATCAGAAAAACCAATGGCATTTCCAAATGGAGACTTATCGCCAAAAATAATCAATGTAGAATGGCCAACAAATCCTGTACCTTTGAAAGCAGAGGCTGAAGCCATCAGTAAAGTTGTCAAAAAAGGGGAATGGGGTTGGCTTACTGATGGACAGGTTGATGCATTAAAAAATGAAATCAAAGATTTATCCATTAGCCTTGACCAAGCCTTGAGTTTAAGGTCAGCAGTTTTACAAGAAAAGAGCGTATATGGCTTTAGAACCCTTCAAAATAAGGCATTGCATTTGAATCGCTTATACGAAAATGGGGATGATATTGTAACCTTATCCAAGCGCTTTGATTTCCCGCCGATGAATCTATTTCGTGCCATCCTCACTGCACGGGGTTGGTCAAAAAGTAAAATTAAAGAATCCTTAAGAGACCCTGCAAAGCGGTTGAATGAAAGGGACTTAGAACAATTCCAAAAAGCCGAAAAGGCTGACAGAGTCTCCAATGTAGACCAAAGTGAAACCCAAGAAAGGGCAGAAACTTTCGAGGATGTTTTATGCAATTATTTTGATTCAAAGGGAGTCCGATACAGAACTCAAGCCCAAATTTCTTCAGAACAAATGGCTGAACATGGACGGCCAGTAAAAACTCCAGATATCCTTCTCTTAGATGATGTACGCATTGATGGTGAACCGATTGGATGGGTGGATGCAAAACACTACTATGGAGCCGATGTTGGTTTTCAACGCAAAAAAACTATCAAACAAATGGCAAGATATGTCGAAGAATGGGGGCAAGGTGCTATTGTGTTCAGACATGGTTTTTGTGCCAACCTCCACATCCCAAGCACAATTCTGTTAGATGCCTCACCACTTGACCTCTCGCCACTTCAAAAAAATAATAATTCATGAAATCCAAGTTCTCAGGTAATCAATTCCTTCCAGTGAATCGGTTAGTAAGGTTGGGATTTCTCCGGCTTGTTTAGGAATAATACAGACTGATGTACCTAGCATACAGAGAAGTGCCGCATAGCCATCTGGTAATTTACTCTCCACTCTCTCCAATAAATGGACGCGGCTTTTTTCCACCATCATCCCTGATTTTTCAGCAAATAGTTGTGCTTCTTTGATTAAATCTGGCCATCTACTGGGTTTCCACTCTCCAACCCTCAATCTTGACATAGCATCTTCTCCAGCTGTACTGATTGAAAATTTCCAATTCTCATCATCAATGTAAGTGCTTGTATGCCGCTTTGCTTTCGAATCCCAACAAAGAATAACCTCACTATCAAAGGTAAATGAAACGGCCTTTCCTTGAAGATTTGGCGCTCCTGGTTCAAGTCTCAATTCTACCCCTCCAACTGTAGAGGCCAAAACATCACCTAAGCCAGAGGAGTTTCGCCTCTCGATGAGATGAGCAATTTGCGCCGCGTCGATATCCAAGTTATGCAACTCGCAAAGTGCAGTTGAACAAGCCATCAAACCTGCTGCTGACATCCCAAAGCCTTGAGATAATGGTAATTCTAATTGTACATCGATTGCATAAGACAGTGATTCATCTAGAAGGCCCCGTTGAAGATATTCCTCAAAAATATCTACATAAAGAAATGAAATATCCTCATTCTCAATTTGTTCTCCATCAGAAAATACCGCAATGCTCATTGAGAAGTCTTCGCCTTCCTCAAGTGCTTTGGTTGAAACTCTGCAAAGTGCTCCTGCTTCAACATTGAAGCCAGCACCACGGCTACCTTGTTGCATCAAATCTTCAGAGTCAGAGTGAATACTGAATAGCAGTGTGATGTGTCCACCGCAGTTCGCAATAGCCTCACTCATATTACCGCCCCTGAAATCAGGACGTAGTAGTCTTTCAAATGTGTTGCCGCAGAATCAAGCGAGAACTGTATCTAATTCTTCGTTTAGTAGAACAAAGCGAGAAGATAGGGCTTCACAGGCTTGGTTGAACACAACCTCTGGTGAAAGAGCACCATCAGTATCGAAACTAAAGATGAATTCTCCGTCTACCTTCTCAAGGGTGATTGCGTTATCGAAATCTGCCTCTCTACCAGTTCCTCGGCTGACTTGCGCCATTGCCTTGCGTACTTTCTCGACCATATCGACACCTTCTACGCGTCCATCCTTTCCGAAGTCAGCCTGAGATATTCCCAAATCAAGATCAAAAAGAAGTTTTGCTTTCTTCTTGTTGTTAAGAACTGCAACTTCGCGCTGATGGAAGGAGACTGCTGATGCTGGGGCCCACTTTGCGTGGTCTCTGCCGCGGCCAAGAGTTGCATATGCATAGAATTCCAAATATTGTCCATGAAGTAAAATTGTTAGTGGAATATCTTGGTGTGATTCAGAAATCTGTAATTTGGTTTCTCCCAATACGTTGAGGTCGCCCGCTCTCACAGTTTTTGTTTCCTCTTTGTTCTCTGAAGAAGATCCACGAATTGAACAATGGTAGATAATCTGGCTCGCTGGGCTTCCCCATTGGTCCTCTGGTAAGCCTTCGTTTGCTGGGTCGTCTTCTGGGAAAACAAACTCGTCAAGGTAGGTTGGGATTGGAATCATTGCCAAACGGTGTGCAATAACCTCATCTGGTAGTGCATTAACTGACTCGAAATACTCTCCCTTTTGGTCTTGGGTTTGTCCGAGTTCAAAGCGCACCTTGCTGATTGCCATCTTTGGAACATCTGTGAGAATTGTGCGGCGAATTGCATTGGCTTGGGCTGCATCAGTATCTGTAATTAGAATCTTGATTCTGTTTCCTTTTGGCCAACCATCTACTATCTGTGTCTTCATACTAATTCCTCCAATTCAAACACGGCGTCCACGACGTCCGCCCTTCTTCTTGGTTCCATCGTGAGCAATGGGTGTTACATCTTCGATTCTAGTAACTGTCATACCAGCGCGAGTCATTGCACGGATTGCTGCTTGAGCGCCAGGCCCAGTGCTGTTGGATTTATTTCCACCTTGTCCGCGATATTTTACGATAACTTGTGTAAATTCCCTTTCTTTCAACATGTCAGAGAGTTTCTCTGCTGCACGTGTTGCAGCAAATTGTCCTCCACTGTCCTTTGAAGACTTGACTACTTGTCCGCCACTGCACTTAGCAATGGTTTCTGCTCCAGTCAAATCTGTAGCTGTCATCAGGACGTTGTTGTAGGATGAGTAAATATTTACGATTGCTTTGCGGGACATCAGGCCTCACTCTCCTTTGGGATTGTGTCTTCTGCAGAAGGAGCTGCGGCGACTGCCTCTGCGATTACTTCTGCCTCGTCTTTCGCAACTTCGGGCTTGATGATTTCTTCTTCACCGTATTCTGCGGATTGTCGAACTCCCTCAATTGATTGACGGATTGAGTGGTTCTCGCTGTGTAGGTCTGAACCAAGAGCGTATTTGATTTCCTCTTCTTCTGAACGTGATACAGGGTACGAAGGAATAGTAACCTTCTGATCACCGATACTGATGTGCCCGTGAACAACAAGTTGGCGAGCCTGTTTCATCGACATTGCAAGACCCTTGTAGTAGACTTGAGCCTGAAGGCGGCGGTTGAGTACATCCTCAACAGCCAGTGAAAGAACATCGTCCAGAGTTGCATCGTTGACGATGAATCCCTTATTGTACATTGAAAGAAGCATATCTTGCTCCTCCCCTTGCCAGTGTTCTGCAGTCATATCGACTCGGCCAATCAACTTCATGGCTTGTCCTCTGTAGCGACGAAGCACAGATTTTGCCTTCCATATTTCCTTCATGGTTTTGAGGCCATGATTGGTACGGATTGCATGCTCTTCTTCGATCCTTGCTGCCTTCCAGGGGTGGGCTGGGGAATCGTACTTGGGGCGTGAAAATTTTGGATGACCCATCTAAAACACCTCACTTCTTCCTCTGGACCCCAAGTGTGAGTCCACTGCGTCCATTCGACCTGCCACGCTGTCCACGAACCTTATTTCCGGTTGCGTGTCTAACGCCGCGGTATGCCTTGATTGCACGAAGGCGACTGATGTCATCTTCCTGTGTCAACTTAGCATCCTGTCCAAATACGTGGAAGTATTCTCCACTCTCTGGGTCCCTCTGGCGGTTGAGCATCCATGTGGGTGCGGTCTGTGAGTATTCTTCAATTGCTGAACGGAGTACTTCTTGCTCTTCTAAAGTCATGTGTCCTGCTAATCGGTTGCGGTCTAAACCTGATGCGTCGCAAATCATTGCTGCGGTTCGGTTGCCAACTCCACGTACACTGGTTAAGGCGGTCTGAAGTTTTTTCAGACCGTCTACATCCGTATCGGCCATTCTAATTATGTAGGAGAAATCATCTCCTAGTTCTTTTTCTGCGGCTTTTGCCATATTATTTCCTCCCTTCCTTTGGCACCCACACCCGAAGATGTAAGTGGGAACCGGGGTTCCTGGGCATGGCTGCGACCAACCATCCATATATCAAGGGCGCGACGCGCATTCGCCTTACTGCGCGCTAATTTATTCATCAATACACAGTAGTAAATGGTCCTCTTCTGATGCCCTAGTAATGAAACCTGTCTTTGAACCCCCACTTCTGCGCAAACAAATATCTAATTCCCGCTGTATTACTGGTTGTAGTTCTGGAGCAAGGGGGACTCGTAGTGTTAATTTCCCAATTCCTGCGTCTATTGATTTTTCTACGAAATTATGTAGGTGCTCCATTTCTAATGGCGAGCGGATGAGTGATGCGATTCGACCACTTGCTTGAATTAATTTAGAGTCGAGGGGGTGTTCAAATGACAATGGCTCTCTATGGGTAATAATTGGCCTGCGTCCAGTTATATTTTGCCATTGGGATTCGTCGCCTTCTTGTAATACTGTTTCAAGCCAAGATGCTGCCATTCCAGAAGAAACCAATGCTGAATCCAGCATAGTCAATACATCCCCCTTTCGAGGAAAGGTTCTATCTTCAGTAGGATTTGAGAAACTATGTTCGCCACTACCTAAAATTAATGGCTCAGAGTGAATTGATGGAGGAATACGAATAAATCGGCGTTTGTTTTGAGGGTCTGCAGCGGCCCCCAACCACAAACTGAGGCGGTCTATTCTTCCTGAACCCCGGCTTGCCCATTGCCAAGTTTTAGCAATTTCTGGCCACCGCTCCTCAATTAATTCTTCAACTTCCGATCGCCTTGACTCTGAGAGCCGCGGTGATAAATCCAATACAATTGCTGGCCCTTGATCGGTTTCATTTAGGTGGTTTTTCCAAGCATCAAGGACTTCATTCAGTAGGGGCTTCATTTCTGAAAGGTCATGGGTAGTACTGCCACTGGGGCGGGCTGGGTCGAAATATAATAATGAAATCTGCTTTTTGGTCTCAAATAATTCTATTATTGAAGTAGAATTAGTGCCATCTCCTATGACTACTGAACCTACATCCTCATTTCCTAACCATGCAGAAATTCGTGCTAAGTTTGCAGCTGCCATTTCAGCCCTTTCTTGATTTAATTCAATTGCCAATACATCTTTCTTCAAAGCATTAGCAAGAGCTGAGACTTGCAAACCTGCTCCGCAAGCAGGATCTAATATTGCACCTTCAGGAAGTGAACAGTTTCGTAATAGTTCTGCCCTAATCATACAAACTTGCCATGGTGTAGTCAGGCGACGAGCGGTGTCATCCAAATGCACTAGCAAAGCACTTGGTCCATTTGGAACCGGTACGGCCTCGCCTTGATATGATTCAGCATCGGCGAGTCGGGGCGATTCTTGCATTGTAGCACCTCAGGGCTTTGCGATATCACTTAATGTGAATAATGACTCAAATCTAACTCCTGCTTGTGCAAAGGTGTCAGCGCCACCTTCTGCTCTATCAACTATTGATATGACGCCAAGGATTTCACAAGGTGAATTTTCTTCCAGTCTCCGAAAAGCCTTCAATGAAGAGCCTCCTGTTGTAGTAACATCTTCCAAAATTACGACCTTTCCCCCTGATGCTATTGAAGAGCCTTCAACACCTGGTGGGTTGTTAGTTTTCCTTCCTCCTCTGCCCTTTGCTTCCTTGCGAACCATGAAACCTAATCTTGGACTGTCATTTGCTGAAGTCGATATTGCAATTGCCGTTAATGGTACTGCACCTAATTCAAGGCCGCCAACTAAGTCAGGCCCCCACTCATCTAAGCGCTCATTGAGTAATGCCCCTAGTAGTTGACTGGCTTCTGGGTGCATCATAATGGGCTTAGTATCGAAGAAATGCTTACTCTTTCTTCCACTTGCAAGGGTGAACCATTGGTCTTCCTCAGCCTCTAAATAGGCCATTTCTTCGACCATGCTGCGCAACCTTTGCCAGCGTTCATCCTCTCTAATCGGAGCGTGGACCGTCATATCTCTCGACTACCCCTCATGCCAATCGCCGATGAATGTTGCCCTTTGAGCGTTGAGAAATTTGTCTGGCCTTACGCGCATACTTGATGAGGTCCCGGCAACACAGCAAGAGCATGGCATCACCCGGACCCAGTAACTCAGGTCTCGATGATGTTTATTTGGAACGCTTAGAAAAAGAGATGGAGAACTATCACCAATGGATGGATGAGCGTACTGAAGTCTGTTATCAAATCGCTGAAGAGGCAAGAAAGTGTGGCCTCGACCATACCGATTTCGTCGAAATACCTCGGGCTGCTGACCTCGCTGGTAGAACTGAAAAGTTGCTTGTTGATTACCTCAATGGGATGGAGATTGCTGACGACATAAGAGTCATGTTGGCTGAATTTGATAGAGAAACTACTTCGATAAAAATGGCTCAACAAGTAGCCCTTCGTTTCAAAGCGAATGGTGAAGAAACTGTTAGGTCGATAGATGTGGGTTTACGCGTGGGTCTTGCAATTTTGACTGAAGCAGTTTTGGTTGCTCCTTTAGAGGGAATTAGTGAAGTTCGGTTGTTGAACAATGTTGACGGGACAGAATTCGTTTCCCTTCACTTTGCTGGCCCAATTAGGGCAGCAGGAGGAACTGCACAAGCATTAGCGGTACTAATCGCCGACATGATTCGTAGGGAATTTAATATTGGCCCATATATTCCAACTCAACCAGAAGTCGAAAGGGTGAAAGAAGAATTTGGGCTTTATCGTGGCAACTTGCAATATCGACCCCCTCCTGAAGAAGTGGACCTAATCGTCAAAGGTTGTCCAATAATGATTAACGGAGAATCTACCGAATCAATAGAGTGCAGTGGATATGGACATGTTAGAAATATCGATGAACCAAGAATTAGAGGAGGTGTACTTTTAGTCATCGGAGAAGGTATGTGCCTCAAAGCTCCTAAGATTCAAAAACACACAGAGAGAATGAACGTTGCTGGATGGGAATTCATCTCAAAGTTTGCTGAAAAGAAAAACAAGAATGATGATAATACAGACTCATTCAAGAGTAAGCAAGTTAAGCCAATTGACAAATTTATGAAGGATATTATTGCAGGAAGGCCTGTCTTTGGAGAACCGCTTGCTAGAGGTGGATTCAGGCTGAGGTATGGGCGCAGTAGGGCATCGGGGTTAGCTGCTGGTTCAATAAATGCTGCTGTAATGGCAGCCATGGACGACTTTCTAACGATTGGGACGCAAATGAAAATTGAGCGCCCTGGGAAGGCCTGTGCAGTTACTCCATGTGATGAATTGGAAGGGCCATGGACTATCCTTCGAGATGGGCGTTTTTTGA
>Ga0302134_10000303_pt1 | contig 20352 bp, 17 predicted proteins | sample CB9_SCM_MG_FD_203123 | JGI IMG/M metagenome (GOLD analysis project Ga0302134, IMG submission 203123) | Marine microbial communities from Western Arctic Ocean, Canada - CB9_SCM | ecosystem: Environmental > Aquatic > Marine > Oceanic | place: Canada: Western Arctic Ocean | collected 2017-09-19
ACTTGGACACAGGATCGTCAAGTTGTAACAAGTTGCGATCAATCAGAATCTGAGCGGCTGCCGATGTAATCGGCTTGGTCATGGAGCGAATATTGCACAATGTGTTGTTTTTCCACTGCCGCTTGTCTTCACGATCGGAATATCCGAATGATTTGTGGTAGAGAGTTTCTCCTTTATGCAGGACTAGCAACTCTGCGCCCACGGCATAGTCTTTGCTGATATACTGCTCGACTACCTTGCCCAAACCCTCCAACGCCTCGCTCGTTACGGATTGATTGAATGCGGCTGTTGAGGCCGTCGTTTGGTTATTCTGGCCGAGAACATTGAGCGACGACATGATGGCCAGACAAAACGAAACTAGAAGGAGTCGAGGCATTGTTGATTATTTCGAAAATGGTAAAAGATGTTGTGAAAGCAGGATAGACTTACAATAAATTAATGATCGCACGCCCTTTATTATTACCGCAAGGTTTTTGGTTGTCAATGACAACCGTATCGTTTACAATGACTTGTTTGAGGCACGGAGAATTGAGCTATGCAATCAAATGTGAACGAAGTCCGACAATATTCACGCCAGTTGGTGCGCGAACTAGATCTCGTTAAGGGGTCATATTTGGACACCGGGTATACCTTCTCACAATGCCATGTCCTGTTCGAATTGTCGGTGCATAAGTCCCTTAATCTGATGGCAATTGCGGGTAACCTGCTGATTGACAAGTCGAATACCAGTCGGACCGTCAAGCAACTCGTCGAACTTGGATTGATTACGGCGGAAAGTGTCGCCTCGGACAATCGCCAGAAGCTATTTAGTCTAACAACTAAAGGCGCGAAGGCCCTTGGCTCGACCCTCCATTTGGCCAACAAACAGGTTGAAGACGCGCTGAATATTTTAAGTGAGGAGCAACAGAACGTGGTGGTTCAAGGCATCCAGTTGTACGCGGATGCTCTGAAAAAGATCCGTTTCCAGTCCCAATACACCATTCGGTTGATTCAGAAACAAGATAACGATCAGGTAGCCCATCTAATACGAACCGTGATGACCGAATTTCGTGCCGTGGGTGCCGGTTACTCCATTGGCGATGCGGAAGTCGATGACATGTACGGCCACTACCGCGACAAACGGTCGTGCTACTACGTGATCACATCCGGCGACCGGGTTGTCGGGTGCGGCGGATTGGGGCGTCTAGAAGTAGACAACAAGTTTATATGCGAATTACAAAAGATGTTCTTTCTGCCTGAAGCACGTGGTATCGGACTGGGTCAACGACTGTTGTTGCTGCTTTTGGATGATGCCAGAACGCGGGAATACAAGAAGTGCTACCTGGAGACTCTGGATCGCATGTACCAGGCCAATGAGCTTTACCAGAAAAACGGATTTGAGTTGCTTGGAAAACCGATGGGCACGACGGGGCATGACAGTTGCGACCGCTGGTATCTACTGCATCTGTAAAGCACGATGCTAGTCGACGCCCCTAGCTCTTTGAGTCGAAGCGCTCTGTAAAAGTTACAGCGCAGCACTTCGCGCTGGTATCGAATTGTCAGAACTAGCGGCACACCTTGACGCTGTTACTCGTGGGTGGCGTGAAGAAACAATTGGGTAGAAAGTTTGACACACTTTTGTTGACACACTTTTGTTGACACACTTTTGAAAAGTTGACACACTTTCTATTCAATTCACGTCCAACGTTGTCAAACCGTGTTCACTATTGCCAACGCAGCATCAGCCACAAAGAATGCTGAAACCAATTAGAAAACGGCCAAACACTACCATTAAAGAATGAAACAGTGTTGGCCGAATAGATGTATCGCAGAGGGCATGAGTCTAGTGATTAAACAAGAATTCTTTTGTATTAATCAAGGCCCAAACAATATCCTCGTAGGCGATTTTAGCGTCGCCTACCTTTTCGATATGGGCCGTCGCGATTGCTTGTTCCTCAGCCGTCGGCATGCGAGCAAACGATAAGAGATATAATTCGCGTATTTTGTCCGCATGGTCACGCTCAAGTTCTTTACTCAACGTGGCTGCGCGGCCACTACCGTTTGTCAACTTACCTTGAATTTCACCTGAGTTTAAAAGGTGTAGGCTTTGAGCTAAGTTTGCTTCACTGCTACGTTCACATTCACAAGCCGAACTAGATTCGGGACGCCCAAAGACCGTCAGAAAATACGAAGTAAAGCCACTGTCTGGCAGTTGCGAAGCTCTAGTGCCCACTGGTACACCGGGGAAGTTTGTTGTCGTTCCGGTGACTTGGTCGATCGAGTCAAGCAAGACTTCTGCGTTTAATCGCTTCGGATAATATCGTGAGAAGTTTTGCTTGTCGTCCTTATTCCAATCGTTGGGTTCGCTACTCAGTTGATACACCGAGCTACTCGTAATCGTACGAATCAACTGTTTTAGGTCGAAACCGCTCTTTACGAATTCTGCTGCAAGTGTATTGAGCAATTCTGGATTAGTAGCCGGATTCGTAATGCGCATGTCATCTTCTGGATCCACTAAGCCTCGTCCAAAGAAGTGTTTCCAATATCGATTAACTAACGCTTTTGCAAAAAACTCGTTAGTCGGATCGCTCATCCAACTAGCAAGATGAATGCGTGGATCTTCTTCAACCGCTAAATCCAATGGTTCAGCACCCAATCCAGTGGGAGGTACGTTGTTACCTGTCTTTGGGTTTTTCGCGGACGGTTTTCCCTGGGTGTGAAAAATTCGGTCATATCCCGGCGTGGCACTCTTCTTGCGGCCAACACGACTAAAGAAAGCAGCGAACCCGTAGTAATCTTCTTGGCTCCACTTTTCAAACGGATGATGATGACAGCGGGCACACTGAATACGCAAACCCAAGAACAGCTGAGCAGTATCTTCTACTTGTGCAGCTTGATCCTTCACTTCGCGATACCAAGCAACCGCAGGATTAGACCCTGCCGTTCCCGTCGCTGTGATGATTTCGGATACAAATTCATCATAGGGCTTATTGTTATGCAAACTATTACGGATCCAATCGTAAAATCCGAACGTTGCAGCCTTATCACCCTCGACTCGCCTTTTGTTACGTAACACAGCATTCCATTTATTTGCAAAATAGTCTGCGTAATCTGTGCTTGCCAGTAGCTGATCAATTTGCTTGCTGCGTTTGTCCGGGTCAGCGTTCGCTATAAAAGCCTCCGCTTCACCTAGTGTTGGAAGACGACCCGCGATATCAACCGTGACTCGACGCAAAAAGACAGCGTCTTCGCTCACGCCCGATGATGGCAACCCCAACTGAACAAGTTTCTTAAATACTAAATCATCTACAAAATTATTTACCTTTGGCAACGCGTCAACTTTGATTCCCAATGGTATCGTCGCGCGATACACTCCAACATGGCCAAGATATCGAGCCATCACTGCTACACTGCCCGTCAATTGACTCGTCGTTACCAAACCTGTTTGGTTAACCTCTGCCATTTCCGTACTGTTGGAATCAAACGCAGTTGTTCTAGTCACATCACGTATAGTACCGTCAGAATAATTTGCAAATACTGATATCTGTTGTTCACCATTTCGCTGCATCAATCGTTCTTCTGGTAAAACGATAATACTCGTAACCGTAGCATCTTCAGGCTGTCCGTACGGCATGCCCTGTTCAATCCAGCGACTAAGCAATCGATAGGACGGCGAATCCTCTGATAGTCTTGCACCACCACCGTGTGGCACAACGCCGATTGCTTTTTGTAATAGTAAACTTCTTTGGGGAGCTGCTGGGAAGATGCGCCGACCGCGCCCTTCCTTAACTAGATATTCATAATCCTCATCCGGTTCGAACCCGAGCAACGACAATCGAAATCCATTCTGTCCACTGCTTTTTCCGTGGCAACCACCACCATTACAACCGAATTTTGTAAACACGGGACTAATCTCGTTGGGGAAATTAACCGCTAGATCTGTAACGATATCCGTAACTTGAATCGAAACCGTTGTAACGAACTTACCGTCCGACTTAGCGGTAATAACAACCGCGCCTTCAGAAACTGGCGATACAAACCCGCTCGAGCTAATGTCAACCAAACCAGCCGGAACACCACTATAGACAACGTCACGCGTAAGATCTCGTTGCTGACCACTGTCATAGGCGCCGGTCACGATCAACTGCAGGCCGGCATCGCGTCCTGATATAATTGTCGTTTCATTCTCAGCGACATTATCAATGTCGATTGACTGCAACAAACCTGGATCACCTAAACCTGGAGGAGTAGTTTTGTCTTCCTGCGCTGTTAGCAAAATGCTAAATGATAGAATCAGGATGGATGTTAGCGGCAAGAATTTATTCATTGCGTTTCCCTTTGGCATCGCACATGACTGGACTAGGAATCCAAAATCGGACTGTGCTTGGAAAAATGGTTAACTTACTGTTCGTATATCGTTTGCTTATTGTATCAAGTACAGACTATTATTGCGAACTTTTCCTCCGGTCAGCAAGCTCAGTTATAATAATATCACGTCTTTTCCTCTAAGCAAGCCGAAGGAAATCCCTACGTCGGGGGGCATCGTCCTGCTTGATTGGTTCAACCGTCACTTTTTTCCGCCCGTTTACTACTGCCGGCGTAAAACCTACGCCTGTTCAGCGACCGTAACCAAGTTCATTATGTCGTCTTTTTCAATCGCGTTCACTACTTCCATCTCACCGATTACTTTTCCGAATACGCTATGTTTTCCATCTAAGTGAGGCGTAGGACCATGTGTAATGAAGAACTGCGAGCCATTTGTATTCGGCCCAGCGTTAGCCATCGATAAGATACCTGCTGAGTCGTGACGCAAATCAGGGTGAAATTCATCATCAAACTTATATCCCGCGTCGCCCGTACCAATGCCATCCGGACATCCAGTCTGGATCATGAAATCTGCAATCACTCGATGGAACTTCAACCCGTTGTAAAAACCTTCTCCAGAAAGTTTTTCAAAATTGGCGACTGTCTTGGGTACCTCTTCGCTGTATAGCTCAATTTGAATGTCACCCTTGTTTGTCTTTATAGTTGCTACTTTCATCAGATAGTCACTTTCAAAATTGTTGTTATCAAATACTGCAATGCCGAATTGCGTTAGTTTAGCTCCTTATTGAGCACTGTCTAGTCCACCCACTACACCGAAAACCGCTGGATCGTCCAAGCCTGTTTCCAGTAAATCCAAATACGTTGATCTCGGAATGTCGACCGCACCTAGGACGCTGCAGTGGGGAGTTGCTTGTTGCACATCCAATATAGAAAAACCCCATGACTGTAAGTGCTGAACCAAAACACATAACGCCACACGTGACGCATCACTCACATGATGAAACATCGACTCGCCACAAAATATCGTCCCAACTGCAATTCCATAAAGCCCCCCCACCAAGACGTCATCTTGCCATACCTCAATGCTGTGTGCGATTCCCTTTACATGCAAGTCCGCGTAAACAGACTTAACCTCGTTAGTAATCCAAGTTCCAGTTTCAAGTTCTCCCTCGATTAACCTAGGACTGCTACACTCAGCAACAACCGTCTCAAATGATTGGTCACTTGTGACCCGAAAGCGTCCGGAACGCATTTTCCTCTTCAGCCGGCGAGGAATATGGAGGTCTGCCGGAATTAATACTGTTCTCGGGTCTGGACAAAACCAACCGAGGGCTTTTTCCTCCGTCTCTTCATCTAAATCCAACGGCCACGGGAAAATACCATTCGCATATGCGTTTAACACCCAGAATGGGGTTAACATTCCGCCCACCGCAACCACTCCAAACTCGTTCGCCGCACTACCCGCAGGAAAAATTGTTTCTCTTCGTGCCTGTTGCCAAACATCGCTGACGTAAGAATTTGTGAGATTTGTCATATAGTTCCATTGCCTAATCCAACATTTGAGTCAACTCAAACTCCACCAACTCGCAAGGTCGATCGCTCGTTTCATACACACAGCGTAAACCGTTTCTTGTAATTTGACAATTTCTTGTGATACTCTACAGTGGCAACGCACTATAATAGTTTGTAAGTGTGCGCGGGCGTAAACAGTTTACTTACATTTACAACGTTAACAAATATGTTTCGAATTGTCGTTGCGATTACGACTGTTTGTACCGCTGATCGCAACACAAATTCTTAATACGGGTCATGAACGAGGAAACACCTATCTCACTTAACAATACCACTGATTCGCCGGAAATTGAGTCCACGAACTCGACAGAATTGACACTTGGCACTTCCTCCCATACATCTGGCGACATGGCCACAGCGGCTATCAAGTATCGCTTTGCTCGTCTATTAACCAATACCTTGGCTCTACTAGCCCTAGTTTTTGGCACGCCCTTCCTTGTACAACAGATTCAATATTCACTGGAATATGGCCGCATCATTGCTAAATATGACGCGGCAGCCATCCATATCGACAGTCAATCATTTAAGTCAATTTCACTCGCTTCCGAGCTTGTCTCCTATAAAGTGACACCTTCAGTTGTCCACATTCACACTTCTAACACAGAATCCGGTTCGCGTCGTAGTTTCCAACATCCTTTCGCGCAATCAAACCTTTTCCCTTCACGAGGTCAAGGTTCCGGCGTAATCGTTGATTCCGAAGGATACATCATTACTAATCGTCACGTCATACAGGGCGCTAAACTGATCACTGTCCAACTCGACGATAGAACGGAACAAATAGCCAAGATCGTTGGTGTCGATCGATTAACCGATTTGGCATTACTTAAAATACAGCCAACTTTGATGCCCGCCATTGAATGGTCAACGACGCCAACCACGAATGTTGGATCCATGGTTTGGGCCATCGGCAGCCCCTTCGGGCTTGAACGAACTCTAACCTTCGGCATTATCAGCGCTACACGACGAACGGCCAAAGTAGGGACAGTGTATCAGGAGTTTCTGCAAACCGATGTCGCTATCAATCCAGGCAACAGTGGAGGACCACTAGTTAACGAACGTGGTGAATTGGTTGGTATCAATACAGCCATCGTTGGCGACGCCTATCAGGGAATAAGTTTTGCTGTACCAACGCACGTCGTAAAATCAGTCTACGAGAGACTAAGGAAAACGGGTATCGTCTCACGCGGTTGGTTAGGACTCGCGTTGGAAGACGTAACCGTAGAGCTTCTAACACAACGCGGCATATCTAAAACCGACATCGATCCCATCCGCGGAACTGTAATCACAAGTTTCCCACAGGGTGTATCCCCAGCGAAAGCAGCTGGCTTACTCGTGGGTGACATCCTCACCAAATACAATACGACGGATATTTTAGACACACCGCATTTGATCCAACTCGTAGGTGCACAGCAAAACGGTGAGCGAGTAACCATTACATATATACGCGACGGCGATTCCCAAATAGTTTCGTGCACATTAGGTCAGCGCCCAAGCGAATAATCAAACCAACATTACGTTACTACGAAATGGTATCCGCTGGTCTTGCACCGGCGTCAGCGCGACCACTACCTTCGAGCCGTTTCAAAACGCGTACTTGCAAATCGCTCTTGCATACTATCTGGCAGCTCAAACGAACACCTGAAAGTTCACGTGCCGTCAGCGTTTCTTGTTCTCGGGAATTCATTTCTCCCGCGTCACCGCCAAGAATTTCCACCTGGCACGTCGTGCATTTACCGTTACCACCACAGGCATGTAGTTGGTCGACATTCGCTTCATCCACTAAAGCCAATACCAATCGCTTATCTGCTGGAACCTCGAATTCGCCTAAACCTTCTACGTCTAACTTTGGCATTACATCTTCTCCTCATTACAAAAACAATGAAATTCACAAACTATATTTTCTCTCTTTACCGGTCCAACTATTGACCCTGTAGCCAACCCATCTTGTTTACGCTAGCCAAGGTTTTGTCGATCTCAGTTCCCTCGTAAAAAGACAACCAACCACGTAAAACGACACTTTTTCCCACTGGAATATCAGGAAAATGCGGGTCGCTGTGTAAACACGGACAGCGGTCACTTCCCCAACCTCGCTTACAAGCCTGCCAGGCATAAACAATCCAGCGCGTCCCAGTGGGATTTCCACAAGCAACTGCCATCGGAGTGAACACCTTATTGTCGGTCGTCTGTTGATTGAAACCAGCCATGTTCGCAAGCATAGCGCAATTCTGTGTATATAACCCTGTCAAAGGATTTGGCGAGTTATTTGTTATTCGCATTTCCATCTTTACACCAGTCGTGTTAGGCCACGCTCTTGTCTGTAGTTCCACGTAGTTTGGTAAAACTCGAACCGATTCATACCCGTCCCCAATCGCCTGCCATTCTCCCTGCTCGAGCACAATATTCCGTTTATCCCACATCGTCGGGATGTGTTTATGCGCTAAATACAGCAACTCTCTGCCACTCGCTGTATTGTTCCAAATAGCTTCTGGAATATCAAGCACAACATAGTCCGAAGAACTCCATGGCGAAAACACCGACAATTTTGTTTCGCGCTGAGGTCGGATTTCACCATCGCGAAAACCAATTCGAGGATGGCGTCCGCCCGGATAAGGTAATACCTCTAACTTATTTCCTTTGACTCGACCTGACCGTGCCCTTGCCAGTGCTAAGGTGGCACGCCCCGCGTCGAGACCGCTAGCCATCCTGGCTTCGGAAACCGTATAACTGTGCCGCTTCATGATATTGAACCAGTATGAGGTTTCTCGACGGCTCTGCGGAAGCCTCGCCTCACTCCGCAGCAGATTTTTGGCCAACATATCACGTCTGTCCGAAATTACCCTCTCTGGGTCCTTCGGTTCCATGCCAACGTCGATATATTGCACGAGGTCTCGCAGCGCGATGACCTTAAACCCATTAACCTTTAAATAATGCATATAAACACGAAAGCTGTCTGCAGACGTGCTAACCCAATCATGAGCCCCATCGGGGACACCGTGAAACTGCAAGACGGATATTCGACCTAGTTCGGCTTGTAAAACAGCCCGCAAGAAATCATCAAATACCCAACCCGGCCGAGCATCCCCAGCAGTGGGAATTAGCAGTGGGTGGTCCAAGCCAGGTTCAAGCGATGCACCCTTGCCTGTGAGATATGCAAATTCAGGCGTTCCACCTCGGCGAGCAAAACGTATTCCGTGCTCAGCGAGCCAGGGTAACATTTCCAGCGTAAATACGTTTCCGGGATATGCGTAGCTAATGGGGGCGGGAATTCCATGATCCTGGCACCGTTCCGCGATGCTACTAAGTTGTTCATTGTAGTTTTCCGCAGTCAGCCTTACATGATCCCGCGTATGATTACCAATCTCAAACCCGTCTCGATGCAACTGGCCAATCTGTTCCCATGTCATATAATTGTGCTTATCTTTATGGAATTCAAATCCTTCCGTAATGAAAAACGTGGCTCCAAACCCGTACTGCTTTAATATGGGACGCACTACTTCAAACTGGCTACGCACCGAATCATCAAATGTCAATACAACAACTTTGTCCGGCACAGGATCGGCGGCAAGGCAAGCGTTCTGACCAGTGAATACCGCTAACACCACTGCTAAGTTCACCCAAAACAACGGCCTCCAATTTGGCAACACTTCAAGCCTTAACATTTTATTACTATCCTTGTTCCTTCTTTTGGCGTCGAATCAATCTGCACGTCGATCCCATGTTTTTTCGCACGTTGAATCATTGTACACAATCCGATTTTATCTACATCCACATGTTCAACTATAAAACCACAGCCTCTATCCTCTATAGATATTTCCATACCCCCTGACTTACAACACAACGCCACGAACACCTCCGCTGCGCCGCAATGTTTTTTTGAATTCCAGACGGACTCACGCACCAACAACAATACGGGGGTTTGCAACTCCAACGGAATTCGCTTCCATTCATCGTCAGTTGTTAATCGCACCGCAAAAGTTACTGACGACAAATCTATACACAACTTTTCCAAATCATTGATACCGTCTAATGCTATTTCTTCACCGCCGCCACCGATAATATCGCGAGTTTGCTCAATCGCCTTTTTTAGCATTTGATCAATCGTCTCCAGTTCTTGCAGACGTTCATCTGGCAAGTCGGGATCCGCGAGCAACGACTGCAATTGCATGTGCGCGGCAATCACTCGTTGCATCGGACCATCGTGTAAAGACGCCTCCAGCTCTAGTAGAGACGATTGCTGGCGTCTAACTTCGCCCCGCAAGGCCTGTATTAAGCGATCTTTCTCGTCACCGGCGTTCCTCATCGACTACCGCTCCTCTAAATGCGCAAACAACGGGTGCCATACAGCCACCTTGGCGCCGCGAACCCGGGGAGAAACATTTGTTCTGCCACTATTCATCATCACAGTTCCTAGACACCATTTGCTGTCGCTACTCGTGAAGTTCTAAGTATACCATCTCGATTGACAATAATTGATCTCGCTTATTCGTTTTGATTTATTCAGATTCTAGCGTTGTTAAATAGGAAGTAAGTTCCACGGTTAAGCCACTAATTCATCAACAACGAAGATAATTTAATCAACAAAATCGGGGAAATCATCGTGCAACTAAAAGAACAATTTGAAATGTGGCGGGACGTATTTAAGATCCAAGTAGATTTCCTACGGGAATTAGGCGAGTATCGCCTTAATGTCGCCAAGAGCTCGCTCGTAGCGGCCGTCGCATCCAACCAACTTGCAGTGGCGCGAATGAAGGCTCAAGTGGCACAAGAGCTCGCTGGCGCATTGCGCCGCATGCACAGAATTGAAGGCCGCTTGCAGACTCAATCAAAACGTGTCACGCAGATGGCAAAAGACGTGTCCTATATACACAACGGCGCCGACATGACCAAATTTCGCATGGAATCAATGTGGGCCGCCTTTAGAGTGTTCGAAAGAATGGTTCCTCTTCAGCAAATCCAGGCAAGCATGGAAATTGAGATTCAACCAACAGCCCGCTTATCCAATCAATTCATCAACAAATACGACCCAAGCCAGGAGTGCGAAAACGTCCCCATCCGCATAGACAACGCGTACATGCTCGTAGGATGGATAAAAAAGAAACACTATCTTCCCGTGCGCGGATCCAAGGCATATTTGTTGGTAATCAACGTATTTGAAATGTTAGCTCAAGTCGCTCAACAACAAATCGACGTACTCAATCAGGCCAGACGTCAAATTCGTGAAAAGACCTTTAAAATTTGGAATCCACTAATTATTGCTGGTCTCCCAGACACCCTAGATGTGAAAAAGATATTATCGGCTGGAATCAAGTCGCTGTAACGACTAACTCCACAATCGCATCACGGTTTCCGGAGGACGGCCAATAATCGCCTTACCGTTACCCACAACGATCGGACGCTGCATTAAAATCGGATTAGCGACGATCAAATCGATTACCGCTTCATCATTGAGTGTGGCCAAGTCGACATCCAATTCCAGAAACACTGCTTCACTCGTACGGACTAGTACACTCGCTGCGAGGCCCAACAATCCAACTACCCTCCGCAATTCATCAACTGTCGGAGGATTTTGTAAGTACTCAATCACTTCCACCTCTTGCCGGGCATCCACGATCAGTTGAAGAGTCTGGCGACTCTTACTACACCGCGGGTTATGAAATATTTGCATTTTTGTATCCCCGTATCGATTTTCTTGATAATTGCGTTGATTGATACTGATTCTCGCTAATTAGTGGTTGCAGATTTCGCTTTATCGCGGCAATCCATATTATCCAAATATAAAACCAGACCGCAATATGCGCCGCGTTGAATTAAGACGTCTTCCCGAGAGTATTTCTTTATAGAACGTTGGCATGTTGGTTCGGAATCAAGTAAAGTGTAGGGACTACGTTTCAATCCCAGAGGAAGACAACATAATGGCCGAAGCCCACGAGAGTAACGAAGTTGAAGCTGAATTAACCCAAAATAGTGAGGGATTTCAAGCACCATGGCCTGGCGATAAATCCATGCCGCAGTGGGATACGGCCGGACTAAGCGATGCGCCTAAATTTACCATAAAAAAATGGGCCGGCATGCTCGGGCCCGGTTTGATTTTAGGCGGAGCGGCTATCGGGGGCGGTGAGTGGCTCGTCGGCCCTGAAGTGACTGCTAAATACGGTGGAGCTCTGTTATGGCTGGCAACGTTAAGTATCATTGGCCAAGTACTGTACAATCTTGAAATCAGTAGATACACGCTGTATTGCGGCGAGCCTATCTTTACCGGTAAGTTCCGCAGCAGCCCCGGAAAAAACTTTTGGATGCCAGTCTACATGGCGTTAGATCTTGGGTCCATCTTCCCCTACCTCGCGCTCACAGCAGCAATTCCGTTATTTGCAGCTCTGGCCGGTATCGTTCCGGATCCTGAGAACGCCTCTAATATGCAAACGTTTCTGGGCATTGAACTTTCTCATTATTTCTGGTTACGCGCTATGGGGGTCGGTATTTTTACCTTGTCGCTCGTCCCCCTCATCTTCGGCGGAAAGATTCTCGTGGCGTTAAAGTGGGTCATGGGTTTAAAAATTATACTCGTGCTAGGGTTTCTTTTGGTTCTGGCGATCGGCTGGAGTTCATGGAACACTTGGGTCGAAATTGGTACAGGATTTTTCAAGGTGGGAACCGTTCCCACAGTTTTGGCCGAAGATGTCAACATGGATCGCATTCTCGATGCCGGCGAACACGATTGGGACGGCGATGGAGTGGCAGACGTTGTGGAGCCAACATTTACCAATCCAGATGATCTAGCCGAAGTACCGGTCACCATTGATCTCAATCCGGCAGATGACGTTCCCGCACACACAATTATTTATGCCATTAGATCGGCTAACGGTGAAAGCTTGACGTCATTATCACTTCCAACAATGTTTGATCGCTATGCTGGCGATTATCCTATCGTCCTGCATAGCGACGGTAGTGGCTTCATTGATATTGATCGCGACGGAGAACGCGACGGCGACCAAGTTACTAACGTTTTCACTTCATTGGCAGCGGGTAATGGCATGCCAGATATTGACTGGACACTTATTGCGGCCCTGTCAGCATTAGTTGCGATTTCCGGTTCCGGCGGCCTGTCGAATACAACCATAAGTAATTATACCCGCGATGAAGGCTGGGGTATGGGACGGCACATCGGCGCAATTCCATCGATGGTCCGGGGACTCGACTTACAACTGTCGCACCAAGGGAGTGTCTTCGATCCTACCGCACCTGGCGCGATGCCCCGCTGGAAGCGTTGGTATAAACACATCATGCGAGACCAATGGGTCATCTGGGCTCCTGCTTGTTTTATCGGCTTAGCGTTACCAAGTATGCTCAGCGTAGAATTCCTTGATCGAGGTGCATCGGTGCCCGACAAATGGGTTGCCGCTACCATGACTGCTGAAGGAGTGCGGGACCGAGTGAACGGAGTTGTGACAACCGACAATCCGGCTAATATGACAGCGGAAGCGTTAACTGCACAAGAAGCAAATGAAGGAAGTCTGGGAAACGCCTTCTGGTTTATGACCGTATTTTGCGGATTCCTCGTACTAGCCCCAAGTATGTCCACGTCTGCTGATGGTGTAATCCGGCGTTGGGTGGACGTTTTCTGGACCACCAGCGAACGCTTGCGCGACATGCCGCCCGGGGCCATTAAGACTGTCTACTTCCGCGTCCTAATCGTCTATGCATTACTAGGGCTCGTCACGCTCGTGTCGATCAAGCCCGCAACCCTGCTGATGATTGCAGCAGCCATCTACAACTACGCGCTTGGAATTAGCTGCCTGCACACGCTCTACGTCAACCGTAGCCTGTTGCCCCAACAGCTTCAAGCAAGAACTAGCATGCAAATCGCCTTGTTCCTTACCGGACTATTCTTCTTGTTCATCGGTTGCGTTTCATCTCTGAAGCAATTGGGGTTGATCTAGACGTTATAACGCTTAATCAGTTATTCATGTTGGCCGCTTACCTTAGGTGAAGCAGGACTACCAAAACTAACTAACTTACGTTAAAACTACAGGCTGTTTTAGAGCAACACGTACCCTTACTTCCCCTTTTGCAACTATATGCGGCGCCCCATAAGTTTCTTGTTCGAGAATTCACTCTTTCTCATCTTTGGCACAGTGGCGGCGCTAATTTGGGCAAACTCTGACGCAATCGATTCCTACGATCATTTTGTGCACTTTCCGCTCGTCGGAGCGAGTTCTAACGACAATCATGTTTCCGACAACCATGTTTCCGACAACCATGATTCCGACAACCATGATTCCGACAACCATGATTCCGACAACCATGATTCCGACAACCATGGACGCCACACAGCCACATCCGACGACGTCGACGATCAAAAGAAGTCCGCGGCAAATGACGCGCAAACGAGTATAATCTCACAAATATTCACCCGTGTCGCGTTACGACCAGACAAAAACGGTCACCAACACGGGATTACCGTGCACTTTTTGGTTAACGACATCTTAATGGCGATGTTTTTTGCGATTGCGGCCGGTGAAGTCTGGGAGGCTTTACTCCCAGGCGGGTCATTATCAAACCCTCGCAAAGCAGCTACACCTCTGCTAGCTACACTCGGAGGTATACTTGGGCCCGCCGGCCTATACTTGCTCGGATCAATGTTAATGGGGTCCACAGAACTTTACGGAGACGGCTGGGCGATTCCCTGCGCGACTGATATCGCCTTTTCTTACCTGGTGGCACGGATGATATTTGGCAGTTCCCATCCGGCAATCCCCTTTTTATTATTGCTCGCAATTGCCGACGACGCGATCGGCCTATTAATACTCGCCATTTTCTATCCCAGTAAACCGATCGAACCAGTTTGGTTTTTACTCACGCTAACCGCCATGTTACTTTGTTGGTTATTCCGCAAAAATAAAATCCACAGCTTCTGGGCCTATTTACTAATTCCCGGCGCACTATGTTGGCTTTCCTTTGATCTTGCCGGCATCCATCCGGCTTTGGGTCTAGTGCCAATTATTCCCTGCTTGCCACATGCCCATACCGACCTCGGAATTTTCGCCCGTGAAGAACTCAATCGCAAAGACACGCTCAACGAAATGATGCATTGGTGGAAAAATCCAGTCGAACTTATTCTGGGAATGTTTGGTCTGGTCAATGCTGGCGTAGCCTTTGGTGCAATCGGTCAGGGTACCTACCTCGTATTGCTCGGCTTGCTCGTTGGAAAACCACTCGGCATTTGTCTCTTCACTTGGATCGCAAAAGCACTGTTCGGTTTAGAAATGCCCGCCGGAATGAACGCACGTCATGTCGTTGTCATCGGCGTAATATCCTCAATCGGCTTCACCGTTGCATTGTTTGTTTCCACAGCCGCCTTCAAAGACCCAAACTCTCCAGTGCTCGATTCTGTCAAAATGGGCGCCGTGCTTAGCTTCTTCGGAGCTGTACTAGCATTTATAGTGGCTCGCATATTACGGATTCGACCTTTAATCGAAGATGAGTTCGCTACGGTGACGCCTATCAACGAGGCAAAGGTTTAATTAAAAGCCCCTACGGTAAAACATGAACGCTCACACGCTTATTAAATTCTCATCCTATATACTGACTCTATTGCTAGTTTCACCCGCGAACCTGTATTCCCAAGACGTCAGCTTTGATGAAACCTCAAGCTATCGCGTTCGCAATGTGCATGGTTGGACCGTCTATATACAAAAACGGCTTTTGCGTGAGAAACGAGCCGCTGGCGCTCGCGCGTATGTAATTGTTACGGATCAATTATCCCAGCTAACTCGCATGATCCCTGCCCAACCACTCAAACAACTACAGCAAGTTCCGATATGGATTTGTGATCGATCCGATGGCCCCATTCATTACCATCCCCAGCGTGAATGGTTGATACAGAACGGGTATAACCCCGCTAAGACAAAAGCCGTTGACATTAGCCAAGTGAATAACATCATCCGCAGCGAACATACTCAACCCTCCGTCATGTTACATGAACTCGCGCACGCATATCACGACCAAGTTCTCGGATTTGACAATCCCGATGTTATTGCGGCCTACAAACAAGCGGTACAATCCGGCAACTATGAGTCAGTGCTGGGCATCCGTGGAAAACACGTTCGACACTACGCGCTTACAAATGAAAAAGAATATTTTGCGGAATGCACCGAGGCATTTTTTGCCACCAATGACTTTTACCCTTTCGTTCGCGCAGAACTTCAACAGTTCGACCCTCAAATATATCAGACGCTAGTGAAAGTGTGGGGCATTGATCCCAACAAACGCTAACGCAATCCTCCTCACAACGCCGCCTTTTCGGATGACACCAATTGACCCAGCAAAATATAATTGTCGGTATCGGAGAAACACTGTTTGATGTCGTTGGTAGTCACAGCGAGTTGGGCGGTGCGCCCTTAAATTTCAGTGTGATGGTAAACCAACTCTTGGAGCGCCGGGGCTATGCAACATCGATTGTGTCTGCCGTAGGCGATGACATACTAGGAACCGCAGCCCGCCGCCACTTGGAAGACTCTGCAATCGATACGACACACCTCCAAACCCATCCCACGTTAGCAACAGGGGAGGCTCGAATTCGAGAACCTATTGATGACGATACAGAATGCAGTTTCGAATTTCTACCGAATGTCGCTTGGGACGATCTGCGTTGGACCGCTTCGCTACGGGAATTCACTAAACAAGTGCGTTGCGTCGTTTACGGCACACTCGCCCAACGTTCAGCGAAAAGCCACCAGACGATACACAAATTCCTCTCCGCCTGTCCCAATGCGATACGACTTTTTGACGTCAACCTCCGTGATCCACACTACGATGCAGAAACAATCGTAGCTGGGTGCAATTCCGCCACAATCCTGAAACTCAATTCTCCCGAACTCTTAATCGTGGCTGACGCAGCAAATATACGTCGTCATGAAAACCTATTGGATACTTGCGTTGAACTCCTCGAACTCTTTCTGTTGGACGCTGTCGTACTGACGGAGAGCGATAAAGGAACAACGATCGTGACCGCCACCCAAACCTTTAATGGCGACGTGCCCCGCATCGTCGTGCAGAGTAGCGTCGGCGCCGGCGACGCCTGTACGGCCGGAATTGTAGCAGGACTGACGCTGAATCTTGACTTCGCCCGAGTCGTCGAATTAGCAAACCAAATGGGTGCATTGGTCGCAAGTAATAATGCACCAAACGTCGTAATCCCCCGCAATTTAATTAAATCCTACATCCCAACTATTTGACGAACCGCAATATTTATCAATAGTGTTTGTAAACTAACGCTCAGTTCGCCAGTTATTGTGTATCATATACTTTGACAAATGGTATGTGCCCTTTATTTTCAAGACCACTTTCGCGGATATACTTTCCATGGCTGAAATAGCAGTACTTGGTGCAGGTTGTTTTTGGTGCGTTGAAGCGGTATTCACGCAGCTTAAGGGGGTCCGCGCCATTCGGCCAGGCTATTGTAATGGTTTGGTCGAAGACCCGACATATGAACAGGTCTGCACAGGTAAATCAGGCCACGCCGAGGTAATCGAAATAGAGTTTGAACCCTTAATCTTGGCATATAGCCAATTACTTGAAGTCTTTTTCCACAGTCACGACCCCACCACTCTGAACCAGCAAGGGAATGATCAGGGGACCCAGTATCGAAGTGGAATCTATTTCGGCGATGCCCAACAGGAAGCCGTTGCCATTCAAGTGCTAAATGCAACATCACAAGCCAAGCTTTGGCCAGGCCCAATTGTTACGGAGATCGCCGCCCTTGCTACGTTTTATGTAGCCGAAGAATATCACCACAATTATTACGCTGACAATCCCGTGCAACCCTATTGCTCAGCTGTGATTGGCCCTAAGCTTGCTAAGTTGCGAAAATCCCACTCCCACCTATTAAAGGTTTAGATTAATTAAACCCGTTATTTCAATTCTCTTCTTAATTATTATCACCAATTGCATTGGATGTGTGATACCTCAGTTCGTAAATCCCCTTTCAACTAAAGAGGATTCGATCATCGACCAGCGTCTTGTTGGTCACTGGGAGCTGGTTGAAATCGACGTAGATGGAATTCAAACCGCCTCCGACCCTAACGACGCTTACGGCGAATATATCATCCTGGGGCGACACTCCGACCAAAAAGATTCGATGATCGCCGCCCAAACCAAACTAAAATCAGATGGACAAGTCGAACACGAATCTCGGGTTGGAATTGCCACCCGTCTCGACAATGCCAACTACATTACGTGGGAACTGCAACCGAAGGAATTGAATCCGTCAGATCAATCAAAACCGACGAAAACCGCATACTCCATGACGACCTATACGCTGCAGGACAACGACACGCTTTTGACCATGTTTATGCTTGATTATGAACATCTTATTGAAGCCATAAAAGAAGGGCGTTTAGCCGGCGTGATCGAAGAAGAAGTAGTCCTCCAGAAAGGCAAAGAAAAGACCGAAATCCGGAGAGTTATCATCGAATCATCCACAGCGGAATTGCGCGAATATTTCACCAAGTTCGGTTCGGTCGCCTTCAATCGCCGCGAACCATCCTACTATCGCAAAGTTATCCGATAACACCACGGGCAAATTCAGTCGTGCTCCGGGTAAAAGCGCGAGTGCGATTAATTAACCGCCGAAGAAATTAGCTTCGAGATCCAATTCGTCACCAACGTCCACCTGTAATTCCAAGAGCCTCGCGAACAGTTTCTTTTGAATCGCTAGCGTGTTTTCGTCGTCAGCCAAGTCATGTTGTTCGAGCGGATCTGTTTTCAAATTATAGAGCCGAACCTTTTTAATCGTGGGGTACAAAATCAGCTTGTAACCATTCCAACGTACACTTCGTTGGTTTTGCAAATAAGCACCATAAATCCCGTCGTACGACGACACTGTTTGATCCCCCTTAAGGATAGGCAAAATACTATTAAATTCAACATGGTCCGGTTTTTCAATTTTTGCTAACTCTAACGTCGTCGGCATAACATCCTGCAAATATATTTCCGCATCGACGCTAACCCCCTTTTTAACCTTTGGACCAACCACCATAAACGGAACTCGCACACTGTGATCATACATGTTTTGTTTTCCCATTAATCCGTGATGCCCAACCGCAAGCCCATGGTCGGCGGTGAAAAATATGTAAGTGTTTCGGTGTTGTTTGGTCGCGTGTAGATGGTCTAGAATGCGGCCGATCTGATGGTCCATGTGAGTAATGATCGCGTAATATTCTTGGCGATTTACCTTTACTGAATGTTCGGTTCGCGGAAAAGGGGCGAGTTTTTCATCACGTAAGGATCGACCGGTTGCCGCAGCGGAGCTATAGGGATATTCCTCAAGAAAATTTTTAGGGACTTCAATGTCATCCAACGGATAACGCTCGACATATTCCTTCGGAGACTGACGCGGGTCATGTGGAGCGTTGAAGGCAACATACATAAAAAACGGATTGTCATTCTGCTTCGAGTGATCCAGAAATTCAATTGCATCGTCGGCAACCACTTCGCTCCAGTGTTTTCCACCGGCCCAGTAACCACCCCATTTGGGATCGTTTGGCAACCAACGCTGATCGTCGGCACTCACCGGCCGATTATATCCCTCGGGAACTTGCTTGGGCATTCCTGCTCGTACATATCCGGTGGTGTCAAAAGCCTTGGTCGCATCAGCACGCACGTGCCATTTTCCCGCCATGTAAGTGTGGTAGCCAGCCTTCTTCATATATTCCGACCAGAACCGTCCCTCTTGGCGTTCCTTTTCAGTCGCACTATAGATTGAATTCGCGTGCCAAATGAACCGGCCCGTATTAAGCATGCAGCGACTAGCCACGCAAACAGCGCCGCTCCAACTTCCCATATTATAGGCGTGAGTAAACGTGGTACCTTGGGCTACCAATTTGTCGAGGTTGGGAGTCTGAATTTCAGTGTGCCCAAAGGCCCCGATCGTTTCGAAACATTGGTCATCTGCAAAAACGAATAGAATATTAGGTTGCTCGGCACCCCAACTGACAGCCACACTAAATAGCCATAACAGGAGCCCACTCGCCATTTTTTTGATAGTCTTCAACACACAAACCCTTTAAAAAGCAATGACCATTGGGGGTCATCAATGGAATACTCGCGACACACGACGATGCAATTATGCTAACAAATCAGTGATAGGAGTCCCACCATTAGAAATCGTAAATGGGCGACCCGTTGGAGATAATATTTCCTCATCGTGCTGTAAGCCCATAGCAGCAGCAATCGTAGCGTTGAAGTCCTGTACGCTTACGTTTTGGTCCTCAACATAGAATCCATCGCCATCGCTGACACCATAAACTTGGCCCGTTTTGATACCACCACCAATTAGCAATGTTGAGAATGCCGCCGGATGGTGATCACGCCCCGCATTGACATTGATTTTTGGGGTTCGGCCGAACTCAGTTGCCACAACGACCAACGTCGATTCAAGTCGCCCTCTTTGTTTAAGGTCTGCGATCAACGCACTCA
>Ga0302134_10000304_pt1 | contig 20345 bp, 18 predicted proteins | sample CB9_SCM_MG_FD_203123 | JGI IMG/M metagenome (GOLD analysis project Ga0302134, IMG submission 203123) | Marine microbial communities from Western Arctic Ocean, Canada - CB9_SCM | ecosystem: Environmental > Aquatic > Marine > Oceanic | place: Canada: Western Arctic Ocean | collected 2017-09-19
AGCGCGAGACCCTCTCCGGCGAATTCATGCAGATCAATCGTTACCTGGTCAAAGAACTTCAGTCACGCGACATGTGGGACGAAGACATGATTTCGGCCCTCAAGCGCAGCGAAGGCTCAATCCAAGAGATCGACCGCATACCAGCCGACCTCAAAGACATTTACCGCACGGCGTGGGAAATTCCCCAGAAATCGTTGCTCGAAATGGCCGCCGCTCGTGGCGCCTACATCGACCAGAGCCAGAGCCTCAACCTGTTTATGGAATCGCCCACTATCGGCAAGCTCTCCTCCATGTACATGTACGCCTGGAAGCAAGGCCTCAAGAGCACGTACTACTTGCGCTCACGCCCCGCCACCCGCATCAACAAAGCCACCGCTGACCCCACCGATGGCGGTTCCACCACCAAGCCCACCCCAACCCCCGAGAAGCAGACACTCAGCGACGAAGAAGCCTTAGCTTGTTCACTCGAAAATCCTGAGTCCTGCGAATCTTGCACCTGAGTCGGAGGAGATAACCATGGCCCTAATAGATAACGCTTTCCCCGACGACTTCAGCAGCACCGAAACCGTCCCCGTAGCCCAAACCAAGACCCGTCAGATCCTTGACCCTGGCTTCGAACTCACCTTGCGCCCCATGCGCTACCCGCAGTTCTACGACATGTACCTCGACGCAATCAAGAACACCTGGACCGTCGACGAAATCGACTTCAGCGACGACCTCGTCGATCTTGACCGCAAGCTCATGCCCGCCGAAAAGCACCTCATTGGCCGTTTGGTAGCTTTCTTCGCTACCGGCGATTCGATTGTGTCGAACAACCTTGTACTCAACTTGTACAAGCACATCAACTCGCCCGAAGCTCGCATGTACCTGTCACGGCAGCTCTACGAAGAAGCGTTGCATGTGCAGTTCTATCTCACACTGCTCGACAACTACATCCCCGATATCCACGAACGCGAAGCAGCCTTCGCCGCCATCGAGAACATCCCCTCCATCAAACAAAAGGGCGAGTTCTGCTTTAAGTGGATCGGTTCGATAAACGAACTCGAAGAGCTCCACACCCGAGAGGATCGCAAGAAGTTCCTGCTCAACCTCATTTGCTTTGCTGCTTGCATCGAAGGCCTTTTCTTCTACGCCGCATTCGCCTACGTGTACTTCCTTCGTTCCAAAGGCTTGCTCAATGGGCTCGCCGCTGGCACCAACTGGGTGTTCCGTGACGAGAGCTGCCACATGAACTTCGCCTTCGAGGTAGTCAACACGGTTCGTACCGAAGAACCCGACCTCTTCGACGACGACCTCGAAGCTCGTATTCGCGAAATGATGCAAGAAGCCATCGAATGCGAAACCAACTTCGCCAAAGACGTCCTCGGCGAAGGCATCCCCGGCATGAGCGTGGCCGACACCCGCACCTACCTCGAGTTCTGCGCCGATCAACGCCTCATGCAACTCGGCCTCCCCAAGCAGTTCGGCTCCAAGAACCCGTTCAGTTTCATGGAGCTCCAAGATGTCCAAGAGCTCACCAATTTCTTCGAACGAACCGTCTCGGCTTACCAAACTGGTGTCGAGGGCGACGTCGCATTCGACGAAGATTTTTAAAGGATCACCCACCAAGGGCCGTCTGCCCGCAATGCTTGGTGACATTGCTTGACGGCACAGATCACACATCACCAAACACTCCCGGTTACTGCCCGGCTTCTTTCGAAGCCGGGCATTAACTGTTTTGGGAACCGAACTACTAGATCGAGCGACAACCTAAGAATACATAGTGATGATCCCGCGAGCCTGCGGGGTCGTTCCCGTTGACGTAGGTGCAAACGTCGTGGGGGCCAGCACCAACGGTGAATTCAATAATAAACCCATGCGTGCCAACGACATTGACGATCTTGTTGACGTCAGGCCGCGGTAGGTCAGTTACTGCCGTAGTCGCAAGCATTCCATCGACAAAAACGTCAAGGAACACGGCCTGGTCTTGCGTATCGAGGTCGTATGCCCAACCCTTAACCGAAACTAGATCGCCAGACCGAACAACGTCGTCGACAACGCCACGAGGCGGTGCTTCGTCAGCAATGACCACACTGCGACAACCAATAAGACGATTGCGAAAAGCGCCCTCCAGATCACCATTGCTATCCACACCGACGCTGTAGGCGCAAACCTTGTGATTACCCGACCGAATCGGAATCACCCGACTAAACCCATGATCACCCGCAATACCAAACGCCCGATTTACATCTGGTCGAAAGCCAGCGGCGCTAACCACCGGCGAACTCACCGGAACCGGCACATCAGAACCATCAAAAAATGCATACACATGCACCACCATCGAAAACTCCGGAAAATCCGGATCCCACGCCCACCCATGAATACGAATCTCCCCCGGACCCGCCTCCAAAGCCTCCAAATTCGCCTCCGCGAAACGGAAACCACCAACCGTCGAGTCGGCCACCAGAGGGAAGGCTTTGCAACCAACACCGCCGTACTGCCACGACAGGTCCCACCAGGGGTTCGCCGCAGCAATCTCGGCGGCAGAAACGCCCAGGTAGTTGCCTACCCATTGCGTAGTAAGACCTTTGGAAACCAGCACACAAGGGCCCTTGCCTGCTACCGCAGGTGCCGGAGTACCCGTTGCCGTCGCCACAATGTGATCCGCGAAAATTTGATAACCCGGCGTGGTGTAGTGCACATTGTCGCTGAATTCTCGAGTACCGATCTGATCCCACCGCACGACCTCAATGCCTAGACGAGCACCGGCAGAAACGAGGGCCTGATTATTCGCACCGTAGTTATTGTCGCGAGAATTTACGGTGTACCAAATAATTCTTTGAGCGCCCTGGTTGCGCAACGCCACAACAAGAGCTCCGATGTTGGCATCGTCCAATCCTCCATTTAGTCCCATAGTTACCACCACGGTGGAGGGCACCTGGGGTAGCAACTCAACAGCGAAAGTACCCCACGAGGCTTGCCTTGCCCCGCTACAAGCCACCGTCGGGAATCGTCCTACCGCTTCGAGTTTCGTAGCCAACTGGCCGTACCTCACCAGACCGCCACACTCCGACGATCCGATGACCATCACGTTTATATTGTCGAGCGACCCACCCGCTGCCTCGGACGTAGTGGTGCTGGTCACAACCAACGATGCGACCATGACCGCCATAAGTCCGATGGTAAGAACGCTGCGCCAAGCACTGCTCTTTCTGCACAAGTTCATTTCAGCACAATACAAAGACTGCCCAATTCGGACTGAATTCCCAGCATTATCTTCTCGTTACCTTTCTTCCCCGGCGCCTCACTGACTCTGAACTAGGACCAATGAGCAGTGCTCCAGCAGTCACCGACTGAGCCGACACGATTAGACTCTTCGGAGGTGATGGAATCTCGTACAACATTTACTTACCGCCCGGCGCTCGACGGCCTCCGAGCTCTGGCTGTCGTCGCCGTGATGATCTATCACGTTGATGCCCAGTGGCTGCCGGGGGGCTTTCTCGGCGTCGACGTCTTTTTTGTGCTTTCAGGCTTTCTAATCGCAACCCTCCTGTTGATCGAAAAAGACCGCTATGGGCGTATCGACCTACCCCGATTCTGGACTCGTCGTTTCCGGAGATTAATGCCCGCCCTCATTGTCGCCCTGATTGTGATCGCGTTGGTCGAACACACAGTGCTAGACGACGTCGTACAGCGAGTCAGTCGTCGAGAAGAGCTCTTTGCTGGCTTGTTCTACTTCGCTAACTGGCACTTCATTGCCACGGATAGTTCATATTTCACGCTCTACACCGACGCCTCGCCTATCCGCCATATGTGGTCGCTGGCCATTGAGGAACAGTTCTACTTTGTGTTCCCGGCGCTCATGGCCTTCGGCCTAGGGGTAGCCCGGCGTCGCTGGTTGCACTTGTTCTTTGGGGTCGCAGCTGTGGCCTCGGTCGGCTTGATGGCCGTTCTCTACGACCCCAATTCCCCGTCCCGCGCTTACTACGGTACCGACACTCGTATCTTCCAAATCCTAATCGGCGTGCTGCTCGCCTGGTATGCCCACAACCTCGACAATACGCCACGCCTCACTCGGATTGGCCCCTATGCGCCCGCATTCTTAGCAGGGTTGGTGGCGTCGTTTATTCTCATCGGCGACCAATCATGGTTCTACTACCACGGCGGTGCTGCTCTCGTCGCAATCCTGACGGCTGGCCTTATTGTGAGCCTCGAACATCGCGGACCTATCCAAGCGCTACTTAGCACTAGCCCGGCGGTAGGAGTTGGCAAGGTCTCCTACGGTGTCTACCTCTGGCACTGGCCCATTATTTTGTGGCTGCGCAATCATGGCGATGTCACCAACTCTGCGGCTCTCCTCCCAGCAACCGTCAGCGCCACCGGGTTGGTTGCGGGAATCTCCTACATTCTGGTTGAGCGACCCATCCGCCAACAGGGCCGACTGTTCGGTCTTCGTATTACCCCAAGACGTTTGCTCGCGATCGTGCCAATCGCATCCGCCTTGACCGCCGTCATAATTGTTCTATCACTTGGCGACACCGTTCCCGAGTGGGCCGCCGAAGGCTCTACCGGTCCACTGGTCATTGCCACCGATACCGCCACACCGACGGCCGTTCCTCAAACGCAGACCGAAGAACTCCCCGTTGTCACCGAACCCACCGAGACACCAATCGCTCAAATCAAGACCGTGGCCGTCGTCGGGGATTCATTTGTAGTTTCGGCTTACCCGGGACTACGCCTCGATGCCGCGGCCCGCGGGTGGACGTTGTATGAGGCGGCCTTCCGAGCGTGCCCAATAGGCTCCGAGCCACTTAGCAACAACGAAGGCGAGGTATCTTCGTTCGCTGAGCGTTGCGAGTCCGAAGTGATCCCGAGCTACGAGCAGCTACTCACTGCCCAGCCCGACCTGATTGTGTGGCAGGACCTGCAATCCACCTTCGCCCGTTACGCCGACAACGGTGACGTTCTTCTTCCGATGACACCAGAATGGGAAACAGATCTCATTGCCGAGTGGAGCGCCCAACTCAGATCCTTTGTTGGCGCGGGCATTCCCGTTGTCATCACTTTGCCTCCGCTCCGAAGTATCGACAATCTTGGCTGTGAGGGTGCGGTCGACGTGTCTCGGTGTCAAGACATACAGCAACAAGACGCCGCAATTCGCAGTGCCACGCAAGCATTTATCCAACAGGTCACGCCACAAAATGGCGTATCCGCTATCGAGATCGACTCCGACCTCTGCCCAAATGCCAACCCGTGCCCATCACTGATCGATGGGATTCAAGTCCGTCGACCCGATCGCGACCAGACCCACTTCACCGAAGAAGGCGCAGCCTGGTTTGCCCCGCGGTGGTTCGACAAGGCCGTTGCGGCTCGTGAAATACTGACAGACTGACTCTTCTTGGGTAGACGGCACCGACGGATTCGGGGATGCGACAGCGCTCCACAGGCATCACCCACACAGTCCTAGCAATCGCGTAGCGTCGCCAGTACATATGACGACCACCTACGTTCTTGACACGTCGGTCATTTTGGCCGACCCCGATGCCCTGTTCCGCTTCGAAGACAACCACGTTGTCTTGCCATTAGTGGTACTAACTGAGCTTGAGGCCAAGCGCCATCACCCCGAACTGGGGTGGGCTGCACGGGAAGCACTCCGCTCTCTCGAGAAGCTCCGCATTCAGGCCGGCGGCCTTGATCGGGCGGTTGCAGTAAACGACACCGGGGGCACCCTTCGAGTCGAGATCAACCACATCGATCCCATTGGATTGCCCGCGGCATTCAACGACGGCTCCAATGACTACCGAATTTTGTCGGTTGCCCACAATCTGCGGCGCGATGGCAGCGAAGTCGTCTTGGTATCGAAGGATCTACCGATGCGTCTTCGCGCTTCGGTCGTTGGCATGGCCGCCGAGGAATACCGCAACGAGCTGGCGATAGCCCCAGATTGGTCCGGATTCCAGTCACTAGAGATCGCCGCTGGAACAATCGACGATCTGTACTCCATGGGCACGGCCGATGTCGACGCCGCTGCCCACTTACCTTGCCACACCGGCCTAATCCTGACGGCCGGTTCACAATCAGCACTGGCCCGTGTGCGCGTCGATGGTCAGGTGCAGTTAGTTCCGCAGGACCCGTCCGCGTTCGATGTGCGCGGTCGTAATGCCGAGCAACGGGTGGCGCTCGATCTGCTCAACGACAACAGCGTCGGCATAATCTCACTGGGCGGCAGCGCAGGTACGGGTAAGAGTGTCTTGGCACTCGCGGCGGGCTTAGAGTCCGTCATGGAACGACGCATCCATCGCAAGGTGATGGTGTTTCGCCCGCTGTTTGCCGTGGGTGGCCAGGATCTTGGTTTCCTCCCGGGCGATAAGTCCGACAAGATGGGTCCGTGGGCTTCGGCCGTCACCGACGCCCTTGAGGCGGTAATGGGACCCGACGTGATCGACGAGATTCATCATCGCGAAATTCTTGAGGTCTTGCCGCTTACCCATATCCGGGGTCGCAGTCTGACCGATGCCTTCATCATCATTGATGAGGCCCAGAACCTCGAAAAGAGCGTGCTGCTCACCGCCCTGACTCGTCTGGGGAACAACAGTCGGGTCATTCTCACCCATGATGTTGCCCAACGCGACAATCTGCGTGTCGGCCGCTACGACGGCATCGCGGCAGTAATAGCCGCTTTACGCGGTAACCCGCTGTTCGCCCACATCACCTTTAGCCGCAGCGAACGCAGTCCGATCGCACGAATGGTTGGCGAGATCATGGACGGTGGCCGCCTAGGCACCGACGACCAGCGGGTCTCACCGCGAACCCCCCAGCCAGCGCTCCCTGGTCTCTAACCCAAATAGCCACCCGCACGACACCAAAAATCGTATTACTTACAGGACTCGGTGGCAATGAAAGTTAAGAGGCGCGCCAGGTCTTTAGGATCTGCTCCGCTGCCTCAGGAGCCGATAGATCGCCGCCTTGTACCTGTGGTTCAAGTTCGCTAGCCATCTTGCGCACCGACTGATCCGCCCGCAACTGCGTGAGCACTTCCTGCTCAACCATCGTCCACATCCACTGGATGAGCTGCGCCTGCCGACGACTCGACAACGCGCCTGTTGACGTAAGCAGGTCAACGTGTCGGCCCACTTGACCCCACATCAAATCGAGCCCTTCCCCATACAACGCACTCGCCGTAAGAACCGGCGGCTGCCAAGCAGCAGTCGGTGGGGTGACCAGATGCAGCGCCGCTTTTAGCTCACCGGCGGCTTGTTGTGCCTTGGCAACATTTTCGCCGTCGGCCTTGTTCACGACAACAATGTCGGCCAGTTCGAGCACGCCCTTCTTGATTCCTTGGAGTTCGTCGCCGGCTCCGCCAATAGCCAGCACAACGAATGTGTCCACCATGTCAGCTACCGCCGTTTCGGACTGACCGACACCCACCGTCTCGACCAACACGACGTCGTAACCGGCGGCTTCGAGCACAACCATTGTCTCTCGAGTTGTGCGGGTTACCCCACCGAGCGCGCCACCCGACGGGGATGGACGGATGAAAGCCTGCGGATCAGCCGACAAGCGAGCCATACGAGTTTTGTCGCCCATAATCGACCCGCCATGCAGGGTGCTCGATGGGTCGACCGCCAACACGGCAACCTTGTGGCCGGCTGTGGTCAGCTGTGTGCCCAGTGCATCAATAAAGGTGCTCTTTCCCGCTCCGGGTAGTCCGGTGATGCCGACACGTGTGGCTGACCCTGCGTGAGGACTGAGCACAGCAATGAGCGACTGGGCATCGTCGCGATCACGCGCACTGCTGGACTCGACCAAGGTGATAGCACGTCCTACTGCGGTCCGATCACCGCTGAGTACTCCTTCGACAAGTTCCTCCACATTGGCCACTTCTAGCCCAATCTGTCGAGTAAATCGCCAGCAGATTCAGCAATTACCGTGCCCGGTCCGTAAACGGCAGCGGCGCCTGCTTCTAACACGGCAGGAACATCAGCCGGGGGCACTACACCACCCACCACAATCAAAATGTCCTCACGCCCGAGAGCAGCAAGTTCACGCTTCAGGTCCGGGACCAACGTGAGGTGACCAGCAGCGAGCGAAGACGCTCCCACAATGTGCACATCGGCCTCTACGGCTTGACGAGCAACCTCCGCCGGAGTTTGGAACAAGGGGCCCACATCGACATCGAATCCCAGGTCGGCGTATGCCGTGGCCACCACCTTCTGCCCACGATCGTGACCATCTTGGCCCATCTTGGCAATGAGAATCCGGGGCCGACGGCCATGTTCTTGAGCAAATGCATCGGTGCGTGCCCGGGTCGCGACTACGGCATCAGAGTCTTCGCCAACCTCACTTCGATAGACCCCACTCACAACGTTCACCTCGGCAATATGGCGCCCGAAGACTTCTTCGAGCGCATCGCTTATCTCGCCGACCGTAGCCCGTGCTCGGGCAGCGTCGACGGAAAGGGCCAACAGGTTCTGATCGCCTGCCGCTCCGGCGGTGAGAGCGGCTAGCGCTTGCATCACGTCGGCGTCGTTGCGATCGGAGCGCAGTTCGACAAGTCGAGCGATCTGTGCGGCGCGGACTTCGGCGTTGTCGACCTTGAGGACTTCGATATCGGGCTCGTCGTCGAGTACGAAACAATTGACACCAACAACCGCCTGACGTCCCGAATCGATGCGGGCCTGAATACGTGCGGCTGACTCTTCGATTCGAAGTTTGGGTATCCCCGCAGCAACTGCTGCCGACATTCCGCCTAGTTTCTCAATTTCGGCCAGGTGCCCACGCGCCTTCGTTACCAGTTGATCAGTTAGATCCTCGATGAGGTAACTGCCTCCCCAAGGATCCACCGCATCACATATGCCGCTTTCCTCTTGCAGAAAAATCTGCGTGTCACGGGCAATGCCGGCCGAAAAATCAGTAGGCAAGGCCAATGCCTCATCAAATGAGTTGGTGTGCAAGCTCTGCGTGCCGCCGCCTGTCGCCGCCATTGCTTCGATGCACGTTCGCACGACGTTGTTGTAGGGGTCCTGGGCGGTGAGGCTCCAACCGCTCGTCTGACAATGGGTCCGCAACGCCTGCGATTTAGGGTTCTGCGGATCGAATTCGCCCACCATTTCACTCCACAGCAGGCGGCCAGCTCGCAGTTTGGCGATCTCGGTGAAAATATTCATGCCGATGCCCCAAAAGAAACTCAAACGTGGCGCAAAGGCATCAATATCCAAGCCCGCCGCAACGCCAGTGCGCAAGTACTCCATCCCGTTGCCCAGGGTGTAGGCCAATTCGATATCAGCGGTGGCCCCGGCTTCTTGCATGTGGTAGCCGCTGATCGAAATTGAGTTGAACTTGGGCATGTTCGCCGTGGTGAACGCAAAGATGTCAGAGATGATCCGCATGCTGGGCGCAGGTGGATAGATATAGGTGTTGCGCACCATGAACTCTTTAAGAATGTCGTTCTGAATGGTCCCGGAGAGATCAGCCTGCGCCACACCGGTCTCTTCCGCCGCGACTATGTACATCGCCAGGATGGGAAGCACCGCCCCGTTCATGGTCATCGACACCGACATCTCGTCGAGAGGAATGCCGTCGAACAGTTGCTGCATGTCGAGAATCGAATCGATCGCCACTCCAGCCATGCCGACATCGCCGCTGACGCGTGGATGATCGGAGTCGTACCCCCGGTGTGTGGCCAAGTCAAACGCGACCGATAGACCTTTCTGGCCGGAATCGAGATTGCGTCGATAAAACGCGTTGGACGCGGCTGCCGTCGAGAACCCGGCGTACTGTCGGATCGTCCATGGCCGGCCCTGATACATGTTGGGGTACGGCCCGCGCAAGAACGGCGGCTGGCCCGCTGGCAGCGTTGGGTCATGCGCCACGTCGACCGACGTATGTACCCGTCTAATGAGCAACCCTTCGGGGGTCGCATAAGCAGCGTTGCCCTCCAAAAGCCGAGCTAAATCGGCGGGCATCGTTTCCTTGGCAGCGCCCACCGCCAACGATTTCGACGAGTTGGGGCCGAGCGGGACCGTCGCGAAGTTAGGGATCATGCGGCCGGCCGCCAAGCCTGTTTGATGGCGTCAAGCTTCCCGACATCCAGCACCTCGGCCATGCCATCGGCTTGCTCGATGGCCTGCACAAGCTGCCAGGCCTCCTGGGCAATCCGCTCACCAAGAGTTTCAATATGATCGGCACCGGCCGCTACGTCAACGAATTCGCTGACGTAGGCCTCGTCAAGGAGAAGATGATGCGTATTACGCGCCAAGCGACATGACCGGTCGCTGTTTACCTCCAACGGCAAAACCGTGATGGCATCGGCCCCGCCGACACCCGCAGCGAAGCAGGCCGAAGTATTGGCCAGAACATCGCGCCACTCATCGGTAGCTGGCGAACCAACTACGACCCATTGCTGTTGTTGAACCTCAGAGCCAACAGCGGAAACCTCAAGCACCCGAGCCCATAAGCGGCGAGCCGCCCGCAGTTTGGCAATAGAGACAAACTGATTGGCGGTGGCTTTGTACCGAAACTCGATCTGCTGTGCGGCATCGGTTGCCGAAAGTCCGCCGTCGACCATCGCCCGCAAATACGCGATACCTATGGAAATCGACACGCCAACGTCATAGGCGGGATCCTCTGGTGCCGACCCACCCGCATCTGCCGTACCACTCACAGTGGAGACGCCGACCGAACGCACCTGCGCAGCACCGCCCGCACAGGACGATGCAATAGAAATCAGCGCTGCCTCGCCCGCCGGTCCCAGCTGGCCCGCCACACCAATGGGATCAACCGCCAGTGCACCATGACGGGAGTCGGCCGCAGTACCGGCTGCATCCCATGCTCCAACGATGCCCCACGCCAGATCTCCCATGTTGGGAAGACACGCAACGGGAGCAATGTCCAACATGACACCGGCGAGAATTTCGAGATTGGCTTCGGGCGATGACCCGCACACCAAGACCGCTTCAGAACCACCCTGTAAATCGTCCAAGGCCGCTTCGTTAGTAAACCCAGCTTGGCGGATCTGCCAACGCAACGAATTTCTCCAAGCGGTCATTGTTTGATGGTAGATGCTCGCGCCCAAACAGCCTCCACCAGTTCTACGTTGGGTTGCTTTACCAAGTAAGTTCGCAGGCATGTCTGACCCGGCCAACAACCCTCTTGATGCCACCGATCTTGCTCAACTTGTCAGCTCGGGGGAAGCCTCCCCCCTTGAACTTGTTGACCAGGCCATCGAGCGCATTGAACGTCTCAACCCCACCATCAACTCGGTCATCCACAAACGCTACGACGCAGCCCGCGATGAAGCACGGGGCGATCTGCCTGACGGACCGTTCAAGGGTGTTCCTTTCCTCACCAAAGATCTGGGCTGCGCCATTGCCGGTGAGCCCATGCACTTGGGCAACAAGTTGCTCAAAGAAATCGACCTCCGCTCCCCGGTTGACTCATTCCTCTACGAGGGTTTCAAATCCGCTGGCCTCATAACCCTGGGACGCACAAATACTCCCGAACTCGGGTCCACCGTGACCACCGAACCCCTTGCCTACGGCCCTACCCGGAGCCCGTGGAATCTCGACCATTCGGTTGGTGGATCGAGCGGCGGATCAGCCGCATCAGTGGCGTCGGGCATGGTGTCCATGGCGCACGCCAACGATGGTGGAGGCTCTATCCGCGTCCCCGCCAGCGAATGTGGCCTGGTCGGTCTAAAGCCTTCCAAGGGTCGTGTCTCACAGGGCCCACTCATAGGTGACTCTTGGGCCGGCGCCACTATCGACGGCGTCGTCTCCCGGTCGGTGCGCGACAGTGCCAAGATCCTCGACATCATTAGCGGTCGTCGAGTCGGCGACCCGTACACCGCCTCGCCGCCAGCCCGCCCCTTCACCGACGAACTTGGCGTCGACCCTGGCACGCTGCGAATTGGCCTCGCTCCAACAGTCGGCGATTACACCACCCATCCAGAATGTCTGGCCTCAATCGAAGCCACCGGCGAGCTATTAACTTCGCTTGGTCATAATGTCGAGATAGCCCAACCCGAGGCGATGTACACCCAAGAGTTCAACGACAGCTTCCTGGTCATGTTGGCGGGGAGCACCGCTGCCGATCTCAACATGCTCGCCTTGTTGATCGGACGCGAATTTGGACCCGACGACCTCGAACCAGACAACTTCATGATGTACGAGATTGGCAAGACCGTCACCGCCGCCGACTATCTCAACGCCGTCACGATGTTGCAGGCATGGACCCGGCAAATGCACAGTTGGTGGACGTCTTTCGATGTACTGGTTAGTCCGGTAGTTGCTGCGCCACCACCCAAGATTGGCTGGTTGAGCGACCCTGAACTCGGACAAGGCCGTCTGCTTGAGTTTCTCATCTTCACCGCGCAGTTCAATATCTCAGGCCAACCAGCAGTGTCGCTACCACTGCACTGGACCGACGACGGCTTGCCCGTTGGCGTCCAGTTCGTAGGCGGTATCGACGATGAGGCTACGTTAATCCGCCTGTCTTCCCAGATCGAAGCAGCCGCTCCATGGGCCCACAAGCTTCCTCCAATTTTTGGTTAGACCATGAACGAAACCGATACTGCCGAACTTCCTACTGGACACCCCAACAAGTGGAACATTCTGGCCATTATGTGCACCTGTTTGGTGATCGTGGTTGCCAGCGTCAGCTCACTCAATTTAGCAATTCCGTCGATCATCAATGATCTCGAACCAAGCCAAAAACAGACGCTCTGGATCGTGGATTCCTACGCTCTCGTCTTTGCCGGACTTTTGCTGCCAGCGGGTGCGATCGGTGATCGGTATGGGCGAAAGAAGGCGCTGTTAGTCGGGCTCGTCATTTTTGTCCTCGGGGCACTGTGGGCTAGCCAAAGTTCGAACCCCACATGGCTCATCATCGCCCGGGGAACTACCGGCATCGGTGCGGCACTTACGATGCCCGCTACGTTGTCAATCCTCACCGCGGTGTTCCCTCGCCACGAACGCTTTAAGGCTGTTGCGATCTGGTCAGGTTTCGCGGGAGCGGGCGGGGCAATCGGCATCATTGGTGGCGGTCTACTGCTCGAAAAGTTTTGGTGGGGATCAGTATTTCTCATCAACGTCCCCATCGCAATGGTGGCGGTTCTGCTCATCGTCACCATGGTGCCAAGTTCACGAGACGAAGAACAGAATCCGCTCGACTACGTCGGCGGATTACTGTCCATCGCGGGACTAGGAGCACTCGTCTACGCCATCATCGAAGGCGGCGAAGCAGGCTTCAGCCACGGATCAACCATCGCCTGGTTCGTTGCCGCAGCGGCACTGCTCACCGGGTGGATAAAATACGAACTCAGCGTTCAATACCCGTTGCTCGACCCGCGTTTTTTCAAGATTCGCCAATTTGCTATGGGCAGCTTCACTATGTCGGCCTCCTTTGCGGTGATGTTTGGCATGTTCTTCTTGTTGACGCAGTACCTGCAGTTTGTGCAGGGCTACAGCCCGCTTGGTGCTGGCGTACGCAACCTGCCGTTCGCGCTCACCATGATTGTTGTTGCGCCAAGAAGCCCCACGATTGCTGCCAAATTTGGGCCCCGCGGAGCAATAGTGCTTGGTCTGATTATCCAAGCCACCGGGTTCGCAATCCTGTCCACCCTCGCCCCCGAGTCCAGCTACATAATCGTGGCCATAGGCATCATGATGCTCGCGGCGGGCATGGGCATCCTCATGCCGCCATCTACCTCAGCCATCTTGACCTCATTGCCACAGAACAAGGCTGGTGTCGGTTCCGCTGTCAATGACACCACCCGGGAAGTCGGAGGCGCTTTAGGGATCGCTGTTCTAGGATCCCTCATGGCCTCGGGGTACCGATCGTCTCTCGGGCCGGCGACCGATGCATTGCCTGTGCCGCTCGCCGACGCGGCCCGCGATTCTGTAGGAGCTGCGTTCCAAGTGGCTTCGAAGCTCGATCCAGCCACTGCGCAAGCACTGATTGCCGAAGCGGGACAAGCATTTACCGACGGGATGACCTTGGCGTTTGTTGTCTCGTCGATCTTCGGATTAGCAGCTGCGACCCTCATTTGGTTTACCTACCCCGCGGGTGCGGCCGAGGAGCAACCCGAGTAGCTATACGACCAACGCAGAGTTCGGTTCGACGTCCGCTCATGGGATGACCAACACCTGGTACGTCGAAAACTAACTCTCCACCAAAAGCGTCTACGCTGCTCGGTGTGAAAGCCATGTTGATTGACCGCCGTCGTCTAACTGCTGAGTTTCTCGGCACGCTAATCCTCGTCTTGGGCGTCGTGGGTTCGGGAATCATGGCGGCCAACCTCAGCCCCAATGATGTCGGTCTACAGCTACTGCAAAATGCGTTGGCCACTGCTGGCGTGCTGTTTGTGATCATCACGATCTTCATGCCCGTGTCCGGCGCGTCGTTCAATCCCATCGTCACACTGGCAGCAACCGCTTTCGGCGACTTCGACCGACGCGAGGTGCTGCCTTATGTGGTGGTGCAGTCTCTCGGCGGCGCCACCGGAGCGATCTTAGCGAACGCACTTTTCGACCTCGACGCCGCTCAGTGGGCCACGAAGGATCGTGATGCCTCGCACCTGTTGATTAGTGAGGTAGTAGCTTCAGTCGGTCTGTTGATCGTAATTTTTGCCCTGACACGGACCAAGCGGGAAGCTCTGATCGCTCCCTCTGTGGCGTGCTATATCGGTGCTGCCTACTACTTCACCTCGTCGACAAGTTTTGCTAACCCAGCCGTAACTATCGGCCGCATGTTTAGCGACACGTTCGCCGGAATTGCCCCGGCAAGTGCTCCGCTGTTCATCGTGATGCAACTCGTGGGTTTGGTACTAGCGGTACCACTCATCAAGTTCCTATGGCCGTCAAATAGCTAACCCCGATTCGCCCCGCGAACAAGTAGGCCCAAACCTTCCCAACTGGTAGGCCCAGATGACACCAGGACCCTCCATCGCGCCTACCAGTTGGAGAGGGTTGGTTTAGGCGTCCCCCGGCATCGTCCATTTCTACGCCGCCGAATAAGAACACTCCTGTACGCATTACGGCACTTCCAGGTAACGAGGACTCGCGAGCAGTCCTACCTATTAATTCCGCCACGACACGTACTGATTCGGCACCTCAGATTGGACGTTGTTACGTTGCATCCATGGCCACGACACAACGAACCCATGACGAACTCGTAGCTGAGCTCACCGGGGGGCTAGCTCCCGAGCAGTCTTCGTTGCCGGTTTTCGCAGGAAACGACCTCCTCCGACCGGACGGACGACCTCGTCCCGACTTCCGGGCGGAGCTACGACGCACCCCTAACCTACGTAACGCGCTGGCATGCATCTTCACTTTGGCGCAGCCATTTCTGTTCGTCTGGGCTGCGGTGACCATCAACCACTGGGCGTTCTGGCCGGTCGCTTTCTTGGCCATGGGAACATTCTTCGCCCGTGACAACACCTTGTTTCACGAAGCCGCCCACCGGCAGTTATTCTCGAATCGACGCATCAACGATCTGGTAGGCGAACGGATCTTTGGATGGCTCCCCTACGGCGACGGTTCCAACGCCTATCGACTCGCCCACACGCAACACCACCGTGACGAATTCGGCCCCAAAGAGCCCGACTTTGGATTGTATGCCCGCTACCCGATCCCTAAAGACTCGATGCGACGCAAACTAACCCGCGACGCAATCGGGGTTTCGGGCTACAAGAACTTACGCCCAATTTTGATTGGAATGTTTCGTTCGGGATATCGCAAACGAGCGGCCATCACCATCACCGGTCAAGTGTTGATATTTGCTCTCTTCTGGGTTCTTGGCCAGCCGTGGATGTATTTGGTGCTCTGGTTCGCCCCATGGATGACCTACTGGCGGGTCGTTAACCGGCTTCGTTCACTCGCTGAGCACGCTGGCATGACGCGCTCGGACGACCGACGCCGCACCACGCATCACATTCGCCAAAGCATCGTGCCCCAAACACTATTTACGCCATACAACATCGGCTTTCACCTAGCCCACCACGTCGACTCAGGCGTCTCAATGCACAACCTTGCGAAGTACCACGAGGCGCTCGAAGAAGCCGGCTATTGGCCGTCCGAACTCACCCATCCCACCTACCGCAGTTTCTGGAAGACGCTGGTGCGTTAACCGTTCCAGAGGCAAAGGTCAGCACAGTTTCGGCCTATCTCGCCCGCATCAAGGCCATAGCCGACAACGAAGGAAGGCGGAATTTCGAAGCCTACGTATTTGAGATCGAGATCGGGAACCTGACGCCCCTCACGAACGAGCAGCGCACACACTTCGAAGCTGGCAGGGTTACGCGCCTCGAGAGTACGGCGCAGGTAGTTGAGCGTAAGCCCGCTGTCGATGATGTCTTCGATCACAATGACATCGCGGCCCGCAAGCTCGATATCTAGGTCCTTGACGATTCGCACAATTCCCGATGTCTTCGTGGAACTGCCGTAGGACGACACCGCCATGAAATCGATTTCGGCCGGCAAATCAATAGACCGCATGATGTCAGCCATAAAAACAAACGCACCCTTGAGAACACCCAAGAGCAGCGGCGACCTACCGGCGTAGTCCTTTGTAATTTGTGCCCCAAGTTCGGCTACCCGAGCTTGGATTACTTCAGCGGACAACAAGACTTCGCCAATTCGGGAATCGTTCACGGGCGAAACCTTACCTGGTCATTCGGCGCGCACAATACGGAGGCGGTTCTGGGTTCGGGCAACCCGGTGTCCGCCGGTTACCTCGGTGGCTAAAATCTCGTTGTTCACAACCTGCATCAGGCGTTCAATTGATGCTGCATCGACCGGATGCTCATCGCCGGTGGAATCGCGAATCCAACGTCGGAGCGCCACCGCGGCAACTTCGGGGTGAAGCGTACGCAACACCTTGGCATCGATCACATCAACACCTTCCGCCAACTGCTCCATCAACTCTGCCACCGAGCGCATACGGTCTGCCTGTCGAGCTAACACCGGCACAACATCACGATCGGCAATTTCGTTCATCAGTGGCAGGAGTTCGTGACGAACCCGCACTCGCATGTAAGCGGGATCAATGTTCATAGGGTCCTCGACCGCTGGCAGATCGAGCGCTTTGCATAGCGCAACGGTGTCGGATCGACGCAGATCAAGAAGAGGCCGCCGATCCCGACGCATAGCCGCCAATCCATCGACACCTGAGCCGCGCAACATATTCAGCAGCACAGTCTCGGCCTGGTCATCAGCGGTGTGCCCGGTAAACACCTCGGAGGGGAGCACGCTGTAGCGAGCGGTTCGAGCGCGCGCCTCTAGGTTCGGTCCAACAGCAACATCAACCTTTAACGATCGAAACGAAGCACCAAATCGCTCGGCCGCCGCCGCTACAACATCGGACTCTGCAGCAGACCCCTGGCGAAGCCCATGATCAACATGGATAGCCGTGACCTGACAACCCGCTTCGACCGCCAGCACCAGAAGACTAAGCGAATCGGCTCCCCCGGAAACGGCGCAGGACACCGGTGTTCCAGCGGACGGAAAAACACAGCGAGCAAGGAGCGACGCTGGCGAAACCATAGCGTCGAGCTATTGGGCTACCGGGGCAGCGATATCGGACAACCGCTCGACCCACAGTTGCGGTTCGTTGATTTCGGTCATCGATGGCAAGTTTTCGGGAGCTTCCCAGGCACGGTCGACCAGTCCGGTCCCACCCACCTTTTCGACTTCTTCGATGAAATTCTCGCCCGCGGCGTACTGGTTGAGCTTGGCCTCGAGGCCAAGCACTTTTTGCAAGAAAGCCTGAAACCCTTTGGCCGACTTACGGCGATCGCGCAACACCTTGCCAAAGCGCGGTGCCGACGGAACGAAGTCGACGCCAGCGCGATCCATGGTGATATCACCGTGACCTTCAAGCAGGCTCATAAGCCCGCTAATCTTGTCGATCGTCTCGCGCTGCTCGGGCGAAGCCAGCAGCTGCGCAATCCCACCTTCGGCCAATACATCCTTGCCCTCTTTGCGGGCAGTGAGGAGTTCGCCAACCATTGTTTTCAACCGATCAGGGTCGGCATCGACGGTGTCGAGGGTTTCGTTGACCAGGCTCAAGAAGTACTCGCGCATCCACGGCACACCAGTGAACTGGGCCCGATGTGTTACTTCGTGCAATGCCAACCAAAGGCGAAATTCGTCGGCGGGGAAGTCGTGCTTAGCTTCGATAGCTAACAAGTTAGGGGCGACGTAATAGACGATGTCTTGGTCTTCGGGCTTGTCATCTTCGATTATGAGCAGGTCGTACTGACCGAGCACTCGTCCCGACATCCAGCCCAAGATCACGCCCATCTGGGCGCCTGCGGCTTGCCGGCCGCGATCAGCGAGGAAACCGGTCTTTTCTTCGTCGGGGGCCAACTTGGCGACCAGTGGCCGCATGAGGCGCTGAAACGATGCCAGGTTGGCATCGATCCACATGGCTCGGTTAGCGACCTTCGCCCGAGCGGGACCCTGCAACGGGACAAGTCCCGTCTGAATCGTTACGAGTTCTTCGGCCTGGGCGGTGAGATCGGCCATTTGCGACGACAACGACCGATAGGCACCGGGGGTGTGAGCGGATGCCTTATCGGCAAAACGTAGTGCGGTTCGTCGTGCTGCCGCCCAATCGACGGGTTCGTCCACGAATTACTTCTTCGGCTGGTAGCGGGGCTTGACAACCTTGTTTATGTACCCCATGACGGTTGCCACAATCAACCCGATTGCGGCCGCGGTTAAGGTCGGAGCAATCCACCAATGCCAAATCACTGCCAGAGTCATGACGACATCCTAGAGCAATAGCGCGGTAGTTGGTACACAGACGACAGAAGACCAACAGTCAATGACTAATCCCAAATTACCCCACGCATGCGGGGAAACACCATGGGCTGGTGCTGGGCACAGAAATCAAACTCGTTGTACTGAGACAGCAAACGAACGCAGCCCTTTTCATCACAAACCCGCACCGTCTTAATCTTGGTTCGGGTTGCACTAACGGTCTTGGACATCGTTGTCCCCTTCTCCATCTAGGTGAGAAGGAAACCGCCCAAGGCGATCCTACATTCCAAACAATTACAAATCAGTAACGTCGATCTGGCTTAGGTCGATGCGCTGCATAGCTTCAGAAATCCGAATCTTAAGGCTTTCAGGCGCAGCCTCGTGGCAACCCTGAGCCATAGCAACGCGGAATTGGATCTGCATGTCGAAGGCCTGCACACACGGCAAGCAATCATTGATACCCCCACGCAACTGTGCCAACTGGACCGCTGGAACAAAGCCATCGAGTGCCGAATTGACCGCCTGAATGGCCAACACACAGGACCGAGGATCGGAATTGCAAGAGTCGGAATTCATGAGTTCTCCGAGCCAACAGGCTGAGGTTCGCGGACATCATCGACCAACCCATGTTGGCGACCATACTCTTGCAACTGATCTTGCAGCCGTTTTCTTCCCCGATGCAGGCGACTCATGATGGTGCCGATGGGAACGTCGAGCATTTTGGCGATTTCTTTGTATGCGAAACCTTCGACATCAGCCAAAAGAACGGCCATTCGGTACTGCTCGGGAAGGTCTTCGATGACATCGCGAATGCGGCTATCGGTGAGGTGTTCCATGAGGGTTTCTTCGGCGCTTTGACCAATGGCGGCATATTCGCCGCCCAGTCGGCGATAGCCGTACATGTCCTCGACCTCAGCAATGTCGGTTTCGACAGGACGGCGCTGCTTTTTGCGGTAGCCGTTGATGTATGTATTAGTAAGAATCCGGAAGAGCCAAGCTCGTAGATTGGTGCCTTCGGTGAACCCAGCAAAGCCGCGATACCCCTTGAGGTAGGTCTCTTGCACAAGATCTTCAGCATCGGCCTTATTGCGGGTCATGCGCATTGCTGTGGAGTACAGCTGGTCCATGTACTCCATCGCCTGTTGGGCGAAGTCTTCCTGATTGGCCATAAGACGAGTTTACTCGTCTTAACAGCTCCTAAGCACCGTCTTTGGCCTCCAGGGTTACGACATGTGTCACAGGTACGTTGAGCAACTTTCGGGCCCGGGCAGGTAAATTGACTCGTAGCCAACGCGACGAACCTGACGGCCGCGTCGACACAATGACACCTTTGGTGCCATCAACCTTGGCGGCAGCTTCAATAGCGACCATGGCATCCGCGAAGCCATGGCCCTTGATAACCGGAGCCCAGCGGGCCATCGTCGCAATAATGAGCGCACCGCCAACGGCAAACACCGGCAACCGCCATGATGCTTCGGTCTGAGAAATATCGGGAATTTCGCCCCACGTAAGCTCGCCAAAGAAGGCCAGACCAGTAAAGAGGCTGATCAGGCGGACCAGTAAGTAGGCGGCCCCACCCGACAAGACACCAACGCAGGCGCTGAG
>Ga0302134_10000307_pt1 | contig 20303 bp, 19 predicted proteins | sample CB9_SCM_MG_FD_203123 | JGI IMG/M metagenome (GOLD analysis project Ga0302134, IMG submission 203123) | Marine microbial communities from Western Arctic Ocean, Canada - CB9_SCM | ecosystem: Environmental > Aquatic > Marine > Oceanic | place: Canada: Western Arctic Ocean | collected 2017-09-19
ACGGGAAGACAATTCCCGCAACACCACGTCGGCGTTCTCTTTCATCGATAGGAGCCGAAGTCACATCGTCCGCTCCGAGAGTCGTAAGCACCCTGATGCCTTCCATATCGGCCATCTCGGAAGCCATATCGAAATTCATCGAATCGCCCGAGTAGTTTCCGTAAAGGAACAGCACGCCCGCACCGCCGTCGACAGCCTTCGCCACGTCGAGCATGTCATCGGACGATGGTGACGAAAAGACGTTTCCGACGCAGCAACCGGTGGCGAGTCCTTCGCCGACGTAGCCGAGAAATAGTGGCAAATGACCAGAGCCGCCGCCCGTAGCGATTCCGACTTTACCGGCGAAAGGGGCGTTGGCACGAACCAGTGCTCGGGTGCTGCCTTCGACTCGCTTTAGATAGTTTGGGAAGGCTTTGAGAATGCCGGAAACGGTTTCGTCTTCGACGTGGTCGGGATGGTTGATGATCTTGCGCATTGCCATGATGTGTAGCCTTTGGAAAGGGGTGCGGGAGCGATACCGAAGTTCGAGTCGAATGAACCGATAGCGGGAACTTTATTTTGGTAGGCACGGCGTGTCAATTTATGGGGCGCGGTGGAAGCGTGAGGGATTGCGGCGTGAAGGCGCGTTGAATTGGGCGCACAGCTTCATGAGCTGGCGCAGGGTCAGACGGTGTGTGCGGGTGTGAGTCGCACTTGGGCGAGAAAGTGCTGAGGGCGGCTTATGTTATTCGGATAGGTAGTGTTCCTGATCCTGATATGCAGAGAGTATGAAGAAAGCGTTAAATCGTGAAGGCTACCCGTTGCCTACGAGGATTCTGTATACATCCTTCTCAGGTCGCAACATCCTCTCGAAGCCGTCTTCTATTCCCTTGTCTAGAGGGACTAGGGCGGAGATTAGGGGTTTCACGTTAACCGAGCCGTTGGCGATTAGGTTTACTGCTTTGTGGTAGCCGCCGGTGGAGGTTGCGGAGGAGCCCATGATGGTTTTTTCGCCCATGTGTGCTCTGCCGAAGTTGAGGGTGGCGTCTTGGTGCGAGAAGCCGACGATGACTACCCTGCCGCCTCTGCGTACCCAATTAGCAGCATCTAAGCCAGTCCCTGGCGCACCCGCGGTCTCGATGACAACGTCAGGCCCGTAGCCGTTGGTGAGGCCGGGCAGGAGCTCCCCTGGGTCGACTTCGTTGGGGTTCAAAGTTTCTATCGCCCCAAGTTCCCTTGCTAATTTCAGAGATTGTTCGCGGGGGTCGATTGCTATGACGTTGAGTCCGGCTGCCTTGAGGACTTGGAGGGTGCAGAGTCCGACGACGCCGCATCCGATTACGACGGCTGTTTCGCCGACGGTTACGTTCGCATTTTCCACGGCGTGAACTGCAACGGAGGTTGGTTCGGCGAGGGGCGCTTCTTCGTTGGTGACATTGTCGGGCAGGGGGATGCAGAGAGACGCTGGCCAGACACCGAACTCGGCGAGTCCGCCGTCGTCGGAGAATCCGAAGTTGCGTCCGTTTTCGCACAGCTGCGAAGTGCCTTTGCGGCAGAAGAAGCAGGCTCCGCAGGTGCGGACGTTTTCGACTGCGACTCGGGTCCCCACTTCTATTCCTGCGACGTTTGCGTTTTCGCCGAGTTCGATGACGATGCCTGCGGCTTCATGTCCGAGGACGCGTGCGGGTTTGTCGCCGCTGCCGAACATGCCGTGCTGCCACATTTCAATGTCGGTTTGGCAGATGGATGAGTAGGTGAGTTTGAGTAGGACTTCGCCGGCTTTGGGTGTTGGCTTTGGGTATTCGGAGTCGAATCGGAGGTCGTTTTTGCCGTGTAGGACGATTGCTTGCATGTTTTATTGGCTCCGGGCGTCATCGGATGACTTGGTCGCTAGCTGCAATCTACCCATCCTCTAACTCCTTCCCGAAGGAAGGAGGACAGATGAATTAGATTGGAAGTAGTTGGCTTAGTTGATAGTAGAGGCGGTTATAGATTCGGGCGTCACTATCGTGACTTGGTCGCCGCTGCAATGGCGTTTTAGGTCCGGGCGTCATCGGATGACTTGGGACCTCGCTGCGGGGGCGTTTTGTCGCGCTCGTGATCGGATCACTCGGCTCCCGTTGTAATCTACCCTCCCTCGGTCCCTCCCGAAGGAGGGAGGTAGGACAGGCTCCTCACGTTTTATGATTTAGTTGCTGGCGGTGATTATTTGTGGGGGTGGTGGTTGGTTTGTTGGGGGACTATTGTGAGGGAAGTTTTTACGTTTGGGTTGGTGGGGGACGTTGATTGCTGCGACCTGTTTTGAATATCGATGAGGTGTCTGCGTTTTTGGAGCGTTGGGCGGGCGGTGCTGTGGACAAAGTTTCGCAGTTTTCGGATGGTCAGGTTTCGAGCGTGTTTGGGTTTGAGGTGCGTGATGGGGAGCGTGGCGTTAGTCGCGCTCGTGACTCATCGCTCGGCTCCGCGTCGCACGGCGTTATAGCTCCGGGCGTCTTCGGACGACTTGGTCGCGTATCTGCGGAACGGCACTCTAACTCCCTCCTGAAGGAGGGAGGACCGGTCCCGGCGGGGAAGTATGTTGTTCGGTTTGCTTCGGTGGAGAATGGCGATGGGTTGAAGAAGGATCGGTTTATTGCGCCTAGGGCGGCTGCGGTTGGGTTGCCGTTGCCTGGGTTGGTGGAGCATGGCGAGGTGCGGATGGCGGTTGGGAATCTTTCTGATGAAGAGAGGTTGGAGCATTCGGCTGATTCGTTTCCGTTGGGGTTTGCGATTTGGCGCCGGGTGAGCACATGGGGGAGTTGCAGGACGAGGGGCGTGGGCATTTGATTCCGGCTGCGGTGCGGACGATGGATACGATTTCGCTGATCGATATTTCAGATACGACGGGTTATGGCTGGTTTGATGGCGAGGGGAAGGGGCAACGTTCGTCGTGGGCTGAGTATTTGGCTGAGGAGGAGTTTTCTCGGGAGTCGGGCGGGTTTCACGATCGGCGCAGGGCTTGGTTCGATGATGGTGGTGGGTTTCTCGAGGCTTCGGTTTTCGAGCATTTTTCGGGGCGGATGATGTCTGTTTTGGCTGGGTTGCCTGGGGTTGATCGTTCGGTAGTGCACATTGATTTTGGACACGACAATACGTTGGTGGTTGGTAGAGAGGTTTCGGCGGTGTTGGATTGGGACAATTCGATCATTGGGGATCATTTATACGATGGTGCTCGGACGGATTTGTATGCGCCAGCGATAGATTTCAAGCGGCTGTTTGTTGAGCGGTATGCGGCGACGGGCAGAGTAGTTGAGGGTTTGGACGCTCGGTGGTTGGTGTGCGAGCTGCATGTGGGGTTGCAGGCGCTGAAGTGGTACGGGAGGTCGGGCAATGAGGAGGCGTATCACTGGATGAAGGCGCGGTTGTTTCACTTGGTGGGTGAGGGACCGGCTGTGGGTCGGCATCCGGCTTAGCGTTAGTCGCGCTCGTCATCGGATAACTCGGCTCCACGTCGCAGGGTGTTATGGCTCCGGGCGTCGTCGAACGACTTGTCACGCGTCGCTGTTCTCCTACCCTAGCCCTTCCATCCGGAAGGGGATAGCTGCGGCGTTGGATTCACTATCTGGCGGATATGAGCCTGATGGCTGCTGCGCCTAGTTTTAGGACGTCTTCTGGCGGTGTGCGGAGTTCGCCGGATGGCGTTTTGAAGGTGACTTCGTTTTGGAGGTCATCAAGTGACGCCCAGAGCCAGCCGACGCTTGCGTCTGGGTGTTCGTCTTTGGCTGATGTCTTTTCGCCAATGAGTCGGGTGAAGTAGATGTGGTCGATGTGCTGGTGCTCGCCGTGCTTTTTGTCGACTACGTTTTCGATCATGATGCTGTGGGGTGCGGCGACTTGTTCGAGGTTGTCGATTTCGAGAGCTTCGTGGGTGGGAACGATTTCAACGTCGAAGCCGGTTTCTTCTTTGATTTCACGAAGAGTCGTTTGGACGGGGTCTTCGTTGGGGTCGACGTGTCCGCCGGGTGGGAGCCATTCCTGAACTTTTTGGTGCCAGTGGAGCAGGGTGGAATCGCCGTGAACGACGAAGCCTGTTGCGGTGAAGTGGCGGGTTTGAGGGGTTGGCAATGGGTGGTGAGATATTGCAGTGGGTTAGTGAGTTAGCTTGTAGGCGAGATTAAGCCTACCGATGTTGGCGTGCCCCCTCAACCTAACCTTCTCCCTCAGGGAGAAGGAATAGAGCAGAAGTACGGCTGGTTCGAAAAGGTGGCAGACGCGAGTAGAGCCACCGGACCAGCATATCCGTTTTACGGGAGTTTGCTGATCGGGTGGCTCTACTCTTGAGGTGCCCTACTGGTAGGGCGCCCTACCTAAAGCAGGACACCTCGTTTGGTACTAGACATTAAAACTGACCACCTCCTTGTTGGAATCGAACTCCGGACAGTCGAGTTTTCCTGTCCACGGCCGCCTGCCCGATGAAGGGTTTGGTCAAGACCGATTATCGGATTATACGGAATTGGGCAGAAAAAAGTTTGCGGGGAGTCTCCCACGAGCGTAATCAGTTTTAGTTAGCGCTTGTTGCCCAATCGTGGATTACGAGTGAGATTGGATGGTTTCCCAGTGGGGGGCGTTAGTCGCGCTCGTCATCGGATGACTCGGCTCTGCGTCGCAGTCTCCCCCTCTAGCTCCCCCGGTCCGGGGGAGGACCGTTAGCTCCGGGCGTCGTCGGATGACTTGGTAGCGCGTCGCAATCTACCCTCCCTCGGTCCCTCCCGAAGGAGGGAGGTAGGGCTGCAAGGGTTTAGAGGCGGCCGAGGACTTCTGGGTTTACTAGGATTTCTGGTCGTTCTCCGCGGAGGACTCTGGCGGCTTCTTCGCCGGCACGTCGGCGGATGGTCTCCCAGCCGATTTTGCTTGATCCTGCAACGTGAGGGGTGCAGATGACGTTGTCCATTTTCAGGATTGGGTTGTCTGGAGAAAGTGGTTCTTCTTCGTAAACATCGATTCCAGCACCGGCGATTTGACCGCTTTGTAGAGCGGATACCAGTGCAGTCTCATCAACGACGGGTCCACGTGATGTATTGATCAGATACGCCGTTGACTTCATTGATTCGAGGGCATTGGCATCAATGTAGTGGTGGGTGTTGCCTGCTAGATGCGGAACGTGGAGTGTTACGTAATCAGAGCGATCGAGTAGCTCGCTTTTTGAAACGAATTCGACGCCGTATTCGATAGCAAGATGCTGACCTACGAAGGGATCGCTGACCAGGACGGTCATGCCGAGTGCTTTGCACTTACGTGCCATAGCGCGCCCGATCCAGCCGAAGCCGACGATTCCGACGGTTTCACCGAAAATGCGATTGAGAATTGAACGTGAGTAGACCTCGCCCCATCTGCCTGAAGTTGTCGCAAGATCCATGCGTTTCAGTTCACGAGCTGATGCCATTAGCAGCGAAAGTGCGTGATTAGAGACTTCTTCTGAGGTTGAGCCAGCGATGTTAGTAACGATAATTCCAGCTTCAGTGCAGGCATCGACATCGACGGTGTCGTAGCCGTGGCCGTAGCGGATGATTAGCTTGCAGTTCGTGAGCTGGTCGATCATGGACTGAGTCACCGGGGAGTGATCGTTGAGGATTACGGTTGCGTCTTTTACAGCCTCAATGATTTCGCCTTCGGAGGAGACTGCAACTGAAATGATTTCGCAGTCGATTCCGGCGAGGGCAATTCGCTCAAGTTCAAGCGGAGATTCTGTGGCATCGACGTGGACGACGAGTGGTTTTCGGTTAGGCATGAGGTGCTACTTTTTGTTCGATCCGTTTTTAGAGTTCATCACTGGACCGTATGCCGCTCCGATAGCGACTCCAAGGGCGATCCAGAGGCCGAGGTTGTCTGTTGCTGCCCCTATCGCTAGACCGATAGCGATACCCATGCCCATTCCGATTCCAGTGTTTTTGTTTTGGGAGTTTTTGTCGTTTGTTGGCATGAGAGTTACTGCTTGTCGGGCGCAGTTGAAATGAATTCAGGATGACAGTGGGCAATGGAAAGCGGGTTGGGCGGCAGGACGATTTCACCCTCACCCCAGCCCTCTCGTTCTAGGTCCGGGCGTCGTCGAACGACTTGGGACCTCGCTGGCGTTAGTCGCGCTCGTCATCGGATGACTCAGCTCCGCGTCGCAATCTCCCCCTCTAACTCCCCCTATCCGGGGGAGAACCGTTGGTCACTCGCTGTATTCTACCCATCCTCTAACTCTTGCCTTCGGCTTTTGTCCGAAGGAAGGAGGACTGTGGTTCGTCACATGGAGCTACGCCTGAAATTAGAACCAGTTGGCTTTGTCTACTTCGTTTCGGAGTGGTTTGCCTGCTGCGAAGTTGCGGAAGTTGTCGAGAACGATTTCGAAGCGACGTTCCAATAAGTTTGCACCACCAACCGCCGCAGTGTGCGGAGTGAGGATCGTGTTTGGGGCGTCCCATAGCGGATGGTCGGCAGGAAGCGGCTCGATTTCGTAAACATCTAGGGCTGCACCACCGATAACACCAGATCGCAATGCGTCGTTCAAGTCATCAAGTTTTGTGGTCATTCCGCGTCCGATGTTGATGAATTTTGCTGAGTCTTTCATCATTGCAAATTTCGATGAATCGAACAGGCCTTCAGTAGCAGGTGTGTGCGGAATTGTAAGCACGACAAAATCGGCCTTAGGCAGCTGATCGTCAAGCTGGTCGGGCGTGAACATGTCATCGACCCACTCAGGCTTGTCTTCGCGTCTAGCGTCGATACCGAGCACGCGCATGCCGACTGCTTTGCAGAGTCGGGCGGTTTCTGCGCCAATGCCGCCAACACCGACGATTAGTACGGTCGATTCTGGCAAGAAAATATCGTGGTAGGGATCTTGTAGAACTTCGTATTTACGTTCGTTCTGCTGATCGCGGTAGACGTTGTAGTGCTTCGTGAAATTCAGGATGTAAGCGAGGATCTGGATCGATATGTGATCGTTGTAAATACCTCGGAAGTTGGTGACTGCTGTTTTGTGAGCGATCAGTTCGTCGAAGTAGTACCCGGCTGCTGGCGCTGCTGCTGGAGCTTGTAGCCAGCCAAGATTTGGTGCTGCCGCTATAAGTTCAGGAGTCATCGTGCCGTAAGCGGCGTCGGCGTCGGCGAGTTCTTTAATAGCTTCGTCGTTGGTAGCAGGAGTAGCGATGTCCCAGCCGGTAGCGCTGTCGAGCAGGCGCGGAATCCATTCCTGGAAAAGGTCGGATTGAGGTGGCAGAAATACAAACTTGTTTGCCATAAGCGGGTGATCGTTTCCTGTAGTTTCGGTTTTGCTGCCGAAAATATTTGAGTAGTTCGAGAGCGTTCTAATTAATGGTGCGAGGCAGATTTTAGCACCGGAATGGTGCGGGAACGGCGAACGTGAGCCTTTGTACGGGTTAGCTCTCAAAAATCTCCGTGTATCCTGTCTTTTAAATTATGAAAATTGGTGATTTTGAAATAGAAATGCCCGATCCACCGCTGCAAGATCCGCATTGCGTTGCGATTTTGAAGCCGTGGATTAATGTAGGCAACGTCGGAAAAATCGTGCTGAGACGACTCGGCAAGATGTACGCGTCGGAACGTATTGGCCAGCTCGATCGTCCAAGTAAGTTTTATGACTTCACGCGGTATCGACCTGAAATTCGATTGAACGGCGATGTTCGATCTGTACGAGTTCCTAACACTCGGGTTAGTTATGCTCGGCGAGTTGGTGAACACGATCTGGTGTTGCTGGAGCTTCTTGAACCTCATGCATTTGCCGAGGATTTCAACGATTCAGTAATCGAGTTGATTAAGGCTCTGGGCGTTAAACGATACGTTCAGATCGGTGGCATGTACGACTCTGTTCCACACTCTCGTGAGCTATCTGTCACGGGGTCGGCTCGTGGCTGGGAGCCACCTGCGGGGATGGGTAACGTGAAACTCAAAGGGTCTCGCTATCAGGGTCCGACTTCGTTGACATCTCAGATTTCGGAACGAATCGTTTCGGAGCTGAAATTAGAGACTTTGTCTTTGATGGTTCATCTGCCGCTTTATTTGAAGCTCGATGATGACTATGCCGGAAGTGCGCGGATATTAAAGATTCTTTCGGAGCTGTACGGCTTCAGTACGATTTTGCCTGAGATTGAAATGGGCGAGAAGCAGTATGAACAGGTGGGGCCGGCAATGGTCGATAACCCTGAGCTGAAAAAAATGGTGGAGCGGTTCGAGCGTGAAGCCGCGACTGATTCGGCAGACGACGAAGGATCGGAAACTGTTCGTTCAGCGTCGGAGAGCGGAGTTTCACTTCCTCCAGAGATCGAACAGTTCCTAAGCGAAATTTCAGAAGGCGAAATTGACCCAGACACCGATGGTTCTGGGTCGGAACGTGGGTAGGAATCTATTCGGTTTCCGCTAGGTATTTACCTCGCGATGAACTCCCAAGGACCGCAAAGACCGGCGCCAATGTTGGTGACCATGTTTTTGAGCTTGGTCGGTGCATCTCTTCCAATGATTACATGGAGCCCTAGTGGCGGTGGCGTGCCACCTTTTGGCGGAATTATCGCTGCGAAGAAATCTTTTGCAAACGGAGTTCTATCGGCAGTCGATTCGACGGTGAATCCAGCGGAAGTCAGATGCTCGTTCATCTCTTCCGGAGTGGCTAGGAAGCTAGATTCGGAGACGGTTGCCCATGGGACTGGAAAGGCTAGTTCTTCAGTATTCGGTCCTTGAAGTACGTCGTAAATTGCGAAGGTGCCGCCTGGCTTGAGTACTCGGCGAATCTCTTTGTACAGCGCTGTCTTGTCTTCGATGTTCATTCCCACATGCATCATGAACGCTGCCGAGAATGAGTTGTCTTCGTAAGGCATATCAAGTGCGCTGCCTTCCGTAATGTTCACGCGTTCGCTCAGGCCGACGAGATCATTAAGCCGACCTGCTACTTCACAAAACTCTGGCGTGAGGTCGATGCCTTCGACTTTGCATCCATAATTTTTGGCTACGAAGCGTGATGCTCCGCCAATTCCTGCGCCAATATCTAGGACGAGGTCGTCTTTTGTGAGATTCAGCTGATCGAATAGGTGAATCGAAGCAGGACGACCACCGATGTGGAATTCGTCGACTGGTGCAAGATCGTCGATGGTTACCGCTCTGTCGTTGCCAACAGTTATTTTTAGCCCCGATTCAATCACATCGCCGAGTGTGCCTTGCGAATAGTGACTTGCAATATCTTTAGTCATGGTCGGCAGCCCTTTTATTTAGTTGGGAACGATTTTTATCGCCCCTACGAGTTCGGTAAAAAACAAAGCCACCCACCCCAGTTCAAGAGTGGGTGGCTTTGTAGTGCGTACTTTACTTGTTTGTGACGGTTACGCCTGTGAGCTTCTCAACGTAGCTGAGAATGCCTGAGTGGTCGTTTCCGCCTTCGCCCCATTCGATTAGAGCTTTGAATACCTGCTGCAAGTTTGCCGTGACCTGAAGCGACAGACCTAAATCGTTGGCTGTCTTGGCTGCGTTGTTGATGTCTTTGTAGTGAAGCTCGATACGGAAGCCCGGTGCAAAGTTGCGTTCGAACATCATTGGAGCTTTGGCGTTCATGACATTGGAACCGGCGAGTCCGCCCTTGATTGCGTTGAATACGGTTTCAGGGTTTACGCCTGCTTTGGTTGCAAGAGTTAGTGCTTCAGCGAGGGCGTGAATGTTTGCACCTACGATGATTTGATTGGCGAGCTTGGTAGTGTTTCCTGCGCCGCTATCGCCACAGAGAACTGCTGACTTGCCCATGATTTCGAATAGTGGCTGTGCTCGTTCGAAGTTGGCGGTGGTTCCACCAACCATGATGGCGAGGTCGCCAGATATTGCCATTGGTTCGCCACCTGAAACAGGAGCGTCGATGAAGTTGACGCCTTTGTCTGCACAGGCGTCGTGGATTCGCTGAGATACGCCGGGCTCGATCGATGACATGTCGACGATGAGGTCGCCAGCGGATGCACCTTCAAGGAGTCCGTTTTCGCCGAGCACTACTGCTTCGGAGTCGGGTGAGTCAGGAACCATCAAAACTATGATGTCGGATTTCGAGGCTACGTCGGCGGATGATGTTCCGGCTGTTGCGCCTTCAGCGACTACTGTGTCGACTGCTGCGGATGATCGATTGTAGACAGTTACGTCGTAGCCGGCTTTAGCCAGGTTGATGGCCATTGGCTTGCCCATGATTCCGAGTCCGACGAATCCGATTCGTTCTGCCATTTCTTACGTTCCTCTAGTTACTAGCTGTGTGTTGCTTTGTTTTAAGAATATTTAGGTACGTCAGTATAAGACGGTTATCTGGTGCTCGCGACAGTGATCGTTGGGTAGTGTGGCGTCCTTCGAGAACCTCAGGATGACATTGGGATTGGAGTCTCGATGTCATATGTATCAACTTCGTTCATAAAAAAGCCCTCTCCTGCGCGGAAAGGGCTTCATAAAATAGAGTCGCAGGCGACCTTATTCGTCTTCTTCTTTCCAGAAGCGTTCTTCGATGAAGTTGTAGTCGGTTGGCTCCATGCGCTTTCCGACGTCTTCGATCATCTGAGGATGGCCACAGGCGTAGACGCAAGTTTCAGCCGGATTTACTCCGAGCTTCTCAAGGTAGTCTTCAACCAGTAGGTTGATTCGGCCCTTAGCGCCGGTCCAGTTGGCGTTGCGTTCTTCATTTGGTCGTGAGACCGAAGGGTAGAACTTGATGAAATCGTGCTCGGCGGCAAGCTGGGTTAGCTCTTCGTCGTAGCCAAATTCGTCGTCGTAGCTTGCGCCTTCAAGAACGTGGAACGTGTAGTCCTCACGAGCAACTCCGTCGGCAGGTACTGGCCATTCTGGGTCGCCTAGGAACTTGCGAAGCATTGATACAAATGGAACCACGCCAGTTACGGTGCCCACGAAGACGTGGTGCTTGAACTGAGGCTGTAGCACGAAGATGCCCTTGGCTCGTGGGCGAAGTGTCATTTCAGCGCCGACTTTCTGGTGATCCAGAAGTGGGGTGAGGTGACCGCCGTGCTCGACAGGAACGATTTCGATGAACAGTTCGATGTTCTCTTCGTCAGGTGAGGAAGATATGGAATATGGACGTTCAATGCCGTCGACACCGATAGTGCAGTATTGGCCCGGCTTGAACGTGTAGTCCTGCGCAGGTTTGATCCAAAACTTTACAAGGTCATCGGTAAGTTCTTCTCGTTTAACAAGTTCGCAACTTGTAAATCGACCTTTTAGTCGTGGGGATTCAGCGTCTGCCATCGTTTACTTACTCCGTACATATTTCGAATTTAACGTCAATCAGAATACCGTATGCGCAGCACGGAGGAGAGCCTTTGGATAGGTGGTTTTACATGTAGGTTTAGTGATATCCGCATATTGGTGCATTAATACCAAATAGTGCAGGTGGTGTGGTGTTAGAATTTCCGGCAAATTCACTGGCGCATCATGCACGTGAATTGATCTGAAAATAAATGCGATTTGAAATGTTCTCTAACATCGCAAATTGGACTATCTGGAGCGGTAAACATGGCAGTACGAACACCGGGCGTTGCTTACAGCATTACGGTTCGATCGGAATATCCGAACACACCGGGGATGCTAGGCAAGATCACCTCTGCGATTGGTGATGCCGGGGGTAGTGCTCAGGGTGTAGACGTTGTGCAGACGTCGCAGAAGGAAATGGTCCGAGACTTCACCATTAATACCAGTGGACACGAGCACGCTATTCAAGTGGTTGATGCGATCAAGGCGGTAGATAGCGTCAAGGTCAGGAGTGTTTCCGATCAGACTTTCTTGTTACACGTTGGTGGCAAGATTGAGATGCGATCACGTGTATCTGTCACTACTCGTGACGATATGTCGAAGGCTTACACGCCGGGCGTTGGCCGGGTATGTATGGCGATTCACGATGATCCCGCTGCGGTTTGGGCGCTCACTGGCAAGGGCAACACAGTTGCTGTTGTTTCTGATGGCTCGGCAGTTTTGGGGCTTGGCGACATCGGTGCAGCTGCATCACTTCCTGTGATGGAAGGTAAGGCGTTGCTGTTCAAGGAGTTCGGTGGCGTTGATGCGTGGCCGATTGTTTTGGACACTAACGACACTGAAGAGATCATCAGTATTGTGAAGGCGTTGGCTCCAGGATTCGGTGGTATCAACCTCGAAGACATCAGCGCTCCACGTTGTTTTGAAATCGAAAAACGGTTGAGGGCTGAGCTGGATATCCCAGTCTTCCACGACGATCAGCACGGTACGGCTGTTGTTGTGCTTGCTGGTTTGATCAACGCTTTGAAGATCGTTGACAAGAAGCCTGAAGATTTGAAGATTGTTGTAGCTGGAGTTGGTGCTGCAGGTACTGCTTGCACTAAGATATTGCAGAGCTACGGAGTCAAGAACATCATCGGTTACGACCGCACAGGTGCTCTTGATCGAAGCCGTGATTACGGCGATAACACTATGAAGCAGTGGTTCGCAGACAACACCAACCCTGACGACTTCAAAGGAACTCTTGTTGAAGGCATGGTTGGTGCCGACATGCTTCTGGGGCTCGCAGGACCGGGTCTGGTAACTACCGAACAGGTTGCAAAGATGGCTTCAGAAGCGATTGTGTTTGCACTTTCAAATCCTGATCCTGAAATTTGGCCTGAAGAAGTTCCTGACAATGTTCGAGTTATGGCGACGGGTCGAACCGATTATCCAAATCAGGTGAACAACTCACTTTGCTTCCCCGGATTGTTCCGAGGGGTTTTGGATGTTCGAGCGTCGACGATTAACGACGAGATGAAGATCGCTGCTGCGACTGCAATTGCTGGCGTGATTCCTGATTCGCACATTTCGGAAGATTTCATCATCCCTAGCGTGTTCGATAAGAACGTTGCTAAACGTGTGGCTCGTGGAGTGGCGAGAATTGCTTCGAAAACTGGTGTTGCTCGTCGACGACAGCGCCGGGGTGACGAGGTTTACGCAGCGTTCAAGACTCACGAATAGTCGGGCGTTTTCGTTGAATTAGTTTGAGCTTTCGGGAGATGATCGTCACTAATGAAGATATCGATTATTGGTGGCGGCATCGCCGGTTGCTCGACCGCGTATTATCTCGCTAAAGATGGGCACGACGTAACGCTGTTTGAGCGAGATTCTCTGGCGTCGCACGCTTCGGGATTTGCTCAGGGCGGTCTGAAGCCGGTCATTCGAGGTGCACGAGAGATCGAGTATCAGAACCTATCTGATTATTCGATTGGATTGCACCGGGATCTTGCCAAGCAACTCGCTGGCGATGGTCCCAACAGCGAGTACACGAACTTCCACCATAAGCCTTCTGTGATGTTGGTTAAGGAAGAATCAGAAGCTGCAGAGATGATTCGGATTTACGAATCGTATGTAGACGACACCGAGTTCGATGTGCGGTGGTTGGGTCTTGGTGAACTGAGTCACATCGACGCACGTATTTCGGGCGATGTTATTGGCGGCTTGTACGTTGGAACTGCGTACGAGCTCGATCCTTACAAACTCACGTTGTCGCTGTGGCAAGCTGCCGAGCAAAACGGTGCAACCATGGTGAACCGCGGCGTGACAGAGATAGCTGTGAGCGGTGGCAGGGTTACTGGCGTTGTTACGGATGACGGAGTCACGGCGGCCGATGCCGTTGTTTCTGCGGCGGGTCCGTGGAGTGTCGATATGCTTGCTGGCGTAGGTGTAGTCGTGCCGGTTTCTCCTCTCAAAGGACAAATTCTTAGGTTGGATGTACCGGGACCAGCGATGAAGATGTCGCTGTGGTGGGACACCGACTATGCGACCACAAAGGCTGACGGCCTGATGTGGGTTGGAACGACTGAAGAAGAGACTGGCTTCGACGATCGTACCTCTGATGAAGCGCGTTATCGGATCATTACATCGGCTGTTGGAATGCTTCCTTATTTAGCTGATGCTGAGCTCGTGCAACAGACTGCTTGCTTGCGTCCTATGACGCCCGACAAGATGCCGATTATCGACGCTGAAGCTGGGCCTGAGGGTCTGGTGATTTCGACAGGTGGCGGCAGGCAGGGGATTGCACTTGGGCCGGGGATGGGAATTGCGACTGCTGCTTTAGTTACGGGTGCCGAGCCGCCGGTTGATGTGAGCGGGTTTACGTTGGCACGGTTCAAGTAGCGTTAATTTGTGGCGCTGCATGGTGTTTTACGAATTGAACATTCTGTTTAGCGCGGGAAATCTCGATACTCGCGTATGTATTTGTTTTAGATAGCTTTTAGGTTGCTGGTATCTCATTCTCGGTTCGCAAAACTATACGGCGCGTTATTGATCAGGCTCAGGTGAGTTCGTCTGCTTCGGGCGTCGTCAGACGACTTGTTCGCGCGTCGCATCCCACCTTCCCTCTAGCTCCCTTCCATCAAGGAAGGGAGGAGCGTCAGCTTGGTTTGGATATCGAGCAGAAACCCATCGGTAAGCCGACAGCCGCTGCCGTTGATTTACTGATTCAGTCGACGTTTGATGCGCACGAACCGGGGCTTTCATTGTCGCCGGTGCGAGTGTCGGGTCGGATGCGGCGAACGCTTGGTTCGTACATGCCTTCTCGTAAGCAGATCGCCATATCTTCTCGATTGCTGGCGATGGGTGATGAGAACGATGTTCGGGAGGTTGTGTTGCACGAGGTTGCGCACGCGATTGTTCATGCTCGATGGGGCGAAAAGGCGAGTGCGCACGGTCGTGAGTTTCGGTCGGTGTGCAACGAAATTGGTGCGAAGCCGCGGCGTTACGTCGATGTGACTACTGGGGAATGGCAGTCGCAGGTTCGGTACTTATCGAAGTGCGGACACTGCAAGGTGATTATCGTTCGAAAGAAACGCATGCGTTCGGTTCGGTGCGTGTGCGGGCTGAAGTTGTATCCGAAGTCGTGGCGAGCAGTAGCTCCCGCCGAGGGTGGTGCGGATGGTGATTGGGTGATGCTGTAACGAATTGTGGGTTGCTGACAATACCTAGTTACATATGAAGACTAAACCTCGGATATTGGCAGTCGTGATAGGAATAGGAATCGTTGGATTTGTATTTCTGTTCGCCAACAATTCAGACGATTGGACTTCGTTATTTGGTGGCCAGCCTAGGTACTCGGCGACTGCTTTAGCTCCTGGGTATGTGATGGGAATGTCAGATCCAGTGTTCGGACCTGAGTGCCGTGGAACTGGTGTGACTATGGGAGGTGGCGGCTACGGTTACAACTACGATCTTGAGTATCACGTCCTTCATTCATCGGTCATTGTCGAAGGAACTGCGCGGATAGCCGGTCCGGCGAGTTTTGGGTTCGAAGCGTACGATCCTGACTCAAGCCGACATCGTAAAATGACTAGCGCTGGCGGGATCAAAACCCCGTTTGTTATTGAGGTGTCGAAAACTCACAAAGGACTGGATCGTTCTAGTTGGTCTGTAGCTACTACTGGCGGGCTGGTTGATTGCGTTAGCTATCGGACGAATGCTGATTCTTCTGCACTATTCGACGGTGCTAAGGGTTTATTTTTCATTAGTGGTTCATCCGAATTTCCTGGCGATAGAGTGGCGATGGCAATCACGACGGATGGACCGGAGTGGTTTGTTTTCACTGAAGAGAATTTTGGTTCGATTGAGGATGCCGTGGAGTTGATTCGTTCGGTTGAGTGAGCGAGTTTTGAGTGGTTGATGGCTGATATTTGAGTAGCGTTGTGTCGGGGTCGCTGATTGCCACGTCGTTCCTCCTCGCAATGACAATGGGTGATGTGTTCGTGTTGCGCTGGCTTTGAGCATTGGTAACTGTGGGTGGTGAACGATTGATCCTGAAAATGGTTTCAGGATGACACCCGGCATGATCGGTTTGGGCGTTCATTGTCAGTGGTTTTTCGTTGGCGTTCCCCCTCACCCAACCCTCTCCCTAATGGAGAGGGCTTTGTGGTCTTCATGACGTGAGCCTTTTGGAATCCATTTTGTTAACCGGTTCACGTTGTGATTAATGTTGGTTAGTGGTAGATTTAGTAGTTAACAACTGAATATTTTGTGGGCCTTTAAATCCAGTCCAGTGAGGCTGGCAAGGGAATCCGCTTAGTCGCCTCTGCTTGCTCGAACGCTGCACGGGTTTCTTCGCACATATGTCACGCACAGCGCGGCTTCGATCCTTGTCAGCAGGCAAGGATTTTTTTGTGGGCGAAAATGGAGCACATGTGACTAACGAGATCGAGAGAGTTCTGCTGACGCAGGACGATATTAGAAGAGCGATGACGAGAATTTCTCACGAAATTCTCGAACAAAATCGTTCTGCTAATGATCTCGTTTTAGTTGGCCTTCAGACTCGTGGTGTGCATCTGGCAAAACGACTTGCCGAGAGCATTGAACGTATCGAAGGCTTCGCACCTGTTGTTGGAACACTCGATCCGAGGTTGTGGCGAGATGATCCCGACGTGGCGTCAGGTCAGCCTTCACTTCCTTCTGATATTCCGACCAGTGTAGATGGCAAACCGGTTGTGTTGGTGGACGACGTTTTGTACACGGGTCGCACGATTCGAGCTGCAATGGAAGCACTTCTTGATTTCGGCAGGGCGAGTCGAATTCAGCTGGCAGTACTAGTCGATCGAGGTCATCGAGAGCTTCCGATCAGACCCGATTTCATCGGTAAAAATATTCCCACTGCTCGTGGCGAGCGTGTGCAGGTTCGGATCACGGAAATTGATGGCGACGATGCCGTTGTACTGGGACGTGAGAGCTAATGACAAATCCAACGACAACTGTAGGGAACGGCGCAGCGGCTGAGGCTACTGATGTGACCGAGGCGACTGCGGCACCTCGTCACCACTTGCTGGATCTCGACGATCTTTCTTCCTCAGAAATAACTGAGCTTCTCGACAGTGCCGAGGGCATGCTCGAAATTACGGGCAGGGGCGTTCGAAAGACTCCGGCTCTTCGTGGCAAGACGATTATTACGATGTTCTTCGAGAACTCCACGCGCACACGCGTTTCCTTCGAGCAGGCGGGCAAGATTCTGGGCGCCGACGTAATCAACGTCACTGCTTCTGCCAGCAGCGTGTCGAAGGGCGAATCGCTGCTGAACACTGTGAAGACTTTGCAGGCGATGCAAATAGATGCGCTGGTAGTTCGCCACCCGCATTCAGGCGCACCATATTTCATTTCAAATCACACTGATGCCGCTGTTGTGAACGCCGGCGACGGAACGCACGCCCACCCAACGCAGTCGTTGCTGGACTTGTTCACAGTGCGAAACCATATTGACGATATGACCGGCAAGAAGATCGCAATTGTTGGTGACGTTCTCTACAGCAGGGTGGCACGTTCAAACATCATCGCCTTCCAGAAGATGGGAGCCGAGGTTACCGTTTCGTGTCCAAACACGTTGATTCCGGACGAGTGGCAGCTGGGATCGGTACTGGACGAGTCGACCGGATTCGGCGGACTGAAGCTGGCAAAGAATGTTGATGAGGCGGTCGATTCTGCGGATGTTGTGATGGCGCTGAGAATTCAGCAGGAACGACAGGACGCTGGGCACTTGCCGAGTCTGCGGGAGTACTCCGATCGATGGGGTATCAACTCGAAGCGAATGGCACTGGCTAACGACCGTGCGTTGCTGATGCATCCGGGGCCGATGAACGAGGGTGTGGAGATTTCAAGTGAGGTTGCTCACGGCGCTCAGAGCGTTGTTGAAGAGCAGGTTCGTAACGGTGTTGCTGTGCGAATGGCAGTTTTGTATGCGCTGTGTGCGCCGGGTAAATCGACCCGAATCGGTAACAGCGACGAAGGCCCTAGGGGCATTTCTGTTAAAGAACGAACTGAGATTGAAACAGTGCCGCCGACTAAACGAGGATCCGGAAAATCTTGACTCACGCAAGAAAACTGGCAATAACAGGCGGCAGGGTGATCGACCCGGCACAGGGAATCGATCGGATTGCTGACGTCCTGATTTCAAACGGGAAGATCGTCGATATTGTCGATGCTTCGTCGGGTGCGACATATGACGATCACGAAGTAATCGATGCTTCGTGCAAGATCGTTGCGCCTGGATTTGTTGACCTTCACACGCATCTGCGAGATCCCGGCCAAGAGTGGAAAGAAACCATCGTTACTGGTACTAAGGCTGCCGCACACGGTGGGTTTACTACGATAAGTGCGATGCCTAATACTGACCCTGTTCAGGATTCGGCTGCGGTTGTTGACGACGTGATGCGACGTGCAGCGGCTGATGGCGTTGTTCGTGTCCTTCCAATCGGTGCGATTTCAGTTGGTCAAAAAGGCAATCAACTTGCCCCGATGGGCGAGCTTGCTGATTCTGGAGTGATTGGATTTTCCGATGATGGGAACCCGGTTGCTGATGCGAATCTGATGCGTCAGGCGCTTTCGTATTCGGTTGAACTTGGATTGCCAATCATCAACCACGCCGAGGACAAGAAAATCGGTGCTGGCGGAGTGATGAGTGCGGGGGCTGTAGCTACTCGACTCGGACTCGCAGGCGTTCCTTCTGAAGCCGAAACGACGATGGTTGTTCGTGACTTGCAACTGGCGGATCTGACGAAGGCACGACTTCACGTTCCTCATATTTCTACGATCGGTTCATTGGTCGCACTACGATCCGCCAAAGAGCGCGGTGTTGATGTGACAGCGGAAGTAACTCCGCACCACCTGACACTTAACGATGAGTGGGTGTTTGGTCTTCATGGTGAAGTTCCTTCAACCGTTGGTTCTGAGGCGTACGACACGAATACGAAGGTGAATCCTCCGCTTCGAAGTCGAGCTGATGTTGAAGCGGTGATCGAAGCGTTGAGTGATGGCTTGATCGACATCATTGCCACCGATCACGCACCGCATGCCGCCACCGACAAGGTGTGCACATATAACGAAGCAGCGCTCGGTATCAACGTGCTGGAAACAGCGTTCTCGTCGGTGTTTGGATTGGTAGATACCGGCAAGCTATCTGTGGTTCGGCTGATCGAATCGCTAACGGCAGGACCTGCTGCAATATTGCGAAAAGATTTGGGTTCGTTGAAGAAGGGTTTCTCGGCGGACGTTGTGATTATTGATCCGGGCAGCAAGTGGGTGGTGGACCCGACGCAGTTCGAGTCGAAGAGTGTGAATAGTCCGTTGGCTGGCGTGGAGCTGGCAGGGCGAGTTGTGCAGACGATTTATCAAGGAGAGACCGTGTTCGAAGTTTCTGAGAACGTGAATGTCGGAGTTGGGCAATGAGCGATGTACGTGGAGATATGTATCTCGTTCTTGAGGACGGTTCGGTGTTCCCCGGCAAGCGTTTAGGCGCTGAAGGTGAGACGACCGGTGAGGTTGTTTTCAACACAGCTATGACGGGTTACCAGGAGATGCTGACGGATCCTTCATACGGTGGGCAGATTCTTGTGCCGACTTACCCGATGATTGGTAACTACGGCACGAGTAAAGCCGATGTTGAGTCGACTCGGATTCAAGTGAACGGCTTCGTTGTTCGCGACGATTGCGAAGAACCTTCTCACCCGCTTTCTGAAGGCACCGTTCACGATTATTTGCTCGAGAACGGTATTCCCGGAATCTCGGGAGTCGACACACGCGCGATTACTCGCAGGCTTCGATCGGCTGGTGTGATGATGGGAATTATTACTCCGAACGCCGATGTCGAAGCTGCTCTCGCTAGTTTGGCGAAGGCGCCTCGATACGGTGAATTCGATGTTGTTGGCAATGTTTCGACAGACGAAATTTACGCATGGAACGGTGATGCCGGTGAAGAGTCACGAGCGTTCTTCGACTTACGTGGTCGTGCTCGACAGGGTGGCATGGGTATCAACGTTGAACGTGGTATTGGTCAGCGTGATCTTGGCGACAATTACATGAAGGTTGTGGTCAACGATTACGGAGTGAAGCTGAATATTCTTAGGTCGCTACGAGCTCGTGGTTGTGAAGTGATTGTTGTTCCAGATAACGCATCTGCAGAAGATATTTTGGGTCACAACCCTGACGGTGTAATGCTTTCACCTGGACCTGGCGATCCTGAATTGCTGGATCGTTCAGTAGCCACTGCTAAGGGGCTTGCTGGCAAGGTTCCATTGATGGGGATTTGTCTTGGACATCAGGTTATTGCCAGGGCGTTTGGGGCTTCAACATTCAAGCTTCACTTTGGTCACCGCGGCGGTAACCAGCCGGTGAAGGACCTCGAATCAGGTCGAGTTTATGTGACTGCCCAGAATCACGGGTATGCGGTTGATCCTGCTGGATTGCCAGAAGAGATGATCGTAAGCCACATCAATTTGAACGATCAGACGGTGGAAGGCTTACGCCACCGAGATATGCCGATTATGACGATTCAGTACCACTCTGAGGCGTCACCGGGTCCG
>Ga0302134_10000310_pt1 | contig 20222 bp, 15 predicted proteins | sample CB9_SCM_MG_FD_203123 | JGI IMG/M metagenome (GOLD analysis project Ga0302134, IMG submission 203123) | Marine microbial communities from Western Arctic Ocean, Canada - CB9_SCM | ecosystem: Environmental > Aquatic > Marine > Oceanic | place: Canada: Western Arctic Ocean | collected 2017-09-19
GTTCATCCCCTCTTTTGTTGTTATGCCGAAAGTAAAGATGGCATTCATTGGAAGAAACCCAATCTTGGCATTCACGAGTTTAACGGTTCTAAAAACAATAACATCGCCATCATTAGCGAAAAAAATGGTGAGCTAAAAATTGACGCTGGACACCCCGCAGTCTTCTTGGATAGCAACCCAGCGGCCCCTCAGGAAGCTCGTTACAAAGCAATCGTGAGGTCAAAAGATAATAACGGTTTGATCCCTCTGAAGTCAGCTGACGGTGTTAACTTCAAACCGCTCACCGATCAGCCCATTCTGTCCGGAATGGGAGCGTTCGACTCGCAGAACCTAGCGTTTTGGGATACGACAATCGGCAAATACCGAGCGTATTGGCGATACTTTACAAAAGGGACGACTAACAAAGAAGAGTGGAAGCCTGCTGGCATTCGCGCAATCCGCACGGCCACATCCGACGACCTAGTTCAGTGGGACAATATTACCGACTTAACCTATACCGATTCACCTCACGAACAACTCTATACCAATCAAATCAAACCCTACGCTCGTGCCCCTCACATTCTGATCGGCTTCCCAGCGCGATACACCGAACGCGGCGAATCACCACAAATGACGGCTTTGCCAGAAAACAAACACCGCAAAATGCGTAGTTCGGTTTCACCTCGTTACGGAACAGCCATTACCGATACACTACTAATGTGCAGCCGCGACGGTCATGAATTCAAGCGTTGGAATGAAGCTTTTTTTCGTCCCGGGATTGAACGTCCAAATTCTTGGAACTATGGTCACCAGTACGTCGCCTGGCACGTCGTGCAAACTGCCAACACGTTACTCGGCGCACCCGCTGAGCTCTCATTTTACGCCAGTGAAGGTTATTGGACTGGAAAGGGAAGCGCCGTTAGACGTTACACACTGCGGCTAGATGGCTTTGTGTCTTTGTCAGCTCCGATGAAGGGTGGAGAAGTCATCACAAAACCGATCAAATTCACTGGCAACCAATTGGAACTAAACTACTCAACGTCGGTCGCCGGCAGTATCCGTGTAGAACTGCAAGATGCCCAAGGTACGCCGATCGATGGATTTAAACTTGAAGATTGTCCGGAACACTTTGGTGATACAGTGGGTCGTGCTGTTCAATGGAATGATAATCCGGATCTCGCACAACTTGCAGGAAAAACAATTCGCATTCGTTTTGTCCTTAAAGATGCAGACATATATTCGTTGAAGTTTCAGACCACCAATTAACTTGAATCAGGATTTATCCACTCAACCTGCGAGAAACTTCGTCGGACAGGCGACGTAAGACCGCCTAAACAACACAGTCTATTTTTATTTTTTTAGAGTACAGAAATGCCTAATTACACTCGCACTATCTTATTTTTGCTGCTTATTCTGACGGTCTCCTGCGTATTGCCTGTGGCAGATGCAGCCCCTTGGCCCAAACTGCTACAGAAAAACGGCACCGTACTCTTACCCGCTCAAGACTCCCCGCATCTTCTTGCCAACAAATCCCAAGAGCAGGGAACCCGTAGTATCAAAGCGTACATCACCTATCCAGGTGGTAGCATCGAACACGTCACGCCTCAAACCGGATTGATGCTTTCGATTCACAATTGGGGAGGTAAGGCCGCGTCAGGAGCACCCAGCCCAACATATCTCGCTCGCAACTACAACGTAGTGGCGATTAATGTCGACTACATTCAAAGTGAAAGTAAGCACAAAGATATCCCCTATGATTTCGGCTATTTACAGGCTCTCGACTGCCTCCGAGCATTACATTACGTCTTTGACGGACTAACTCAACAGGCCGTTCCATTTGACTCCGGTAGAATCTACTCGGCCGGAGGTTCCGGTGGTGGCAACGTAACATTGATGGTCAACAAACTCGCACCACGCACCTTTGCTTGCATCATCGATCTTTCTGGTATGTGCAAACTGAATGACGATATTGCCTTCAACCTACCCGGAGGCAGCAGCCTGAATGCGCGTTACAATCCCCTGCCCGACCATATCCATTCTTTAACAAAAGACGCTCAAGCCCTACGGTTTGTCGGGCACCCTCAACACTTGAAACAAATGCAAGCTCTAGGCAATGAAGCTCAGATTGTTGTCAGCCACGGCACTAGCGATTCAACCTGCCCAATCGCCCACGCTCGTGAAATGGTTGCCAATCTGCACACGGCTGAATTTACCGTCGACGCACACTTTATTTCCACTGCTGACATCGATGGCAAAGTAATAACCAATACGGGACACGGCGTGGGCAACCGCACGCTGATCGTCGAACAATTTGCCGCAAAATATCTGCTCGTTGACAGTGAACATGCTGCCACTAGAAAGGGCAAAACAGATTTTGAATACCGCGACGAACTTGTGAAGTACAGTACCCCTAACGGATCCTATATCATTTCCTACAAACAGAAATACCCCGTAGGTCGGTTTGAACCGACACGTTAACAATAGCAATTCTAAACCTATAAAGAGTACTTACAGATGACTAAGCAATTGCTTCTCACATTTTGTCTACTATTAACCACCACCACGATCACAGTTGCTCAACCCCCCGCACGAAAAACCTCGGTACCGCCAGTGATCACATCGTCATGGGATGATTTACTAGAGGGAATTGAAGATCAAGCGGATTGGCACGCACATCGCAAAGTTTTAAAGCAACGATACTTAGATTTATTGCGAGATCAACACAAACCTCAGAAACCAGAGTTAGATCTCAAAATACACGAAAGCGTCGTCATCGACGGACACTACACCCGGCAATTGATTAGCTACAACGTCGAAGTGGATGAACGAGCACATGCTTACTTGGGGATACCTCTAAAATTAAAGTCCAAGGCACCCGCTGTCGTTGCTCTGCATGGAACTTATCAATACGGAAAGAAACGGGTAGCAGGACTCATCGACAATCCGGATAAAGCGTATCTGGATCATCTATGTCGTCGAGGGTACATCGTCATAGCTCCGGAACATTTTGTGTCGGGACATCGCACGCCGAGCGAAGGTTCATATGAAACGGCCCAATTCTATAAAAAGCATCCTGAGTGGACGGCCGTCGGGAAATTCACATACGAGCATTCGATCGCCATCGATGTTTTACAATCGCTCGATCAAGTAGATGGTGAGCAGATCGGTGCACTTGGGCATTCACTCGGCGGACACGGCACGATATTTTTAGCCGCATACGATGATCGCATTAAGGCATCCGCCTGCAACTGCGGGGCCTCGTTTTTTCGTCACAACGAAAGAGTCATCAATTGGGCTCGTGACCGTTGGTACATATATTTTAAACACATCCGCCCAGGAATCATCGAAGGTAAACTGCCGCCCATTGATTTTCACGAGATCATGGCACTCATCGCACCACGTGCCTTTATGGACGTATCCGCTTTGAACGACGGGGACGGGGGCACGCAACGTCAACGACTGTTGATGTTAATGCGAGTAATGGATGTTTACGAGCTAGAAAAAGCTCCACAAAACTTTGGTTTTTACGTTCATGGTCGTGGCCACAGTGTCGCCCATGAATCTCGGCAACTAATATACGGCTGGCTAGATGCACATCTAAAACCGCCGGCCGCAACAGCGACAACTCGAGTTGAAGAATAAAATCTGTCACGTCCCGCTGGCACACATTCGCAATGCCACAACAGCATGTAAGACTTAGTCGTCTGATTTGCTTGCCACGCGTCGAGCGATGACTTTTTTCTCTTCACGGCGTAACCCGTAGAGAATCAAGCTAGCAACTAGTAGCTCAATCGTCCAAGCACTTATCCCCGCATAGAATGGGGCTGCGCTAGATACCGCAAAAACGGGAGAACTATCCGTAATGAGAAATTCCAGTACGTTCACTTTATTGTCCTTTGCACACCGATTTTTGATTACAGAGCAATATCATTAACACTCCACTTTTCATACCAAAACCCAGCCATTGAATGTGAACTCAACAGCAAAAATAGTTGTCGCATGTTTAACGCATTTTACAAGTCATGACTACAGCATATTCTTCAAAAATACGGTTTGTTCTTTACAGATATCTATCTTTCCACTCGGTATTAGTCCATCCTATATTTGCTACAATCAGTTCACGTGTACTAACTAGTTAGGGGAACAGAAACCATTCTGATTCATTTACACGCTAGTGCTTGTAATCTGGTGAGTTTAATGCCATTATTACAAGAGTTTGTTATTATTGATTTAAGTTGTTCTTGTCTTTATCGAACCATTTTGGTTTCCCACAGGCTAATAAATAAATAGGTGTTTTATGGCGTCCGACGCAACAAGATTAGATGTACAAACAGTTGACGATGTAACGGTTGCTAGGTTTGTTGACCATCGAATTCTCGATGAAGCAGTTATCCAAGTAGTTGGAGATCAAATGTATCGTTTGGTCGATGATCATGGGCTAAAAAAGATAGTGCTTGATTTTCAATCCGTCGAACATCTTTCAAGTGCTGCACTCGGAAAACTGATCAACATGAAGAAAAAGGTCGATGCATCCGGGGGGCAACTTGGTATGTGTAATCTACGACCCGATCTGTTGAAAATATTCAAAGTTACGAAACTCACAAAGGTTTTCGACATTCACAAGAATGTAGAACAAGCGCTTAAAGCATTTTAAGTAACCGAGTGTTCTTTTCATTTATTACATCCTCATTTGTGATAGCTCTCGCCTTAGTAGCGTAACTCGAGTTCCAACGTATTACAGAAACACCATGCCAGAAACCGTATTGTATACCCACTCATTCGCCAGCGACCTGCATGAATCCGCAACGGTTCAACAGCAGATTATGGACATCTGGTTAAAAAACGGTGTGAGCGATGGAGACTTGCCCGATCTGCAACTAGCACTAGAAGAAGGACTGGCAAACGCTGTCAAACACGGTAACCAACTCGACCCAGCCAAACAAGTCAAAGTCGAGTGTCAGTTGCTTGACGCCTGTATGATTCGGGTCACGATCGAAGATGAAGGGTCGGGCTTTGATCCCGAGGAAGTTCCCGATCCAACCGATTTTGAAAACTTGGACAAACCCAGCGGCCGAGGAATTGTTTTGATGCGAGCGTTTATGGACGAAGTGCTATACAACGACCGAGGAAACCAACTCACTTTCTGCAAGCGTTGCTCTATCAACGCCTAAATCGCCGTATACATCAGGGGTGCGATTAGTCGTCAGCCAATTCACAAGCAATGCTGATCGACTCCAAACGATTCGGGCTCATATATGTATAATCCACCGCGTCAGCAATTCTCTACTCTAATTACCACCTTGTGGTAGAGCCTATTCTAATTGCTCGAGTTCACGGCGAAAACCACCCGAAAGAATCGGAAAACGGCACCATGTTTTGGGGTCTAGATTCTCGTCATCTACGTGAAACGATGGAGCAAATCTCTCGCGTTTCCATTGATTCCGCGACCACAATGTAAAAAACCGCTTAATCCATTCACTCACTTGGCGGCGATCTGCCTGCCGCGACACCACGATCGAATCTGTCACTAAAACTTCTAATATTTCTCGTGGCATCATTTTGTCGCGAATCGCTAGCCGTTCAATAAAATCTAAAACCTCATACGGCATTAGGTCAGATTCATCTGTTTGATTTTTACCCACTGGACGTAATTCCGCAGTCGGTTGCTGAGCGTTTATCTGTTGTAACGCGTTCACAGGGCAAAGCCCTTGCGGGCCCGTTGTTTCCATCCATTTCAGCCAGTGTCGTAAAAAGGCCTTGTCGATGCCTGCAATCGGAGCGATACCGCCGCAAGTATCGCCATCCATCGTAGTATACCCAACAGCAGCTTCGGATCGATTACTTGTCGCCAATAACAACGCCCCGCGTACGTTTGCCAACATCCACACACTCGGCGCCCTGACCCGAGCTTGGATATTCTGCAGCGCTAAATCATCTGTTTCCCACTGTAATGTACGGCCCAATACGTCACTCACTCTTTGAGTATAGTCCGTCACTAGTGAATCAACATCGATGGCAACAAACATCGCCCCTAAGCCGTCAGCCACAGCTTCAGCAGCGTCTCGAGTTACTTCCGTACTATTGCGGGTCGCTTGATATACACACCACAACAACTCATGTATGATTTTTCTCACCACCGTCTTTGAATCAGCTGGATCCGTGAACTTATAATCACTCAATTTCAAACGAAGACGTGCAGCCAGTTCCGCCACACCGACGTCTTGCTCAGCAAATTGAACCATCAAGGCCACCAACGTTGCTACGGCAGCCGAGTCCGCTCCGCCACTGAGTGACACCACAAATCCGCGCGACGCACTTTTTCGCATATAGTCGAACAAGCCGAGTGCGATCGCCCGAGCAAACTCCTCTTCCTTCAAATGTGAACTGTCTTCCCACTCGCCACGAACAATTTTGTTACACGACTCATTCTCGGCGAGAAATTCGACCTCGCAACAAACAACTCCAGTTTGTTCGGACTCTTGTTCACCACCTTTGGTATCCGCAGCAGTAACATTTACGACGGCCGCCGTAAGGACGCAGTCGCGGTAACAGAAGCGAGGTCCAGAAGCGAAGATTTCACCGCCGCTAGCAATCATCGTGTCCCCATCGTAGATGGCTCGCCCCGCCTCATTGCCGAGCAAATTCGCATACACGTAGGCAACTTGAAATTCACGTGTGCCCTCTAAGATAAACTGCTGTCGTACTTGATGTTTGCCGAACGCAAAATGACTGGCGCTAAGATTTAATATCACGTCGACACCACGAACAGCCAATCTACCGCCGGGTCGATCTGCAACCCAAGCGTCCTCGCATATTTCAAATCCAATGCGCACATCATTGCACTGAACAATCAGATCACCTAAAGGGTACGAATCACCATTAAAAAGAAACTCTGCGACTCGACCAGCTTCCCATGCTGTAAACCACCGTGGTTCATAATGCAGGCCATCACCAGCGAGGTTTTGCTTCACCGCGAAACCAATCAATGCACCATCCGCGATGACAGCAGCAGCGCTGTATAAATTGCCTTCAAACGACACGGGCAGCCCCACACAAACCACCATAGATTTGGTCGCGGGAATGATTTCTGCCAGCATTTCTAGGGCTGTTTCATGGACACCCGTAGCCAAGAAGGCATCCTCGCAGCCATAGCCAGTGATACACAACTCTGGACAACAAAGGACATGAACATGTTCCTCCCTCGCTTGCTCAATCGCTGCAAGAATATGCGATACATTGCCATCCCAATCCAGTGGAGTTTGGTTCAGTGCAGCAGCAGCTAACTTGATTGACTTCATTGCTTGGACTGTAAAATTTTCGTTGCTTGAGGAAGCTCTGGATCAACAAAACCACGGGCACCGCGACCCTCTTCATCGATGCGATACTCAACATCGAAACGAATACCCTCAGTATCCGCATTCCAATATTGTTCACGTTTTCCATTTGCCGGTTCCGCTAGTGGCCGGATGATTCGCATACCTACGCCTAAGGAAGGACCACTAGTAAACCACCATGGACTCAGTGGAATATTGGGATCCTCTTGACGCCATTCATCATCACTCGACGCCAATCGCGAGGCACTGCGACATGATGCGGCATCAACATCATAGTATCCACCCTTGCAAACGCGTGGATATAACTTATCTGACTTAATCAGTGCTTGCTCTACCGTCAATCGCTTGGCTTGAATCTTCTTCAACGCGGCAAACCCATCGTCATTCATCGCATCTAGAACCCACTCGGCAACGTTACCATGCATGTCGTGCAAGCCCCACGGATTGGGACGTTTTTCACCCACTGCGTGTGTTGTTTCGTTTGCGTTGCCGTAGTGCCAAGCATAATCATCCAATTTGTTCGCTTGGCCATCAAACGAATACGCGGTCTTGGTGCCCGCTCGACAAGCATGTTCCCACTCGGCTTCCGTAGGTAATCGGTAGAATCGTTCACTCATCAATGACAACCACTTGGTATATTGTTTCGCTGCGTATTGGCTCATCGAAACAGCTGGTAGGTCCAATGCCTCACCGTTGATGAACGTAAAGGTGGGATCGTAAAGGTTCGATGGCGCCGAAATGATCAGTCCATCGTGCTTTTCGGTTATCTTACGCATTCCATGAGTTTCAAATCCTTTGAAAACATCGTGTACTTCCATATAGGCCTTGTATTCAGCCCATGTCAATTCGTATTGAGACATCCAAAATGGTTTGATCTCAACTTCAACTTGAGGGCCTTCTAAAGCCTCGCGCCCCGCTTCACTAGCTGGGCTACCCATCTGAACCACGCCGCCTGAGATCGGAATCATTTTGTAAGTCACCTCTGTCCCGGGAATCTTAGCCGTGTAAGGAACCATGAATCCATGAGTAACCTTCACTGCCGGTCCTTTGGATGGTTTTTCTGTAACTACCGCGTGAGGTAATTCCGCGCAAGCACTTGAGTCCATACAAATCAGCAATGCAAGCAGAGCCAGCACAGGCATGGTCATCTCTTTTTTTGCCTTCAATTTCAAACTCATTACTTGGATCCTTCGGTTCACGCCTCGCACACAACTTGCTAAATTCCACCTACCATTTAATTATATCAGACGCCTTCTAAGATGCTAGGAGAGTTGCCAAACTCCGTTTTTAGTTAATTGATAATTCATGGTTGAAATTTACCCGTTGCAGGAAAGCGAGGTGTAGCGACTAGTTGAAATTTATCTCCATCCCGGCGGAAAACGGAAGAGGCTACCGCAGCGACTGGAAAGTCCCTACTTTTTTGGGGAGGAAGATAATTAAATATCGGAAGACTCCTCAATAAAGACCTGTAAACCGGCGAGGGATTGTATCTTCGCTCGATTCAACATCCGCGGACCCAACAGAACCTGCCATAGGCGTGCTAAGGGGTCCACTGGGAGATCACCGTACGTTTGCCAGATAATCCGGCACAGGCCACCATGTTGAACAAACTCAATTCGGTCCCATTTGGATTGCGGAATCACATCCCAGACGACACACGTTAACAAACGCATGCCGTACCATTCTTGCCGAATCTCCATGTGACCGGACATTTGGTTTCCACGCCACCGCCAAACTTGTCCTAATCCGACTCGCGGCCCGCTAAACTCACTTTGATAATTCCCCAGCCGCGCAGAACAATAATAACTCCAAGATTGCCAAGTCTCTAAATCTCGCATTACGCGAAACGCATCGTCGAGCGCTATAGGTAAATCTCGGACCACCTCAGACAAATGCTCATCCGGCAACTGAGACCCAACAAACGATAACACCGTGCAAAGAATGATCACCACAATTAACAGAACAAGAATCCAAGCCACATAAATAAGCAACATGTTTTCTCCTTCTACAGGGTTACCTTATACGTTTCATTGTTCATTCACGCGTTGTTCGAGATACTTCAAACCAAACTTCAACGACCCCAACAATATCTGTTTCCCCATTAGAAATCCAACTAACCAAAGCCCAAGCTAACAATGTAGGCTATTTATATCGCGATAATCATTTGTGATCTATCTTCGCGTATCTGTCACGTTTTTTGTGGATTTTACTGGTCCACAGACTCGTCTCATTAGACATCTACAACAGGCGCCAACGCCTCTTCGCCAAGCTGGCTATTTTTTGTGGTTGTTGGCAACAGAAATACAGCAACCACACCCAGTAAATAAACATATCCACATACGCGCCCTACTTGATCGTAGCTGCCTTCAAAATAGGACTTCAACGCCAAGGAAGTCACAATTATCAACAAAGCGACTATGACACGGCCAAAATTAAAGCTAACTCCGCTACCGGTCGACCGCACACGCGTCGGGAACATCTCCGGCAGGCACAACGGCAGCCACCCAAAAAAGAATCCGCTAAAAAACCCCAGTCCTCCCACCCAAAAAAAGAAACCGTCGGCAGAGGGGTCAGGCATCGAAAACAGGAATTGAGTACAGGTAAAAGCCAATAGGCACAGCAATGCATAACTTAATCGACGGCCCAGTAAAAAAGCTAAGGCTCCACCAAGCAAACTACTTATCGCCCCAGGCCAAGAACGGTGAAACGATGCTTTAGCTTTCATATTTGAAGTTACCGGACTTTTTTTACCGACGGCGCCCTCTCCTGTCTTGGAACCATCACTGCCAATCTTCTGCGTAGCCGTCTCCCGTTGATCATATTCAGCCGCCCAATAGGTGGCCCAATTAGCAACACCCCAGCCACCAAACAAAGGGACAAATGCTAACACAATGCCAATAATCGTTAGCCGTAAATGCGGCCGAGAGAATACTTCAACCAAACCAACCTGTTCGCCTGTCGTTAATTGTTCTTGCTGTTCAGCCAACCATTTCGGTGACTCCGGCACCAAATACCACGACGCGACCGCTAAAACTATCGGACTGGCCCCAACCAACATCGCCCAATGCCAATGATCCGGCGTAACATTGACATACATACACAACACGGCAAAAAACATAATACCGACATTTGCAGACGTCCCCAACACTCCGGCTAAAATCGGTTTCGCTGTGTTAGGCCAAGCTTCCTGTAACAGCGCCATTCCGTTTGGCCACATTCCGCCGATGCCAATGCAAGTCAAAAATCTCAGTATCCAAAAGATTTCAACTGATTGAGAGAAAACACTGAATGCCGAAAAAACAGCATAGCATCCAATACTCAAGGACATCGCTCGCGAACGCCCGAAGCGGTCACCAATCCAACCAAACAAGTAGCCGCCGGCGGCGGCTCCGAGTAAAAAGGCAACAACCAACCAACCCGACCATTTTTTAACTTCGGGTTCTTCAACGCTGGCACCTAATAGATCACGCGCTGCCGGATAATGCACAATCCCATTGATACCCATTTGCACACCGGCAAACATCCAACCAAGAAAGGCGACGATCAAAATCGAAATGCATTGGGATTTGGTAAGCTGTGATTCTGACGCTACGGGCATTATTACTTACTCTTAGTGACCAATCGTTTACGAAACCCTACTGATATTGAGCAACAAACTCTTGGCAGCGATTAATATACTTAGTTGCATCTTCGGGTGTACGAATTCCTTGGGCTTGGTGAATCGTAAAGTAACCGTCATAGCCTATTTTATCGAGCGCCTCAAAAACCTCGCCAAAATCAACTCCGCCCTCTTCCCACAACGGCAAATGATCAAACCGGACTTCACCACGACAATAGGTTTCCAGTGAATCCTCACCTTCTGGATTCAAGCGGTGATTCTGCACATAGACGTTCATAATATGGGGCGCTAGTCGTTTTACGGTATCGGTCCCATAGGACTGACCGTTAATCAGTAGATTGGCTGGTTCATAAATGATCCCGAAGTTCTCACGGTTAATCTTCTTCAGAACAGATAGCACCTGATCAACTTCTTCAAAAATCGTCGCGGTATGCAGCTGATGCGCGAGACGAATCCCACGTTCTGCTGCTTCATCAGTCGCTTGTTGAGCTGCTTTGATATCATCTTTCGTCTTCAAGCAGACACGAATCAAATCACAATTCAGTGATTCCGCTACGTCGAGCGAAGGGCCGATATTCTGTAAACTCATCGGTCCGCGGTCGTTGTTAAGCGGCACGTCGGAATCGGCTGTAACCATTGACACAACCAAGCCAGCGTCTGCTATCGACTGACAAAGGCCAATGCGATATTCGGAATAGCTTTTTACCCCTGCGGCACTAGCTCGCATACAAACTGCTGCACCACCTGAATCACTAACCGCCTTAAGAAATCTGTCCATGGGTAGATTAAGTTTCGTCTTACACGAAGATTCTATAATCCTCACGGACACTGACAATTGCATAGCACCATTACCTTTTCGAAACGACTTCTAACTCTAAACAAACATTCTAGCCCAATGGGACAGTCACTGGCAACTTTGCTAATATATTGCCAAAGCAATGACATATCACCGCCAAACTACCTAAAAAATACGTTCTAAACAATACGTTTCATACTGTATTGATTGTAACGAAGTTCGACTTTTTTGCAAAAGCATCTGAGCGAAACACGACAAAAGCCCACCAACAATTTTGTAGATGGGCTTTGTAGTGAGGATGCAGGGACTTGAACCCTGGACCTACGGATTAAAAGTCCGTTGCTCTACCAACTGAGCTACATCCTCTTACGCGTTTAAGTTGAATTGGTACTCGCGAATTTGTCAACCACTTGAAGCAGCAATACATATGCACCACGTGGCCTCTATATTTTCGACCAAATCAACGCATTACTTTCGTTCAATTGGAGAAAGCCCAATGGAATACAGATGGCCCGCAGTCCTAACAAGCAATTGTTCGCCGGCTAACGCTGGTGTGGCCATTGCCATTTCTTCATCTCCTAAACGATTCCGCCCTACCAATTCGTATTGATCACCCGCTTTAAAGACAAAAGTCTCGCCATCTTCATTCAGACAAAACACGTGCCCTCGATAAGCCCAAGGCGAACTAGTAAACGCGCGACCGCCACCGATTCGTTGCCGCGAGTAGATCTCTTTTCCCGTGCGCGCATCAAAGCAGGCAAAGAACCCTCGATCATACAACACGTAAATTCTGCCCTGATACAATAGCGACGAGGGATTGTAGGGAGCGGCATTTTTTTGGCACCACACAATATGATCGTTACTAGTTTGATCAGGTTTGAGTGTAATATCGCCCGTTGCCCCAGGCCGAATTGCAAACAACGGTTTCTGAATATCAAGCACATATCCAGAGCTGACATAGAGTAAATCATTCTCAGCGTACGCTGTTGCGATCGTAATACTGGAATTGCCGCTAAACTGATATAACAGTTTCCCCTGAAGATCGTAGGCTCGATTCGCACCGGTGCCCGGAACAATGATTTCAGTGCGGAGTGAATTCTCCCAAACAAATGGAGTCGACCAGTTACTGTTCTCGTCTCGTTTGACTTCCCATATTAGATTGCCCGTAGTCTTGTCCAACATTTGTAACCGTGATTGTTGTTCGTTATCGTCCACGATAATTAACCGATCGCCGTGCAGTACTGGCGACGCGGCAGTACCCCAATCGTTACGCATTTTCGCAGCAACACCGACATGGCTCCAAACCATTTTGCCTGCCAAGTCAAAACAATAAGTTCCTTGGTGGCCAAACGTAACATACAAGTATTTCCCATCGGTCACTGGTGTGGATGAAGCGAAACTATTTTTGATATGCACCGGTTCAGTTGGATTCCCTTTATGTACTTCTCGTAACCACAGCTGCTTCCCAGTCTGCAAGTCACGACAGACGACATTCCAATGATGTACTCCAGTCGGGGGACGATTACGATCGCCTCCAAAATACAGTCCTTTTTTAGCCGCTTCTGTTTCGCCTTCATTAGCAACCGCTGTGTAGAAAATCTTACCGTCGGTCACCACTGGCGATGACCAACCACGTCCCACCGTCGGCACCATCCATTGAATGTTTTTATTGGCTTCTAAATCCCAAGTTAACGGTAGTTTTGGATTGTCACTGACACCGCGCGCACCGGGACCACGAAACTGTTGCCATTCTTGAGCCGACGTGACTAGCACACCTATCAGAACGAGGGCAAGCGTAACCCCGATAAACCGTAATCGTAAATTTTTCATCATCGCCTTATCCCATATCGATAAAGGGTGGAAATCATCAATCGGCATTGTACAAACATCAGAATCTTGCGGTCACTTAATCAATCCTCATTCGTGGTTAAGATACAATACCCCGCATAATCACCTTCCGCTGTTACATTTTTTTGCAGCACGGCACATTGATTACGCGCTGCCACACAATCCTCAAAGGGTTGAATGTCAGAAACTATCACTGGCATCTGCTGCCCATCAACAAATGCACTAGCGTTTGAGAGACTAGCTACATCCACAATGCAAAACTGCGCCCATGCGGGTAACGATTCACTGACGTCCGCGACCCGACACCCCACCGGTATCCGCACATTATTTAAATCCGTGTCTTTTATCTCAACATCGCCAACGATAACACATGCGGTTACACATCCCCATACTGCGAGTTCTTTCACTGCGGAAATCGTCTTTTCGATATCTGGCTGCTGTACAATCGACAAAATCACTACGCCATTAAGAGTGGCCAAATTGCATTGCTCCATCGTTGGATTAATCACAATACAGACCAATCCTTCCTCGCGAAACTGCTCACCTCCATCACTGAGTGCATCGTCCAAGGGGTGCTGCACGCAGCGCAACACCCACCGCCGATAGTTACCATTTAAATCTGTCTGGTAAAAGCTATTTTGTCTTATTTCATTCGCACGAAACGTAAACAAATGCTGTGACTGTTGTCTACGTTGCCCTGCATGCGTCAATTCGACATCAACCTTATATGTCGCCGGCAGCCTAGCCGTCCAAGCGCAGGGATCTGGGATTCTAGCCGCGGCCAATAAACCCGCTCCATCGCCTTGATCTTGAAATGCAATTACTGCTGGCAACGTTTCACTGTGCACGCAGTAAGGCCCCGAAATTTGGCCTGCGATCCGCCAGCCAGCTTGCCAAGCAGACTGTCTAGCGAGATTATCTTCAGCAAAACCAGTCGGATTCGCCCGCACAAACACTTGAGTGCTGATGCTATTAAATGGCCCTTGAATCATTTCGATTTCTAAATTTGTGACTTCCGTCATCCGCTTAGCTCCGTCCGCTGTTTAAGTGCTGCCTTGAGATATTGACCTGTGTAGGAATCCGGATTATCAGCCACTTGCTCAGGTGTTCCACTTGCCACAATCACTCCGCCTTCGTCCGCTGCCCCGGGCCCGAGGTCGATGATGTAATCAGCTGCCTTCATGAGTTGCAGGTTATGCTCCACAACAACCATCGAGTGCCCCACGGCTAGTAATGTATCAAAACAATCCTGTAATACCAACACGTCGCTAAAGTGTAGCCCTGTGGTTGGTTCATCGAGGATAAACAGGGTTCGTTGTCTTTTCTTAGTAGACATGTAGGATGCCAGTTTGAGTCGTTGAGCTTCTCCGGATGAAAGGGTATTAGCCGGTTGTCCGAGTGACAAGTATTCCAACCCCACATCGATTAGTCTCTTTAATTTCGTTTGCACTTTAGGTTGACCGCGGAAAAATGAAAATGCTTCTCGCACGGTCATATCCAATACGCCAGCAATATTCATCCCTCGATAGGTAACTTGCAACACATCATCGCCATATCGACTGCCACCGCACTGGGGACATTTCATAAACACATCCGCGAGAAACTGCATGTCAATTTCCAGATGGCCATCACCATTACAAGTCGTACATCGACCTCCGTCCACGTTAAAGCTAAAATGGCCAGGAGTATAATTGTGTGTCCGTGCATCAAGCGTCTCCGCAAAAACCGTACGAATTTGATCAAACGCTTTGATATAAGTTACGGGATTACTGCGCGGTGATCGCCCAATGGGACTTTGGTCAATCAGCACTACTTCATCAATTTGACCATCCCCCACTACGTCCTTATAAGGTAAGGGCTTGGATGCATTTTGCCGCTTGCGTTTACACAAAGCTCCATACAGAGTGTCCTGAACCAACGTACTCTTACCACTGCCACTGACTCCAGTGACTAAACACAACACTCCGAGCGGAAACTCTGCTGTAACATTTTGGAGATTATGCCCTGTGGCTCCACGTAACTTGATCCAACCGTGATTTGTCTCGCGCCGCTCGCTCGACGCCAATTCACCGCGAGCTCCTGATAAATACGCACCGGTCAAACACTTTTCATCCTTCAACATTTGCGTTGGAGTGCCTTGAAAGGTAATTCGACCACCCCGCTTTCCCGCCCCCGGACCAAATTCTACAACTTGATCAGCCAGTTGAATCATCGATGGTTCGTGTTCGACCACGACAACTGTGTTACCTCGATTACGCAAATCTAAAATCACCGTCGATAACTGCTCCACGTCCCGCGGATGCAATCCCACGGACGGTTCATCCAACACGTACAGCATATTCACAAGGCTCGATCCGAGCGCCGTTGTCAAAGAAACCCTTTGAGATTCGCCGCCAGAAAGCGTGCGTAACGTACGATCTAACGTCAAATAACCAAGGCCCACTTTGTCTAGATAATACAACCTTCCCCGTACTTGTTCGAGGATCAATTTCCCCACGTCGAACTGCCATTCACTCAATTTCAACGCGCCAAAAAAAGCAATTACGTCGCGAATCTTCATTTGACATATTTCAGCGATGTTTGATCCACCAACGGATGTCGCTAACGCTTCTGCATTTAATCGATTCCCATTGCATTGCGCACACCGCCGATAACTGCGCCAGCGACTCAAGAAAACCCGTAGATGCATTTTATATTTTCGTTTTTCCAACCATGCAAAAAAACCATTCAACCCACCAAACTCGCGCTCTGCAATTCCTTCGTGAATTATCTTCAAGTGCGATTTTTTAAGTTCGCTAAAAGGCACGTCAACGGGCAGATCGTAGTCTTCTGCTAATGCAAGAAGCTCATGCCGCTCATGTTCATAGGCGGGTGAATTCCACGGTGCGATAGCGCCTTCGCGAATGGTTTTACGTTCGTCAGGAACAATCAATTCCATATCGTTGTGAATGACGTTGCCAAATCCCTCGCACGTTGGGCAGGCACCGAGAGGACTATTGAAACTATATAAACGAGGTTGTGGAGCTGAAAATTCTCGTTCGCATGACTTGCATTGATAACTGGCACTGTAACGCTGCTCGCACCATGACCGCCTATCCAGCAAACGAGTATTCTCAACTTTACCATCAGCGCTTGAGTGAGATGTCCCTTTTGTGTCCTGTTCGACAAGAACTACACACATCTCAGTAGGTTGTGCAAACGCAGTTTCCAACGAGTCCTGAAATCGCGTGGGTGACCCTTCTGCTGCAGGAACAGACAAGCGATCTACTACGAAAATCAATTGCACTGTTGCTATTGACTGGGAAAATTGCTCGCAACAGTATTGCACAACCTGCTGCATTTGATCATCCAATTTGAACGTCGCGTTACCCGCAATGACGCGCACAAATCCATTTTCGAGAAACCCCGATAGCGATTGTTCAATCAAATCGGACAGGCCGGAATCGGTAACCTCAGATTCTCGCAACAAATCCTGATGATTAATGGTAGCGGTAAAACCCACCAGGCAACGGACATTTGGACAGGTTAGCGTGAGTTCTTTGGCAACCGACTCGGCGGAATCCTGTTGTACGGTGCGGACGCATTGTGGACAAATGATTGTTCCAATTTTGGCAAACAACAAACGCAAGTAATCAGCAGTCTCGGTAGCGGTTCCAATTGTAGAGCGACTATTGCGATTGGTCGTTTTTCGAGTGACTGCTACAGCCGGCGGGATCCCGGTGAGACTGGTCGCCACTGGCTTTTCGAGCCGGTCAAGGAACTGCCTAGTATACGCAGAGAAACTTTCGATGTAGCGCCGTTGTCCCTCGGCATAGAGTGTGTCTAAAGCCAAACTCGTTTTGCCACTACCGCTAACACCGCAAAACGCGATCAATTGATTGTGCTGAAAGTCGATATCGATGTTCTGCAAATTGTGTACCGTAACACCACGCAACTCGATGTCACGCAGATCGGATTTCGGTGCCTTGGTACGTCCCGTCATCTGCTGTCGGTACCCCTTACTGAGGAAATTGGCCTAACGGTAATCCCTCATAATAGATTTTTTACTAGCAAATTACCAGCACCACCTTTACTGCCTGCAACAATTACAAACATCCACTGAATCCGATGCTTTTATACAGCTATACTTGATCCATGTCTCCTACCGCACAAGTTGCATTCGATTGGCAACCCCGAGTTTACCGATTCCATACTTCGCTTATAATATATTTTGATAAAGCACATTAAATTACATTCATTCCCGTCTCCCAACATCAAGGTTCATTCGGCGTGTCCACAGAATCCAACAAACCAGTACCGAAAAGGAATGTGTTTTACTTTCTTCTCGTTGCCACAGGTATCCTGTTCGCCACTACTGCCTGCGCATACGGAGTGATGACTGTAACGTTTATTCGAGCGGCTGAGATGGCCTACAATTTGTCTCCCGAACCAGTTGCTCAACCACAGTTAATACAGTTCTTAGATGCAAATGGGGTTAGCCTTATGATTTACGAACTCGGTGTGTTATGCTTTTTCTGTATTGCAGCGATAGCCTTAGACGAGGTCCGCGATCGTCGCGCAGCAAGCAATGAAGCTAGTTTTGAAGTGCCAGCGGACGAACCGACCGATGTGCAACCCGACGTTGAGCAGGAGACATCGAGTTGACCGCCGAAATCCAACAAACTATCGCTGAGTTACAACGGCAAATAGAACGCCACAATCAGCTTTATTATATCGACGCTGCTCCCGAAATATCGGATCTCGCATACGACAAGCTACTTGCTCAATTAGCAAGCCTGGAGAAACAGCACCCCAAATATGCGAGTAATGATAGCCCGACTCAACAAGTTGGCGAGCAAACGGTCGCGGCACTCCAATCCGTCACACACCGCATACCAATGCTGTCGATTGACAACACTTACAATCTCGAAGAACTCAATAAATTCGGGCAACGTACGCTAGACCTACTCGACGATGAGGACGCCCACTGGGTCGTGGAGTTAAAAATAGATGGAGTAGCAGCGTCTGTTATTTATGAACAAGGAAAGCTGGTACGAGCGGTTACTCGCGGTGATGGCCAAGTCGGCGATGACATCACTCATAATATTCGCACGATTACAGACCTACCTGCTGAGCTAAGCGGCGAACACGTTCCCGCAATACTTGAGGTCCGGGGCGAAGTCTATATGACCAATCAAGATTTAGCGAGGATCAATGAACGACAACAAAAACAGGGCGGTGCATTATTCAAAAACACTCGCAACGCCACAGCGGGAAGCATCCGCCAATTGGACAGTACTGTTTGTGCCCAACGCCACCTGCGAATGTTTTGCCATGGAATTGGATACTGTGAAGGAATCACAGCTACCAACCATATGGATTTCTTGGACGAAATTCGTGGCTATGGATTTCCGGCATCACCGCTAGTTGAAAGTTTTCCGACTTTTGCAACGGCAGTGGACCATTGCCAACATCTAACGCAACAACTACAAGACATCGACTTTGAAGTTGACGGCATTGTGTTGAAGCTAAACGACATTGAACAACGGTCACAACTTGGAAGCACCACCCGCAGTCCTCGCTGGATTGTCGCTTACAAATGGGAACGCTATGAAGCGATTACCCGCTTAATCGAGATTCGAGTGCAAATTGGTAAGACCGGCACTATTACTCCCGTCGCTGAACTAGAATCGGTGGAATTGGCGGGCACAACCGTAAGTCGTGCAAGTCTACACAATGCCGATGAAATCCAACGCAAAGATATCCGAGTGGGGGATGTCGTTGTCGTTGAAAAAGCGGGGAAAATCATTCCACGGATCGTACGAGTCGAAAAGCATGAAAGAACAAGCGAGCTGCCGGTTTTTAAATTCCCAACTGTTTGCCCTGAATGTGAAACAACACTCGTGCGTGATACCGGCGGTGTTTATATTCGCTGCCCGAATTATACCTGCCCCGCACAATTACGCGAACGCCTCTGTTACTTTGCCGGCCGAACTGCCATGGACATCGAAGGCTTGGGAGATCGACTCGTTGAGCAATTGGTCGAAGCGGAATTAGTAAAAACATATGCCGATCTCTATCACATCACGACCGATCAAATCGCAGCGCTCGACCGCATGGGAATGAAGTCAGCACAGAATGTCATCGAGCAAATTGAGCTTAGCAAACAGCGCGGCCTTGATCGCTTACTCAACGCCCTCTCAATTCGACATGTAGGTGCGACGGTAGCAACACTTTTGGCCAAAGAGTTTGGTGATATCCACAGCCTCAGCGAAGCGACTACCGCAGAACTCAGCGATGTGGAAGAAATCGGAGATATCATCGCTGAAGGAGTGTTTGAGTATATGCACACACAACCCGGGATCGACATTGTGTCGGAGTTAGCTGAGGTTGGTGTCCTACTCGAATACGATCAAGCGAAAAATATGCCCGCGAGTGATTTACTTACAGATAAAACGTTTGTCGTCACCGGAACCTTGACTAGTTTCACTCGCGGACAGATACATGAATTGATTATCGAAAACGGCGGTAAAACTTCTAGCAACATTTCAGGCAAGACCTCTTTTTTAATCGCAGGTGAAAACGCAGGCAGTAAACTAACAAAAGCAGAACAACTCGGAATCACGGTGTTGTCCGAAAGTGACTTCGGAAACATGTTAAAGTAACT
>Ga0302134_10000312_pt1 | contig 20141 bp, 13 predicted proteins | sample CB9_SCM_MG_FD_203123 | JGI IMG/M metagenome (GOLD analysis project Ga0302134, IMG submission 203123) | Marine microbial communities from Western Arctic Ocean, Canada - CB9_SCM | ecosystem: Environmental > Aquatic > Marine > Oceanic | place: Canada: Western Arctic Ocean | collected 2017-09-19
GCGGTAAAGGAACGATTTATTCCTTCTCTGTAACCTATGAAGGTGTTGAACCTATATTTCATGACGATCTTCCCATTATATTGGCATGGATAGACCTGCCGGAAGGAGTCCGAATGACCACTAATATAATCAACTGCGAGCCCGAAAATGTCAAAATTGGAATGAATGTTGAAGTTGTTTTTAAACCAGTTACTGACGAGGTAACCCTGCATTATTTTCAGCCCACAGATTAACAAAGTAGCGCTCTCATTCAGGAAATTAGCCTACAACAAAACAACAAGGTACTAAGAATGACGACAGAATGGGGTAAATGGGGTGAATGGGAAGAAACCAAAACCTTTGTTAATAAAGTTGTTGGTGTAAGTATAGGTGCCGACGCTGTAGAGAAAGGCGCTATTCGGCGGTGGCTGGAATCTAAACAATTTGACTGTCCGATCTATCGTGATGAGGAAGCCGCCAAATCTGCCGGCTATAAAGGTATTGTGGCCCCCGTTACTATGGCTCAAACGTTCGGTATCGGCCCGTATTGGAAGCCGAGCGATCCATTAGCAAAAGCAGGGGATGAACCCAAGCAAATCAATATTCCGGTTATTTTTGACGTGCCGGCGCCATGCACATTGAGTTTTGCTACTGACATTGAGGTTGAGTATTTCACTCCGATGCTATTGGGTGATGAAATTAAGATCACAAGTAAACTTCTTGATATCACTCACAAGGAAATGCGTGTCGGTAAAGGTGCATTTTTGAGGCAAGAAGATACCTATACCAACCAGAATGGAGAAGTGGTGGCAATTTCGGTATTAACTATTTTTCGTTTTAATCCCCCAGAAAATGTGACTGAACTAAAGAAGAGGGAGCACTAATGGACTGGGACCATCAAATTTATTTTGAAGATGTCCATACAGACAGCATCATCAAACCTATTTCCATCCCAATAACCTTACAGCGACTGGTAATGGAAGCGGGTTCAAATCGAGATTTCTCACTAATGCACCACGACAATGACGTGGCGAAGATAACTGGCGCCCCGGACGCATTTGCTAATACATTCTTTATTATGGGAATGTTTGAGCGTTTAGTTCGAGAGTGGATGGGGCTTAAAGGTTCTTTAAAAAAAATAAAATCATTGCGCATGACAAATTTTAATTGCCCCGGCAGTGTGGTCACTATTTCCGGCACTATTGTAGAGTTACTAGAAGAGCAAAGCGCTGTCGTTATCAATTTGGCGATGGCCAATCAGGACATTACAACCGTTACCGCTGAAGTAACTGTTATTCTTCCTAGAAGGATTTAGTCACCTACATAATCGTCTTTAAATTTTTTACTCAGCGCCTATACTTAACGTATTAAATGAATAATATAGTTATCAAAATGGTTAAAGGGTGAATCCTACTTCATGAAACAACATATAGATAAGACAACCGGACTCGTCAATGACGGATCCAGCGCGCACATTGGCACCGTACTTGGTTTAGCTCGCACATTAGAATCCTTTAACCTAGATTCAGTCGCTATCTTCGCTCAAGCAGGGCTAGATCTGAAGCTGATCGAACAGACCCACGAACGAATATCCACTGATATTGTCAATGCCATCCTAAAATTGACGTTAGACCAACATATTATCCCTTGCTTTGGCCTGCGGTATGCCAATAACGTATTCCCTCTGTCCTATGAAGAATTTGGTGCCGCACTGCTTGCTAGCGCTAACTTGCGGGAATTTTGTCTGCGATTAGCAAGAGATTACTCCTTCATAAATAGTAATGAAGTCGTGGGGTTCGAGGAAGATGAAAAAGGTGGCGTTTTGTATTTTCAAGCTGAAGCCAAAACAACTAATTCACAACAGCTCAATTTACAGTGCAGCGGCACTTTAGCTACATGGTTGTGCATGATACGCATGATGTATAACCCAGATTATCACCCAGAAAAAGTAGCCCTTCAGTCGGCCGATCCGGGTACATTTCGCGACGAATACGAGTCATTTTTTGGTTGTCCGCTTAGTTTTTTGTCTGACCGCAGCTATATCCGTTTCAACAACCATGATCTAGATTTTCAATTGCCGGGAAGTAACCCCTCCCTAGCGCGGTTCAATGACAATATGGTAATGAAGTATCTTGCTGAGCAGGGCCAAACCAGCATCTGTACTCAGATAAAAATATGCTTACTGGAACAACTCCCCAAAGGGGCTTATAACATTGATGAAATAGCTCAATTACTCAATATCAGCGTGTCTGACTTGGCCCAGGCATTACAACTAGAACACACCAGCCTAACCGCTATTGTACTTACTATCCGTCAAGAGTTAGTGATGGAGTACATTCACCGCAAGGATCTTTCAATTAGCGCCATAGCGCATCTACTGGGCTTCTCTGACTGCAGTAATTTTTCCCGCAGCTTCAAACTGTGGCATGGGATTTCGCCCAGTGAATATCGGGAACACGCGCCTAGTATTAAATAGCAACACTGACCATTAACTTGTGCCTTTGATAACAGCACCAACGTTGCGAGCTATAACGTCATAACTAACCTCAGCTAAACGCTGAATTCTGGTTTGCCCAAATTGATAACGGCATAAGCGTCCACAATTGATACTGTTAGAGCTTAATAATATACAGCTTGGAACGGTGAAATGGCAAAGTACAAGGTAAGTTTGAAGGATAGGTTTACCAAACACGAAGGAAGTATTCATCTTCGTGGCAGCCAAGCTATGGTGCGGTTGATGTTAGTGCAGCGCCTCCGAGATCTGGCAGCTGGTCTTAATACCGCTGGGTTTGTGTCAGGCTATCGTGGATCACCCATGACCGCTATCGACCAAGAATTATGGCGCGTAGAAGATCTTCTTAAGGAACATCACACTCGATTTTGGCCTGGTATCAATGAAAACCTTGCCATGACATCTGTATGGGGCACCCAGCAAGCCAACTATTATAACGACAGCAACTACGATGGTGTATATGCATTCTGGTATGGAAAGGGTCCGGGACTCGATCAATCCATGGATGCGTTACGACAGGGTAACTGGCACGGATCGTCTAAGCACGGTGGTGTACTTATCGCTGTAGGCGACGATCACAATATGACCTCCACCATAAATGGATACTCTTCCGAGTTGCTGTTTGAAGACCTTTTCATGCCGATACTTTATCCAGCAGATATTCAGGAAGTATTGGATATGGGGGTTTATGGTATTGCACTCTCTCGGTTTTGTGGCGCCTGGGTTGGTTATAAGCTATTGCCGGAAACCATCGAGACTTCCGCATCTGTCGATGCTGATATCAATCGCATACAAATCGTTACCCCTGACTTTAATTTTCCACCAGAAGGCGTCAATGCTTTCTTGAATGATTCGGTCTATCTCCAAGAGGCTCGCATTCGTAATTATCGCCTGCCGGCTGCATTGGTATTTTCTCGCGCTAACAATCTGAACTACATCAGCCACACATCAAAAAAGTCGCGCTTCGGAATAGTAACTATGGGCAAAAGCTGGCGTGATGTTCGGCAGGCCTTGGTAGATTTAGGCATCAGTGAACAAAAGGCCGCCAATCTGGGTATTACCATATTAAAAGTCGGTATGCCCTTTCCCGCAGATACTGAACTCTACGCTAATTTCGCGCGCGGCTTGGAAGAAGTGCTAGTCATCGAAGAGAAACGAGATCTACTTGAAACTGGATTGCTCAATGCCTGTTATGCGCTACCTTCGGATCAGCGGCCTCGGCTCGTCGGCCGAAGGGATGAGCAGGGGGCCGTTCTGCTAGATAATGCCAAACCGATTACCGCAGATGAAATTACTTTGGTGATCGCACAACGTATTAAATCTTTTTACGACTCAGATTTGACTCAGTCACGTGTCAAACAACTGAAAGCAAGTGTTGGGGTTTTGGCGGATCTACCAAGTCTAACCATGCAACGTATCCCCTACTTTTGCTCAGGCTGCCCACACAATACCTCAACTAAAATACCAGAAGGTAGCCGCGGTCTTGGCGGGGTTGGATGTCACTATATGGTGACTTGGATGGATCGAGAAACCTATACGTTCTGCCAAATGGGTGGCGAAGGCATTACCTGGGTGGGCCAAGCGCCCTTTGTAAAAACTAATCATATTTTTCAAAACCTTGGAGACGGCACCTACTTTCACTCTGGCTCTACCGCGATCAGAGCCGCCGTTTCCAGTAATACCAATATCACCTACAAAATTTTATTTAACGATGCCGTCGCCATGACCGGCGGTCAGCCGGTCGATGGATCCTTAACCGTTGACCAGATAAGTCGTCAGGTATACAACGAAGGCGTAGCACGTATTGCTATCGTTACCGACGAACCAGATAAATATAAATCGGACATGCATTTCGCCGACGGTACTACTATTCATGATCGCAAAGAATTGGATAAGGTACAGCGAGAGTTTCGTGAGATAAAAGGTGTCTCTGTACTGATTTATGATCAAACGTGTGCCTCGGAAAAACGCCGACGCCGCAAGCGCGGAAATTTTCCAGATCCAGCCAAGCGTTACTTTATCAACAATAGGGTCTGCGAAGGTTGTGGCGACTGTGGCGTCCAATCAAACTGCATATCCATTCAACCATTGGAAACCGATTTTGGTCGTAAACGCAAAATTGACCAGTCTTCCTGTAATAAGGATTTCTCCTGCGCAAATGGATTTTGCCCTAGCTTCGTCACAGTGTTAGGAGGAAAAATTCGCAAAGCCTCGGTAATGCGCTCTAAAAATATGTCCCCCAAATCGGAAGAAATCCCCGAACCTATTTTCCCAATCCTGCCCGAAAGTGGCAGTTATGGTCTTATTGTGACAGGGGTCGGTGGCACCGGGGTAGTCACCATTGGCGCAATGCTTGGTATGGCTGCTCATATTCAAAAGCTCGGCGTAAGTATTGTAGATCAACTTGGTTTTGCACAAAAAGGGGGGGCTGTAGTGACTCATGTCCGCTTATCAAAAGATCAGGATCAGATCCATGCTTCACGCGTAAATAACGGAATGGCAGATGCTATCTTAGCCTGTGATATGTTGGTGGCAGGCAGTAATAAAGTGCTCGATTCATTGAATCCGGGAAAAACACGGGCCGTTATAAATACTGCGAAAAATTATACGGGAGATTTTACTCTCAATAGCGATTTAGACTATCCCACAGACATACTGATCAGTCGCTTGAAAGCCTGCACGAGAAGTAACGATACTAAGATGTTCAATGCATCACAAATCGCGATAAAACTATTAGGAGACACACTGGGCGCAAACTTATTATTGACCGGATTCGCTTGGCAAAGTGGGCTTATCCCAATTAAGGAAGCTCCCATCCTTGAGGCGATCAAATTAAATGGTGTAGCCGTGGACTGGAATAAGGAAGCATTCGCGTGGGGTCGGCGACTAGCCCATCAGCCGGAATTAATCGAGCAGATTATGAACCCTGACAACACTACCAAACCGCTTCTTTTTACTCCAAATAGCACCGCAGACTGGGTCGCCAAGTATAGTAAAGAATTAACTCTCTATCAGAACCAAGCTTATGCTGAGCGTTATCAAACTCTTGTTACCAAGGTGGTTCAGACGGAAACTAAAGCGATGCTCAAAAATACCGGTTTGGCAACTGTCGTCGCCAAGGCGGCTTTTAAACTAATGGCATACAAAGATGAATATGAAGTCGCCCGACTTTATTCGGAACCTGAATTTCTAGAAAAACTGGAGGCGCAATTCGAAGGCGACTATAGACTTCAGTTTAATCTGTCACCTCCAATTATTGCGCCCAAAGATAAGAACACAGGTAAACCGGACAAGATTCAGATAGGCGCATGGATTTTAACGGTGTTCGGTCTCCTAGCTAAATTTAAATTTTTACGTGGCACCAAAATTGATCCCTTTGGATATCTTTCCGATCGAAAGATCGAACGGGATCTTATCGAACAATATTTCGATACGATAGAATTACTCATTAAGGGCATAAACAGTGATAACTACGAATTAGCGGTAGAAATTGCCGCGATACCAATGTCGATTCGAGGTTATGGCCACATAAAACACGAAAGTGTGCTTGAAGCGCGTCAAGAAAACGGCATTCTACTGAAAAAATGGTATGACGTAACGCAAGAGAATATCGCCGTTTAATGATCAGAGTATTTTCTCTCATACATCTAACGGCGTTATCGTGTGTGTATAGCTGCAGAAGCCATGGCCTGGAGTATTTTAAAATACTCCAAACTTATGAATGATCCTTTGATATGAAATTTGATCCTTGTTTATGAAACCGATGAAAGTAACATCCCTAATCTTGACATACCTTCATGAATTTTCACCTCACTCATTTGTGAGTAACTTAGGCGTATATTGCAACTCTGATCTGCTCCGGCGAAGAAAAATTCACCCGGAACATAGGCAACTCCCATTTCGTTCATCGCTCTTAGAAGTAATTCCGTGGCGTTGACTCCAGGGATGGTTAACCAGATAAAATAACCACCGTCAGGTTTAGTATACTCGACATTATCTGGGAAAAACTGGGCTATGGCCGCTAACGCAGCATCACGACGACTTTTATATACAGTACATAAATTGAGCATATGAGCGTCCATATCATTATCGCGGAGATAGGTGGCTACTTGGTATTGGGTCACAGTGCTGGCCTGAAAATCACTAGCCTCTTTGAGGATACGGAATCGATCCAATATTTCGAAATCAGCGCAGGCCCAGCCCAATCTAACGCCAGGGCAAAGCGTCTTGGAAAATGAACCTAAGTAGACAACTCGACCAGTCTTGTCAAAATGTTTAATCGGGGGGTGTTTTTCACCTTCAAAACGAACCTCATAATAGGGACTATCTTCGACGATTAGCACGTCATGCTCTTCGGCCAATTCAACCATACGTTGTCGCCGATCACCGGAAAGTGTTATTCCTGTGGGATTCTGAAACTCAGGTACCGTATAGATTAATTTGGCTTGAGGGTTAGCAATCAGTGCTTTTTCTAATTCATCCATACGCATACCATCCTGATCCATAAGAACAGAAACATAATTAGGCCGATAGATGTTGAAAGAATTTAGAGCGCCTAGATAGGTTGGGTATTCACAGATCACAGTATCACCATGATCTAGATAGGTGCGGGCAATAAAGTCGATGCCCTGCTGGGAACCACTCACTACGCGTATATCTGCTGCCGAGGACTCTACGCCCATCGCAGTCATACGTTCCGCAATTAGTTCTCGTAGTTGCAGGACGCCCTCAGCGCCATCATAAGCCATCATAGTTCGGCCGTGCTCCTCAAATGCCTTCTCAGATGCTGCTCTGAATTCCTCCAGAGGATAAAGTTCTGGCCCTGGTGCTCCACCCGCAAAAGAAATCAAATCTGGGTTACGGGCGTGAGCAAACATATCTTTGATGAAGTCCGAACCATAGCCCTGCATGGCTTTGGAAAATGGTACCGTCATTGTCTTACCCTCAGTAGGATTTAGGTAGGCCCAACACATGCTGGCCAATATAGTTCAAAGTCATCTGTTGAGTGATCGGAGCCAAGCGAAACAACTGTGCCTCCCTCCACCAACGTTCCTGGTGATACTCGCGCGCATACCCGGCACCGCCATAGGTCTGCATGGCGTGATAGCACGCTTCGATACACGCTTCCACTGCAACAAACTTGGCCATATTAGCGAAAGCTCCCGCTTCTTTTGAAGTGGAGTCGCGGTCATTCAAGGTCACTGCTTTAAGCACAGTAAGCCACGCAGCTTCGACTTTAGCGTGAGCGGCAGCCAACGGGTGCTGAACGCCCTGATGGGAGCCTATCGGCGCATCAAACACCTTGCGTTCTTTGGCGTACTCGACGGCTTGGGACAAAGCCAAACGGGCCGTGCCAACAGCACCAGCTGCAATCAGCACCCGCTCCGGATTCAAGGTTGCCAGCAAGCTGTAAAATCCTCTGCCCTCCTGACCGAGAAGGCAGCTTTGGTGCACGCGGAGCTCCTCGATGAAGACAGTATTAGACTTGTAATAGTTAAACCCATGCTTAGGAATAGGTGTGTATGTGATTGCCGCCTGTGGCAAATCAACGAGAAACAGCGATATTCCCGCCGCTTTGCTTTTACCTTCGACGGGTTTTTCCGTTCGTGCTACCAGCAACAAGAGACTGGAGTTTTCAATGTTGGTGATAAACCATTTACCGCCGCTGATTACAAACTCATCACCCTCTCGGCGTGCAAACGTGGTTATATTCAGGGAGTTGGTACCAGCGTCAGGCTCAGAAAGCGCGAAAGCACAGATCTTTGCACCACTAGCCATATCCGGCAGATACCGGCTTTTTTGCTCATCGTTACCGTGGTGAAGAATAGATAGATTTCCCAATAGACCGAACAAATAGCCCAGCGCCGGTCCGCCACCACCGCCACCGCGGCACAGAGCCTCCATGGCCAGCGTCAATTCTGTCAGGCCCAGCCCCATGCCACCGTATGCCGTCGGCACGGGAAGCCCAAAAAAGCCCTGCGCCCCAATTTCTGCGATGAAATCTGCAGGGTAAGCCCCCTCTTCATCTTTTTCACGCCAGTACTCAGGTCCAAAACGAGCGGAAATTTGCTCCGCCGTGTCGACCATCATCTGCTGTTCTAGTGATAAATCGAAATCCATTTATATGCTCCTAGAATGCATCTATGCCCGTAAGAGAGCGCCCAATGGCCAGCTTTTGAATTTCATTAGTGCCCTCGGTCACCATGAAAAGACGTACCGAACGATACATGTACTCAATCGGGAACTCCTTTGTAATTCCATTGCCACCATGTATCTGCATGGCTTCAGCCACAACCTCGCAGGCCATTTCCGTACCGAACCATTTGGCCATGGCACTGTGCACATCGGAGCGCTCATCATTATCGATTGCACTTAGGGCTCGAAATGACATGAGCTTACCTGCCTGGACCTTAGTGGCCATCTCACCAAGCTTAGCGGAAATGAGCTGATGCCCGGCAATAGGCTTACCGAATTGCACCCGGTCTTTGGCATACAGTACCGACTCTTCCAACGCCGCATCGGCTATAGCTAGAGCCATCAGGCCGACAATTGGTCGGGAGCTAGCCAGCATGGTCAACAGAACTTTCATGGCTTTACCCGGTTCCAGCATCAGATTAGAGGCGGGAACGCGGACCTCCTGAAAAGACACCTGCGCAGTGGACTGGCTATTAAGACCCATTTTCTGAATATCTGTAGTCTCATAGCCGTGTTTCCGATCAACCAGAATAAGGCCCAGACCACCGACGGGATCATCATTGAATCGAGCCAATAGAAAGATAAAATCGGAATAGCCACCGCTGGAAATCCACAGCTTTTCACCGTTGATCACATACTCATCGCCGTCGAGTCTCGCTCTGCAGTTGACCGCGGTCACCTGAGACCCCGCCCCGGGTTCTGACATGCCAATACATCCGAGTTTGTCGCCGGCTAAAACTGGGACGACATATTCTTCGCGTAAGTGTTGAGGCACTAAAGGCAATAATTTACCCACGGTCATCTGAATCAAACTAGTAATGGCGATATCGGGAGAAACCTTGGCTATCTCGAATTGCAGTAGTCCCATGGTGAACGCATTAAGGCCCATACCTCCTAGCTCTTCAGGCACCACACCTACTCCAACACCAAAATCCAGTAAATTGCGCTGAATATCGCGCATCTTTTCCATGGGAATAAGTCGGTCACGATATTCCAGCGCAATCGGTTTCAGCTCATTGATCGCGTATTTTCCTAGAGAATCGACAATCATCTGCTGCTCTTCGGTGAGCGTGAAATCCATGGTTTACCTCTTCATCTCATCACAATAAACATTAGTTCTTATAGTAGTTTCCACGCGACGCGACCCCAATAGCAAATACGGCAACTGCAAGGTCAAACAATGGGGGCCCCACAAAAAAAACGACCCCCGGTACAACCCCAGTGCCGTTTCCCCCGGCATTTTTGCCGGTCAAAAGTGACTAAATTATCGTCCTACAGTGTGTTTTTGTAAATCACTCCATCTTTCATGATGACACGTATAGTTTTCACAGAACCGCGCTCAGGTGCATCGAACCACTTATCAATGGCGCCAATAACCGAAAGATCTTTTAAGGGATCTCCGTCGACTATTAGTATGTCTGCTGTGGCACCTTCCTCGATCACTCCAAGTTTGGTATCAGGAAAAGGGTTCACAAGAGGACCACTCAGGGCGGCAATCTCACCGCCTACAGACGTCATACTTACTAGCGCACGATGGTTGCCAAAGAATTCCCCATTTAAAAACTTTTCATACGCAACTTGCTTGCGACAGTCCTTAGCATTTCCAACGCAATCAGTGTTGTAACCACGCTTGGGTTTGTACTTACGGACATTATCCAAAAAGCCTCCAAAGGCTGCCTGCGCCGTTTTCAGTTTGTGTTTACTGTGAGGATTGGCCAGCGCGGCGACACCAGCCAACAAAGGTGAAAAAGCTGTCATGTTAGTTGAAAGGTAGCCCCCTTTCTTCTTCATTAACATCGCAACATCACCATCAAACATAAAGCCGTGTTCGATAGTTTTTACACCCATATTAAGGGCCCGCATAATAGCGTCCTTGGAATAGGAGTGAGCCCCGACATAACTCTGGTAACCGTCTGCAACCTCCACCGCAGCGGAAATCTCATTCTCAGTCATTCCGTTCAATTGCCATGGATCAAATAGAGATGCCACACCCCCTGTTTGCATAATTTTTATTTGGGAAGCACCCTGCCTAAAATTGTTTCGAACAGCCATCATAACTTCATCAACGCCATTGGCTTGGCGACTGATATTCAAACGTTCCAACTGGCTTTCGTCCCCTGGCCGCGAAGAATAAGTAGCGAAATCAGAGTGTCCTCCTCGAGGCCCAATGAGCGCGGCAGATGGGTAGACTCTCGGGCCTGTAATAAGACCTGCGTTAATAGCACGATTCAAACCCCCATTAGTGCCGCCCATATCTCTTACGGTAGTAAACCCTTCCTCTAAATACATTTTTGCCATCGCTACCTGGCCAATAGCCAGATCTTCCCAAGTCATGTTGGCCTCTATATCCAGTACCCCTTTTCCACTGAGGGTGAAATGAACATGGTTATCGATCAACCCTGGCATAAGGGTTCGGCCCTTCGCATCAATAAAAAAGGCATCTTTCGCAGAAATTACTGTTTCGGAAATGATTTTAATTTGATTACCTTCAACTAGCACATTCATTCCATGTTGAAGCTTATCGCTTTTACCATTAAATATACTGACGTTTTGAAACAGCACTCTAGAGGACTGCTCAGACGCCGATATCACAGTGCCCAAGAAGGTAGAAATTACAATAAGAAACAGTAAAATATATCTCATGGTTAGTCATCCTATTAAAGTTATTGAACCAACTATAAAAATCATTCGGAACAGTTACAAGCTAGTAAATTAAATATTAAACCATTCGAATATAATGAGTTTTATCAATTTGGGAAAAAGTTTAGTCTCCATATGCTTAGAATACTGGAACTGCGCTCCTAATAAAGTCCGGTTATCTGTGGGATCTCAGGTAGCATCAAGCAGTCAGAAAATTATCTTTTTCGGCAAATTAACGTCCAAGAGCATATAAACGATTGCTTATGGCCAATCCTAGTGGCAATCTCAGTTGTCTAAGTTCTTATATCTAAAGATATAATAATGAGAGTACGCTATGCATAAATCATTCTTTTCACGCGTGATACTTGTCCCTAGTGTTGTCTGGCTGTCAGTGTTTTTTGGCGCGTCAACTGGTAGTGGCCGAGAGCTGGTAGAATACATCACGCCTGCCGGTCCATGGGGCGGCATAGTGTCAGTAGTTGCGGTAACCATTTCCTTTGCGGTAGCGCTGTTTCTCTGTTTCGAAATTGCGCGACGGTACAACGCTTATGACTACAGGGTGATGAGTAAGCTATTACTTGGTAAAGCCTGGCCCATTTATGAAGTGGTACTGTTGCTGGGTATGCTTTTAGCTTTGGCAATTGCATCGACTGCTTCAGGCGAGCTATTGTCAAAACGCTTTGATCTGCCAAAACTTTGGGGTACTGGTGCCCTATTATTACTGGTCGTCCTGTCCGTTTACAAAGGACGTGTTTTCATCGAGAAATCCATGACCATTGCTGTAGGTGCGTTGCTGGCTGCATTTCTCTATATTGGCTTTAAGGTGGCTGGCAATCACAGTGCTTTACTAGTTGAATCATTTTCGGCCAGTAAGGTACATTTTAATGGTGTATCCACCGCGCTGCAGTATGCAATGGTAAACCTGTCCTATATTCCGTTGATTCTCTATGCTGCCCGAGGGATCAAGACGCGAAGTGAATCAGCCACTGGCGCTATCTCGGCCGCAATCTTCGCAACAATTCCACTGTTCTTTTTACACATTATTTTTATTGCCGGTTATCCGGAAATTCTTAGTGAAGAGCTTCCGATTTATTGGCTATTAAAGAGAATTACTTCAGACTGGTTTGTTGATATCTATGTTGCCATTCTATTCCTATTGATCGTACAAACAGGCGTGGGGTTACTTCAAGGGTTTATAGAGAGAATGGATGGCTGGTTCCTGCAACGTAATGGTAGGAACATACCACCAACTTGGAATGGGTTATTGTCTTTTGGAGTGATGGGTGCAAGTTTGCTCTTGTCCACTATTGGTTTAATTGACTTGATTCGCGGGGCTTATATGATTTTATTTATGGGTTTTATCGTAACCTTCGTCATCCCGCTCCTCACTGTTGGCAGCTATAGAGTTTTTAAGGCCCGCAACTAATAGTCTTAACATCATCTTTAACTAGCAGCATCACTAAAAAATTCTGCAGGTTTACAAAAAGCGGCTCAGATGACTAAGCGCACAAAATATTTGACTTCTACCCACTGGGGCAATTATCACGTTGACACAGAAAATGGCAGACTTATCTCTGTTAATGGAAGTGATAACGACGAGAATTCAAGCCCAATTGGACAATCTCTTCTAAGCATGATGGATGAGAATAGTCGCATTTCGCAGCCTATGATTCGCGAGGGATTCTTGAATACCGAGCGCCAATCAGATGGAACTAAACGCGGTCAAGAACGTTTCGTTAAGGTATCTTGGGACACTGCTTTCCAATTAGCAGCCAAAGCCCTCTCTGAAGTGAAAGAAAACTATGGTAATGAAGCGATTTTTGGTGGTTCTTATGGGTGGTCCAGTGCCGGCCGCTTTCATCATGCCCAAAGCCAGGTTCATCGATTTTTAAATAAATTTGGCGGCTATGTTTCATCACGAGATACTTACTCCGTCGGCGCAGGCTTCCGTATCCTTCCATATACTTTAGGCATAGATGGTGTGTTTTCCCTTTACCAGGCAGTTCAAGTGAAGGAAATGGTCGGCCACACCGAATTAATGGTATGTTTTGGTGGCCTCTCAATGAAAAATACACAAGTAGATGGGGGTGGCGTAGGCAATCACTCTGCACTAGGTGATTTGCAGCGATTGAAAGAGAGCAATATTGAATGTGTCAACGTAAGTCCCATGCGAGACGACATGGCCGACTTTTTGAATGCTCAATGGATGGCCAATAAACCCAATACTGATACTGCACTAATGCTAGGCCTTGCGCATACTATTTACACCGAAGATTTACATGATCGATCATTTCTTAATAAATACACCGTAGGCTTTGAAAAGTTTGTACCTTATCTAATGGGGGAAAGTGACAGTCAACCAAAAGATGCGCAATGGGCAGCAACTATTACAGGTGTTTCAAAAGTAACCATCCTAAAACTTGCACGTACGATGGCGATGAAATCAACACTAATTGGCGCCTCTTGGTCTTTACAAAGAGCTGAACATGGCGAACAGCCTTGGTGGATGGCTTTAACACTTGCATGTATGCTCGGGTACATTGGAAAAAAAGGCTGCGGCTTAAATTATGGCTTTGGTAGTGTTCATAGTGTCGGATTTAGCGGTCGAAAAGCATTCAGCTTCGAAAGAGCTAGTTTCCCGCAGGGCGTAAATGCGATTGATAAATATATCCCCGTCGCACGCATAGCCGATATGCTATTGAATCCTGGTGACTTGTTTGATTACGATGGAAGAAAACTTCGCTACCCCGATATTAAGGCTGTTGTCTGGGCTGGAGGTAATCCTTTTCACCACCACCAAGATTTAAATAAGCTAATACGAGCTTGGGCAAAACCGGAAGTCATCATTGTTAATGAGATATTTTGGAATAGTAATGCTCGTCGTGCCGACATTGTTTTTCCAGCCACCTCAATGCTCGAACGTAATGATATGAGTGGCGGTTCAAACGATCATTACATTACGCCTAACAAAAAAATTATTGAACCATTTGCCTTAGCAAAAAACGATTACGAAATTTACAGTGGTATCGCTGAAAAATTGGGTATAGCTGCTCAATTTACTGAAGGTAAAACTGCCGATGAGTGGGTTCGTCATTTATACAACACCACCCGAGCAAACGCTCAAGAAAAAAGTATAAACTTACCTGCGTTTGATGACTTCATCAAAGGTGATTCTATAGACTTATCCCCCCAGTTAGAAGATCAACAATATCTCATTGAAAAATTTATTGAGGATCCAAATCTCTATCCAGTTACTTTAACTGAAAGTGGAAAGTTCGAAATATTTTCAGAAACAATTGGTAAATATGAACTGGATGATTGCCCACCTCATCCGACATGGATGGAAAAAGAAGAATGGCTTGGATCAAAGAGAGCCCTGCTCTATCCGCTGCACCTTATTTCAAACCAACCAAAAAATCGTCTACATAGCCAACTTGATCACGGACCAGTGAGTCGTAAAAGTAAAATAAATGGTCGTGAAGTCATGCTTATTCATAATGTCGCCGCTCTCGAACGAGGGCTTCGTTCAGATGATATTGTCAGGTTATTCAACGACCGTGGCAGTTGCCTAGCGGCTGTGCAGCTTACCGATGATATTCGACCGGATGTTGTTGTGCTCCCTACCGGCGCATGGTTTGACCCAGAGGACTCCCAAGTAGAAGGATCGATGGACATACACGGTAACCCAAACATCTTAACTCGAGATGTGGGCTCTTCAAAACTGGGACAAGGATGCACGGCTCACAGTTGCCTTGTTGATGTCGAAAAATATACCGGTAAATTACCACCAATTAAGGTTTTTTCGTTACCAGATATTAGATAAAAATGCTTACAGATTTATGAGTCTAGCCGTATCGTTGTCAACATAGTGGATAGAATTTCGGGGGTACTAACCATTTGCCGTTTTTGCGAGTGTAATACTAACAAAAATTTTATAGTATCCACGTAAACATCCACATATTTGAAGGTCAACTATGCATACAAAATTCTGCCAGACACTCGGTTTGGATGTACCAATTTTTGCCTTTAGTCATTGTCGTGACGTTGTCGTGGCAGTTAGTAAGTCAGGCGGACTTGGCGTATTGGGTGCGGGTTTTATGGACGCTAAACAGTTAAAGGAAGATCTAGATTGGATCGATGCGCATATTGGGGATAAACCCTATGGCGTTGATGTTGTCATACCTCAAAATTATGAAGGTCGAGATGATCCGGAACTCTCAGAAAAACAACTCGAAAATAAACTTTGGAGAATGGTGCCTCCTGAACATATCGAAGCCGCAGAAAAATTAATGCGCGATCATGGTGTACCTGAATGGCCTGAAGGCGGCCGACCAAAAATATTAGGTTGGACCTTACAAACAGTTATGCCTTGCGTCAAAGAAGCCTTAACTCACCCTAACTGCAAATTAATCGCCAACGCCCTAGGCACACCGCCGGACCATGTAATTAAAATGGTAAAGGATAGTGGCCGCTTGATAGGTGCGCTTTGTGGTAAGAAAAAACAAGCTATGTCTCATAAAAGGTCAGGCTTAGATTTTGTTGTTGCACAAGGCGGCGAAGGCGGCGGTCATACTCCCGAAGTAGGCAGCATAGTACTGTGGCCCGAAATTATTGATGCCGTTTACCCTCTACCAGTCTTAGCTGCAGGTGGAATAGGAAATGGTCGCCAAATGTTGGCTGCTATGTCGATGGGTGCGGCAGGTGTTTGGACCGGTTCGCTTTGGTTAACTGTTGAGGAGGCCAATATACAACCAGCGCAAAAAGAAACCTTACTGAAGGCTACAATAAACGACACCGTTCGCACTTCAGCTTGGACAGGCAAAGGGGCGCGCGTTTTGCGCAACGAGTGGACAGAATTTTGGGATAACAAAGAGACTATCAACCCATTACCGATGCCGGTTCATGGCCTGATAACTGCTGATGCTATGAGGAGAACTGAAGCCTATGCCGGTAGTGGGGATACTCAAAAAGTTGCCATGAATATATGCGGGCAGGTTATTGGGCAGATTAACCATATTGAATCATCACGTAATGTTATTTATCGCCTAATTAGAGAGTATATGGATGCCCTTGAAGTAGTAAATAGTTTGATGCCCGATTCCTAATTGGATTTAGAAATCCACCCTAATCCCTGTCATCTAAATAAGCCTTATAGGTAAACTTATTGTGAACTCAAACGTTCATATTGGCTTATCATCCCCCGCTGCCTATCAAAAATCAACTTCCCGATAGACTGAAAACCTATACTAAAAAAGAGAATATATAGGACTTTATATGTTTTGTTGAGGAACTGGCATTGACGCTCAGATTGAGCAACTGCCCCACCAGTGTCCCATGGCGACGTAACCCGGACGCAGAAACCGGAGTAAATTTAGCTAAGTCATTGATTTGTAATGGTGCCCGGGGCCGGACTTGATAATGGCCTATAAGTGACTGTTATATATAGTTAATTTAAATATATATAATACTTATACCGTCAAAAGTACCGTCATATTTTATTTTCATGACCCAAAAACCCCTACAATAAAACCCCAATTCTCAGATACAGCGACCCTACCCCGGGGGTACCCCCCCCTTTTGTCAGAAGGGACTCCTCCTATTACCTAGTATTACTAATACGCGTGAATGAATTGGGTTTACGGAATTTTCCACCTATATTTCAAGCACCATAAAGAATAGAGTCGATCGGCCTATTCCAGAATAATTAGCTTTAAGGGTAAAAATGACATATGTACGTAATCGTTAAAGTCATCAGACTACCAGTTTTCAAATGGGCAAGCTGTCACAGTTTCCAACGACAATTTTCCCTAGAAACACGTCACGAACAAAGGGGATTGAGTCTAAAGTTGAATGATTAAGTACAGTCAAATGATCATGATCAAAATAAATATGAGACTCCACGATAGCACCCGCGGCGCAGGCCTTTTTTATCAAACTTGCTTGCATGCGCAATGGCGTAGCTCGGTCATTGACCCCTGAACCAATAAAAATAGGAACGGAAATACCAAAACTTGGATATCCCATTTTTGCAAATGCAGCTTTAAGCGGATCTGTCGGCGAGACCTTAAATGATGTGTCATAAGTTAATTTATTATCAACAACTAGCTTCCTAACCTCTGAGTTGCATTCAGTATCAACCGCCATAGCAACTGGCAAAGCAAGCTCGGAAACAAAATCCGTATAATCGAAGGTGTCATCAATTTGCTCCACCAATGTCAGGGCCAAAAAATTATAGGCTAACATAGGGTCAACGACGTTATTAGGTCGAGTCTCTTGAATAACCTCTAAAGCGCGAGGTGTAAACATTGGAATTCCCGTAGCAACAACTCCCACAATATTTAACTCAGGTGCGTAAGCAGACGCATAACCCGCTGTCGCAAATGCCGCCGCCGCGCCCTGTGACTGGCCAATTAAAACGACCTTATTGGAAACGGGAAACCTGCCTGACTGAACTGCACGGATAATATCTAAATTACTATAAGAGACAGGCTTGGTAGCCAAATAAGGATGAGTGCCGGCAGTCCCAAGCCCCTGATAGTCTGAGGCTACTATGGCGTACCCCTGATCCAACCATTGTTTTAGATAGACCTGATGAAACCGCTTATATCCAGTCCAGCTAGGCGCACAATTATCAGCAATTCCAACTGTGCCATGAGCCCAAACAATCAGCGGCCAACCCCCATCAGGGGCGATGCCCTGCGGCAAAAACAAACTGCCCGACACTCTGATCGGCGTTGTGCCGTCAATGCCATCGGTAGAGCTGTATAGCAGGCGAACATTAACAGCGGCACCCGGTAGTTGTTGATGGTCATCGAGAGTTTGTTGTTGTATTAAGACGCCCGGATGCCTAGGTAGTAGAGATTCGTTACTATAAAACTCTGAGAGCCGCGTATCACCTCGAATCACGCGGGCTAATGGTCCGGTTTGTTTTGTGGCACCCTGCAGTGACCCGCTTTTATATAGTAGTGGGTCTGCAGTTGCATTTAAAAAGGCGCTCATAGTCAAGTAAAAACCGACTAAAATTAATTTGTTAACACTCGACATAGCCTACCTCGACTTAATATCTTTAAACGGAATGTTGCGGCTGACATCCGCAGATTTTGGCAAACCCAACACTCGCTCAGCAATAATATTCCTCTGAATTTGATCGGTCCCACCACCTATCGAATTCATGTAGGCTTTAGCTCCATCAAAATTAGCATTTAAGGCATCTTCTGTTTCATTAAGTAGTACTTGAGGCCCAAGAATCTTTGCTGAAATACGCGCTTCCCCATGTTGAATACGGGACATTGCTAGTTTGCCAAGAGAACTCAGAGAGGAAGCGCCATTTTTTATCATCTCCTCTTTAGCTCTCAACATGTTGAGTGCGTTTAGCTGTCTATAAGCCAAAGCCTGTGCAATATCTTGTCGCAGAACCGGATCTTGCAAAGCATCGTGTTTATCAGCTAACTGCAGTAATGCTGGAGCTTTTCCTACAGCGGCTCCACCTAAACGAGCTGTGATGCCTTGACCCATAATTAGCCGCTCAGAGGCAATAGCTGTCTGAAAAGACTTCCAGCCCTGATTAAATTCTCCAATAATAAAACGCGCTGGCACTCGGGCATCAGTCATAAACACCTCATTAAATTCAGACTCACCGGTAATCTGGTTAATAGGCCGAACTTGAACTCCTGCTTGTTTCATAGGAAAGATGAAAAAGGTAATGCCCTGATGTTTCGCTACGTCCATATCGGTTCGCGATAGCAACATCCCATACTCTGCGTCAACGGCATTTGAAGTCCAGACTTTTTGTCCATTGACCACAAACTCGTCACCTTCATCCTTTTTTACAGCCCTTGTCCGAACACCGGCTAGATCCGACCCAGCCCCTGGTTCGGAATACAGAAGACAGCAAATGGGGCCCGTAAGCAAAACATAAAGTAGTTCTTTTTTTAAAGCATTACTACCCAGCTTAAAGATTGTAATCGCGCCAAGATGGAATCGATCGCGACCCCAACCCTTGGCCCCGCGACGTTGGAAAGCCTTTTCAATTACTCGAGCCTCTCTTGCGGAAAGATCAAGTCCATGCCATTTTTTAGGCCATGTTGGCGTGGCATACCCTGCATCTACCACCTTGGTTAACCAACGTTTCTCATTATAGGTATCTGTTCCCACTTCTCGATCATTAAGGCTATCCCAATGCTTATCAAGCCAGTCTTCAACCTGCGCTTTAATAATTTCACTCATAACTTTGCCTCCATCTCTAGCAGGTAGAGGTTCCGAAACCTATCCGAAGAACTATAAAGCCACAGCCCAGTCTGTGCACGACGCCAATAAAGATGGGCTGAGTGCTCCATCGTATAAGCAATACCGCCGTGGAGCTGGATCGCTTCTGCGGTAACTTTTCTATAGTTGTCAGCACAGGTAAATGCCGCAAGGTAAGTTAAAAGTCTACTATCCTCTGAATCGAATGCCATAGACTGAGCAGCAGTGCGGGCAACCGTGGCGGCCGACTCGACGTCTATTAATAAGTCAGCCGCCATATGCTTCAACGCCTGAAAACGACCGATCGGCTCACCAAATTGGAACCGTGTATTTAGGTATTGAATGGTCATCTCGAAGATAGCACGCATTCCACCCACTTGCTCTCCAGCCAAAGCTACAAGAGCTAATTGCAAAACATTATCGATGTCTTTGTCACCAACTCCATCCAATCTAATAGCCGGAGTACTATTAAATATAATATTGGATATACGCAACGTTTTGTCATCAGTGGATTGATATTCTCTTGGGATAGGACAGCTTGCCAGATCTATTAAGAACACAGCTTTTGCGG
>Ga0302134_10000313_pt1 | contig 20117 bp, 24 predicted proteins | sample CB9_SCM_MG_FD_203123 | JGI IMG/M metagenome (GOLD analysis project Ga0302134, IMG submission 203123) | Marine microbial communities from Western Arctic Ocean, Canada - CB9_SCM | ecosystem: Environmental > Aquatic > Marine > Oceanic | place: Canada: Western Arctic Ocean | collected 2017-09-19
CTCAAAGGATTATATCGGTTCCCGAAGTTCCTTCTGTCTTAAAGGCCGAAGATCCGGGAATACCAGGAATTGGTTTAACATGCCCTAATGATACGGCAGCGGCTTATGCCTACATGAGTTATGCAATAGACGTTAAGGATGGACTACTCGCAAAAGTTCGAGAAATCCTAAAAAAGTGGCGGGAATCTCAATTAGCAGCTCCGTCAAGCAGCATGACCATTAGCAATTACCCATGGGGAGTGTCCCCAATAGGCGTCATCGCAGATCCAGCAATCAAAGATATGCTGGATGATTTTGGCATAGTAACTCCAAACACCCCTCCACTCAGCTTTTTCTCGTATATCATCACACTTCAGAAAGCACGTGCCGTAGTTGAAACCAACGGGCGCATGCGTCCTGCATTCTCCCAACGTCGGCGAAGACCCATTGCATACTCAGGAATGTTGGATGCAGACACTATGGCAACCATAGAGTCAGATGGTGATTACAATGTAGATTATTGGTTTTATGCCCGACATGGTGGATCGGGATCGAGGAGGGGTAGAGACTTAGTCAAACCCACTAAGTATCGAAGGTTTGGGACCGTGGGCGTAGAAAAGGAATTGGTTGAGGATGCAAAACACGAATCCAATATGTTCATCCTCCCACCATTAGTCACCAAACTTCACTCCGTCAAAACATTTAGGACGTTCTCATTTGACGATGTGAATGATATAGTATTCAAGACACATTGGTGCGAGACTTGCAGAGACACATACAGTGGATCAGAAGTGGGTAGTATAATGAATCAAATGTTGCCTGCGGTCGCCAATTTGGTTATGAATCCTGGTGGTTGGCCAGTTAGTTGGGATTTCGTAGAAAACAATAGGCTGGGACTTGCCGAGTGGCAAATAGCTTGTGAAATCGCATTTGAGGATAATCGTAAATTACAAATCTGTCCAGACCCTTTGATGGAGGTCATAAAGCCAGCCGATCCAATGACCGAAGACCCTACAATTAACTATGAACCATACTGGTTAGTCCCAGGCAGTGGTATCAAGGATATTCGGTATCCAGTCGAAATGATGTGGGTGACTGAAAGTAAATTAACAACAGTTCCAGGATATGCTGGCCACGATGCTAAAAACGTCACCATAGGCGGAGAGGTTTTTGAAATCCCCACTCCTCGAAAAAATTACTTGATGTCTGAACACGGTGATCATTCTGACTACTCGCCATTGCCAAATCTGGGTGTTGGTCTAATTCGAAACTTAGCTCCCAATGGTCCATTTTATCGAAAGGATCCGGTGGGTAATCTAATTCCTATTATGTGGGGTGTCATGAAAGATGGTCGTAAGGTTACTACGGGCAACAGTTCTCTGGCTGCCACAGGTATAGGAGGTGTGCCTTGATGCCAGTTGAAATCGACCAATGGGAAAAAATAATGAAAAACAGCCTGCAGCCTGGCAATTTCATCGTTGCTAATCCAGGCGTAGAAACGGTGGTCGGGCAGAATGGCGCCCCAGGTTTCGCAGAGGCTATCGATCGGAACTTGTCACTATCTCCATTCGCATTCACTACTTCAAAAGAGGTAGCACCATCTGATTTCATAAATTACCCGATCGGAAATGTGCTACGAGATCTATTCAAAGAAATTGCTCCTAAATTATTGCGATTCCCCTCCTCCACCAGAAATCCATTAGAGATGAAGGGTCAAAAAGGCTGGTCGGAGTTGACCGATCCAGTATCTCAATTGATTCCAGAGACTATTGCCCCACTTGGACCAATAAGTCCAGATACTCGTCAAAGAAAGCTGGTTCCATCACGTCGAGGGGTCAAGGGAATCTCCTCTCACATCAATTTAATCGTAGATTGCTCAATTTCAATGAAAGATTCCGAACCCTATGCAATAATCGAAAAGAATGGACGGATCATGAAAGCAGGAGGTAGATTTTCGGCTCGTTTCGTTTCTGCATTATTGATTGAGCAAGCCAAAAAATTAGGAGATTCATTTTCGGTGTTCACATTTGGAGGGGAGGCGAACGTAACTACCCTCACCAAAGGAGCCTCTCGAGATTACAAGGGCGTCGTCGAGTATTTATTGACCGAAGATGACCAATTCCTGGATGCAGATGGTAATGTGGATATTATGGCAGCCCCATTCATGCCAGTAAATAGCACACCATTGCAGAGGGGAATTGCGGCATGCTGCTCCACCATGATGGCGAATCGCGATAAAATCAAGGGTGCCTTGACGATCTGTATCCTTGACGGGGGTCCAAATGGTAGTGATGTGAACGTAACCCAACCATACATCTCCAGGGCCAGGGGGGATATCGGTAATCACATTTTTGCCCAAACCGGAGCCGCAACTCAACTCATTACTTCTTGGGACTATGACAACTATGGGACACCGGCAACAACAAGTAAATCTGCTATTTGGAACCCTTCCGCTAATCCGAGGATGTGGTTAAATGAAGAACGTCTACGTCGTGAGTTTGGTCCAGTTCTCTATGTCATTGTTGGTAGTGGGGATGACGAAGCAGGAGTTCAGCGATTGGCCCAAAGTTTCAATGCTGCCCTTATGAACTACTACACAGGCGGTAATTGGGGGGTTTTACAACGAGCACGCAAGAACCGAGATGGCACATCAGAGTTTGAGACGGAGATTGCTTTGGGTAGTGATACTCGTCTTAATGCCCCCGCATCGGGATCGTGGGGTAGTTGGACCAATGTCGAAGAACCTCCCGTGGGATGGGGTGCTGGACTAAATACCATCAATGCAGTCAACCCTGGCTATTGGATAGCCCCTTCAATACGTGGACCAACCCAAGGCTGCTCAAACTCATTCACCATTAGCTCTGGAGAAATCGGTATCTCTACATTCGGAGGTGCCCTTTTGCAAATGGCCAGGGCAGGAAAGGGTGGCCAATTGCAGAAAGCCTGCTTCACTAAGCGTAAATAAGCAGGTTCAGGTAGCAGGACAGAGAAGGAATCAATATGAAGGGAGACGATACCGGTTGGTTCGGCAATGCCGACATTCGTGAAAAGACTGGTGGCGTAATGCCACTCGATAAGATCGTTCTGGGTGGCGGAGTTGAGTTTCCACTGGAAATCGTCTACAATAAATTATTCATCACAGGTAAAACTGGATCTGGTAAGTCTTGGACAGCCGGTGTCATGATGGAAGAGTTTGAGCGAACTGGTCTTCAATACGTTTGCTGGGATGCACTAAACGCCCATAGCGGATTACAAAGCTTAGATGGGGTGGAGGCGATTAGCCCCCAAGAGGATCAAACCATAGACATGCCTGCATTCATCAATCGTTTGAAAAAATCAGGTAAATCTGTTGTCATCAATCTAATGGGTCTATCATTGGGGCGTCAACAGCAATTAGTGGGCGATTATTGCGTAGCACTATTAGAATCTAATTTTGTAGACGATCGCGGATCTCGCAAATCGTTGATGACTATTTTTGAAGAGTGCCAGGATTTCGTTCCTCAGCAAGGTCGACCACTCTCATTCGAACCAATCGTTAGACTTTGCAAATTAGGACGTGCTCTTGGTTTTGGTGTTTCTATGATTAGCCAGCGCCCTGCTGCCGTCAATAAAGAAGCACTCTCGCAAGCCAGTGTCTACCTGATCCATAACGTCATTCAATTCCGTGACCTCAAAGCTTTGGAAGAGCAGATGGGATTCGGTAACGATCGTGCCCTCATCAAAAGAATCACCGCCGGAATTGCTTCTGCCAAGTCTGGAGAATGTGTAGCATTTAGTCCAGATTTCTTCCGCGAACAAGGCTATATCGTCATCGGTAAGATCCGTGGAGATCGCCGAGCAGAACACGGTGGAATAAATATCGAGGTTAGACCCCGTTCAGCACCCGCCAAGCCAGAGCCAAGAGCCGCCGAAGGATCCTCATTACAGAGACCCCAAGTATCCATGGATCCTGGTTCTCTCGGAGCACTCTCACAATCTGGTTTCGGATCGGAGGGCAATACTATGTCTGCACTATCCGAGAGTGGGTTTGGGAACCCGTCCCGCCCACCTGAATCAAAATACGAGGACGATCGAACCATATTCCGCCCATTACGACCCATTATGGAATACGATCCTAATTCAGATCCGAAAAACGATTTCGGTTCGGGAATTGCATACGAGGCTCCAGAGGTGGAAGAGCCGCAACACAGAAACCTTAGTCCAGCATTGGGAGTTTCTGCAATCGTTCTATTGGCCAGCGGTATTTATGTGCTCACCAAACCCTCTTCCAAGTGAGAGAGCGTTTAGGTAGTTGAATCTCCCAATCTACATCATGCGACTAATTGATCGACGTTCTTCTGCACGCAATCTACCGCCATCTCCAGCAATGCCTAAGTTTGCTGAAGCTCAGTTGACACCCCAGAATAATAACCTCATGACTCGTAATGCAATGGGTCAATCTATGGCTCCTGCTGGTCCTCGACCTACGGCTCCTATCATCAACCTACCCCAGATGAGGGTTCCTCAGACAAAAGCACTCCCAATTGGAGAAGTGGTTTTGGGTGGCGGATTTGGCCAAGGTGTTGTTCCTAACTCACCACGTCCTGCACCTACGCAGATCAACATGCCAAGTATCAACCTACCAACCGATGTCACTACCGGAGACTACCAATTGTCTTCATACGATCTCACCTGGGACGGCCTAACTCCAGAAAATCAATACCTGCGTCCAAGCCATAACCTTGAGATTTACGGCTCTGGTCGTGACGTAGACATTAGCCATCTAAATCGTGTGCGTCCAGAGACTATGATGTCTTCTATCATCAATCACGGTGTCGATGAAGTGTTCGGTGGATCACCTCAATTTGAGGTTGACCGCAACCGCATACGTCCTACTAACCCACGTCTATTCTCGGCGCCACCAACGGTCAACATCAAGGCTCTACGTGCAGAAACCAAGCGCGTCCCGATCATGAATCGTCCGATCACACCTGCGCCAACTGGCCCAACGCGTAACATCTCCGCAGAGGCTGCTAAACTTCTTGGCCCATCCCGTCCGGTTCGAATGGAAGCACAGTATGTTGCACCTCCAGTTCGTGGAGCTGACTTGGGTGGATTAAGCAACTCAATTAACCGAGGATTTGGTGTTGGTATTGGCCGTGCATTCGGCGCTGACGCTAACTTAATGCACTGAGGTTGATAGTGTGGTTCGAGAACTGTTCGTCGACTATGGAGTTGGTGGACTCATTGGTGTTATAGCATCGATCCCCATCTGTGCTTCATACGTCCGCACATCGTTTATGTCGGACGATTCCACTTTTTTCAAAACCATCAAAGTTGCTGGTGGTTCACTGGCAGTCATCACCAGCGCCCTTTTACTTCACCAGATGGCCTTCAAGAGTGCTCCTGAGTGGAGTCATTCAGTCGTTGATTTGAGGGAGGTTTGATTCACATGAATCCCCTGGCACTCCCTAAGCAATACTACGCTACTGAGACCAAGCCTATTCATTTGGTTGGATACACTCTTGCTCTTGGTATGATGGTCGTCGGCCTGGCCGAGACTGTTCATTCGATCCCCTACATGATTCGTGGAGAGAGCGATACCGTTGGCAAGATTCTCGGTCCTGCTGGTGTCATCGCAGGTGGCCTCATGGCCACACTCTACCTCAAGGAAGCCAAGGTCAATTACTGATGATCACCATCGCCCAGGTTATTCGGTTCCTAATGAACCGATAATATAGCGCACACGCTTAGGTAGTCGTGTCGTCAATCAATCATTATGGCTGAACGTATGTCTGACCGTTATGTCGAACACGATCGAAATGGTTCTTCAAAATATCAATTTCACAGTTCTTCCCACATGCCTACTTTGGCTCCAATGGAGATAATGACAGACGGATCTGCTATGGATGTGTCTGGAATGAAAGGCGAAGGCACCACCATATTTACCAAATACAGTCCCGAAGAATTGGGCATGGACATCCGAGGAACTCCTTTTGAAAAGGCTGCAGAGTCTGTTCAGATCGCTACTCCATCAAACGCTACATTTCAACAACAAGGAACAGAAATCGCATTCCAAGACGGATCTGTTTCTGGTGGCGCGAGTCAATATCAACCAGGAGCAACTCTTGCTGCTGAGGATCGATTCGCATCAGGACGTCGTTTAGTCTCCAGTTTGCGTGATTTTGTAGCATCTGATGTTGGAATGACCCTTGTAGTCGTCGGCACATTGGCCAGTATTTACACCCTCGGAAAGAGGAGAAGCCTTTAGGTAGTCGTTTTGATTACTGTAGAATAACACCCAAACGGGAGATGAATTAACATGATCGCTAACCTTTGTGACTGGACCGAAACTCGAAATGGACAAATGATTGTTGGTGGCGTTGCTGTCATCGCTGGTGCTCATTTATTCTTGACTGCAAACCAAGCCGTTCTCGGCTTCCTTGACCTTAGCGCACTTTCCTTTACCATCATGGGCAAAGAAATCGGCGTTCAACAAATGGTCGGTCTCGTGACTCTTGTTAGCGGTGCTTGTCTTCTCGGCGCATGTTGCCTCCCTACTGGCCACATGAGCTCAGGATCAAACGGCGTCAACATGGCTGCTGAATCAATCCTCTCTGCTTGAGACCCAGGTGGGTTTCAGGTTGGTTCGACCAGAGTCAAGACTGCAACTTCGCGATCTGAATGCAGTCATCGACAGATCTATTGAACCAATTGATAGAATCTATTTCGCATCCTATAACCCGGTTGTTCAAATCGGGGCTATTATTACATCAATAGGTGTCATTACTTGGGCATATCATAGAAAGACTGGCTCAAGTCGAACATTCTGGCTAATCATCGGAGCCATTCCCGCACTACTATTGGTAATCCGTAACTTAACTGTCCAACGACAACGTCAGAATCTCTCCGATCGCATCGGTCAGGATGTTTCTATGTCGGAACGGATCAATGACATATTTTATGACATCCCTGATATGGAACCACCTGGTGGAGATTATCCGCACTCGATGATGCACGAGGCCGACTTCAAGTAGTGGAAACGATAAGGTGGTAATTATGACAACAACACGTTCCGCGGAAGTTCTACGAACTGAGTGCGAAGCTGGTGTTGCACCCTATCTATCAAAAATACATGTTGAGCATCGAGCCCGCTACCTCAAAATTGGTATCGTCTCTGCTATCGTCACAGGTCTTGGCACTGCCGCGGCATCTCGACAATTTGGATTCACACCGGTTATGGCGGCAATCCCCGCCGCTGTCGGATTTTTAGGATCCTATGCAGTTGGACTAATCACGCAGGATTCTGACGACGTAGATCACGCCACCGCATTTACCGAAGTCTGCGGATCGGTTTTGGCAGAAGACGAAGAAGAAGAGTCTGATGGCCAAGGCGATGCTGAATGAGCTGGACAGATCCTCTTTACGCCGGCCAACTTGTCACAGCCACCCAAGAGATCGTGGAAGATGGTCTTATGTTCCCTGGTGAAGAGTGGGGTCATGCCAGCAAGGGTGACGTCGGAATAGTGGTTTATTGGGATGTCGTTACTAAGTATCCAACAGTTCGCTTCATCAAATCTGGAACCGCCACGGTCGTCAGCCCAACGGAGATTAGTCTGGTTACTCAACGAGATGGCCAGGCAGATAGCATCGCCAAGCAGTTTATTGAAGCCGATCGTTTAGCCAGTGGCAAGGAATTACCGGAGTCTTGTTCGGTTTGCAAGTTGATTCTTAATCGTGCGAGCCTTTAGGTAGTAGTGCAACACCAATACTGATTACACCAAGGTGAACTATCATGCCTCAAAATTACGGAAAGAACAAAGACGGAAACAACCGAACATTCTGGCAACAACTCGTTTCAAAGCACGGGATCAAAAAGGCTCGCAAGCATTATGTGGGCTACCGCCAAAAGGCTGGCAAGCTAAAATACAAGGGTGATGTCACTCGTATCCAATCAAAGAGTGGACAATACAAGAACGACTCCAAAGGATGGCATCTCGAGCGCGGAATCGGACCAGCAGGTTTCGTAGACGCAGGTCGAAAGGGTGTCAACGAAGAAGAGAAGTGGGAAACATCCCGCGCGAACAAGAAGGGCGGCTTTCTTGGCGGACTCCTCGATTGAGGGGGTCGCTAATTTGGACACCAAGTCTCTGATCGGTTTCGGCGCCATAGCTCTCGTGGGCTACTTCGCACTACCCAAGATTCTGGGTATGTTTCAATCATCCACCGCAATGGCTTCTGAAATGACAATTTCTACCAATGGCACACCAGGGACATTTAGTCCTACGAATGCGGCCATTGTCGACAACGCCTACCTTGAAGTCCCATTGGCCAACGATGTGCTGATGGAAAATTACTCCATGCAAGGCAGTCGCAACCCCAATGGTTGGACTGCTACCAGTCTGATGGGCAACAAATACGTTGAAGCCATGAAGACCAGCGGTATGCTTGACTCATACCAAGGCGTCTACGGAGGTGTCTGATTAAATGGGTTCTTCAATATATATTTCAGAATATGGTGGAGATTGTCAATTCTGTGGAAAGGCGACTACCCATGATGAACAGTTTCACGATTATTACCCAGATGTTCCAATGGTTGCTTCGGTCGAAGGCACTAACGGCGTAATTTGTAGTGTGTGTGCGGAGGACCCCGAAGGTTTTGATGCCGAATCATTCGCCGCACCCGGAGGATCATCCGGATTAGGTTTTTTGGGAACTCTCGGAACTCTATTCGTCGCAGGAGCGATCGCAGGACTTGCCATCAAAAAGGTAGCCAAATCCTCAGAAGAGGGTGGATGCGGTTGCACTGAGGGCAAAGACGCCGAAGGTTGCGGCTGTGGTGGCGAAGTCCAGACATACGAATCTGAGTATTCAGTTCCCCGTGTCAACCCTATTTCAGTCGAAGGCGCTGAAGACGTTTATGGAGCAGAAGGCACTTCCGATCCGGCAGTAGGCGGGATCCCTGTGGCCGATCTACAAGGTTGGCCAATGAATCGTGATTACTACCAGACTCACTCTGGATATGTTCACCCTACTGAAACATACTATGATTCCTACAACGATTTCCTACCCGAATATCGTTTCCCATCCCCATGGAGCCCCTCGTATAGTCCTCGCGACGTTTATCGAGGTCCTGATTATACCATTCAACAGACAGCACCCAGCGGTCGTTTAGTTTGAATAGTCGAAACGACTACCTCCTCTCATGGTTAGGATCGACGACCCCGCTGCCATGGATCTACCATTCATGTTAGTTCCAGATGAACACGGTCAGGATTGCGCCCAATACTTCGACATTGGCGGCTATATGCGAAAAATCACTGCCGAGCGCCTGGCTAAAGATGTGTTTTCTCAACAACCCGATGGTTCAAGGTCACATGCAACATTCTTAGATCTAATTGGTGATCCCTGTGAATCACGTGACGACCTTCGATATTTGGCTGACGGTCCGCATATGACTACCAAACCCAACCCAGGGGAACCCTGTGAGGTCTGTAAAGAGAAACCGCAAGGCGGAGGCGGTTTTGAAGTATATTCTGAGTTAAGCGATACTGAAGTTATTAGTTGGTTTTCAAAGAATCGTCCGGATCTTATCTACACCGGACTAATTGTTAGATCTGATGACTGGAATCCTAAATGGGAGGTTCTGCTAAGACTACTACGCAGAACCTTGATCAATTTTCGTGGCCTTTAGGTAGTCGTTCCGACCAGTATCCAACATGGACAAAGGTTTGCTGATCGGAGTTCTGTTGTTGGGGTGCGGATCAGTTGCATCCATATACCACGCCAGTCTTGCAATTGGCAAGGACAATAGTGCCAGCAAACACGTCCCATATATCGTCGCTGGCCTAGTTGCATTCAACATTGGCGGCAACCTCGTAGCGGATCACATTTATGATCGATATACGGGGGTTTCTCGGTGAAATCATTCATCATTAACCGGGATGTTGGCTCCACGCTTGTTGGCGCATACATAATCACGGTGTCGTCTTGGGTTAATGATGTTGCAGATGGAGCGCAATCATATTTGGCAGACGTCGACAATGCTTTCAAAATCATGAGGGAGATTCTGGTCGATTCAGAGATGGAGGTAAGTCCTGCGGTTTATGAACAATCCTACTCCAGAAATAACCTCAGAGTGACATTAGGTTTTTCTTTTGATGGTTTGACTTTTGAGGATGATCTTTATCTTGGAGCTGGAAATGATGACGCATACTTGGATCACTACCTTGACGCCATGAATAAACTTGGCAATACTACCAATAGACCCCTTGATCAGCAGGATATGATTAGTATGCGCGTCACTTGGACTGCCAATGTGGATGAGTATGCCATGATAGTAAATCTCTCTAAAATCCAAGAGGTGGTCGCCTAATGTCTAATCCATTCATCCTCAACCGCGACGTCATCGCCAGCGGTGGTTTTCTACAAGTTACCGCATCCTTGGCGCCCAGCCATTGGGGCGAGGATAGGAAATACCCGATGAGATCCGTCTTAGTAGAACCAAATTGGGAGTCGTTGAACAACTGGATCCACTGGGTCGTTGGGATGTGCGTCCACGGTCAAGACCACCATATCAGCCGTATCCGTTGGCTCTTCAATATCAATGGCCAGACGTTCGAGGAGTCGACCCCCGCCGGGGTCGAGGAGGACTACCAAGACACCCCCGATACCATCATCTCTATGATTGAAGCGGAGGAGTTCCCCGATTATCGCACCACGGGTCCCCTCACACCGAAAGATCAGCTCTCCTGCCGAGCATGGACTCGCTACGACGACGACGACGAACCCGCTCTGCACCAAGTGTTTTACATTGATTGGATCAAAGTCAGCCCCACTGAATATGAGGAAGACGGTGGTTTTGCTGACCTCCTCCTTTGGCATTCGGATTTTGGAGGGGACAGCTGATGAATCGTAGTTATCGTCCCGGCGACCGTGTTACCAGCGTGGCGGTTCGAACGCCACTTGCTGGAGTGGGTCGTGTTCTGGAGGCTCACTTCCATGGCGTCACCGTTCTTTGGCAAGACGGCACACGATCCGTAGAGCAGCTCAAAGATCTGATTTTTGCTGGACGTGGCAACGATCCTTCTCCAGAAATCCTACCAGTTTCCCATCCACTGCCCACTTCAGGACCGCCCTCTGGAACAATGGTTCGGGAAGCGCCTGCGGATTGGGCATATACCTTTGGAGTCCCTACTGCGGGTGATGGCGATGAGTCGTTAATCGATGCTGGTTCTTTTGGTGGGCAAGCCGCCGCTCGACAAGGTGGACGACGTGCTGTCCTTTACGATGACGCTTTCCGTCACAGTCGTGGCACCGCCGTAGATAATCTCCGATGCGACTCCATAGATCCGGTTTATCGCCAGATCCGAAAATCAGTAGTTCAATTTGGTGTTGAGCTACGCTGCGGCCGACTTCCTGCAGATGGTTGGCAAGAGTCTGAGTTAATCACCGCGGGTCGGTGGTCGATCGCAGCCTACACATCTCCAGAATCATTCACTGGTTTCCAATCAGGATCGGGGCAACAAACGGCAGGTGCCAACGACCCAGGTGCAGCATCTCGTTTTGGACTTGAGATAGTTGTCAGCAATGCTGCCGGAACTCTGATTGCTACCGATCGCATTTTAGAAGGAGTTCCATTCTCACGTCAAATCGAAGTCTTCCGCCAAGTAGCTGACGAGATTAAGTCAATTACAGATCCTATTCCCAAATCAATTTCAGAACCGTTGGAACATAAGCAACTCGGAGATTCGACGATAGAACATCGTTGGAGACCAGGTGATGTTGTCAACGTTTCACGACCAGGACGTCGTTCTGGTGGTATGACAACAGGTCACGTCCTTAGGGTTCACACCTCTAATGCCACCATTGAATGGGCTCCAAGTCAATCCCACCCTCGTGGGTTAATCACCCAAGAACGATTGAATCGTTTGATATTTGTCCGCCATGATCCAGATTGGCTGGCTGCTAAATCAGTAGAGGATCCTCGTTCAGCGCGGAAAGTTCCGATTACTGCTACATTAGCATCCGAATCGTATCAAATCGCGGGCACGCAAATCTCTGCTAACGCTACTGGTGGCCTTTCTGAGCTTGAACAAAAATTATCCACATTTGGAATCGCTCCCCAGTGGACAGACATGGTAGTGGCTGATCCTCGATTATTGGGTCCTGAGACATTCGATCCCTTGCCCGTCTCGTTAGATCTAAGAAATAGATTCGGTCATTCTATTCGTGACGGTATCATCGGCGGTTTTGAGTGAGCATTTAGGTAGTCGCCAAGGCTAATACCCACCATGCGTGTTTTTGAGGCTCCCGAGCAGACACGCAGCGCCGTGTTATCCAAGTATAGGGTGGCTCTGGCGAGGAACAACGATAACGAAGTCGACGAGATAGAGGAGTTCGACAATCTTGTCTCTGGCGATGTCTCGATCAGCGATGCTGATATATACGAAGACCTTCTATCGTCGGTCGAAGCTCTCCTGGCCATCACCACATCGATCACCCTACCAATGAAGGACAGACGCGCCCGCGGCCTGGAATCAATACAGGAGGGTCAGATTGAATGGCTCTGCAACCAGTTCGTTCCATTGGAATCCTTTGGCGATTACGATTCCGAGATCACCTCCGACCTCATTTGGCCCGAAGATCTATCGAGAGCCATCGAGACATTGGAGTGGTTCATGAAGGCTCGCAAGGACTCCAAAGTTCAGAACCAGTTCCGACTCATGTTTCCAGAGGAAATCTCTAAGGGTGCTTCAGTCAAGAACCCACTCAACTGGAGTTGCTACCAGATAGAAGACGTGCAGGACGCCCTCACTCCCGGCAAGATCGCCACGGCTCGCAACGAACGCTGGGATCCGCAGGAACGGGGTTTCACTCCTGATGAGGCCGATGTCGCCTACGACCAGGACGGTATCATGATCATCAGAATACTCCAACCCCGTGCAGCCACCGCCTACGCCTCCGGAACCCGTTGGTGCACATCACACCCCGCTACCGCCCAGAGTTATCTTGTCGGTGGTCCCCTCTACATCATTTTCGATAATGGCAAGAAGTATGCCCAAGCACACTATAATTTCAAGGAATCAAATGCACTGAATGTCGACGATTACGTCAGTTTTATGGATATTCGCGATCGCGAGATCTACGACGCCAGTAGTGATATCTGTCGAGCCGTCGCCGACACCATCCTTCAGGATGCGGGTGAATACCACGCCAACAAGGGTCTGATGACCGTCGATGGATACATAGAGCAGGAGTATTCCAAGGCTGTCGAAAAGAGGGATTTGGAGATCTCACGTGCCAATAAAGCATTGGAAACTATCAATAGAACCAAAATCCTGGGGTCTAACCTCTTCGCCAATAGGTTCGCTGGTGTAAATTATCGGAGCGACCAGGCCAAACGCATCACCGATGCCGAAGATAAACTCGCGGATGCCATGGTCAAGATAGGATCTGGAGCTGATAAAGCGGTCTTCCGTTCCAATCTCAGTTCGTTCTCTTGCTTATCCAAAATCCAAGAAACCATCGATGGTGATGAGGGAATTGGTGGCCATTCTTCGCTTAACATAATGATGAGCGAGGATGATATGAATCGCGTCCTCGACATCATCACCTCCAATTACGTTCTTTGGCGTAACGATCCTACATTCATTGATTCGGGTCCCAACCCTTCCCGCGAGGAACAGATGGAGGCCATACTGGTAGTAGCCGACGAACACGAACTCATCGACGATCGTATCACCCAACTCCTAATCAGGATTCCCGATTGGTGTCGCGATAATTATTGGGACATAGAACCGATGTTGGGTTCCATCAAACGATACTACAAGCGACTCCCCTCACCCATACCTCCGGAACTCGCCATTGCACTATACAAGGAAATGGGCGACAAAGCCGCTGGCAACTGGATTCTCCGACGTGCAAACGCAGCCACCAAGCGCAGACTCGGTAGGTTGGATGACGATGCCGATGAAAATACCGACTTGACGTGGCTGACCAATTGGAAGGCCAATAATGAACAAAAAGGTGTTGCCCTCGTTGAACTGATCCACGCCATCAGCAAGGCCGATGATATGGGCATCATTGTCAAGATACTCCGTCCGTTGGCAGAAGATATGACTACGGCAGCCAAGGCTTTTGATAGGTTGCGTAATATGATTGATGTCGATGCCATCTACTCCATCCCCTACACATGGAAATCTCGAGAAAAGAAGGAGGCGGATCAGGAATGGATCGAAATGGCCCTCAAAGCCCGCAAGTATCCACCGGTGAACACCATACCAGACATCGACTGGGATAAAGACATCCGGATCGTGGAACCCGACGATGATGGTTGGTTCGTGGGCGAGATGGATTTCACTACCCGTGATTGGAGAGGCAATCTCAACACTGAGTTAGTGAGGGGTGACGATTGGGAATCCACCCAGTTCAAAGCCAAAAAACACTTCAAAATGTTTGTTGATGAGACTTATTACACCCAGAGCCTCTGCGAGATGGTCGGGACTGACGGTCAAACAAGTTATTTGGATGGATGGGGTGAGAATCCCGTTGACATAGAACGTCTTGAGGAGATTTGCAAGAATATCAGCGATGGCCATGATGGTGAGGATGCGGATATGGAGGACTGCGTCGACGAGATCAACAACTACTGGGTTCAGTTGTTCATGGTCAACACCGCTTTCCAGTTGCGATTCGGTCAAGATGCCTGGAAGACTTTGGTCGCAGGAGGATTTCCCAGTATTGAGGACAGTCTGCTAATGAGAATTATGGAGATACCTATCAACGATTCCATGAATATCGGTCAGTATGCCGAGAGCATCCTCCCCATACAGAAAGATCATGTCCAATCCAAGGAGCTGCACCCTGGTTTGCTCATTACCGATGACGAAACCATATCCGGACGGACATTCCGTGACTTCCGTGGTCGTCAGCTGAGTCCGGCTCCCATAATCAAAGGAACGTATCTCAACTACGACATCAACCTCGCTTCGCCCGATGATCACATGGATCTCACCAACGAGGTTCTCTCCATCTACCAATCAGGAGGTAATACCATCGATCACCCCGCTATGGCCATATTCAAGGGATATTTCGTGGAGCCCCATATCCCCATGAGTCAGCGTGTGGTCAGGCAGACCAATACCAAGGGCCTTCCCAAACCCCCTGCGATTCTGGGATACGTCTGTTTCAACACACGACGTTGGATTGAATGGGCTGCTGAGGATGGCTGGACTGAGATGTGGCGCCCCGGAACTCGTCACCGCGATCGAGCCAAGGACGATCACGTCCTGGCAGTCATGCCAATCGTGAAGAACAGCGGTTCTTTCACGACGCGGTATTACAACAGCACATTCGTTCCGATCCAGGCTGGCGTCATTTGGTGCACCGCCTGCGGTGGTTCTCGTCCCAACTCCAAGGGAGATAACTCGTTCGTCGCATATTTCGCAACAGGGGGCGGTGACAGCTGGTCGAGAAGCAACAACAAGTGTTACTGTGGCGGATCTGAGAAATACGAACCCCTTTACGACGAGCTCACTGAGTGAGCATTTAGGTAGTCGTGCTGAGGATCATAGTGCATGGCTCGCAAGAAAACCCAACGATCTACTAAACTCAAGGAACGCAAAGGACCACCTGTATCAGCAAACTCTGTTTCCGCAGGAAGCCGCAAGCGCGGTAATGATGGAAGCATGTGGACTTCCAAAAAAATGCCAAAAGGCCACAACCGCTGGGTTCGTGGCGCTGAATCCCAAGTCACCTGGGAAGACATGCAAGGTCTATCATCCCCTTCATCACCACCCTCAGACATCTTCATGGCTGATGGCGATGGTTTGGATTTCGATATTGCACTCGAACACCCGATTCGTGATGGCGCTTATGTTGCCGTAGGTCTTGGACTTGGCACATTGGCTTTCGGTGTAGGACTATCCGCATTAGCTGTTGTTCTGGAACGTCTCACCGGCGGTTCCGAGTGAAGCGTGACTTTAGGTAGTCGTCTCGTTCATTGAGAGTTATGAGGTCAGACACGTCCCGTTTGATAGGAGCCACTTTGGCTCTCGCAGGTGGTTTCTGGGCATTCAAGTCTGGACTATTCAGCGATCTACACTCCAAAGTTTTCGGAGCGGATCAAATTACACCCACTGATGCTGAACGCATTGATGTGGAACGCACTGGTTTGACTGCAGACGTTATTCCTGAATCATTAGTATCCTCATTCATGGGCTACCGATTCCTGGATTTAGCCCACACCTCCGCCGTTGTTAATGAACGCCCGTGGGGAACCGGAGTTACTGATGATAAATCCGTTTATGTCAATGGCTACGATGTTGGATATTCCGATGATCAGTTCTCTGCTGAAAATGTTTCTCCCGTTAGATCCTTAACATTTGGTGCTGACAATAATTACTACGGACCTAACGTTATGGACAACACACCAGGTCAACTTCCACGCTCAGTAGCCTCGAGAGTTTCTTCACCAGACGCTCAACAACATGAGCAAGTTACTGATGGTGTAGTCTCCCTGGATCCGGCCACTGGACAAACCGCAGGCATCAACTACCAAGGACCAGTTCCTTGTTGCACAGTGCCTCCAGAAGTCAACCGTGATTTCGCATTCGCGGTCACTGGCGTGAACGCACCATTCGTCATGGTTCCCGAAGACGGATTCGGAGCTAACCGTTTTGGATCTTTGACTCGCAATTCTGACGCATCGGCTGTTAATGGCCGATTCGGTAAAGTTTCCCTCTCCCCTGATCAAGATGCCTCATATGTAGATACCAGCACAGGTAAAACAATGACTTTGAGTAGTTGGAGAAACGAAGGAACCATCATCCAGAGTTCAGACACAGAAGTGTCTATGATACCAAAGAGTGGCGGAATGACGACTTACTTACGGAGAGTGTGATTAGAATGGCAAGCAAAATTGACAAGAATGATATTGACAACCTATTGATTTACTCCAGCGATCGCTGGTCTTTAGTAGAAAGCAGCGTTGTTGGAAAAACACCTAAGATCTGGTGGACTGCCAGTCAGTCTTTTTACGATGCCCTACCTGAGGGAACAGTCAAGGCTGCTCACATGCCTTGCGCTCTACTTTACCAAGTCGGCGAGATGGACAACCAACGTGCTACTTGCAACTCCATCGGTGTTGATGTCGATAGTGCTGGCATTGTCACCTCAGCCTCAGTCGGAACCACAGTTACTGTATCAGGACGTAATTTTACAAAACCATACAAGTTCGACATGACCCAATCATTCCACTACCCATTCGGTATGAAGTCTGCTGACCTGTCTATCTCAGACCCCTCTGCAGTCGATGCAGATGATTTCGATGCGTTTGCGGCTGCTGTTGATTCAGTTGCCGACAAGGGATCTTTTGAGATCAACCACATCGTAGTGGGAACTGGCGGTTCACAGGGAGATAATGGTGGACTTGATACCATTAGCCAAGTGTTGACCGCACTAAACTCTGGCGATATGACCACAGCGGCTACATCCGCAGCAACCCAAACCAAAATGTTGAGTGCTGAAGGGTATTCATCTGCCGATTACGATCCTACTATTACCAACCCTACCACTTCTCCTGCTACTCCATCAGGCTTTGAACCTGCTGAGATGGCTGCTGAAGATGCCAACGTTATGGACATCGTTACAGAACCAGGAACCACTGCTGGTGTGCAAGGTGCTGGATCTGCTGGATACACATCAATTGGCGAGGGACATGGTGTCACTGAGTCTTTCGGAAAGGGCACATGGCCAGTTCCAGAAACATTGCTCTCCGCAGAAGGCGAAATGGAAAGTCTCGAACAGGCTACCGTTGCTGATGAATTGACTGTTGAAACAATTCCTGGTGGATCTGAAGACGCTCTTGGTGGCGGACCAGGAATCTCCCCTATGGAACTTCCAGCCGGCCCATCGGATTATGTCACTGAAGACTTGGATGCACGCATTGAAGCATGGATGGCAGAGACTGCAACTCACGATCCATATGAAGAAGACGTCCCATACGCAGGCCCAGGAAATTATTCCGGAGCCGATGTTTCATTCGATGCCGAGATTGGCAAAGATGTTAAGCGCCCAGGTGCTTTGAGCCGCAAAGCTAAGCGTGCTGGCATGTCTGTTGCTAAGTTCTCCCAACATGTGATGGCCAATCCTACGAAATACACCAAATTGACCCGTCAACAGGCTGGTTTCTTCCATAACGTTCTAGCTAAGGGATCCAAAACCAGTGCTTCTCGCTCAAAGGTTCGTGCTGATATGCGTAGAAAAGGATACCTAATGGCAGAATCCCCAGTTACCTGGGAAGACTCCGAGGGCTTATCCTCACCAAGCTCCCCTCCAGATGATATTTTCATGGCTGATCAAGTCGACGAGATCTACGGATCTGGACACATTGTTGGCCAGACAGGATCAACTTGGACAACCAGTCCATTGATGGCTGAAGACGTCGAAGTTCCATTCGTGGGACAAACCGATGTCAAATCTGCAGTCGTCGGAGTCGGACTTGGTATCGGCTTAATGGCACTATTGGCACGCTTCAAGAAGTGACCGTTGGTTTGATAGGGGAGAACCCCTTGGTAAAACCATGCCTGCGAACCCTCTACACTATCCGCCTTGGTGGACTTCATGGGAATTAGATGGTATTGACCTACCATCAACAAGTGGATACCTAATGAACTGTGAGTTTGACTCTGAAGGTCGACCCTTAGCATCAAAAGTTAGCGAACTCTCGATTGGGGATCCCGATCCTCGCAACCCCGACTTCATCATCGATCGAATTGATTCAGTTATCGATTCCCATGGGCAAATCGGTATGGCATACCTACACCTAATCCCTGCCGACGGATCTTTGCCAGGAAGACATTCTCACGATTGGGCTACCTGTTATCCATTAGTGATATTTGATTTAGATTCCTTCTTGGATTTGGTAGTCATCAACTATGGAAATAATTTGCCGACCGAGTTCAAAGCCGAAGTCGCAATCTCGTGAGGGTTTAGGTAGTAGTGCCGAGCAACTATTACCATGACTGATGGTCTTTCAGAAGGTCTCAAGGATCTGCAAGATTCTTTATCGGGTAGCACCGAGGATGCGCCTAACCAAGTCCCTTCCGCAACAGGGGAACCAGAAAATGCTCAGATCGAAACTGCAGACTCAGTTACTGACAACCCAGTAGGAGGAGAAATCCCCGAACCTGTGCCTCCAGTTGACACACCTGAGGGTTGGAATCCCACAGACGTTAGCGATCCACATGCCGAGTCTCCATTGAGCGTAGATCACGAACAACCATTGGCAGTTGCTCACGAACCTCTTCCACTTGATCACCCACACGCTTCCGACATTGGTGATTGGCCACTACCAGATGAGTTTGAGAAACCGCCAGAAGCCAATTTGGATCTGGCAGGATTGAGTCAAGCCGATTTTGAAGAAGCAATTTTCCCTCCAGAGGACGAAAGTGATCACGATAAAGGACAAAAGACACTTGCCCGAGTCGAGGCTAATCTAAAATCCGCTGGTTATGCCACAGATGAATCATGGAGAACCCAGATCGCGGCTGCACTATGGGGTCGAAGAACCTATGAAAACGGAGATGTGGCCGATGTTCGCCGACGTATCGAGAGAGCGCCAGTGGCAGAAGTTATTGCTTGCATGCCTGACCATGGAGATGATGTTGTATCCCGTATGCGTGCCGAAGTGCGTGCCGAATTGGCCGCTGAAGCCGCCGCCGCTGAAGAGATTCGTGCTGCAGAAAGCGTAGATACTGGTGGACGAACCGGTATAGCAGTCATCACAGTTGCCAGCATTTTAGCGATCGGTTTCCCGATCTTGTTTGCAAAAAGGAGTTGAATGGAATGAAACCTGCACCACTAATAATTGGAATTGCTGCATTAGGCGGCCTCGGATATTACCTAACGACTCAATCGGCTACTGCCGGAGGAACTGGGGGAATACTTGGTGGAGGCACTAATCCAGCATTAGTCACCCCTGGTGGCATCACGACCCCATCGTCCGGAGGATCGACGACTACGACCGCAGAAACTGAGACTATTGAGAAAAAGTGGAAAAAGCGCGGTTCGCTTTCTAAGTCATACGACCGATGGTCTTGCGATCTCAATGGATTCAAAGCCAAAGCCTACACTGAATCAACTCAATACGCCCCCAG